>Ga0315910_10005161_pt1 | contig 10734 bp, 8 predicted proteins | sample EdamamesoilMG_FD_204470 | JGI IMG/M metagenome (GOLD analysis project Ga0315910, IMG submission 204470) | Garden soil microbial communities collected in Santa Monica, California, United States - Edamame soil | ecosystem: Environmental > Terrestrial > Soil > Garden | place: USA: California...
TCTTGAATAGAATTGCCGATCATGGTTCCGAATCCATGCATCGCAAACCTCAGGTTCGCCCTAAGCGATGCACTGAGGCGATTATCAGGGGGAAATCCTGATTGCCGGATCGGCCGCCAGATCGCTAAATGGTGCTTCTTGTTTCACCTGAAGTCCGCGTTTCGGCCGTCCTGAATGCAACCCAAGCAACCTAGCACGCTGGTTAAATCACGGATTCTCGTGGTGGAGGATCATCCCCTTGTCCGTGAAGGCGTCATCCATCTGCTCCGGCAGCAGGCTGACCTGGAACCGTGCGGCGGGATTGACACCGTAGGCGGCGTCCCTCCAGCCGTGCGCTCAAACCATCCGGACTTGATGCTGCTCGATATGCGGCTGACCGACGGCGACGCGTTGCCGCACCTCCCGGCGATCCGCGCGGAGTTCCCGATGTTGCGCATTCTGGTTCTCTCACAGTTCGACGAGTCGCTTTACGCCGAACGCGCCCTGCAGGCCGGCGCGAACGGGTACATCATGAAGGAACAGGCTTCACAGGAAGTGCTCAAAGCCATCCGCACCGTTTTGAGCGGGCATATTTACGTCAGCCGCAAACTAGCCACGCGCCTTGGCAGCCGGTTTGCGGGAATCCAGCCGCAGGCGCCGTTGGCCGGGTTTGAACATCTCTCCGACCGGGAACTGAACGTGCTCAAACTACTGGGCGTCGGCATGAGCACCCGCGAAATCGCCACGGAATTGAGCCTGAGCGTCAAGACGGTGGAAACCTATCGCGAAAACCTCAAAGCCAAGCTCGGGATCAACGATTCTACCGAACTCACCCGTTATGCCACGGAGTTGATGGAGCGCTAGCCTTCGCCCCGAACCGCGTTGCCGGGAACCCTCCACACCGCGATTGATTCAATACCACTTCCGCAAACGGACTTCGATCCCGAGGTCCGTGCCAAGCCATTGCTTGAACAACGGCGGATTGGTCATGGCGCCGCCGTTCTCGCGGAAGTGATACGGGTAAACAATCCGCGGCTGCATCGCGCGGACGAGGTTGGTCGCGGCGCTGGCATTCATGGTGAACGACGTGTTCATGGCGATGAATGCCGTGTCAATATTCGTCAGCGCGCGGAGTTCCGGCTGATTGGCGGTGTCCCCACTGATGTAGATCCGCTTGCCGCCGATGGTGAGCACGTAGCCGTTGCCGGAGCCTTTCGCATGGTTGCTGCTGTCGTAAGCCGGCACGGCCTCGACGTTCAACCCGAGCACATTGGTCGCCGCGCCGTTTGTGAGCACGATGGTGTTGCTCCTGAACGAGCCTGCCATGCTGTTGTAAACCGCCTGCGGCGCGATGAAAATGGTGTTCGTCTTCCACACGCCGGCGAGCACGGTCGGCTGGAAATGGTCGCCGTGCGTGTGACTGATGAGAATCAAGTCGGCCTTGGGAATTCCCGCAAACGACCCGCTCGCCGGATCGTTGTAAATGAACTTGTCGTTCCACTGTATCACAAAACTGGCGTGGTCCACCGGGCGGAAGACCACGTCGCCATTGGTCGTGGACAGATGATCACCGCTCAGGATGTTCGTGCCGGTCAGTTGGGCCGCGCGATAGAAGCGGGCGGGCAGGAACGGCGCGGCGGAATCTGTGTGCTGCAAAGATGTCGCCACGTTGGTGGGAAAAGTGAAGAGGCCGTTCCAATCCTGCGCGTTCGTGGTGGTCTCAATGCGATAGCTGCGTCCGGAGGTCGCGGAGAGAGTGAGCCGGATTTCTTTGTTCGTTAGTTGCTGAAGACCCGAGAACTGTGGCGGAGTCTGGGCGTTTAGCCATACCGCCCAGCCCAAGCCGGCCAACAAAACGAGGCAGGCAAGAAAGTGAATACGTTGCGTTTTCATAGCTTCGGCGCAGATCGGGAGCGCCTCATGGAAATCGCCGAACAGTAGCCTCAAAGCCACGCCCGCACCATCGGAAATTTGCAGCCACTGGCAACTACGCCGGCGGTTTGGAGTTCTGCCCGAACAACAGTCTGAGGCTGTTCATCACCACGATCACGGTGCTGCCCTCGTGCCCAATCACGCCGACCGGCAACGGAATCTTACCCAACATCGCGAACACGACGAGCACGACGACCGTCCCGAGCGAAATAAGAAGATTCTGTCGGATGATCCGTCGGGCGCGCTGGCTGAGCCGGAAGGCGGCAAGGAAATTTTCCAGCCGGTCATGCATCAATACTACATCCGCCTGTTCGAGGGCGGCGTCGGAACCGCGTGCGCCCATCGCCACACCTACGTGTGCCACCGCGAGACTTGGCGCGTCATTCACGCCGTCGCCCACCATTGCCACCCGGTTGCCGGCGTCGTTCAGCGCTTTGATCGCAGCGACCTTCTCCTCGGGTTTCAGTTCCGCTCGCACTTCGTCGAGATGCAGCTCGGTCTTCAGATACTCGGCCGTGGCCTGGCGATCCCCGGTGAGCACAACACTGCGTAAACCTTCCGCGCGTAACGCATCAAGCACGGCCCGCGCCTGAGGCCGGATGTCATCCCGCAGAGTCAGTCGTCCCAACAATTCGCCATGTGCCAGCCAGACTTCCGAGCAGCCCGCATCCGCTGGAGTGCCGATCTCCGATTCGGCGCGTTGGTGGACGTTCACAGATTCCGAATCGAGCCGGGTCGGAGACCGGCGCTCCGCAACCCACTCACGCCGCCCCAGCAATACGTCTTGGCCGGCCAGCTTTGCGCGCAGCCCCTGCCCCGTCACCGACTCGAATTTTGCAAACTCGATCACCGGCAAATCTTGCTTCTTGCCGTAGCGCGTCACCGCGCGCGCCAGCGGATGCGTTGAAAGTTTTTCCAGCGAATACGCGAGCCACGCCACTTCGGCTTCGCGTCCGGGCGGAAAGCTCTCGATCTTCTCGACGCACAGTTCTCCGGTCGTAAGCGTTCCGGTCTTGTCCAGTGCGATGACATTGATTTCCGCCAGTTTTTCCACCGCCGCACCCCCGCGCAACAAAATCCCATGCCGCGCGCCCCACGCGATGGCCGCCAGCACCGCCGAGGGAATCGAAAGCACAAGCGCACATGGCGACGCCACGACCAGCAAAGTCATCGTGCGGTAAAAAGCGCTGCGTGCTTCGTCGGTGGAAGTGAATGGCGGGAGTGCAAAAGCCAGCCACCAGACAAAGAACATCCCCAACGCTGCCACGAGGACGGCATAGGTATAGGTGGCGCTGAACTTGTCCGTGAACCGCTGCGACGGCGCTTTCTGATGCTGCGCGGCTTTGATCAAATGGATGATCTTTTGCAGCGCGCTCTCCTCGGCGGGCCGCAGCACCAGTGCTTCCACCGCTCCCCAAAGATTGATGGTCCCCGCCAGCACCGGATCGCCCACGGCCTTCTCCACGGGGGTGGCTTCGCCGGTAAGATTGGATTCATCAGCAGCGGTCTGCCCCTTGGCAATCTCGGCATCCACGGGAAACTGGCTGCCCGGCTTCACCAACAGCCGCATCCCGGCTCGTAATTGCTCAACGGGAATCTCGCTTTCGCCACCACGCGCATCGAGCAGCGTGGCAACTTTGGGGGCATCCCGGAACAACGAGCGGATTTCGCGCTGCGTGCGCTCCATCGCGTAATGTTCCAGCGCACCAGCGAAGGAAAACAGAAAGAGCAGAATCACGCCCTCGTTCCACTGGCCGACAGCCGCAGCGCCCGCCGCCACGGCGAGCATGAGGAAATGCACGTCCAACCCGCCTTCCTTGCACAAACGTTCCCACACTTCCTCGGCGGCGAACCAGCTTCCCGCCAGATACGCCAGCACATAAAACAGGTAACTGGCCAGCGTTGGTGGCGTGCCGGTCGGCGTGAGGAAGTAAGCGGTCAAGCCGAAGCCCGCGCACAGGCCGGCGCACAACAACTGCCATTTCCACTCGCCCAGGTGTTCCTCGACATCATGCAGTTCGACGTCGCGCTGGACAAATCTTGGAAGCGGAAGGTCCCGCCAGCGCCAGAACGTCGGCGCGGTGGGACAGGTGACCCGCGCGATGGTGGTGGCCGGGCCATCGTTCTTGATGGTGATGTTCTGGAGTTCGGATGCGGTCAGTGGCGCGTCGCAGGACCGGCAATCAGTTTGACCGGTGAACAACCCACAGGTTTCGCCGGCGGGGATGCGCTGCGCCTCCTGAAGTTTTTCGGTCAACCGGCCGGTCAATTGCGCGACGTCAGCCCGGCCCAAGGTGGCAACTGATATCTTCTGCTGGGAACGGTCTATCGTCACCGCCTCAAGGTTCGGCACCTCGATCAGGGTCTGGACCACGGAACGCGCCAGACATTGACGCGGCCCCTCCGCTTGAGACTCCGGCGCATGGGATCGGTTCATACCACTACCTCACGAATAGCATACTTCCCCGTTTCAACGAAGAGAAATGCCTCCGTAAGCCGTTCATCCGTTGGCGAACCATCGCCATTTCTTGCGCTCCGGCGATTTCCGCTGTGCAACCTGCAACCCGGCTGGCATGCTTCTGCGGATCAAAGAAGGATCAACTATGTCAGCATCGATTCATGGCAACTGCACCACTTCCAACCTCGCCGTCCTCGATTGGGTCGAGACGCAAGCGGCGCTTTGCCAGCCACAGCAGATTTTCTGGTGCAATGGCACGGAGGCGGAGAAGGATTTTCTCACCCAGCAGGCCGTCGCCGAGGGCGTGCTCATCAAGCTGAACCAGGAAAAGCTTCCGGGCTGCTATTACCACCGCTCCAATCCGAACGACGTCGCCCGCGTCGAACAATGCACCTACATCTGCACCGAGACCCACGAGGACGCCGGCCCCACCAACAACTGGATGGCCCCGGGTGAAATGCGCGCGAAGCTCCACGCGCTGTGCGACGGCGCGATGCGCGGCCGCACGATGTACGTGGTGCCCTATCTCATGGGGCCGCCCGGGTCGCCGCTAACGAAGGTCGGGGTTGAGTTGACCGATTCCATCTACGTCGCGCTCAGCATGCGAATCATGACGCGCATGGGCCGCGTGGCGTATGAGCAGCTTGGCGACAGCGACGATTTCAATCGCGGGCTGCACTGCATGTTGGATGTGAATCCGGAACGCCGCTACATCGCGCATTTTCCCCAGGACAATACGATCATCTCGGTCGGCTCGAATTACGGTGGCAACGTGCTGCTCGGGAAGAAATGCCTCGCGTTGCGCATCGGCTCGTATCTGGGGCGCAAGGAAGGCTGGCTGGCCGAACACATGCTTATCCTCGGCGTGGAATCGCCCGCTGGTGAAAAAACTTTCGTCGCGGCGGCGTTTCCCAGCGCGTGCGGCAAAACAAATTTCGCCATGCTCGTTCCACCGGCGCAGTTCCAGGGCTGGAAGGTCTGGACCGTGGGCGACGACATCGCGTGGATGAAACCCGGTGCGGACGGACGGCTGCACGCCATCAATCCGGAAGCCGGTTACTTCGGCGTCGTGCCGGGCACGAATTCAAAATCGAATCCCAACGCGATGAAGCTCATCGCGCGCGACACCATTTATACGAACGTCGCGCTCAAACCCGATGGTACGGTCTGGTGGGAGGGTCATGATGATCCGCCGCCCGTCGAATGTCTCGACTGGCGCGGCAACCCGTGGACGCCCGAATCCAAGGAGAAGGCGGCCCACCCGAATTCACGCTTCGCCGCGCCAATGTCGAACAACCCGATGCTCGCACCGGAGGTTCACGATCCGCAGGGCGTGCCCATCAGTGCGCTCATTTTCGGCGGACGCCGCGCGGATACGTTGCCGCTGGTGTATCAGGCGTTCAACTGGATTCACGGCGTCTATATCGGCGCGACGATGGGTTCGGAGATGACGGCCGCCGCCGTTGGCGGCCTGGGCCAGGTGCGCCGCGACCCGATGGCGATGCTGCCCTTTTGCGGTTACAACATGGGCGATTATTTCCGGCACTGGATCGCGATGCGCAAGTTGATCAAGTTTCCTCCGCGTGTGTTCTACGTGAACTGGTTTCGCAAGGACAGCGCCGGTAAATACCTCTGGCCCGGCTTCGGCGAGAACATGCGCGTGCTCAAGTGGATCGTGGACCGGTGTCGCGGGCGCGCGGATGCCGATGAAACTCCGTTGGGCTGGGTGCCGGGGCCGCATTGTTTCGATGTTGCCGGCCTGCCCGACGTGACGAATGAACGGCTCACGCAACTTCAGTCCATCAATTACGAGGATTGGCGGCGCGAGATCATCAGCCAGGACGAGTTGTTCATGAAACTCTACTCGCACCTGCCCAAGGAACTCATCTTCCAGCGCGAACTTCTTGTGTCCCGACTATAGCGGCACTTTCACTCCCACTCTCACTCCGACTGCGGCTCATTCTCACATTGCGGGAATGAAAGTTCAGCCGACACTTCGAGGCAACCAGCGAGCTTGCGCCGGCTGCGCGAATCCCCTACAAGCAGCCAGCGGAGTCACGGTATGGCGAACTACAAAATTATCGGCGGCGATGGCCAGCAATACGGTCCGGTCACGGCGGACGAGTTGCGTCAATGGATCGCGGAAGGCCGGCTCAACGCGCAATCCCTCGTTCAGATTGAGGGCGGTTCCGAATGGAAACCGTTGGGTGGAATCACTGATTTCGTCAACGCCTTGAACCCGATCGCAGCGCCACCCCAGATCGTCGCGCCAGTCAATCCAGCCGAAAGGTCAAACCGGATTCTTGCTCGCGAACCAGAATTACGGGTGGGCGAATGTCTGCGCAGCGGGTTCACCTTCTTCACGACGAATCCGGGTTTCGTCATCGGCGCGGTATCGCTGACCTGGCTGCTGAACGGGCTCATGATGTTTTTCCCGATGATCGGCGGGATTCTGCATTTGATTCTTGGGGGCGTTCTGACCGGCGGACTTTACCTCGCCTGCCTGCGCCGGATGCGTGGCGAACGCGCGACGGTCGGCAGCATATTCGACGGCTTCCGACTCTGCTTCGTGCAACTCATGCTCGCCGGTGCGATCACAAAACTGCTTTCTCAGTTCGCGCTGTTGCTCTGCGTGCTACCAGGAATCTACTTGTTCGTCGCGTGGATTTTTGCCCTGCTACTAGTGGCCGACAAGCGCCTCGAATTCTGGTCGGCAATGGAGTTGAGCCGGAAAGTTGTGACACGGGTCTGGTTTCAACTGTTTCTCTTGCTCCTACTGATCTTCCTGCCATTCCTCGCCGCCCAAGTGCTGGGTGGACTGAGTATCGGCAGCTACCTGTTCGCGGCATTGCGCGACGTTGATTATGATACGTTGCGATGGCTCGAATGGTTTGGGCGCGAATGGAAAACTTCCGCGGCGCGGTTCGTTATGTGGGGAGTGATCGGCCAAGTCGCACTGCTTGTTAGCCTGTTCTTCGCCCTCGGCGCCCTGATGCGCGCGTATGAAAACCTCTTCGGCGAACGCAAAGCCTGAGTTGCCCAGCGCGCAAACTGCCCGCGGCATGGTCGCCACCAACCTCGCTCTGCCCGGCTTTGGTTCGCTCATGGCCAGACGCGCCGCCGGTTGGCCGCAGGCGGTGTTGACCGTCGTAGGTTTTGCGCTCACGAGCATCTTCGGCGTGCGCTTCATCACTTGGTTCTTTCAGAACCTGGACATGCTATACGGCGCGGAGTCAGACCCGGTGGAATCGCTCATTGCCATGTGGCTAAACGTGCGCTGGGCACTGCTGGGCATTGGATTATTCGCCGTGTCGTGGCTGTGGTCGCTGGCAACCAACGCAGAGATTTTGCGTTCCGCTAGCAAGCCGGAGACAATGAAGAAACCGCCGGTGTTAAGTTGAATCGCGAAGCAACGAAAAAGCCGGCTGAATTTGCCCTCCGCTTTGCGGTGTAACGCCGTCCCTTTTCAATGCTCCTCTTCTTCAGCTTAATAGCGCAGGATTGACCGCACGCGATGGCGCGGTTAGCGTCGGTCCATGACTCGTCGAATCCTTCTTCTGGTCGTCGGCATGGTTCTGGCCGGCGGTTTATTCACGGTTCTCGCGGCCGACCAAAAGCCGTTGCGCGCCCTGCTGATCACCGGTGGCTGTTGCCACAATTACCCCCTCCAATCACAACAACTCACCAACGCGACGGCCAAACTCGCTCCGGTTGCGTGGAGTGTGGTGATGGAAGGCGGCCGCGGCACGCGCGCGGAGATTTCCCTGTACGACAATCCCGATTGGGCGAAGGGGTACGACGTGGTGGTTCACAATGAGTGCTTCGCTGACACGACCAATCAGGCATACATCCGCAAGATCACCAGCGCGCACCAATCCGGCGTTCCGGCGGTGGTGATTCATTGCGCCATGCACACGTATCGTTCGGTGGACATGGACGACTGGCGCGAGTTCCTCGGCGTGACCAGCAAACGACACGATCATCAAAGCAAGTATCCGGTCAAGCTGGTCGAGCCCGCGCATCCGATTTTGAAGGGCATCCCCGCCGACTGGGTCACGCCGATGGACGAGCTTTACGTCATTGAGAAGGTGTGGCCGGGCGCGAAGGCGCTGGCGACATCGGTGAGCGAGCGCGACGGTAAAACCTATCCCGTGGTCTGGATCAACCAATACGGCAAGACGCGCGTTTTCGGAACCACTTACGGGCACTCTGATGACGTATGGCGCGACGAGAGTTTCCTAACGTTGGTGTCACGAGGGACCTTGTGGGCGGCGGGACGGTTGAACGATTAGCACGCCCGCGCGTTCCCGAGCAAACGCACAGTCGCCACTCGACTCCACGGGCCATTAAGGATTGTTCGCGGGCGGATCCGGCTCCCACGGCACCACCCATTTAAAGAGGGTGTGGTTACCGCTGTGTTCATCCTCGCTATCACCTTCCGTGGTCATCTGGTGCGTCTGGACTGGTTTGGCGCCTTTCATGTCAAAGTCGTGGGAGACGATGCGGGAGCCGGGCTTGAGCTTGGCGAGTTGAGGCATCAGGCGCACGTTCAAATCCGGCAGCAGGTAAAGCGTCACGACACTGGCTTCCCGCAAATCCAGTTTGAAGATGTCCTCCTGCTTGATGGTCACCAGATGTTCGACCTTGTTGGAGCGGACGTTCTCCAGTGCCTCCCTGACGCGTTGCGGGTCAATGTCAAACCCGATGGCTTTAACGCCGTATTTCTTGGCCGCCGTCACGACTATCCGTCCATCGCCGCAGCCCAGGTCATAAACCACGTCGCCCCTTTTGACCTCGGCCATCTCGAGCATCTTGTCCACGATCGGTTGCGGCGTGGGTACGTAAATGACGTCCGGAGCGCGGTTCGTGTTTTCGGGCCGGGTCTCTTGCGCAACGGCGAGTCCCGGTGAAACGACCATAATGGCCAGCGCGCCAAGTGCCGCGAATGGCAGGAGATTTTTCCGTGAAATGGAATGGTGCATGGCCAATTGTGTTCCACTGTTCATCAGGCAGCGCAATCCCAAATCTAAGGAATTTGAGGGCCCGGTTCCCGGCGGTCACCCTCCCAGCGTTGTTGGATCTGTGACATCGCCCTTGTTGAAATCCACGTAATGCTCGGTCAGGTCTGCCGCGTACATCACCGCTCCGGCTTTGCCGAGGTTCAGGTTGATGTGCAGCTCGAATTCCTTCGGCGCGACGGCGAGACACAGTTCCTTGAAGGTTGCCTTCGTTGGCTGGCCGCGTTTGAGACTCCAAAGAATTTGTTTGCTGCCAGGTGCGCTATAGCCGATGTCCACTTTCTCCTCCACCACGGTCGCCGGGCTGTAGCCGATCGCGTCAATAATGCGTCCCCAGTTTGGATCGCCACCGTGCCAGCTCGTTTTCACCAGCGCACTGTTCGCCACGGCGCGCGCGGCGGCATCGGCGTCTTGAATGGTCTTTGCACCCTGCACACGAACGGTCACCACGCGATGCACGCCTTCACCATCCCGCACGATCATCTTCGCGAGTTCGAGGCAGACGTGGTTCAGCGCTGCGCAAAACGTTCGATGTTGGATGTCGGATGTTGGATGTTGGATGTTCTGATTCCCCGCCAGCCCGTTCGCCAGCACGAGCACCGTATCGTTGGTGCTCATGTCGCCGTCCACAGTGATGCGGTTGAAGCTATTGGCGACGGCTTCCCGTAACGCAGCTTGCAGCGCTTTCGCGTCAACGGCGGCGTCCGTGGTAATGAAGCAGAGCATCGTCGCGTGAAGCCCCGCGTGCGGCAGGGTGGCAGGGCGCTGGCCCGTCGCACTCATGCCGGGCTGAATCATGCCTGCGCCTTTGCAGATGCCGCCCATCCGGACGGTCTTCCCGCCGAGCACAAACTCGACGGCGATTTGCTTCGGCTTGGTATCGCTCGTCATGATGGCTTCCGCGGCGTGCATGGCGCTGGCGACGGAGTTGTCGAGCAAGGGCAGCGCGGCCTGGATGCCGGCCTTTACATTCGGCATCGGCATCGTGACGCCAATGCGGCCGGTGCTGCCGACCAGAACCTGTTCCTCCGGCATGTGCAGTTCCTTCGCCAGCACTGAAGTCATTTCGCGGGCGTCCTTCATGCCCTGCCGACCGGTGCAGGCGTTGGCGTTGCCGGAGTTCACGACGATGGCTTGCGCGGTGCCGCCTTTCACGCGTTCGGCGCAAACCTTCACGGGCGCGGCACAAACCTGGTTGGTCGTGAACATGCCAGCGACGGTCGCGGGCACTTCAGAGACGATGAGCGCGAGATCGCGCTTTTTGCCTTTCTGCGAGCCTTTGCCGGTGCCCAGACGTTTGATGTTGCAGAACACGCCGCTGGCGAGAAAGCCCTGGGGCGCGACAAT
>Ga0315910_10005162_pt1 | contig 10733 bp, 9 predicted proteins | sample EdamamesoilMG_FD_204470 | JGI IMG/M metagenome (GOLD analysis project Ga0315910, IMG submission 204470) | Garden soil microbial communities collected in Santa Monica, California, United States - Edamame soil | ecosystem: Environmental > Terrestrial > Soil > Garden | place: USA: California...
AAGGACCGGGCACGGATCGGACAATCCATTAATAAATCGCTTAAAGAGGGTAAGGGCATCATGATGGTGATGGAGGAAACCGGAAAAGTTCATCATTTTTCCAAATTCCTGATGGATCCAAAAACGGGCTTGTCTTATGATGAACCTGCGCCAAATACATTTTCATTTAATTCACCGTATGGGGCTTGTCCCACGTGCAACGGCCTTGGGCAAATTGAAGAAATCACGGAGGGATCTGTTATACCCGATAAAAGCCTGAGCATCAGCAGAGGGGGAATACTTCCATTGGGGGAGTATCGCGACATCTGGATTTTCAAAAAGATTGAAGCGATACTAAAACGGCATAAACTCACACTGAGTACGCCACTTAAAGAGATTCCAAAGGACATTATACAGGTAATGCTGTATGGGGATGATGAGCCAGTCGCCGTTCCATCCGTGAAATATCCCGGAACAGAATGGAATACCAAGTTTGAAGGAATTATCAGTTTCCTCGAAAAACAACGTGAGGAGGGCTCTGAAGCAATGAAGCGCTGGGTTGAAGATTTTACAGCTACCCGAATTTGTCCCGATTGCCAGGGTGCCAGACTAAAGAAAGAATCACTTCATTTCAAGATTGACCATAAGAACATTGCAGAATTATCCGTTTTGGATATCAACTCGCTGTGGAAGTGGTTTGAGGGTCTGGAAAATCGGCTTAATGATAAACAGCGGGTAATTGCAACGGAGGTGTTAAAGGAAATTCGAAAACGAATAGGTTTTTTACTGGATGTCGGGCTCGACTATCTAAATCTTAATCGTCCGATTCGAACACTAAGTGGAGGAGAATCACAACGTATCCGCCTGGCCACACAAATAGGAACGCAGCTGGTGGGTGTGCTGTATATTCTGGACGAGCCAAGCATTGGCTTACATGCAAGGGACAATGTGAAACTTATAAAAGCGCTTAAGGATCTTCGCGATCTGGGCAATTCTGTCATCGTGGTTGAGCATGACAAAGAAATGATGCTCGCGTCCGATTACATCCTTGATATCGGTCCGGGTGCCGGAAGACATGGGGGACACGTGGTCGCCGAAGGAGACCCAAAAACATTTCTCAAGGGTACCAGCACCACGGCAAAATATCTCAATGGTAACATTCGAATTCAATACCAGAAAGAAAGACGAAAAGGCAACGGCGGAGAAATCAGACTCTCGAACGCAAGTGGCAATAATTTGAAAAACGTCGACCTTCAAATTCCCTTAGGAGCACTTACCTGCATTACTGGCGTTTCAGGCAGTGGCAAATCAACCTTGATCCATGAAACCCTCTTTCCGATTTTGAACAGGCATTTTTATAATTCCCGAACCGAGCCTTTGGCCTTTAGAAAGGTTGAAGGCCTGGACCAGGTTGATAAAGTTATTGAAGTGGATCAGTCACCGATAGGAAGAACTCCCCGTTCAAATCCGGCAACCTATACGGGGGTTTTTTCCGACATCAGAGATTTGTTTGCTCAACTCCCGGAATCAAAAATCAGAGGTTATAAAACTGGCCGGTTCTCTTTCAACGTTAAGGGTGGACGCTGCGAGACTTGTGAAGGAGCCGGGTTGAGATTGATCGAAATGGAATTCCTTCCGGATGTGCATGTCCCCTGTGAATCGTGTAAGGCCAAACGTTATAATCGGGAAACACTTGAAGTTCGGTTCAAAGGAAAATCAATAAGCGATGTGCTGGACATGACTGTGGAAGAGGCGGTTTCCTTCTTTGAAAACCAACCTAAAATTCTTCGAAAAATACAAACCCTGAGCGAGGTGGGTCTCGGATATATTTCTCTTGGTCAACACGCAACAACCTTATCGGGTGGCGAAGCGCAACGTGTCAAACTGGCAACAGAACTTTCCAAACGCGACACGGGGAAAACATTTTACATTCTTGATGAGCCAACAACCGGGCTACACTTTCAGGATATCGCTCACCTCCTGGACGTTCTTCAAAAACTGGTAGACAAGGGAAACACCGTATTGGTTATTGAGCACAATATGGACGTAATAAAATCAGCAGATTACATTGTCGACCTCGGTCCTGAAGGAGGAGAAAAGGGAGGCAAAATTGTTGCCACGGGTACTCCTGAGGACGTTTCAAGAAATATCGCGAGTTATACAGGCAGGTTCCTGCAACAGGAATTGACATAATTCCGATTAACGGCTAATGATGGTGGAATTTGAGTAAATAAGCCATTAGCTTGCAGCTTCTACCTTTAAATATGAACCCCAGAACACGTCAATATCTATTCGGATTAATTTTCATTGGAGTAGGGATTTATCAATTGGTAAAGAAGGACCTGCTCGAGGCTTCCCTCTATGGAGTTGCAGGAGCGGCCTTTATCTTCAATACACTCGCAACAGACCCATCACTCCATGCTCATAAAAAAGTTCTGGTGATCATTACCTGGAGCCTGATGATTATCGCTGGTGTTCTATTTCTATATCTGCTTCAATTTAAGTACCTGTAGCCATCCAAATAAAAGAGCTTCACAGGCTATTTGATTTAAGTAATTTTACTAACCAGAAAAGGAACTGTGAACAAGTATAGAATATACGGCGCATTACAGATCGGTGGCTGGTTAACATATGCGATCGTGCAAATTGTGGGAAGTTATGATGCCTCAGGAAGTATCACTCCCCGACGGGTCGTGTTTTTTGTGGTTGAGGCATTGTTCTGTCTGCTCCTCACGCATTGGTTCAGAATCCTCCTGATCCGTTGGAAATGGCTAAGTCTCCCATTGCATAAACTACTCCCTGGCGTTTTTCTCACGCTTTGTGTTATGGGTGTAACCATGTATTTCCTGAGAATCCCGGTGAACTTGCTTTTAGGAAGGTTGGTCAACCCCAGAACAGCCTTTGATATTCAACAGATTGTCGGACAATCCATTTTCTATTTTATTCTATTTTTCCTCTGGACAATTTTCTATTTCATTTATCATTACTTTGATCGGTACAATACTTCCATGAAGTATGAGGCTTCGATGATCGAGATCGAATTAAATAATCTGAAATCACAACTCAATCCGCACTTTATATTCAATGCATTAAATAGTATCCGGGCATTAGTGGACGAAAATCCGCGTAAGTCAAAACTGGCCATCAACCAGCTCTCCAATATTCTGAGAAACTCCCTGGCCTCTGATAAAAAAGGACTGACCAAATTTGAGGACGAACTAAAGATTGTGAAAGATTATCTCGGCCTTGAGAGCATACGGTTTGAAGAACGGCTTAAAACTGAGTTTGATATCCATCCCGAATCTTATAAATTTCTGGTCCCTCCTCTAATGATTCAGACATTGGTGGAGAATGGAATTAAACATGGTATCTCTAAACTTACTCCAGGTGGCACCATCCGGCTGACTACCGATGTGCTTAGTGATCGGTTAACGGTCCAGATCCGCAATAGCGGCCACCTGGTTAACGGAACCAAAAGAAGCAAAGAAGGGTTGGGCTTGAAAAACTCCATCCAGCGACTAAAACTTATTTATGGAGAAGAGGCCTCCTTTAGAATTGTAAATGAAAGTGATAGTATTGTATTAACAGAACTTGTAATCCCACAAAACAGAAGCCATGAGAGCATTAATCGTAGATGACGAGCGTTTGGCACGCAAAGAACTGATGAAACTGCTGGAAGAGCACCCTAGTGTTGAAGTCGTAGGTGAAGCCATGAATGCTGATGAAGCCATTCAACTAGTCAATGACCTTAACCCGGATTTGTTATTCCTGGATATTCAAATGCCGGGGAAAACCGGCTTTCAGTTACTGGAAGAGTTAGACGCAGTGCCCCTGGTCATTTTTACAACAGCCTATGACGAATTTGCCTTAAAGGCATTCGAGGTTAATGCACTGGACTATTTACTAAAGCCCATTCAGCCGGAACGGCTGGCTGAAGCGGTCTCAAAACTTGCTGATAAAGAGCGGGCCATTAATATTGCCCTTCGCGGACCGGAGAAAAAGCTTGGTCTGCAGGATCAGGTCTTTGTAAAAGATGGTGATCGATGCTGGTTTGTAAGCCTTAACAATGTTCGCCTGTTTGAGTCAGACGGAAATTATATCAAGGTGTATTTCGACAACAACCGTCCTATGATCCATAAATCATTAAATGCATTGGACGAAAAGTTAGACGAACGCGCATTCTTCAGGGCAAGCAGAAAACACATCGTAAACCTTAGTTGGGTGGAGGGTATTGAACCCTGGTTTAACGGAGGACTAATGGTAAAACTTCGCGGAGGTGACAAGGTTGAGGTGAGCCGTCGGCAGGCTGCCAAATTTAAGGATATGATGAGCCTTTAAACGGCTGCTTATCTTCCTTTCTTTTCATGAAAGGCTCCCTTGAAGTCTGGATCTTCCTTCTTCTTCTGCCAGTCGATGTCTAAAGCCATTGCCTGCGCTTCTGCAAAAGGAGTCTTCGCTACTTCAACTTCCTCCGGTAATTTTTTTACGGGAATCTTTTCCCGTATCAATTTTTCGATTTTCTCAATGTGATAAAGTTCGGCCTTCGTCACAAAGGTTATTGCCTTCCCTTCCTGAAAGGCGCGTCCGGTCCTGCCAATGCGATGTACATAGTCTTCATGTAAGACAGGAACATCAAAATTGATAACATGCGAAACTTTTGTAACGTCGATCCCGCGTGCTGTTACGTCAGTAGAAACCAGAATCCGAAGGTTACCATCCTTAAATTCATTTACCGCATTAATACGACTATTCTGTCCTTTGTTTGAGTGAATCACTTTTAAGGGACCCAGTCCTTTGCGATCAAGGAAATTAAAAACGTTGTTTGCCACGTCTTTTGTCCTCGTAAATATCATCACGCGATTATACTGTTCTGTATCCTGTAACAAATACTCCAGGAAATTCATTTTGGTTTTCAGATTCGGTATATGATAACTTTCCTGTTCAACCTGCTTCGCCGTTGTGGCTTGCGGTGTAACCTCAATCTTGATCGGGAACTCCAGAAATTCTTCAGACAATTTTTCTACCCGCTCAGAAAAAGTGGCGGAGAACAATAAATTCTGACGCTTCCGGGGCACTACCTCCAATATTTTCCGAAGCTGATGCATAAACCCCATATCCATCATTCGATCTGCCTCATCGAGCACCAAAAACTGAATGTGCGTCGTGGGCAATTCTCCTTTCATATATAATTCGGTGAACCGACCCGGTGTAGCAATAAGTATATCAACTCCCTCGCGTAACATTTGAATCTGCGTCTTAGGTCCAATCCCTCCATAAACCGCCAGAATCCGCAGGTCCGTATACTTTGCCAATTCCAGGGCATGTTCGGATATCTGGATAGTAAGTTCTTTCGTTGGGGCAAGGATTACAGCGCGTGGTTCGTCACCCTGGGCATACTTGACCTTCATGAGGATCGGCAACAGGTATGCTGCAGTTTTACCGGTTCCGGTTTGTGCTATTCCAATGACCTCCTGTCCACCCAGAACCAGGGGAATACATTTTTGCTGAATTTCGGTAGGTGTCACAAAACCCTGGTCAGCAACGGCACTCAAAAGCTGCTTGTTGAGATTAAAACTTTCGAAAGACGTGATTGCTGACACTTTTGACTTTAATTTTAGGCAAGATGAAGACAAAGCTGATACTCAACGCAAATATAGTCAACGAAGGTGAGGTCTTTCAGGGGGATGTCCTTATTAAAGGGCAATACATTGACGCCATTGGAGGAAACTTATCGTCCTTTCCCGCAGATGTTGTAATCGACGCGAAAGGGAAATATCTTCTTCCGGGTGTGATTGACGATCAGGTCCACTTCCGGGAACCCGGGCTTACACACAAGGGTAACATCTATAGCGAGTCGAAAGCTGCAGTTGCCGGTGGTGTCACCAGTTTTATGGAGATGCCTAACACAATCCCTCCCACCTTCACGCAAAAGCTGCTGGAAGAGAAATATAGCATAGCCTCAAGAACGTCACTGGCCAACTATTCCTTCTTCATGGGCGCAGCAAATGACAACCTGGACGAAGTGATGAAAACTGACATCACAAAAGTGTGCGGCCTCAAAATTTTTATGGGCTCTTCTACCGGTAACTTATTGGTTGATGATCCTATCACCATCGAAGGATTCTTCTCACGATTCCCCTCCCTGATAGCAGCTCATTGTGAGGACGAGCCAACCATCCGGAAAAATTCTGCAGAGTACAAAGATCGTTACGGGGAAGAAGTGCCGATAGAATGCCATCCGTTAATCCGGAGTGTCGATGCATGTTACCTGTCTTCTTCCAGAGCTATCGATCTGGCAAAGAAACATGGAACCCGCTTTCATGTTCTTCATATTTCAACGGCAAAAGAAACTACGTTGTTCGACAATACAATTCCTCTCGAAAAAAAGAAAATCACAGCAGAGGCTTGTATTCATCATCTGTGGTTTAATGATACGGACTACAAAAGACTGGGTAATCTGATCAAGTGGAATCCCGCGATCAAGACAACAAACGATCAGAAGGAAATCTTCAACGCTGTTTTGGATAACAGGATTGATGTTATCGCAACCGATCATGCTCCCCATACCTGGGACGAAAAGCAAAACACCTACTTCAAAGCGCCTTCAGGTGGTCCGCTGGTCCAGCATAGTTTAGTCGCCATGTTAGAGTTTTATCATCAGGGAAAAATCTCATTGGAAATAATTGTTCAGAAGATGTGTCATAATCCGGCAATTTTATTTCAGATAAAAAATAGAGGCTTTATCCGTGAAGGATATTACGCAGACCTGGTGCTGGTTGACCTTAAAAGTCCGTGGTCGGTTAGCCGGGAAAACATAATTGCAAAATGCGGTTGGTCGCCGATGGATGGAGTCACCTTCAGTTCAAAAGTAAACAAGACATTTGTCACGGGTCATCTTGCTTATGAAGATGGTCGGTTCGATGAAAGTCAGCACGGTGATCGGCTGCTATTTAGCCGGAAATAGAATATCAGAACGTTTTTTGCAAATTCAAGGACACTGGCTACCTTTGTGACCCAATAAATGGTGATCGTAGCTCAGTTGGTTAGAGCATCAGATTGTGATTCTGAGGGTCGCGGGTTCGAGTCCCGTCTTTCACCCGACTTTTAGCCCCTTTTAAGGGGCTTTTTTTTGCTCTCTGCATTCGTCCAGGCGGTTTTCAAGGATCCAGCTTAACTCCCGGAAAGGAATAAACATTTGTATTCTTTAAAGAAAAACTTCGCCAGAGTCAACATTGTGCTCCATTTATTTTTGGCATATGTTTAATTTATGATCGCCCGGACAGACTTTGAAGAGTTGGCATTGGAAGACAAGATCAGCATGCTGTATGAACAAGGAACGTTCGTAATGGCAATCCGATACTATGGTTATAAGGTGAACCTCTATCTGCTCGGCAGCTACTACCTGGAGGTTTTTGTCAATCACAAATTCTCCCTCATCGAAAAAATTGTGCCCTTGGATCCGATGCATACCCGGATGCAATTCTATTCAGATCAGATTAAATTGCCGGTTGACTCTTTTTGACCGATCGGTGTTGTTCGAAAGAAAGCAAAAAGCTGCTTCTTACGAAGCAGCTTGTACCACACACCTTCACCACATCTCTAAATTCTATCAGTTACGCTCAAAGGTGAGATAATCTGTTCCTCCATTACCTCCGCTCACATGGATTAATTCTATTTTCGTATTGCTGATAGAGATAATATGCCAGTCTTCGGTTAATTCCTCAAAGTCCGCAGGAGTGCTGAAGACAATATTAAAGTCCACGTCATCATAATCATCATCATCATCATCACTATCATCGTCATCATCATCCTCACCCGTTATTGACCATTGCCCTGTAATACTGGTGGCTGATTTTGTTGCGACCAATGAGCCGTTAGCGGCGAAGGCAAAACTATAGCCGGTGAAACTGCTTGTTTCATCCTTGTCGGAATCCCAGAAATACGTTACTATCCACTGACCCTCCGAAGCAATTGACTTCACTTCAGAAATCTGTGCCTGCGTAGCTGGATTAACATCATCCCCGTTGTCATCACATGCGATCATCCCGGTCAACATGAGTAGCATAACTAATTTTTTTTTCATTTTAGGTTGTTTTCTATTGTTTGATTTTTATTTCTTAGGGTTTGTCGCTGACCGTTTCCATCAAGGTCTCTCTAAAGTCAGGTAAGTTGTGTTTCCATCACTTGAATCCTTAAGCCGGATTCTATCAGCACTGAAATCAATAAGTATCCAATCGTCATCCAACTCATCCAGTGGTCCACTGTCATCAAAGTCAAGTTCTAATTCAATCTCATCATCATCAAATTCAGTTTCCCATTCGCCCTGATACACTGTAGAACCATTGGAAGCAGAAAACGTTCCGCTTGATGAGAAAGTGAAAGTGAAGTCTTCGAAATCATCTGTTTGATCCTCTCCGCCCTCAAAGAAGTAGGTGACGATCCATTCTCCCTGTGTTAATACATCCCCAAACTCAATTTCATTCGGGTCATCATAGTGATCCCCTTCATCACAATCATCTGCGGCATCCTTAATTGCGCTGGTAAGCGTGCCAATGTCAGCCACCATTACCTCTGCTCCTGTAGAATACACCATTGTAATAGGTAGGAAAAAACCTGCCAGATCTTCTTCCTTCAGGTTTTCAAAAAAATTAAATAGTGCTTTGTCATCGTCAATTGTAAACACATCAGCCGTCTGGGTTCCATAATTGTAGCGCGTAACTTTTATGGGGTAGCTAAAATCTATACATTCAATGTCAGTGTCACCTGCAGTTGCGCATGCTGCTATTATATCGTCCAAAGCTTGTTTACTGGCGATCGTAACCTGTGTATGATTAGGGAAAATAGCAATGATGGGAAATTGAATCTCCAGCCAGTCCTCATCCAGATTTGACGCGCCAAATATGTTCTCTATTATTTTCAAGTCATTTTCCGAATTAACTGTAACCTCGACACCATTGGCAATCACCTGTACCGGGAACACAAGAGAGAGGCAACTTGCCCTATCAATGATGTCGTCGTAGGATCCATCGCGAAGTGCAACACTCGTGACAAGCGCTGCCGTTTCTGAATTGGGCTTAATAGCCTGATCTTCTGTAGGCTCGATCACGATCACTTTCTCCTCCTGGCAGGCGCTCAACACTCCCATTAACAGAAACGCCATGATTGCAAGGACCAATCCGGATTTAATCACCTTCATTTGCATTTCGGAAACACATTAATAGAACCGATGAACCTAAAAAAATCCTACCCAAGTTTGTAAATATATTTTCTAAACATTTGATAGCAAGGCTGGTTATGCCTGTGATTTTCGTCACAGTTCGTCCTTTTTTTATAATTTGTCTTGTTATCAAAAATGATGGGTGGAGCCAAAAAGATAAATGTTTGTGGAGATGAGCTCTTTCAGGAGCTTTTCAAAAATCACTCGCGAGACCTATATAAGTTTCTTTATTATAAATACGGGGAAGAGAATAATCCCCAGGATTTGGTTCAGGAGGCTTTTATAAAGCTTTGGAATAATTGTGACAAAGTGCCTCCCGAAAAAGCACGATCATTCTTATTTACAGTTGCCAACAACCAGATGCTAAATGACTTAGCCAGAAAGAAAACGGTAATCAAATATCAACAGGAAAAACCGAAGGCTTATACAAATGAGACTCCTGAATTCATGTTTGAAGAACAAGAGTACATGAATAAGCTCCAAAAGGCTATTGAAAATCTTTCAGAACCACAACGGGTGGCTTTCTTGCTTAATCGTATTGAGGGGAAAAAACACGAGGAAATTGCCGAAATGCTGGGAATCACCCGTAAAGCCGTTGAAAAAAGGATTTATACTGCCTTAGCCATATTGCGGGAAAAAATTGGCTTGTTTTGAAGTAGGAAAAAGGAGGTTGAACCGGTTCTATAGAAGTGAAGAAATATTATGGATAATGATCTGGTAGAAAAATGGATTGATGGCACCTTGACGGAGGAAGAAAAGGCAATCTTTGAAAGCTCAGGCGAGTATAAATCGTTTGCTAAGTTGTCTGACTCTTTCATGGCATTCAAGGCACCTGAATATGATGTTCAGTCCGAGTTTAGCCGCCTTCAGTTGAAAAAGCCCTCGCGTGGCAAAGTTGTTTCTTTGACATGGAAAACTACTTTTTTTAAAGTCGCGGCAGCCGTTACCGTATTTTTCGCCTGCTACTATTTCTTTATCTACAACGACCTCTCAAGTATTATGATTGAGACCCAGGCAGGCGTAAAAAAGGAAATCTTACTGCCGGATTCATCTCAAGTGGTGCTCAATGCTATGACTACCCTCGGCTATTCAAAACAAATGAAAGAGCGCGTTGTTGACCTGGATGGTGAAGCGTTTTTCAAAGTAAAAAAGGGGTCACGGTTCGATGTAATAACGTCAACGGGTACTGTGAGGGTACTCGGTACTCAGTTTAATGTAAGGCAAAGAAATGATTATTTTGAAGTAGTTTGTTATGAAGGTTTAGTCCTGGTTGAAAGCAAAGGAAAATCACTCGAACTTCGGCCGCATGAAATATTCAGGTCTATCAAGGGTGTGGTTATCGATGGTGTCAATATTCAGGATATGGCACCTAGCTGGATTGGTAATGAAAGTTCATTCCAGAGTGTACCGTTCTCTGAAGTAATCAGAGAGCTTGAAATTCAATTCAATGTTTCCGTAGCAGCTAATCAGGTCGATGTGACCCAAATATTCACCGGCAGATTTTCTCACTCAGATTTGTCATTGGCTCTAAAGTCAA
>Ga0315910_10005163_pt1 | contig 10732 bp, 8 predicted proteins | sample EdamamesoilMG_FD_204470 | JGI IMG/M metagenome (GOLD analysis project Ga0315910, IMG submission 204470) | Garden soil microbial communities collected in Santa Monica, California, United States - Edamame soil | ecosystem: Environmental > Terrestrial > Soil > Garden | place: USA: California...
CCGCTCGAGCGTCTCGCGCAGTCGGGGCACGACCTCGTCGCCCAGCGTCGCGCTTGCCAACGAGATTGCGCGGGTTCCCGCTCCCGAATCCAAGTCGAGAGCTGCCCGACATGCCGCGCGCGCGAGTGCCGGGGTCGCAAAGCACTCGATCGCATCCTGGGCGCCTGCGATATCCTGCGCGAGCCAGTCCAGGATCTCTGGGGCGCACACATGGCGGAGGCCAGCCCCGAGCTGGGGTAGTGCCCGGAGGCCACCGCGTTCGAGCAACGTCAGCAAGCTGGTATCCGCAACGGCTTCGGCTTCGGGTGAGAAGTACAGCTTCGAGTGGCGTGTCTGTCGTTGACGAAAGCACAAGGTCCAGGCTGCCTGGTCGCGGACCGCCACGGACCGTGTGTCATCGAGAGCGAAGCGTGCCACTCGCTCGATGGTTTCGACTTCAGGGAACAGGGTGAGCCAGACGCACCCCAAGCGCTGAGCTTCGAAGTCCGGCTGGTCCATCAGGTGGTAGCCGAGCTGCCTCAGCGTCGAAAATTGCGATAGCTCACGCTCGCGGTCGTGAAGCAAAGCCCAGAGCCGCTGCGTGGCGAGTGCGCGCACATCGACCTCGCAGCCCGGACCTCGAGGGAAGAAAGCCGCCTCGAGCTTGCGTTGCAGAAGTGGACTGAGGTCGCAAGTCCATGCGCCCAAGTCCGCCGCACTCACCCAAACCACGAGCGTGTCTAACAAACGCGCCGGTCGTTCGTCAAGCCCGGCCAGGTGGGTGCGGAGCCAGCGCAACACCGCGCTGCAATCTCGCCGCGTGGACCACAAGTAGCATGCGAGCGCAGCAAAGCAGCAGAGGTACGTGCAGCGTGAACACCGGAGGCCTTCCGTTAACAGCGGTCTCGACTGCACCGAGTGCGAACGGGGCGTGCGCGCACACTCAGACCCCGTGCGCGCACGGGGCGCTTGCCACGGCGAGCGTGGGAGCTACGCGGCAGTCGACGCGGCGAGTGGGCGTTCCCCTCCGCTGACACCCGATGGTGATGGTCGGGTTGAACATCAGGCCCACAAGGCATGGCCAGCGAGCACCAAGAAGCACGCGAGCTGTACCGAGAAGAACGTAAAGCGGATGCTGACCGTGCGTTTGGACTCCACGAAGCAGATGTGCATGAGCGATTGGACGACGCGCGCCGCGGGGACCGCGAGTGAAAGGGCATCGATGACCGGCGTTTCGATACGAGCGAACGACAGCACCAGCACCAGCGCGCCGAAGACAGGCAGGTTTTCGACGCAGTTCGCGTGGGCGCGCATCGCGCGGCGATACCAGTCCGCTCCCTGCACGTCGTCGGAGCGAAACTGGTGGATCGCAGCCTCACCCAGCAGGATGCGGCTCCAGCGGTACCAACCGATGGTCACGATCAAGACCCCGAGGGTCCAGAGTGCGAACAACAGCAGTGACAACTGTGGAATGGTCATGGGGGCTCTCCAAGAAGTGCCGACCGGAGCCGCCGCGGGGCGACTCCGGCCAGCATGGGAGTCAGACCAGCGGCGCCAGCGCAGCGTTGATGCGCTGCCTTTGCGCCTCGTTCAACATACTGAACAAGATCTCCGGGAAACGCGTGTGCTCCAGGCCCGAGCCGATGTACTGGTAACGGTAGGCTCGCAGGAAAGTGCTCGCCACCGCCTCGGCCATGGCTGGTGCGAGCTCTCGCTTCAGCATCGAGACCAAGTAGCGCGCGTCCGCGGCGGCTTGCGCCTGCAGCATCCCGTCGACGGCACGCACCAGTTCGATCAGCTCATCCACGGCGCGATCGCGCTCGGCGGCCGTGACGCCGGCGTTTTCTCGCTTCCATTCGAGCTCGTCGAGCACTGCGTGCTGGCTCTCCTCCTTCCAATGAAAGCGGAACACGTCCTTCCACAGCGGTGACAGCGTCGCATCGCTGTCGATGCTGTCTTTGTAGTGCGCGAGCGTGAACAGTTCGATGTGGCAGGTCAGTGCAAGCACGGCCCAGGTCGACTTTTGTAACACCAGCTGTGCGACTTGATCAGGGTCCGCGACGAGCTGGTAACCCTGCGGCATCTCATGCGCGGCCATGGACTCGAGACGTCGGAACAGCACTTGATGCTTGAGCTCTTCGTCGCTGAAGCGCACCAGCGCTTCTAGCGCGTCTTGATCGGCGAGCCAGTAATGACTCGAGAGCTCGAGCACTTTGGCGTTGATGAAGCGCTCCACCAGGCCAAAGATGTTGGCGTACGAGCGTCCCTGGACTTGACTGACCAGAATCTTTTCGTCGGCAGTCAGGAAGTCGAGATCGCCGACCCGCGACAAGGAATCTGGGAGGTATTTGTGAGTGCGATCCAGGGTGCGGTCTCGGAGCACGTCGCGATCGATCTCCCAGCGGGCGCGTTTGGATGCGGCGACGGCGCGAGCATAGGCACTGGGGGCGGAGACGGATTGAATCTGAGCGTTCATGGGGACCTCGTTGCGGTTGAAAGCGAAGGCGGCTGTGCCCTCGCTGAGGCCCACTTGCAGCCGTCGGGCCACCTGGGTCCTTGGAATAAAAATGAGTTGTATCAATGACATAGGTGGCAATCGCGAAAATTCGTGAGTTGCGAAATTTCGTGAATCGTGATATCTCGTCAGGCTAACTCTCGAAAGTTCGTGATCCACCCGTGCCGCACCCTGAATTCGACGAACAAGCCGCCCTGCGCCGAATCGTAGAGGGTACGGCGTCGCATACCGGCGAGCAGTTCTTTCGCTCGCTGGTCGACAACCTCGCCCGCAGCCTAGGCACGATGGGGGGATGGGTAGCTCGGGTCAATCGCGAGCGCACGGAGCTGTGCGCGCTCTCGTTGAAGGTGCGCGACCGCTGGTCGACGAACTTCGTCTACCGGATCCGGGGCACGCCGTGCGAGACGGCGGTAGAGGAGCGGCGGGTCGTCCACATTCCGGATCGACTGCTCGACCTCTATCGCGACGAACCGAACCTGAAGCACCACGGCGCGGTGAGCTACCTGGGTGTCCCGCTGTTCGGCGCCGAAGGAAGCGTCGTGGGTCAGCTGGCCGTGATCGACGACAAGCCGCTGCCGGCGGAGCCGAGCGCGCTCGCGATTTTCCAGATCTTTGCCAACCGCGCTGCGGCCGAGCTGCAACGTCTGGAAGCCGAGCGGGTAGTGGAGGAGCGTGAAACCCAATTACGGCGGCTCTTGGAGGGCGCGATGGACGCCATCGTCGACTTCGACGCCGCCTTTCACGTCACGTTGATGAATCCGGCGGCGCGTCGCGCTTTTGGACGTGACGAGCGAACGGAGCCAAGCTTCGATCTGCGCCAATTGTTCAGCGCCGAATCGCGGCAGCGGCTGGAGCGCTGCGCGGCTGAGCTGGTGCGGGGCGACGCAGCGCACGGCAGTCAATGGCTTGCGGGAGGCTTACGCGTGCTCGCGTCCGACGCCGAGCCATTCCAGGCGGAGGCGACGCTTTCGCACTACCGGCTCAACGAGCAAAGCCGCTTGACGCTGATCCTGCGCAACGTCGAGGAACGCCTGGCCGCCGAGCAGCGCATCGTCTCGCTCGCGCGCGAGACCCAGTACCTGCGAGAAGAGCTGTCTTCGCGCCAGAACTACGAGCGCATCGTGGGGTCGTCGTCAGCGCTGATGCGAGCCCTGCACGAAGTGGACCACGTGGCACCGGCCGAGACCAGCGTGCTCGTGCTGGGGGAAACCGGGACCGGCAAGGAGTTGTTCGCCCGCGCGATCCACGATCGCAGCAAACGTCGCGACAAACCGCTGGTGAAACTGAACTGTGGCGCGATTCCGCACAACTTGATCGAGAGCGAGCTGTTCGGACACGAAAGGGGCGCGTTTACGGGGGCGACGCAACGCCGTCACGGACGCTTCGTGCTGGCGGACGGCGGCACGCTGTTCCTGGATGAAATTGGCGAGCTGCCGCTCGAGCTCCAGCCCAAGCTGCTGCGCGTTCTGCAAGAAGGTGAGCTCGAACCCGTAGGCGCGTCGCGCACCATCAACGTGGATGTTCGCATCATCGCCGCTACGAATCGCGACTTGGGAGAAATGGTCAAACGCGGCACGTTTCGCGAGGACCTGTACTATCGCGTGAACGTGTTTCCGATCCGCGTGCCACCGCTGCGCGAGCGCGAGCGAGACATCGACGAGCTCGCGCGCGTCTTTTTGGAGAAGTACGCGCGGCAGCTAGGACGCGAGCTAGCGCCGCTTTCGGAAGCAGGGCTCGACCGGCTGCGCGCTTATGCCTGGCCCGGGAACGTCCGCGAACTAGCGAACGTGATCGAGCGTGGCGTGATCGTGTCCACCGGTGGCGTATTCGACGTCGACCGCGCCTTGCCCGGAGCCGAACCCACGCCCGCAGCGCTCCCGCTGGCGCAGGCGCGCGTCCACACCTCGGCGGAAATGCTAGCGTTCGAGCGCGCCAACATCGAGCGCGCCCTGGCAGAGGCGCAGGGCAAGGTCGCCGGAAAGGTCGGAGCGGCAGCCCTACTGGGTACCCCTCCTTCCACCCTAAGCTCACGCATGAAAACTCTGGGTATCAAGCGCCCCAAGCGCTAGCTTTCCTTTCTTGCGCTAGCTGCGAACCCTGCGGGCCCGAGCTCCAGCCGGAGCTGGCCACGCGGCTACTGGGAACGCGACCTGACGCTAGCGTCGCCGAGTCAGCGAGTCAGCGCGCCTCGAGGTACTCCGCGTCTTGTCCCACGCGAAGCACGTCGAAGCGCGGCGCTCCCGCCACGATGTTCCGCGCCGTGAGCAACGCGGTCATCATGGAATGGTCCTGATTGTTGTAGCGGTGCATCCCGTTGCGCCCAACCAGGTGCAGCCCAGGGAAGTCGTGGCGCAAGCTCGACATCACCCGCTCGACGCGGGTCGCGTAGTCGCGATCGTAGACCGGGTAGGCCTTGGGTTGGCGGATGACGCAGGCGTCGAAGACGTGCTTTTGGGGCAACAACCCCATGCGGTCGAGCTCGGCGCTGGCTTGCTCGATGAGCGCGCGATCGCTCGTGTTCCAGCGTGCATCGCCTTCCGTGCAGAAGTACTCACAGCCGAGCGCGATGGTATCGGGGTCAGGGACCATCTCGGGGGACCACGCTTTGTAGTTCTGGATCCGTCCCATCTGGATGCTCGCGTCCTGCACGTAGAGCCATGTATCGTCGAAGGTGTGCGGATCGCGCGCCATCAACACGACCAGGACTAGTGCGCGGTAGCGGAGCCCGCGGGCCGCTGCCAGCATCCCCGACGACGGCTTCGGAACCAGCGCGCGCGCTAGGTCGGCGAGGGGGGCCGACGTGATCACGTGGGACGCTTCGATCGACGAGGGGCTGCCGTCGATGCGCGTGTGACGGATTCGGTAACCGTTACAGCGGAGCCGTTCGACCCGCTCCACGCGTGCGCCCATCTGTATCTCGACGCCGCGCGCCCTCAGCGCTGCCGCGCACGCCTCCCACAGCATGCCCGGACCTCGGCGCGGATAACGAAAGGAGTCGATCAGCGTGGTTTCGCGGCCGCGGCGCTGCGCGCCGGGGAGCACGTTCAGGATGGCTTTCCCGAGCGAGAACGTGCGGATCCGCTGTGCGGCCCAGTCTGGTGAGAGCTCATCACACGGCATGCCCCAGACCTTCTCCGTGTACGTCTGGAAGAAGTGCCGATACAGCCGTTCGCCGAAGCGATCGACGATCCAAGCCTTGTAGTCGTTCGCGTTCGTCGTCGGAAGCACGCGCGCTCTCAGGTACGAGGCCGTGCAAGCGGCGGCCTCGAACGGTCCGAGGCGCGCGAAGACGTCGAGCGGTTTGAGTGGGTAGGCGACGAGGCGCCCCGCGAAGTAGATTCTGCTCTTGCGAGGGCGCAACACCAAGTCGTTCGGCAGCATGCGCGACCACAGCGCCTCGATTTCGCGCGACTTCGAGAAGAACCGATGCCCGCCGACGTCGATCAGGAAGTCCTTGTAGTGCACCGTGCGGGCGAGCCCGCCCACGTACGTCGGATCGGCTTCCAGGAGGGTCACCGGCCAGGCATGTTCGGTAAGTTCCCACGCCGCGGTCAACCCAGCGGGGCCTGCACCAATGATTGCAACTCGCTCCATCCGTTCTCACATCGTGCGTAAGGAAGGGTGGCGATGCCAGCGGTAAAAGCGCGTAGCCGGTTGACCCGTTGCTGGGCCGTTTCGACATCAGGTGGATTCTCCCTGACGCGGAAGCCAGGCGCCGATCGCCCGCCTGCGCTGAGCGCGGACGCGGTGTCGATCGATTGAACCGCGCGGGGGAGCCGTGCTAAACGTGCTCGTCGGCAGGGTGTGGGGGGTAAGGTTCGGCAAGAGGCATGTTTCGCGAGGCGTATCGCTCAGTCATCGGAGTTCGAGGCACGAATGTAGGGCTACAGTGCCTGGCTTGGCTGTCTTCCGGCCTCGAGCGCGCCAAAGCAAGCGTCGATGGGCTCGCCGTCGAGATCCGGCGCAGCAGAAATCGGCAGCTCTTGATCGCCATGCACGAGGGCGTGCTCGAGACGCCACCGATCGCTTGCAATCCGACGGCGCGAACGTCGATTCATACCGTGACGGGGCACCATCACTTTCGCATGTACCTCACCGCGGTGAAGTCGTTGCTCAGATACTCGTCGGACCTGGCGGTGGTGGTGCACGACGATGGGAGCTTGACTGCTGACGACGCGGCGCACTTGCAAGCTCATCTTCCCGGCGTCACCCACATCGATCGGAAGAGCGCCGACGAGCAGATGAACGGGATCTTGGCGCGCTACCCGCACTGCCGCAAGCTCCGCGACCGCGTCGTCAACTCGCTGGAGCTTTTCGACAATCTGCTGCTCTGCGGCACCCCTCGGGTCATCAACATGAACTCCGACGTGCTGTTTCTGCGCGAACCCGCGGAGCTCATCACTTGGATCGCCGGCGAAGATCCAGCCATCGTCGGCGTCTACGAGGCGGAGCCCGCCGGGCAAGCGGCCTTTTTAGCGAGGCATGGCAGCGCGTTCCCGCCGCACGTCACGACGGCCCTCGCCTGCCTTTACCCGGATGCGGCCGATCTCGACTTCGTCGAGAGTATTCTATCGGTCACGACTCCGGACTGGTTTACGGCTCAGAACGTGTACCCGCTGCTCTACGAGCGGCTCGCCGCCAAGCGCAGCGCGCGGTTTCTCGACGAGCATGCGTATCAAGCGTCTGGAGTCTTCGAAGAGGGTGCGATATTCCGTCACTACTGGTCGAGCACCGCAAAGTTCACCCACACGCAATCGCAAGACAGCGCGCGCGTATTCTCGGAGCTCGGGGCGCACTTGGTTGGCTCCCCTAGTCCAGCACTAGTCTAAAAGAGCTCATGCGTATTCTGGTTACCGGCGGGCGAGGCACGATTGGGCAAGTGCTCACGCCTTGGCTCCGTCGCGTGGGGCACGAGGTGTGGACCTGCGATCTGGATCATCACCACGACCCACGACACGTACGCTGCGACGTCGCCGAGTTTCGGCAGCTCTCGAGGCTGCTCGACAGCCAGCCGTTCGAGCTCGTGGTTCACCTGGCCGCAGAGTACGGCCGCTGGAACGGAGAGGACTACTACGAGCAGCTCTGGCGCACCAACGTGGTGGGCACGAAGCACTTGATTCGGCTGCAAGAGCAGGCGCGCTTTCGCATGATCTTCGCTAGCACCTCCGAGGTGTACGGCGACGTCGACGAGCCGATGCGGGAAGAACTGCTCGATCAGAAAGAGGTCCGCCAGCTCAACGACTACGCCCTCAGCAAATGGGTGAACGAGCAGCAGATCCTGATGTCGGCCGCCATGTTCGGAACCGAGACGGTGCGTGTCCGGCTCTTCAACACGTACGGGCCCGGCGAATACTTTACGCCATTTCGTAGCGCCATTTGCCGCTTCGCTTACTCGGCGCTCTTGGACCTGCCTTATACGGTGTACTTGAATCACCGACGCACCTCGATCTTCATCAGCGATGCAGTGCGCATGCTGGCGGGGCTCGTCGACGCGTTCGCCCCCGGAGAGGTGTACAACATCGGGTCCGCCGAAAGCCACGACATGAAGGCCGTGTCGGACACGATTCTGGGCTTGCTCGGCAAGGACGATCGGCTGGTCAGCTACAGCGACAGCGAGCCATTCACAACGAAGAACAAGCAAGTCGATGGCCTGAAGGCGGCGCGCGCGCTGGGTCACACTTCGTCGGTTCCGCTCAAGGTCGGGCTCGCGCGGACACTCGCGTGGATGAAACGCATCTACGTCGACCAGGTCGTCGCGGAGCCCGCAGCATACTTGGAGCTCGCGTCGTGAACGTGCTGGCGGTCGGTGCCCACCACGACGACATCGAGCTCGGCTGCGGAGGAACGCTCGCGCGCCTCGCGCGGGAAGGACACCGAGTGTTCGGTCTCACCTTGACGAACTCCGAGACGCACTACGATTTTCGCGATATTCATCGCACGAGCGCTGTCGCGCGCGGCGAGGCCGAGCGCGCCGCGCGCGTGCTCGGCCTCACGCTCGTGGAGCTCGAAGGGTTCGATCAGGACAACGGGACGCTGGCGTACGACGTCGAGTTGATGCGTCGCATCGAGCGCTTCATCGACGAGCAGAGCGTGTCGTTGGTGTTTTCGCACTGGAACCACGATCTCAATACGGATCACGAGGCTGCTGCCAAGCTGACCCGCGTCGCATCGCGTCGCGTCCCCTCGGTGTTGATGTACCGCAGCAATTGGTACCAGTCCGGGCAGCCATTCAACGGCACGTTTTTCGTCGACGTGACGCAGACCATCGATTTGAAGCGCCAGAGCCTCGCGTGTTTCGAGTCAGAGCTCGCGAATCGGGGACATGACTGGGTCGAGTCGTTCTTCGATGCGCACAAGAACGCAGGCTTCGCGATTGGCAAGCGCTACGCAGAGGTCTTCGAGCCGCTCCGCTACGAACTCCTTCCCAGCGCGATCGACAACGGCCCTGCGGGCGGGGTGACGCCGTGACGGCGTGGTCGCGCGCGTCGACCTGCGTTGGCGGTTTCGCCCGGAAAGCGTTGCTCGCGGCGCCCCCCTCGCTGCGGCGGGCGCTGGGAGCGGACTTCTTCGCCGACCTCAGGCCGGACTTCCTCTGGCTGGAAACCACCGCGGCGTGCAGCAACCGCTGCAAGTTCTGCGGCATCGGCGCCAAGGTCCCCACAGGGCGCGTGATGACCCCGCGTGAGATCGAGCAGACCCTCCGCGATCCGCTGTTCCGGGCTCTGCGCATCGTCGTCATCTCCGGGGGCGAGCCCACGTTGCGCCCCGATCTCGAGGTCATCCTCGCGAGCGTGCACCGCGCGCTCCCCAGCACCCGTCTCGTCCTCAGCACCAGCGCCGCGCTGCCTGAGCGCCTGGTGCACGCCGTGACCGCGGCTTTGAAGCTGGGTGTTCACCTCGAGGTGGGCGTCTCCGTCGACGGCATCGGCGCGCGCCACGACGAGCTGCGTGGCACGCCGGGGCTGTTTGCCAAGGTCGATGGCGCGCTGCGCGAGCTCCGCGCACTTCGGCGCGAATTCGGGGCGCGCCTGCGCGTCAGTGTAGGCATGGTGATCTCCGACGATACCGTCGATCAGGTAGAGGCGGTCCGTCGTTATGCGAAGAGTATGGGCGCCAGCTTCAACCCGCAGTGGTACAACCAAGCCGCCTACTACGACAACGTCGGCAGCGACCGCTTGTCGGCGCGCGCGAGGCTACGGCAGGTGGGCCAGGCGCTCGAACCGTCGATTCTGACGCAGTTCGCGCTGCGCGTGCTGGACGGTAGCGCTCCGAAGGCCCGCTGCACGATGTTGTTCAATGCCTGCCTCTTGAAAAGCGGCGGAGACATGGTCCCGTGCTTCACCTACTGGGAGGACAAGGTCGGCAACGTCTTGGAAGCCTCCCCGTCCACGATCTGGGCGAGCCAGCGCGCACGTGAAGCACGCAAGCGCGTGATGGCCTGCGACGGCTGTCTGAATGCCTGCGGCGTGGTCTGGAGCGCCGACCCCGACTACCTCGGACGCAGCCGCTTTTACCTGCGCCACCCGCGCGTCTTCGCCGCGAAGCTGCGCCAGCGTCTCGGCTACCGTGCGGCGATGTCGATGACGAAGGAGGTCACGCTGCGAGGGGGCAAGGTGTAGCGAAGTGACGTCGCACGGATGCTCACGGGAGGCTGCGCCGCCAGTGAAAAGTCGTGGGAGGTGACCCAGGGGACGGCCACGGAGAGCTTGCCGTCGAGTCGCCCGTGAATGCGGAAGGTCTGGTTCGTCGGGGTCCGCTTTTCGTTCACTGCCACAATCACGAGGCGCGTGGCGTTCTTGAACGCGGCCACGAGCACGCCCGTGCTGGGCTCGGGCGTAGCCTCGACCCGCTGGAAGCCAGGTCGCACGAACTTGGCGAAGTTGCCGAGCGCGTAGGCCCGCTTGAAGCGCACGCCATCCTGAATCAGTGCAGGGTTCTGACGCTTCGTGTCGCGATGGTAGTTCGCCTCCACGGCCGTCAGGTTGTAGTAGTACCAGGCCGCGACGGAGAGCTCGGTCAGGTGATCGTGGAGCATGTGTGCCATCGCCAGCGCCGAGTCCATCGTCGGGTCCGGCGCCGCGCCCGGACGTTCCTGGGAGAATTCGGTTTGCCACAGGGGCAGCTCGTGCATCGCTTCCAGCAGCCATCCCCACTGAATGCGACCGTAGGGATGCGTGGACAGTGCGGCGAGATACCGCTTCGCGTCCGCGTTCGCGAGCAGGGCCTCGCTGAACTCTC
>Ga0315910_10005164_pt1 | contig 10732 bp, 7 predicted proteins | sample EdamamesoilMG_FD_204470 | JGI IMG/M metagenome (GOLD analysis project Ga0315910, IMG submission 204470) | Garden soil microbial communities collected in Santa Monica, California, United States - Edamame soil | ecosystem: Environmental > Terrestrial > Soil > Garden | place: USA: California...
CGTGCTGGGCACTGCTTCGGTGACCACTGCGTCGGTGACCACTGCGTCGGTGACCACTGCGTCGGTGACCGCTGCGTCGGTCGCCCAGACCTCGCGGCCTCGCCCAGCGAGCAGCAGCGCCACCAGACAGAGCTGTCCGATCGCCTTGCACGCTGCCGCCCTTCGCCGGTGCATCGAGAACACGTCCCTCGCGCTCTCTTCACATCACGGCGGGCTTGCCGCGTCTACAGCTATTGCACGTGGCTGGCAGCTGCAGCGCGAGCGCTTCCTTATCGTAACGTCGGCCCCGCATCCCTCCGCGTGCTCGACGTGGGCACCGCTGAGGCGTCCTCGCGATCCACCGTGAGACACGCGGAGCCCCGGCTCTCCCTCGTCGGAAAAGGGGGCGAGTCGGCATTCCGGTGCCGAGCCCGAGCGCTCGGTTCCGTTGCTCGTCGCAGCGCCGGGCCGCGACGGGTGGTCCCGGCGTCTTGGCGCGAGCGCGCCGCCGAGAGCCGGGTCGACGAACGCCGCCGCCGAGCGCCCGGCGCGGCGCGCCAGCGGCGCAGCGCCGGGCGAATGCGGGATTTGCAAAGAATTCCAGCGCTGCGGGTCACGGGTTCGGGCCTTGAAGCAGCGATCGTCGCCTGGCAGAGTCGGTGGCATGCGTGCGACTGAGCGCCCGGGCGCCAAGCGGGGCGACCAGCGTCGGGAGATGGGGCGCCCGGCGGGCTGCCTCGCGGGGCTGCTGGGTCTTCTGGTCGGCGCCGCGTGCGCGAGCCCGACGGCGGAGAGCCCCCGCGCTCCGGCGACGCCCGACGTCGCAGCGTCCGTCGACACCCGGGGTTACGAGCTGCCGGCGCGACCGGGGGGCACGTCCTTTCCCGAGGACCCGTTGGTCCCGATCGCCGCCGACACTTGGCTCACGCGGCTCAGCCACGGCCAGTACCGGCACACGATCGCCGACCTCTTCGGCATTCGCGAAGAGCTCGATCTGCCCCTGTCGCCCGACGCGCTCGACGGTTTCGGTTTCGACACCAGCAACGCCTTCCGGGTCGATCTGCGGCTCGGTCCTCAATATCGCGCCGCCGCAGAGCTGCTGGCCGAGCGCGCCGTGAACGATCCCGCGATCTTCGCTCGCGTCGTGCCGTGCTCCGTGGCGGCGCCGGCCTGTCGCGACGAGTTCCTGCGCGGGTTCGGCGCCCGTGCGTTCCGGAGGCCGCTGCGCGAGGCCGACATCGCGTCCTTCCGGCCTCTGTTCGGCGCCGCCGAGCCGCCGCCCGAGAGCGCTTTTCGGCTCGGCGTGCGCCGAAGCATCGAGGCCATGCTGCAGGCGCCCGAGTTCCTGTACGTCATCGTTGGCGACGGGGACCGGCTCGACTCGCCTGCCGCCCCGGAGCCGGCGCTGGCTCATGCCGGCGAGCCCCCTGCCAGACGACCGCCGCCCCAGCAGCTGGACGACTACGAGATGGCCTCGCGCCTCTCGTATTTTCTCTACGATTCGATGCCCGATGAAGCGCTGTTCACGGCGGCGCGCGAGGGGCGCCTGCACACGCCCGATCAGGTCGAGGCCGCCGCGCGCTACATGTTGACCCAGCCGCGGGTGCTCGACAAGCTCGTCGCGTTCCACGAGCAGCTGTGGCAGTTCGAGCGCTTCGCCCGCATCAGCCCGGACGCTGCGACATACCCCATGGTGCCCGACGGGTTCGTTCAGAGCGTGCGGTTCGCCACGCGCTCGTTCGTGCGCGATATCTTGCGCAGCGGCGGAGGGCTGACCGAGCTGCTCACTGCGCCCTACGCCTACGCGGACGCAGGCCTGCGCGACCTGTACGGGGCTCCAAAGATCGAGAGCGCTCGGTTCGCGCGCGTGGATTTCGACCCCGAGCAGCGTCGGGGTCTCTTGATGCAGGTCGGCTATCTCGCGTCCAACGCCTACTCGATCCGTACCGATCCCATCCACCGGGGGTTGTTCGTGATCCGCAACCTGCTGTGCCGGACCGTGCCCGATCCCCCACCGGGAGCCACGACGACCCCGCCGCCGGATACGGATCGCCCGATCGTCACCACGCGCGATGAGGTCGATCTGGTGACTGGGCAAAGCTTCTGTCCGACCTGCCACACGGAGATCAACGCGCCCGGCTTCGCGTTCGAGGGCTTCGACGCCGTGGGCCAAGCGCGGATCTCCGAAAACGGCGCGCCGGTGGACACCGCGGCCTCGCTCTGGATCGACGGACGCCTGGCGCGCTTTGACGGCGCCGTGGAGCTCGTCGAGTTGCTGGCGCGGAGCCGCGAGGCGCACCGCTGTTACTCTCGGCGCTGGCTGGAGTTCGCCTACGGGCGGCCGCTCGCGACGAGCGATCTGTCCACCCTCGAGCATATCGCCGCATCCTCCATGCCCATCGCAGACATCATCCTGGCCATCGTGCGCAGCCCGGCGTTTGCGTCGCGGCCGGCGTCGCCTGCCGCGGTAGCGACGCGGGCGTCCGTCAGCGGGGAGGCCCACCGATGAAGCTCTATGACTCGCCCCCGGTCTCGCGCCGCCGCTGGCTCAGGGGGCTCGGGGGTATCGCGCTCGGCTTGCCCTTCCTCGAGGCGCTCGCGCCGCGCAGCGCGGCGGCCCGTGCGACGAGCGCCGTACGCCGCTTCGGAGTGTTCTTCTGCTGCAACGGCGTGGACATGCCGCGCTGGTTTCCGAACGGGCCGTACGGCGCCCTCGGCGAGGCCCACCTCGCCGGCACCGCCAACGAGGCCCTCAGCCCGTGGCGACACAAGCTGCTGTTCCCGCGCGGCCTGCACATGGCCCCGCGCGGCGGCGGGCGGGACCCTGGCGGTGGCGACGACCATGGCCGCTGCATGGCGCACAAGCTGACCGCGTTTCCCGCGGACGCGAACGGGTTGGCTCAGGGCCCGAGCATCGACTACGTGCTCGCTCAGGCGCTCAACCCCGGCCCCCCCGGCGCGCGTCGCCCCCCGCTCAATCTCTGGGTGGGCAAGCCCGGCAACTACAAGATGCTCGATTACATCTCGTACAGCGCGCCCGGTCGCGCGGTGGCCGGCATCAACAACCCCTGGGACGCCTACGCGGCGCTGATCGGCATCGGCGGCAACGACGCCGGCTCCGTCGAGGCGCGCGCTCGCATTCTGGAAGAGCGCAAGAGCGTGCTCGACCTGGTCCAAGGACGCCTCGAACGGCTGCGCCGGTTGCCGCTCGGCAAGGATGACCAGCAAAAGCTCGACATGCATTTCACGGCCGTGCGCGAGGTGGAGCTGGAGGCGTCGGCGACGGGTCTGTCGTGCAGCGATGCAGGCCTCGAGTCTCGCGCGCGACAGTTCAAGGGTAAGGCCGAGCTGGTCGTGGAGAACGATCAGTACCCGGTCATCGCGGACATCCAGATCGACCTGTTCGCGCTCGCGCTCGCCTGCGACATGACTCGCGTCGTGACCTTGCACTTCGATCGCGGCAGCGGCGGCCCTACGTTCAAGTGGGACGGGATGAACCACGAGTACAACCACCACAAGCTCTCCCACGGCAAAGTGCGCGACGACTGCTTCGGCGAAAGCACCGCCAAGGGCTGCGACAACGTGAGCGGCTTCCGCGACATGCTGTTCGACATCGACCGCTGGCACCAGCGGCGGTTCGCCCGCTTGCTCGAGCGGCTCGACGCCTACGCCGAGGCGGACGGGCGCACGGCGCTCGACAACTCGGCCATCCTCTACACGAACGAGATGTCGGACGGGAAGCTCCACTCGTTCATGGACCTGCCGTACATCATCGCCGGAAGCGCCGGCGGGCGCTTTCGTCAGAACCTGTATTATCCGCTCGGCCCCGAGGGCGACACCGATCGCTCGGCGCCCCACAATCGGCTGCTGAACACCATCGTCAACGTCATGGGGATCGAGTCCGACTGGTTCGGGCTGCCGGAGGGCAAGGGGGGCCCCACCATGCAGCGCGGCGTGTACACCGAGCTGCTGGCATGAGTCGGCGTCACGGCCGTGTGAGGCTCGGCACCGCTCTGCTCTGCCAGCTCCTGTTTGCGGCCGCCTGCGCCGCCGCTCGAGAGGAGGCGCGGGGTGTCGCTGCTTACGACCGTCCGCCAGGCATGCCGATCGGCACGGGCGCGACCGGCGGCGAGCTCGAGGAACCCGCCGCCAAGAACGACAACGGCGATCTGGCCATTCCTCGCTACGAAGTCGCGGCGGCGCCGGCGCCGCCCGTCGTGCCGTGCGCCGGCTGCGCCGAGCTGAGCGTCTACGTCAACGACATCAACCAGCGCGACGAATTCACCATCGCCGTCGGCGACGTGCCGATCACCCGCGTCGTCTGGACCATCCGGGTCACCTTCAACAGCGATCAGCTCGCGGTACAGCCCTTCGTCGACGACGTCTCCGGCAAGTACACGAACCTGCACGTGAACACCTTCCCCCTCGGCGTCCCCGTCCGCGTCGAGCAAGACGTGGTGCGCCACGCCGGCGTCATCGGGCTGGTGCTCGGCTCCTCGGGGGCATGGACCGGAAACCAGACCGTCAGCGTCTTCGTCGATTCCGTGAGCGTCGAAGGGCCTCGTCCCTTCGAAAAGTCGTTCAACGCGGGCCTGGAGGGCCTGGCGCCGAGGACCGACCGTCGTCAGCCGAAAGTGACCCATCACCCCGCGCCGTGAGGGCCAGCGAGACACAGGCGCGCGCCTGCCATTCGACGCGACGACCAGGGCTGAGCCGAGCCGTGATGCCCGGCTCCCGCTCGCGCCTCCGGTGGTGAAACGGCGGTGGCACGTGGCTTGCTGAATCGTCCATTCGCGCCCTCGAGATGCGCCAAAGTGTGCCACACGCCCGTGCCGCCGTGGCGGGAGATAAAACATGAAACAGGTTGCCTTTTCTTCGAAGTCGTCCGCTCTGCGCCGGGTCTCCGGAGCCCTGCGTGTGGTCGTTCTGGCACAGCTGAGCTGGCTCGCTGGCTGTGAGCTCTATGACTGGGGAGACCTGATCCATGGCTCGGGTGGATCGAGCTCCGGGGGCTCGGGCAGCGGAGGCAGCTCGGGCGGCGACAGCTGCGAGCTCGACGGTGTCGTGCACCAGGCGGGCGAGTCGTTCCCGTCGAGCGACGGCTGCAATACGTGCTTCTGCGGCGAGGACGGCGCCGTGGGCTGCACGGAGCGCGCGTGCCTCGACGTGTGCGGCGGCCTGACGGGCGCGAGCTGTCGCGACGGACAGTACTGTAGCTTTGCTGCGGAGGCTCAATGCGGAGCCGCCGACCAGACGGGCATCTGCGTCGACAAGCCCGAGGCTTGCACGCTGCAGTACGACCCCGTCTGTGGCTGCGACGGGCGCACGTACGGCAATGCCTGCGGCGCCGCCAACGCGGGAGTCTCCGTGGCGTTCGACGGCGAGTGTGAGCCCGAGCCCGAGTGCAGCTCGGACGCGGACTGCCCCATACCGCCCTGCGCCTGTCTGGACGAGAACGGCGACGGCGCCTGCGAGAACACGTGCCCCGTGCCGCTCTGCGTGCGCGGCGCGTGCACCTATGTCGATCCCACCAAGCTCCAGCTCGGCGACAGCTGCGGCGGCTTCCGCCCGGCGGGTTCGCCCGATTGCGACACCGGCCTGTTCTGCCAGCACCAAGCGGGTGCCCTGTGCGGTGCAGCGGATGCTCCGGGTGAATGCGTCGCGATCCCCGAGGTGTGTCCCGACATCTTCGATCCGGTGTGTGGGTGCGACGGACAGACCTACGGCAACGCCTGCGAGGCGGCGGCCAACCAGGCGGGGATCTTGGAGCTCGGCGCTTGCGAATGAGGTCGAGCCGCGCGTGAGCGCCGCGCTGCCCACCAGCGCGTTTCCCGGCGCTGCGGCCCTCGCCGCAGCGCCGGCGCGGCAGACGCCCGCTGCTTCAGCGGCGCCGCGGCCTGCGTGTCCGCGCGTCCCTGGGCGGCGGCTCGGGTGCTGCCGTGGTCGGCGCTGGTAGCTCCTCGGGCGCATCCTCGACGGCTTCGACGCCGGCGTCGAAGCCGTCGAGAACGGGCATGGACTCGGAGATCGGTGCCTCATCCGAGATCGCGGGGTCGAGGCACGCCGAGGTGAGCCCGAGCGCGCCGCACAGCAGCGCGAGCCGGCGCCTCGAGGGCCGCCGTCCGCGCTTGGCTCGAGGCGACGGTTGCTGCGTTCGTTCAGCCATGGTGACGCTCACAGCAGCCCGACGAACCCGAAGGCGACAGACGGCAACAGGAGCCACAATGGCTCGCTCGAGGTCGTCACGGACCTGCCGTCTGCTGCCGTCAGCGTGAGCTCGTCGAGCCGGGTCCACAGCAGACTCGCGCCGCCGCGGGCGAAGAAGATCAGGTTGCCCGATTCGAGCTCCCAGCCTGCGTGCACGTTGACGAAGTCGTAGTCGAAGTCCTCGAGCCGCGGATTCGCCTGGTATCCCGTGCCGACGAGCACCTTCAACAGACCGTTCATGTCGCCCGGGAAAAAGTGTCCACCCTCGATATTGAGCGATGGACCGCCCCCGGGTTTGGCCACGGTCACTCCGGCGCGGTAGCCCGGGCTCACGGCGTTGGTGCCCGCGCCGGCGTGCAAGCGCAGCCAGGGCACGGGGCGAAAGGCGAGCGACAGCATGGCGCCGTGCATCGAGCCGAGATCGAACATCAACCCGAGCGGCTTGGAGCGCGCCGCGCTCGACGTGCTCGTGGCGTCCGGGTCTTCATCGAGCGGCGCCGCAGAGACGCTCGACAGCGAGCTGGCGCCGTCAGCGGCCAAGACGAGCTCGCTCTGGCAGAGCAAGACCGCGAGCCCGAGCACTCCGATCAGGGGTGGACCGTTCACGTGTTCCTTCCGGGGTCGAGTCATCACCTGGGTTGGACGAAAGCGCGGCGACAGGCGCTCCCGAAATCGCCGGGGCCGATTTTTCGATGGAGGTTTTCCGCGGCTATTTCCATCGGTTGGGGCAGGCCCCGCGGGCCCTGTGCGAGCCCGCGGGAACCGGGCGCCCCGCGCCATCGTCCGACGTGTTCTTCCGGTTAGAGCTCGATCGTGAGCGGACCTTCGAAAAAACTGGCGGGTCCGCTCAGTTCACCTGCAAGCGTGCCTCCGGCGCCGCTGGGGGCGTGACCGCCAGGCAGGGCGCGCTGCTCTCGCCCTGGGTCGCGACGTTGACCGTCGTGACTCGAGCGGGCGCGACGACGATCCAGCGCGGTAGATCCAGGCTCGCCGTGTGCAAGCGGGCCTCCTGGCTCGGATCGGCCAGCACGGCGTTCACGTCGGCCTCGAAGTCGAGCGCATACATGCCGGGATCGAGGAGCAGGCGCTGCTTGGCGTAGACCTCGCCTCGCAGCGGCAAGCGCCATGTCTTCGAGTCCTCCGCGCGCCGGACGGTGAACGTGCCGAGCATACGCGCGTCGGCGGGGGAGCGGACCACGACCTCGATCGCGCCCGCGGGGGCCACCGCCGCCTGCTTTTCTTCACAGCCGAACAGGCCAGCGGAAGCCATGACCAGCGCCAGCGCCAACGAATTCCGAATACTCATGAACCCTCGCACTCGCGCGGTGCGTCTCGCACCCGCGCGTATCGGCGAAGCCCGGCGCGGCTACGCCGCCAACGAGTCTTCGCCTGCCCCAATGATTCTCTCTACGGTATAAGACTCTGTCTGGGCGGTAATGTTGCGCATTATTCAGGCGACTCAGAGCCGCCGCTGCGAGGAGGGTCAGCGCCCCGGCCTGACGCGTGCGCGGACGAGGGCCGGCGGTTTCGTCGCTCACGATCGTGCTGCGCGTCGCGGCCGCGCGTGGTTGCCCAGTGACCCCCCTCTGCAGCGGCGCGCCGCGGCGCGCGGTTCGTGCGCGCGCGGCAGCATCGCGACCTCGCGAGCACAGCCAGCGTTCAGCTCGAGATGAGCTCGCGTACACGCGCACGAGCGGCGCGCACGCACGAGCCACGCGCGCGCACGAAGACGTTCGCGAACATCGACGAACAAAGCACGATCGGCGGACGTCGAGCGTGGCGCCATGGCCCTGGGCGTTCGAGCTCGTCGCCGACGCGATGGGGCGCTCCAGGGCGCCGGAGCGGAAAACACCGCGCCGGGTGCACGTCGGTTCCACGTCGGCGGGAGCTCGCCTTCGACGCCGAAGCGGCGAAAATTCTGCTGGATCCTTCGTTCATCCGAACGCGCAGGATCGGGAGCTGTAACTGTTCTCGTAGCAGTTCTCGTAACCGTGCGCAGCGGCCACCCGCTTCGACACCGGCGGACGATAGTTGTGGTGAAGGTTGCATCCAGCACTGCTGCTGGCGGTCGCTGCAGGCGCACACGCGTGAACGAAATAGAGTCCGCGCGGCAAACCAAACTCGGATCGTCCCTGTGGAACCGTTCGCCGAAGCGGCTTAGTATCGCCCTCACTACGCTGGTGCCAATCTCTCCGCGCAGGCACCCACAACGCGGTGCGTTCGCACCTACACCCAGTCGACGCTGAGTGAGGCGTGCCGCGAGCGATGTCCCGTCGCGCGCGGATCTTCATCTTCACCTTCGTCCAACGACCCTAACCACGATCACGGCTCTATGAAGAACACGGCCCGCTTCAGTCTCGCCTCGCTATCGCTCCTCGGCAGCCTCGCTGCGCTCGCGTGCAGCGACTCGGGGGGCTCCGAAACCCCGGCACCCTTCAACCCGTCTGCCCCCACCACCGAAACACCAGCGCCGCCCGCCACGGACACCAGCACGCCGCCCGAGACGCCGCCGGCGACCGACGGCGTTCCGACGGGCAACGGTACCGACGGCATCGTCGATCCGAGCGGCGGTGTCACGGGCACACCGACCACACCTGCGACCCCCGCCTCCGAGGGCTCGGGCGAAGGCATCACCGAGCCGCCGCCACTCGAGCCGCCGCCCGTGGTCGCCACGGGTTACCCGGAGAACACCGGCGCCGAGTGTGGCGCGACGGCAGCGGAGCTGAGCCCCAACGACAACCTGCCCGACCCGTTCACCATGCACGACGGAACGCGCATCACGACCAAGGCTCAATGGGAGTGTCGTAGAAACGAGATCAAGAAAGACATCGAGCGCTTCGAGATCGGTACCAAGCCCGAGCCGCCGACCGTCGACGCCAGCCTCGCCAACGGCCAGTTGAACGTGGTCGTCACCACCGCCGCGGGCTCGATCACCTTGAGCTCTCCGGTGACCGACGTGCAGGGCGATGCTCCCAAATGCGTCGCCATTGGCATGAACGGAAACTCGAGCCTGATCAACGGCTGCGTGGAGGTCCCGTTCATGCACAACCAGGTCGTGACCTACACCCAGACCAGCGACGTGAACCTGAACGACCCGTTCTACACGGTGTACCCGGAGCTTCGCGGCCAGGTCGCGAACTACGCCGCGTGGTCGTGGGGCATCAGCCGCATCATCGACGGTCTGGATCAGGTCAAGGAAGAGCTGAACATCGACATGAGCAAGATCGGCGTGCACGGCTGCTCGTACGCCGGCAAGATGGCCCTGTTCGGCGGCGCTTTCGACGAGCGCGTCGCCTTGACCGTGGCTCAGGAGTCCGGCGGTGGCGGCATCAACTCCTGGCGTCTGTCTCAGGACTTCGTGGACCGCACCACCATGCAGATCGAGAAGATCGACAACACCAACTACAGCTGGTTCATGCAGAGCATGAGGAACCTGGATCCGGACAGCCTGCCGCACGATCATCACGAGCTCATCGCCATGATCGCGCCGCGCGCCGTCGTGGCGCTGGGCAACCGCGACTACGTGTGGCTGGGCGACGAGTCCGGGTACAAGTCCTCCTTGGCCGCCAAGGAAGTCTGGACGGCGCTCGGCGTCGAGGCCAACATCGGGCTCGACTTCACCACGGGCCACCAGCACTGCGACGCGGCCCCGAGCCAGGTGAGCACGGCCACCGCCTTCGTCGACAAGTTCCTCAAGGGCCAAGACGTCGACACGAACATCAACATCGCGCCCCCGGCGAACGGGTTCGAGCTCGACCACACGCAGGACATCGACTGGGAGACCCCCGCGCTGCAGTGAGACCGGCCCGCGCCTGATGCAGAACGGCAGCTCGATCGATAGGGGGGCGATCGAGCTGCCCGCGCAGCGGGGTGAGGTAAGCTCAGGAGCCCCCAGGGGCGCGTCTGCTCTGCCAGGGGCCGGCCGCGCCCGGCGCCGCTCGGTCGCTGGCACGAGCCGGCGCCGCTCGTGGCGCGAACCAGCCACGCTGCGCCTGGATCAGCGCCGCTTCGAGCAAGGTGTTCACGGCCAGGACGTTGAGCTGGTGCTGACGCGCCAGCTCCTCGGTGAAGGCGGACTCGCTCTGACAGCGGACGAAGATGGGCGCGCCAGGCCAGCGCCGGCGGGCGTGGAGCCCGCCCTGCAGGTTGGCCCCGTCGTGCTGCGTTCCCACGACGATCACGGGCGCCACCTCGAGCGCGCCGAGCCGGCGTGTGATGCGGTCCCAGGTCTGCGGCTCACTCGAGCTGCCGTCGATGCTGCTCACGCGAAAAGCGCCGGACGCTGGCACCTGGTCGCGGAAGCTGCGGATCGCGGCGCGCGCGCCCTGCTCGACCACGATCACACGCGCCACGGCGTCGCCCGACTGGCGTTCGAGCAGCTCGAGGATGGCTTGGCCGAAGCGCCCGAAGCCGGCGAGCACGACCACGTCGCGCGCGCTGGTGCCGGCAAAGTAGCCGCACAGGTGCTCGGCGTAGAGGTGCTCGGCCGCCGAGCGATGCGCGTTGAAGACGCTCACACGCGCTCCGCGTTGCTCGACCTGCCGCG
>Ga0315910_10005165_pt1 | contig 10731 bp, 7 predicted proteins | sample EdamamesoilMG_FD_204470 | JGI IMG/M metagenome (GOLD analysis project Ga0315910, IMG submission 204470) | Garden soil microbial communities collected in Santa Monica, California, United States - Edamame soil | ecosystem: Environmental > Terrestrial > Soil > Garden | place: USA: California...
AGGGAGGTGTACATAAAGCCGACCGGTTGAGGAACCGCATCGGCGTGCCGCAGCACCGCCTTCATTTCTATCAACTCCTATGCCGAAATCTTACTCAAGCACCAAAAACTTGTGGGTAATGACAAGGGCTTCACCCCGGGCTGTCATCTGGCGGGCTTTCAGCCCGATTTACGGCTTGCCAACGCGGCGGACGTCGCTGGCGTCGCTGTTAGGGAAGTTGTAGCGTTGCTGAAGACTCGGGTAGAATGACCGCAGCGAGAACAAGACCTGTCCGCACGAACGCAATGAAAACACTCGGTCGCCTGATCTTCTTGGTAATTGCCAGCGTCATCGGTTACGCGGAGCATCCCGCCGTGGCCCAAACCAATCGAAGCAACGCGCAGCGCTGGCTGGAACATGCGCAAGTCGCGCCGCCGTTTACCATTCCGGCCAGCAAGGCGGCTTGGGAAAAACAGCGCAAGCAGGTGCGGGCGCAGCTTTGGCAATTGTTCGGCAAGCTGCCGGCACGACCGAAAGTTCCAAAAGTCCAAACGTTGTCGCGCGAAGATCGCGGCGATCACGTCGTGGAGAAGTTTCAGTTCGACAATGGCGCCGGGGCGATCGTGCCGGGTTATCTCCTGTTACCCAAGAATGTTACCGGCAAAGCTCCGGCCATTCTTTACTGCCATTGGCACGGCGGCGAATACGACATCGGGAAGGAAGAACTGTTTCAGTCCAAGCACACGCCGGAAGCTCCCGGCCCGGCCTTCGCGAAGCGCGGATTCGTGGTGCTCGGCATTGACGCGTATTGCTTCGGCGAGCGCAACGGCCAGGGGCCGGGCGGTCCGGCCGAGAAAGGTTCGGGCGGCGAAATGAGCGCGAGCAAGTTCAACCTCTGGGTCGGGCGCACCTTGTGGGGAATGATCCTGCGCGATGATTTGATGGCGCTGGATTATCTCGCGTCGCGACCCGAGGTGGATGCGCGGCGCATCGGCGTGACGGGCATGAGCATGGGCGCGACGCGGTCGTGGTGGTTGATGGCGTTGGACGAGCGGATTCGCACCGGCATCGCGGTGGCGTGTCTGACGCGCTATCAAAACCTGATTGAGCAAGAGGCGTTGAAGGCGCACGGCATATACTATTTTGTCCCGAACCTGTTGAACCATTTCGATACCGAGGCGGTTGTGTCGCTGCTTGCGCCGCGGCCCGTGCTGCTGATGAATGGCGATCAGGACAGCGGTTCGCCGGTGGATGGGATTCGCGCGATTGAATCGGTCGTGCGCCAGGCTTACGCGCTTTATGGGAAGGAGCGGGAATTCGAGAGCGTGGTTTATCCAGGGCTGGGTCATGTCTATAACCCGGAGATGTGGGCGAAGACGTTGCTGTGGATGGAGGAGCGGTTGAAGAAGTGAGACGCGAGGCGTGACTAACCGAATCCATAAGCTGTGCGGTTTGCTGCTGGCTTGCCTTTGGCTGTCGCTTGCGGTGTCGGCGCAGACGCCGCCGGTCGGATTCCTCTCCAAGACTGGCGCGACGCTGCAACTGAATGGAAAGGAATACCGCGCTATTGGAGTGAACATTCCGCATCTGCATCAAGCGTATTTCGGCACCTGGCTGCACATCCCGGAAATGTATGGCACACCGGAAAAAGCGAGGCAGGCCATCCTCAACGCGCTTGATGATGCGCAGCGGAGCAGGGTGGCGTTTATTCGTTTCTTTGCCGCACCGGGTTATCCGCGCGACACCGAGATGCTCTACTCGCGCAAGCCGGACGAATATTGGAAGCAGATGGATGACCTGTTCGCGCAATGCCGTCGCCGCGGTTTACGGCTGATTCCCTCGCTCCAAACACTGCACGCTTGGTATCTGCATTCCTACGAGAACGCGCAGGCGATTCTGGACCCAAACTCGAAGACGCACCGCGCCACCCACCGATACATCCGCGAGTTCGTAACGCGCTACAAAGACGATCCCACGGTGCTGCTCTGGGAACTGGAGAACGAAGCCATGCTCGCGGCGGATGTGGACATGGCCGGGCGCAGCCTGCCGGGCAAGGGCGTTTATCCTCCGGGAATTGCCGCGCGCGAACAGGGCGTGCGTGAGGATTCGCTGACTTGGGAAATGACGCTCCGTCTGTATCGCGAGCACACGGCCTTCATCAAGAGCCTCGACCCAAATCATCTCGTCACCAGCGGCGATGCCTCGGTGCGCCCGGAGTGCAGCAGCCGCCGCGAAACGTTTCCCCATTTCAAATACCGCAATGACACGCTGTGCGAATGGCTCGCTAACAACCTCGCTTCGCAGCCCGAACCGTTGGACGTTTTCAGCTTTCATTTCTACGGATGCCCGGATGCCGCCGAACCGTGGTCGTTCTGGAAAATCAGCGCGGACGATTTGCTGCGTTCCGTGGCGTGGGCGGCTCACGCTGCGCGATCGCCGATCTTCATCGGGGAGTTGGGACAGACCAAGCCGGACTTCAAGGAGGATCGGGAAGGCAAGTGGACTAGCGCGGCGATTGATCTGTTGGAGCAGGAGGGCGTTTCGCTCGCGGCGCTCTGGGTCTGGCATTTCCCGTGGCAACCGGAACTGACCGTGGACAGCACAACTCATCCAAAACTCGTGAAGCGAATTGGGGACTTCAATCGGAAGCACGCCGGATTGAAATAGCGCGGTGCCCAGAAACTCGGGATTAGGCCTTTGACAAACAATACGGTGGTAGCGGTTGTCGCGCTGCGACAACCCCGCCTGCGCGGTGCAGGCGGCACGCCCCGGCTGGGACGCACGATCCACGCCCAAGCGTTGCGCCGCTGCACGCGGCGCTGACTCGTCGCAGCGCGACGAGTTCTACCTCACTTGTTTGTCAAAGGTATATTCCCACAGAAACTGATGAAACTGTTTGTGCCGTGAAGACGGCTTGCTTCCTTGCTGCCGAATGCCCATGGTTTCGCCGAAACCAGTAACTCGAATCTGCAACTTAAACATGAAGCCATCGAAGCATCTCCTCTTTCTTGCGTTACTCAGCCTCTCGCACTGCCTGTCATCCGCCGCGGACGTGCGGGACAAGATCACTGCCGCCGCCAAACAGTTGGGTGCCAAGCCGGGTTACAGTTGGACCACCTCGACGCGCGAATCAGATGGCCGGGGCGGACCGTTGGGGCCGATTGACGGCAAGACCGAGAAGAGCGGTCTTACTTGGTTGAGCTTCGTGGTCGGCGGCCTGCCGGTGGAGGTTTATATGCAAGGCACGAATGGGACGGCCAAAGCCTTTGAAGGCTGGCAGACGTTCGATGAGGTCGCGCGAACGGGCGCAAGCCCCGCCGCGGTGATTCGCTACTTGCGCAGTTATCAGACCCCGGTGACTGAATCCGCCGCGCTCGCGGCAAAAATCAAAGAGCTCAAGCCCGTGGATGACGCGCTGGCGGGCGATCTGCCCGAAGATACCGTTAAGGAGATGTTGCTCATTGGCGCGCGTCGCCGCGAAGGGCAGGAACCGCAAACCGCCGATGCCAAAGGCTCGATCAAATTCTGGCTCAAGGATGGCGCGCTGACCAAATACGAGATCAACGTTCAGGGCAAAGTCACCTCGGGCGACCGCGAGACGGTCATCAATCGCACCGTGAAGACCGAGATCAAGGACGTCGCGACAACGAAGCTGGAAGTGCCCGCCGAGGCGAAGCAGAAAATGATCTGACGTGGCAGTTTTGTTTTGATGTAGTGAGGGCTTCCGGGCCTGGTGATCCGCGTGGTGGGGAATCTGATAAATAAATTTCTGTCCTCTGCCATTGAATTCGCCATGATTAGAACGCGTCCTTCAACCGGGATCGCTCCTCAACTATGGCAAAACAAGTTTCTCCCAGATTCCTGGCGCTGCTCCTTGGATTTGGACTGGCAGCGCCTGGCTTCGCGGCGGAGGCGGACGTTTATTCCGTCCGCGACTTCGGTGCGAAGGGCGACGGCAAGACCGATGACACGGCGGCGTTTCAGAAGGCGCTCGATACCGCGGGGAAGGCCGGCGGCGGAGTCGTGTATGCGCCGCGTGGGAATTATTTCTTCGCCGGTCATCTCGATATCCCACCTGCTGTCACGCTGAAGGGCGTCTGGGAATCAGTGCCGGCCCACAACGGTATTCGTGACCGTGGCCTTCCGAAGCCAACTGACGACGGCACCTCGTTTCTGGTGACCGAAAGCGCTGGCAAGGAAGATGGCCCGCCCTTCATCACGCTGAATCACAACACGACGTTGAAGGGCGTGGTGATTTATTATCCCGACCAGAATCCCGAGGAAGAACCCAAGCCGTATCCGTATGCCATTGCCATGCGTGGGAAGAATCCCGCCGTGCTCGCGGTCGAATTGCTCAATCCCTACAACGGCATTGATGCGTCGCAAAACGAACGGCACCTGATCCGGGATGTGCAGGGACAGCCGCTACGGCGTGGGATTTTCGTGGATCACATCTATGACATCGGCCGCATTGAGAACGTCCATTTCAATCCGTGGTGGAGCATGAAGCCCAAGCTGTTCGCTTGGCAGCAGAAGTACGGCGAAGCGTTCATCTTCGGCAAGAGCGACTGGCAATACGTCTATAACACCTTCTGTTTCGGCTACGGCGTCGGCTACAAGTTCATCAAGACGAAGTCCGGCGATTGTAACGGCAATTTCCTTGGCATCGGCGCGGACGATTGCTTTACGGCGCTGGAAGTGGAGAACTGTTCACGCATCGGTCTGTTGATCTCGAATGGTGAGTTCGTTTCCTTCCACGGCCCCGATCCCACCATGATTCGCGTGGGCACGAACAACATCGGGAGCGTTCGTTTTGTGAACTCGGCGTTCTGGGGGCCGTGCAATCAGATCGCGAAGATTGGAGGGACGGGAACGGTCGGTTTCAGCGATTGCACGTTCGTCCAGTGGGATCGCAACAAGGAGGGCCGCCCCGCCATTCAGGCCGAGGGCGGCAACTTGATCGTGCGCGGTTGCGAGTTTCAGGAGGACAAACCGCAGGTGGAAATTGGCTCGGCGGTTCGCAAGGCCGTGATCACCGACAACATCATCAAAGGCAAACTGCGGATTGCGAATCAAAGCAAGGGCGTAGTTTTCCTCACCAACAACGCCAGCGACGACGTAAACGCTGAATCCGGGAAAAAATAATATGACCATTCGAACGGCAGCCGGTCTGCTTCTGCTCGCGGTCGCCTTGAGCAGCTGCACCGGCCAAAGACAGGGAATTTCAGCCAGCGTGGGGACCACGCCGAAAACTGGTCTGGGTGTCTTCTTCGTTGCCACCAACGGCAACGATGCCTGGTCCGGGCGGCTCGCTCGTCCGGATCGCAACGCGCAGGATGGGCCCTTCGCCACGTTGCCGCGTGCGCTGGCGTCGGCGCGCGAGTTCAAGGGGGCAGGGCAGGGTGACGGCGCGCAGGTCTGGATTCGGGATGGAACTTATTTTCTGGCCGCGCCGCTCGCGCTTAAAGCAGAGGACTCGAATTTGAAGCTGGAGGCGTATCCGGGCGAACAACCGGTTCTCAGCGGCGGCCGGCGCGTCAATGGTTGGAAGGAAGTCGCAGTCACAGGCAAAAAACTATGGGCCGCGGATCTGCCTGAATTGCAGAAGGGCAAATGGTTTTTCCGCGAACTCTGGGTTAATGGCGAGCGACGTGTTCGCTCGCGCCATCCGAACAGAGGTTACCTAGGTATTGAGGATCTGCCTGACAAGGCCGCGGATTGGACAAAGGGGCACTCGCGATTTCAATTTCGCGCCGGCGATCTGAAAGCGTGGCCTTCGATCACCAACGCCGAAGTCGTCGCCATGACGCGCTGGGTGGAATCGCGCCTGCCGGTGACGATCATGGACGAAGCAGCGCGGATCGTGAATTTCAGCAAACGCTCGGTGTTTGAACTGCAAAAGGGCGATCTTTATTACATCGAGCACGTGTTCGAGGCGCTGGATGCCCCGGGCGAATGGTATGCCGACGCGGCTGCCGGTAAACTGTACTACGCGCCGTTGCCTGGTGAACAGCCGGACCAAATTGAAGTCATTGCGCCAGTCCTGGCTCAGGTCGTCCGGATTGAAGGCAAGCCCGAGGCTGGTCAATTCGTGGAACGCGTGGAATTTCGAGGACTGACGTTCGCCCACGCCGAATGGCATTTTCCAAACGATGCCGATACGGCCAAACGCGCGGCGATGGCCTGGCCGGCACCGGTGAACGAGATCGGCGGTTTCGCCCAGGCGGCGGTGGGCGTGACCGGTGCGGTTTGGGCCGAGGGCGCGCGGCAATGCGTGTTCGCGGAATGCACTTTCACGCACCTCGGCTGTTACGGCCTGGAACTGTCACGCGGCTGCCAGTCGAATCAGATTTCACGTTGCGAATTCACTGATTTGGGTGCGGGCGGAATCAAGATGGGTGAGACGGCGATTCGAACGAATCCAGCCGAGTTGACGCAAGGTAATGAGATTTCCGATTGCCGCATTCACGGCGGCGGCAAACTGTTCCAGAGCGGCGAAGGCGTCTGGATTGGCCAGTCGGCGAACAATCGCATTCTGCACAACGCGATTTACGACTTTTATTACACGGGCATTTCCATTGGCTGGACTTGGGGATACGGTCCGGCGCTGGCCACCAACAATCACGTTGCGTTCAATCACGTTCATCACATCGGCGTGATGTCGGACGGCGACGGCCCCGTGCTCAGCGACATGGCGGGCATTTACATGCTCGGCAAACAGCCCGGTACGCGCGTGGTCAACAATCTCTGGCACGACATGGCCGCGACGAAATACGGCGGTTGGGGCATCTACACCGACGAAGGCAGCAGCGGCATTCTGGTGGAGAGCAACGTGGTCTTTCGCACCACGCACGGCGGGTTTCATCAGCACTACGGCGAGACAAACATCGTCCGGAACAACATTTTCGCCTTTGCGCGCGACCAGCAGCTTCAGCGTTCGCGCGAGGAGGATCACGTAAGCTTTAGCTTCAGCAACAATATCGTCCTGTTTGATCAAGGCGTGTTGCTCGGCTCGACCTGGAAGAACGACAAGTTCATTTTGGACCGGAATGTTTACTGGGACCTGCGCCTCGCGACCAAACCGGATGAAATGAAGTTTGCCGGCGGCACGCTGGCTCAGTGGCGGATACGCGGTCACGACCGGAATTCGATCATTGCCGACCCAATGTTCGTGTCGCCGCGCGAAAGTGATTACCGACTCAAGCCTGGTTCGCCCGCGCTGAACAATGGTTTTCAGCCGATTGACGTGAGCCGTGTCGGGCCGAGGCCATGAGATTTTAAGACCCAATAAACACGCAATATGCAGTACCAAATACCGTTCGCATCCACCTCGAAGAAAATGAAGTCAAAGTCCCATCCGCTTCGATTGCCGGTTTGCCTCGCCGCGCTGGTATCGCTAATGGCGTTGGCTGCCCACGCGACGCCGCGCCACGTTTATCTCACCTGGCAGGGCGACACGAGTCGCACGATGACGGTGAACTATCAGACGCTCGAGGCGAGCGGCGCGAGCCTCGTGCATTTCGACACCAAACCGCGAAACGGAGAAGCAGGTGCATACCGTTACCTGGCCGTGGGCAGTTCGCACCAAGTTCCCGGATTGGAAGACGGGCGCAAGGTTCACTGGGTCGAACTGGAAAAGCTTTCGCCCGGACAGACGTATTACTTCATCGCGGGCGATCCGCAAACCGGCTTCACGGCGGAGCGCAAGTTCCGCACCGTGCTGGACGGTTCGGAAAAATTGAGGTTCGTGACCGGCGGCGACATGGGTACCAGCGCCGATCTGGCGGCGCTGCTGCAGCAATCAGCAAAGTTGTCCCCGGCGTTTGGCGTGGTCGGCGGCGACATCGCTTACGCCAACGACGTGTTGACGAACTACGCGCGTTGGGATGCGTGGCTGGATCACTGGCAGACGAACATGATCACGCCCGCCGGTTATACGATTCCGATGGTACTGGCTATCGGCAATCACGAAGTCCGCGGCGGCATGACGCCGACCAACGCCCGGTTTTATCTCAAGTATTTTGCGCAGGCGGGCGAGCGCAGTTACTACGCCCGCACCTTCGGAAAGAACATTGCCATGCTGCTGCTCGACTCCGGCCATCTCAGCAACCATGACGGCGAGCAGGCCGGGTGGCTGGATGCGCAGTTGACGGCACACCGGAACTACCCGCACCGGATGGCGGTGTATCACGTGCCGTTGTATCCCAGCCATCGCGCTTACGATGGCGGAGGTTCGGTTGAAGGACGAAGAGCCTGGCTGCCGATCTTTGATAAACATCAACTCACGGTCGCGTTTGAGAATCACGACCACACCTTCAAGCGCACTCCTTTGATGCGCGCGAATCAGCCCGATCCGCAAGGCACGCTCTACCTGGGCGACGGTTGCTGGGGCATGGGCGCGCGTACCGTGGACAAGGAACTGCGCCCGTATCTTGCCAAGGCCGCGAGCATTCAACATTTCTGGTGCGTGGACGTGACTCGTCGCCGCGTGGAATATCGCGCCGTCAACAAGGCAGGACAGATTTTCGATGTTTATCCGCCGGACGCCAAGGGTGCGAAGGCTGCGGAAGCGGTTTATGAAAGTCTAACGCAGGCCAAGTCGTCGGCAGCGGCGAAATAATTCCTGGAAACACAAAGAGTTTTCAGGCCTTTCCTTCGTTGAAGCGCTAGGGCTTCAACGCTTGCAATGCTTCCGGGAGGTCCAGCAATTGGAGCACGTTGAGATAATCCGGCCCGTTGCGATGTGATTTGGGCAACTCCATCAGATTCAAACCGGCAACGCCCGGGTCGAAAAGCGCGGCGTAGAGCGCATGCACTCCCATCTCGCCTCGGCCACGCAGGGTCAGTTGACGGTTTTCCGATGCTGTCAAGGTCTGCACGCAGCGGACGGCGCGGTGGATGTCCCAAACTCGCATTCCGTCGAGCGTTTGCCCCAGCAACATGAAGCGGCGGCGGATGTGCGTTTGTGCCTTCGCGTCGCCGGACCATGCGCTCAGGCCGATGCCACGCGGCGCGAAACACGCTAGCGCCTGCCCGCTGTCAATGTCACTGCGCCACTGGGCAAAGCGCGCGTCGTCCGCTGCAAGATTTGTGCGCAGGCTGGTCAGTTCGGTGGTCAGATCAGCTTTGAAAACGGTTTGTACCGCAGCCAACCACTCGCGCCAGCCGGCTTCGTCCACCACGTCCAGGATGATCGGCGCGGTGTCCGGTGTGTTCGGTTTATCGAGCACGTAGAATCGTAATTCCCAATCGTGCTGGCTGGTGAATTTCCACGCCCGCAGGCGCAAGCCATCCCGTTCCGTGGCGAACGCGGGCGTGACTGAGACTTTCTCCGCCGTCTCCGGCCAGCCGGCGAAAACTTTTTGCCGCAACGCGTCCGTGGCTTTGCGGCGGATCTGTGGATCGGCCATATCCAACGGCGCACGCGGAACAAAGCTCTCTTGAATCTTGGTGTTCACCTCGTCTGCTGGCAACTTGTCGAACACACGCAATTGCTCGGGTTGGAAAAACTTCTTCGCTGCCATTTCGATGAGCGGTGATTCGCCCTTGAGCCAGCGGTTGAACCAGCGGTTGAACCAGCGGAACACCGGCACTTGCAGATCTTGTGTGTCGGCGTGCGGTCCGTCTGAAATTACAAGCCCAAGATTGGTCAATTTATCATAAAGCTCGTAGATGCGTCGCGTCTTGGTGTGCGTGCGAATGACGCCGTCCAGCGGAAAGATGGTGTCCTTGTCCGTATTGACGATGAGCAACGGACGCGGGGCGATGAGCGCCGCCACCATGGGATAATCCCAACGATAGGTGTTCACGAAATACATGCAGTCGCAGTGGCCCTCGACGCAGCCGTCCACGACGTGGTTCTGCAAATCGGTGATGCCAGCGACGGGCGCGACAACCTTCACGCGATCATCCAGCGCGGCCACCGTCCAGCTATACGATCCGCCGCCCGAGCGTCCGGTCATGCCGATGCGTTCCTTGTCCACCTCCGGGCGCGAGCTGAGGTAATCCAGAGCGCGGATGCCAAACCACGCTTCCACGCCAGCAGGTGTGTACCCGCGAGCGTTCCACCACCAGTGTCCGAGCCGGTGCGTGCCGTGATGCAGTCCCTCAATTTCGCCGAGTTGCAGCGTGTCGATGATCAGGCACACGTAGCCGTTGCGCGCGAACCACGCGCCGTGATGTTGATAACCGGCCTTGTTGCCAAAACTCACACCGTTGGTGAACTGCCGTGAATGTCCACACACGTAAAGGATCGCCGGCACGGGATTGGTCAAACCTTTGGGCAGATACAAATTCGCCGTGACGTAAAGCTGCGGGGACGCCTGGAAATGTAGTTTCTCGACGGTGAACTCCTCGTGCTCCAGTTTGCCGGTGATGACCGGCTTCAAATCGGTTCGTTCGGGCATTGGCCACAGGCCCAGCATCTCCTGTAGCTGACGGCGAAATTCCGGCTGGTTCTTCTTCCAATCTTCCAGCGTCCTAATGTCTACCAGACATCGCTCCGCCAGCAGGGCGGTTTCGTTGCGGAAATAATCCGCCAGCATTTTGTTGCCGGGTAACGCGGCAGCCACAGGCGAGGAATTCTGCGCTGCAAAGACATTTGCTGCGAGCAACAGGGTGGTGTTCAGGAGCGCGGACAGCCATGTCCGCGAGTTGCGGTTCGAGGGTTCGCGCGGACAAAGCTGTCCGCGCTCCGTGACGGGCTTCATGCCGCAAGCATGTTCCACCGACGGGAGACTTCAAGCAGATTGA
>Ga0315910_10005167_pt1 | contig 10730 bp, 9 predicted proteins | sample EdamamesoilMG_FD_204470 | JGI IMG/M metagenome (GOLD analysis project Ga0315910, IMG submission 204470) | Garden soil microbial communities collected in Santa Monica, California, United States - Edamame soil | ecosystem: Environmental > Terrestrial > Soil > Garden | place: USA: California...
CTTGCGGGGTGGCGGGTCGAGCGGAGGACGGGTGCACGTCGCATGCGCGGCGGTGCGGGAGCACCGCCCTCCACGCTGGCGCGTTGATCGCTGAACTGGAGGGCCGCGCTCCCGCGCGGCCGTGGGACACGGCTGCGTCCATGCACGACGTTCAGGCCGCGCCGAAACGCTTGCGCGACGGAACGGCCGTGGGACACGGCCGACCACCTCGGCACGAGTCCGGCCGGGGCATCTCCGACGGACCGGGCACGGGCGCCGGACCACGCGATGCCGCGGTGCGCTCACTTCGCCCAGGCGGCGCCTTCGGGCGTGCGGCGCCAGGCGAAGTAGCTGTCGAGCACGGCGAGCGCGTCGGCGCTCGGCACCGGGCCGGGGCGGGCGGTGTCCTTGAAGTACATCACCTGCCGGTCGGCGTCGGTGTAGCGCGGCCAGACGGGCACGCCCTCGCCATTCGGGTCGCCGCGCTTGGCGAAGTTCGTCCAGTAGGTCGCGACCGTCTCCGAGATCGCCCAGTCGCCGGGCGTGAGCGCGGCGTCGTTGCGGTCGAGCGTCTGGAAGACATAGGGCACGTCCACGCCGTGCGGCATGCCGTGGTCGGCGGCGGGCGAATCCGGCACGCGCGCGGGGTGCTGGTCGAAGTAGTAGGAAAACACCCGGGACGTGCCGGTGCGCGCCTGGAGCGTGGCCCACGCCCAGGTCTGCCAGCCGAAGGCGGCGTCGCGCATGAGGTCGCGGGCGGTCTTCGGCACGCGGTCGTCAGCGAGCGGATACGCGGCGAGCAGCCGCTCGGCAAACGGCCCGTAGCGGGTCTCGACGTAGGTGCGGTGCTCGGCAGGCGTCTTCGCGCTGGCGAAGCTCAGGCCCTCGTCGGAGTTGTAGCCGACGAGGATGTCGACGTCGTTGTAGCGGCCGGCCTCGTAGAGGCGGTGCTGGTCGTCGGGAATCACCCAGCCGTCGACGATCGGCCAGGCGGCGCCGCTTCCCCACCCGCCGGGCAGACGTTCGGGCGGCAGCTGGCGCAACTCCGCGAGGGAGGCGGCGCCGGCGCGCTGCGCGTAGGCGAGGCCCGAGGCCTCGGCTTGGGCGAGCGTGCGCATGTTCTCGCCGGGATAGGTCGTCGGTCGGGTCGGCCCGAACGAGCCGCCGCTCTGCGAGATCGCACCGCGGAACAGGCCCTTCGCCTCGGGCGAGGCGCAGAGCATGCTGACCGAGATGCCGCCGGCCGACTCGCCGAAGATCGTCACGCGGTCGGGATCGCCGCCGAAGGCCGCGATATTGCGCTGCACCCACTTCAGGCCGGCGATCTGGTCGAGCAGCCCCCAGTTGCCCGAGGTCCGGCGCGGCGACTCGGCGCTGAGCTCCGGATGCGCGAGAAAGCCGAGCGTGCCGACGCGGTAGTTGATCGAGACGAGCACCACACCTTTGCGCGCGAGGTGCTCGCCGTTGTGCACGGGCGTGGAGGTGGAGCCGAAGGAGAAGCCGCCACCGTAGATCCACACGAGCACGGGGACCTTCTCGTCGGGCGATTTCGCCGGCGTCCAGATATTGAGGTAGAGGCAGTCCTCGCTCACTGCGCCCTTGCCGTCGCCCTGGTAGGGATCGGGACCAAACGCGGCGGCGGCGCGCACGCCCTCCCATCTCGCGGCGGGCTGTGGTGCACGCCAGCGCAGGTCGCCGACGGGCGGCGCGGCGAACGGGATGCCCTTGTAGACCGTGAGGCCCGGGGCGGCGACGCCCTGCACGAGACCGGACTCGGTCCGGACGGGCGCCGGGCTTTCGGCGAAGCAGGCCGCGACCGGCAGCAGGAGAAATGACAGCGTGACAGAGACGAACGGGAGTTTCATCGGGAAGGAAAGGTTCATGGACGCCAGAGATTCGGCAGGAAGCGCTCGTGCAACAGGTGGCGCCACGTGGACCAGTCATGGGCGCCGTACCCGCCGACATAATACTCGTGCTCGATGCCGTGCTTCACGAGCGCCTGGCGCAGGGCCTCGGTGCGTTCGCCGAAGCGGCCGGCGGCCTCGAGCGTGCCGAGGCCCACGAAGAGATAGTCGATGCGCTCGTTCACGTCCGGGGTGGCGAGGAACGCGGCGAGCGAACGCTCGCTGTCCACGTCGCCGGCGCTGAGCACGCCGAAGGAGGCGAAGAGGTCGAGCGAGTTGAACCCGACGAACATCGTGTGCCGCCCGCCCATGGACAGGCCGGCGAGCGCGCGGCCGCGCGGGTCGCGGCGCACGGCATACTCGCGCTCCACGAGCGGGAGCACGTGCTGGCGCAGCTCGGCCTCGAACTTCGCGAACGTCACCTCGACGTGCTGCGGATGGTTGCGGTGCACGACCTGGTTGTTCGGGATGACGATCACCATCGGCTCCACCCGCTGCTCGGCGAGCAGGTTGTCCATGATGAAGTTCACACGCCCGTCGTGGATCCAGTTGTGCGGCAGCTCGCCGCTGCCGCCCACGAGGTAGAGCACGGGATAGGTCCGGGTGCGGTCGTACCCGGGCGGCGTATACACGTAAAGATCGCGCTCCCCCTGTGTGACCTCGGAGTGGTAGATGTGGCGCGTGATCGCGCCGTGCGGCACGGGGCGCGCGTCGTACCAGGCGGGGCCGTCGCCGTGCACCACGAGCTGGCTGTAGGGCGGCATGCCGGTGAAGGCGGCGATCGTGTTGGCCGGGTCGGCCACCTGCACGCCGTCGATGCGCACGAGATAAGCGTAGATGTCGGGCCGGAGCGGGCCGATCGTGAGCGTCCACAGACCGCTCTCGTCCTTCGCGAACGGCAGGGTCTCACCCCAGTTGCGCCCGAGGGCGGCGAGCACCGCGCCGTTGAGCTCCACCGACTGCGCGGCCGGAGCGACGACGCGAAACGTCACCGTGCGATCGGCGTGGACCTCGGGTGAGTTGACCGGGGCGCTGAAGGGCACGAGGCCCTCGGCGTTGCGCTGCGGATCCCAGTCGAGGTTGACGTTGGCCTGCTGGGCGGCGAGTCGGGCCGGCGCGGCGACGGCGACGAGGATGAGAACGAGGGACGCGAGGCGCATGGGATGAACGGAGGCCGGACGCGGAATCATGGCGACGGCGTGGTCGGAGGGCCGAGCAGCGGCAGCATCGTGGCGGCATAGCGCCGCCCGAGTTCGCGGTAGCCCGCGGGGCTGAAGTGGAGACGGTCGGCCACGGCCTCGCAGCCGTCGGAGGGCACGACGTGCGCGGTCGGGATCGTGCGCGGCAGGTCGGCGATGATGGCGTTCATGCTGGCGCACTTGCCCTGCTGGTCGGCGGCCACGAGGCCACCCACGAGCAGCGGTACCTCGGAGGCCTTCAGCTCGAGGTCGGCGAGCAGGCTCTCGTAGACGGCCTTCACGCGGGCGGGCCAGGTGGGATCGCCGGTATTCGATTCGCCCTGATGCAGGAGGATGCCCCGGATCACACCGGTCCGCTGCGCGATGCGGGCCATGTCGACGAGGCGCTGGTAAGGATCACCGCCGTAGGCGGCGAGGGCGCCCTTCATCCAGGCCGGCGCCGCGGCCACGTAGGCGGCGGAGGACTCGCGCTCGAAGAGCTCGATCCTGCAGCCGCCCACCGACACATTGACTACACCGACCTTCACATGCGCCGGCAGGGCCGCGACGAGCGTGCGCCCGAAGAAGTCGGCGGGGCTGAGCCCGGAGTCCGGCCGGCAGAGCGGCGGCACGGCCGGGTACCACTCGCCCTGTTTCCGTCCCAACGCGGGGAAGTCGACGGCAGCCAGCACCTGGAAGCGCGGCTCAACGAAGGCCTTGTCCTCCTCGGGGATGCCCGGGAATCCCTCCATGTTCGACTGCCCGAGGCAGAGGAACACATGGAAATCCCGGTCCTGGGCGCGGGCGACGCCCGGACTCAGCGTGACAAGCAGGGCGAGGACGAGTGAGGAGAGCGGTGTTTTCATGCGACGAGCGAAGAAATGGTCCGACACGTGGCGGCGGTGCGGGCTCCGCCCTCAGCGCCCGGAAATGCGCAGGATCGTGAGCGAGTGGGCGGGCGCTTCGTAGTGGAAGTTTTCCGACACCGGCAGCGTCCCGGAGCGCGGCGCGACGACCGGCGGCGCGCCGTCGACGTTGACCGCTTCCGCATCGGCGGCGCCGAAGACGATGTGCTGCGCCGTGGCCGGCAGCCGGCCCGCGCCGGCGAGGCGGATCGCCAGCGGCAGCGCGGCGGGCTCACCATTGACGATCTTCACGATGAGGTCCCCGCTCGCGCTGTCGCGCACGGTCGAGGCCGCGAGCTTCACGCCGGCGGGTGCGTCGGCGAGGCGCGTCGCCACCCACGCGTCGCCCGCGTGGTGACCGAACAGCTGCTGCACCGTGTAGTTGAGCGATGGAAACACCCGCGTGGCGTCGAAGTAGATCATGTCGGGATGCCACTGCGTATGCCCGCGTCGCGCGAGCAGGGGCGCGTAGGAGGAGAGGCGGACCACGTCGCCGTTACGCTCGAGGCTGGTCAGGTATGCGGCTTCGGCGATGGCGGAGCGCAGGGTGTTGCGCCGGTCCTTCTCGTGCGCGGCATATTCACCGACGTAGACCTTCGGGCCGGCGCGGTCGTAGGTGTCGTAGCGCGCGAGGTTGTCCCAGAACCACTGCGGCGTGACGTAGTAGTGTTCGTCCACCATCGCCAGCTTCAGCTCGCGGGCGAAGGCCCAGCCGTTGTCGAAGTCCTCGCCGCTGGCGAAGGGCCCGGACGTGCCGATGACCACGATCTCCGGGTGTTTTTTCCGCAGCACCGCCTCGATCATGGCGAAGCGCTCGCGAAACTCCGGTGTGATCGCGTCCTCGTTGCCCACGCCGAGGTACTTCAATCCGAAGGGCTCCGGGCGGCCGGCCGCGGCGCGCACGGCGCCCCACTTCGAGGTGGCCGGGCCGTTGGCCCACTCGATCAGGTCAAGGATGTCCTGGATGTAGCCAGGCATCTCCGCGAGCGGCAGGCCCTCCTGGCCGCGGCCCGGCGAATGTCCCGCGTGCTGGCAGCACACCCCGGCGGTCACCACGGGCACGGGTGCGGCGCCGATGTCCTCGCAGAACTGGAAGTACTCGAAGTACCCGAGGCCCATCGTCTGGTGATAGCCCCAGGAGTTGCGCGCGGCGACGCGCTGCTCGAGCGGGCCGACGGTGTGTTTCCAATCGTAATACGCGCGGACTCCGGTGCCGTGGACGAGGCAGCCGCCGGGAAAGCGGATGAAGCGCGGCTTGAGGTCGGCGATGGCCTGGGCGAGATCACGGCGCAGGCCGTTGGCGCGGCCCTTGAAGGTGTCGCGCGGGAAGAGCGACACCATGTCGAGGGCGACGCCGCCCGGCTCGTGCGCGAGCAGGACGAAACGCGCCTCCGGCTCGGAGCGTGTCGGCGTGAGCGTGGCCGTGTGTTTCGTCCAGGTGCGGCCGGAGATCTCGAAGCGCGCCTCAGCGAGCACGCTGCCGTCCCGCGCCTCGAGGCGGAGCGTCACAGGCATCGCCTTCGTCTGGTCGCCCGGACCCCACATCACACCCATGTAGGCCTGGTAGGCGAAAAACGACGCCTCGTAGGCGCGCCCGGCCTCGAGCGGGAGCTGGTCGAAGCCGCGGTTGGCGACGCCGACGCCCGCGCCGGCCTTGGTGACGTGGAGCAGCAGGTAGTGCGGGTTGTTGACGTGGACGGGCCGTGAGTTGCCGAGGCCGACGTGCCCGTCGCCCTCGCCGGTCCTCACGAGATCCCAAAAGGAGAGCGGTCCCCACGCCGCCTGCTCGGTCGCGCTGTATTCAAAGGATCGATTCTGGAGCAGCTCGGCGTAAAGGCCGCCGTCGGCCGCGTAGTTGAGATCCTCGAAAAAGATGCCGAACAGCTCGGTGCTGATCGGCCGGGCGGGCTCGTCGGCGCGGACCTCCAGCGAGATCGATGCGCCCCGCGCCGGCGAGACGGGCACGACGAGAACGATCGCCAGAAGCGCGAGAAACGCGTGCGTGGACCGGCGGAGTCTTTTCGAGACAGGCATGGGGCGATGTCGGTTTCCGGGGAGCGGAGAGAGACGCGGGAGGATGCGCAATGATCGAGGCGGGGGCGGATCTCGCGATGGAGGTGTCGCATCCGCAAGCGAGCACAGGGCATCGGCCCCGAAGGACCGGTCAACGGGATTGCGAGTATAACGCTATACAAGCCGCGTGCGCCCGAGTTCCCGCCGTCCGGTGTCGTCGCATGCGCGCGCGCTATCGGGAGCGCATAACGGATCATCGACCCGCGTCGCAGGCACCGAGGCGACGCGAGCGACCTATTTCCACGCGACTTCGCGTCGGCCGAACGTGGCCGCGTCCACGATCCAGAACCGGGTATCCTCGCCGACACCGGTCTCGACCAGGAGTTCGTCGCGGCTGAGGGACCGGAAGTTTCGCGTGTTCTCGATGACGAGATCCTCGCCCGAGAGATCGGGGCGCACGACACGCAAGGTCTGCGCATCGTCCGGGCTGAGTTGCCGGTCGTTGTTCGTATCGGTGAGTACGCAGAGGAAGGCATGGGCGCTGAACTCCCCGCTCGTCGGGTCGGCCGACGCGATGTCGTGGCGCACGACGATGCCATCGTGCGGGAGGAGGGTTCGACGCACCGCGGACCCATCGGAGAAGACGACGTTGAGATAGAAGCTGTGCGACACGTAGCTCGACGACGACATCGTCAATCCCGCCCTGGATGCGATCTCCTGAGGCCCGCTCACAAAGTCCCGCGTGATGCCGAAGAGGAGCATGCCATGGCTTCGCGCGATGAAGGACACGCCCGTCACCGGCGCCGGCTCGGGTGCAGCGCTGGGCGGTTGGATCGGCACGCCCTCCGGCCGGAACGGTCGAAACTCCTCGTAGAGGCCGTACGCAGCCAGCCCCAGCGCCGCGAGCAGGCCGAAGAACAGCAGCACCTGATTGCAGGCCGAGACGAATGAGAGAAAACGCTTCATGGATCGAAGGGGTGAGGTGACCGCAGGATGCCTCGAGCGCGCGAGTCTTCGAGGGAAAAGCCGGTCAACCCGGCGTCGGCTCTCCGGCGGGTGCTCCCGCCGCCGCATCGACCACGCGCGCGGTGACCACCACCGGGCCGGGCGAGACGCGGCCGAAGATGGTGGTGAGCGGGGCGTTGGCGGCGTCGCGGCCGCGGGCGATCACGACGATGCGGTCCGGCGCGATGTCGTCGGACGGGTCGCAGAGATACCACTGCCCGCCGAGATACACCTCGAAGCAGGCGTGAAAATCCATCGGGTCGAGGCCGACCGCGTAGCAGCCGACGTAGCGCGCGGGGATCATGAGCGCGCGGCACAGCGCGATGGCGAGGTGCGTGTAGTCGCGGCACACGCCCTTGCGCAGCTGCCACACCTCCCAGGCGGAGGTGCGCGAGTCGGTCGCGCCGGGTGCGTATTCAAGATACTTGTCGACCCAGCGGCAGATCTCGCGCACCTGCTCGGCGCGATTCTCGATGCGCCCGAAGAGTTCCCAGGCGTGCGGGGCGAAGCGGTCGCACTCGCAGTAGCGGCTCGGCAGCGTGTAGGTGAGGATCGAGAGCGGCAGGCGGCCGGGATTTTCCAGCTTCACCTCGGCGGGCAGCGCCGGGCGCGCCACGTCGAGCCGTGCCTCGTAGCGCACCTCGAACAGGCCGGGCGGCACCTCGACGCGCAGCACACGATTGCCCTTGGAGGTCGTGACACGCTCGTGCGTGCCCTCGGGCACGCAGACGAGCGACTCCTCGAGGGACCGCTGCTGCGGGTCGTGCCCGGCGAAGATGTTGAACGTGAAATGGGCCGGCGCGGAGAGCACCTGATAACCCAGCCTGCATCCGACGGAGACGATCATCGCGCCGCCGAGTAAGCAGGACGCGCGCTCAGCGGCAACGCGAACGTGCCCGCGGCCCGGGATTTTTCCGGAGCGGACGAAGCGGGCGCCGGCCGGGCCCGCGACGCAAACCGGCGATGTGCACGATCCTCACCGCGCGAGGGTCGGAGGTGTACCGGAGGCCGCCATGGCCGGCGTGCGCCCCACGAACACCGCGGCGAGCACCAGGCCCATGCCGGCGCCGCGCAGCACACCCCCGGCGATGCCGGACACGGCCATCAATGTCGTCAGTTCCTGAATACCGAGATCACCCCGGGCCTGCATGCCCATCACGACCCCGGTCGCCACGGCCTGCACGACGATCGTCACGGCGTGGACGGCGGAGCCGGCCAGCACGAGCGTGCAGGCGCGCGGGCAGCGCGGCCGCAGCACGATGGCGAGCACCATGCCGGCGAGGGCGACGACGAGCATCGGGCTCTGGGCGACGATCTGGGGAAACACGTAGGTCAGGATCGATTGTTGCATGGGAGTTCCGGGGTCGCGTGAGACTGGCGCGCGGGGTCGCACCGGGCGAGTCCGGAGCCGGAGTTCCCGCGTCACCCGCGCGCTCCCGGGTGGCGGCCCCGCCCCACCCGGCCGACGTTTTTTCCACGTCCGCTCCGGACCTCCGGGCGCGATCGGGGAAACTCCGATCCCGACGGGAGGTGCCGCCATGGAGGAATCCCGCGACATCCCCACGAAATCCGGCACGGGAACTGCGAGAGAGGGACCGTCGATTCAATTCGTTGCCACATCGAATATCCACGCCACCACGCTCGTCCCAGCACCACGCCTATGAACTCTACCGCCACAGCGACCGCCTCGGACTACGCCACGGGATACGCCGAGGGTCGGCATGCCGCGAAGGAGCACCTCGCCGGCTTTGCCAACCCCTACACCCGCCACTCCGCCGCCTACCGGGGCTGGAGTGACGGTCACTACGACGAACAGAGCGCGCGCCGCATCCAGATCCAGCGGACGAGCGCCGCCGTGTGGGCCCACGAGGATTGAGGCGCCATCCATCCCGGTGGTCGGCGCCGATCGGAGCCGGACTTCCGTCACCCGACGTCGCTGCCGATCCCGCACGGCGGGAGAGGTGGCTGGGTGGGTGCGCCGCCGGAACAGCCTCGTAACTTCGGCCGCGACGCACCGAATCCGCCCGCCGCTGCATACGTCTCGATCCTGACATGCGCTGCGGAACCCGGCCGAAGATCGGGCACGCTCGCCGAGCGCGCCGAGTGCGTCGATGCGTCCTCGCGGCGGATTCGGCCTGCCCTGCGTAGCTCGCAAAGCGAAGAAGGGAGTACCCGCCCGGCCCACGAAGCCTGGGCGATGAAGTGCATGGCAGGCTCTTCCCCGATTCCGGGATCGGAGCCGGCCTGCCAATCGCACGCGCGCGGGTCGCCATCCGGCGCTTCAAGCGCAGCGCCAGACCGGTCGCGGCCTTTGTCCGTGCGTATTTCGCACTGGGGCACCAGGCTGGCGCGACCATGCCCCGTGGATACGCGTCGCGGTTGACCCTTGTCCTCGTCCTGCTCGCCCTCGCGGGCTGCTCGCCGTCCGATCCGCGCAGCCGGTTCGAAGCGGCGCTGGACGTGCTCAAGTCCGAGGCCGGCGGCGCGGCCCGGGCAAAGGCGTGCGACGAAATCCGCCGCACGCTCGACGCGTTTCCCTCGGAGTCGGCCGAGCGCACGGCGCTGATCTCCCGCGCGGTCCCGCTGCTCATCCGTGCCCTCGGCGACCCCGCCGCCGGCCCGCGTGCCCAGGACGCGCTCGTCGCGATCGGGCTGCCCGGGTACGAGGCGCTCTTCCACGCGGCGATCGAGGCCGTGCCCGCGGTGCAGGACGGCGCGGTCGTGTGCCTCGTGCGCATGAGTGGCACGGTCGTGCCGGTCCTGCTGCCGCCGCTGCTGGGCGACGACGTGGCCGCGCAGGAACGCGCCGCCGCAGTGCTCGTCCGAATCGGCGAGCCGATCTCCCCCGCCCTGCGCGCGCACCACGAAACACTCGTCGCGTCCGTCACCGACGCGGACGACGGTGCCACGCTCTCGCGGCGCGGCCGGTCCGGCCTGCTCGCGCTCGCCCGGGTCTTCGCCGCGATCGGGGACCCGGTCTCGGTGTCGGCCCTGATCGACGGCTGCGACCGCCTGCAGCGCGCGTATCCGGATCTTGGTGTCGCCTACCTCCGCCTCATCGAGGGCCTCGGGCCCGGGGCGCTCGAGCGCCTGTCGGCGGACCGGCGCCTCGCCTATGAGCGGCTGCGGCTCAATCTCGGCCCGTGAGGCGCCGGTGTGCCGCGCCCGCGGGGCGGACCGGATCGCAGCCGGACTTTTCCCGTCGGGGCCTGAATCCCGAGCAAGACAATCGGCACCGAGAGGTGGACGCGCCTGTCCGCAGGCGCGTGGTGCAGGCACCGCGCCGCACGGCGATGCGGACGCGAACGACCCGCGCGACGGAACGGCCGTGGGACACGGCCGGCCACCTCGGACCTGATTCATGCGTGCGACCGCCGCTTGCGGGGTGGCGGGTCGAGCGGAGGACGGGTGCACGTCGCATGCGCGGCGGTGCGGGAGCACCGCCCTCCACGCTGGCGCGTTGATCGCTGAACTGGGGGGCCGCGCTCCCGCGCGGCCGCGGACATGGATGCTTCCATGCACGACGTTCAGGCCGCGCCGAAACGCTTGCGCTCCGGAACGGCCGTGGGACACGGCCGGCCACCTCGGACCTGATTCTTGCGTGCGACCACCGCTTGCGGGGTGGCGGGTCGAGCGGAGGACGGGTGCACGTCGCATGCGCGGCGGTGCGGAAGCACCGCCCTCCACGCTGGCGCGTTGATCGCTGAACTGGAGGGCCGCGCTCCCGCGCGGCCGCGGACATGGAT
>Ga0315910_10005168_pt1 | contig 10728 bp, 5 predicted proteins | sample EdamamesoilMG_FD_204470 | JGI IMG/M metagenome (GOLD analysis project Ga0315910, IMG submission 204470) | Garden soil microbial communities collected in Santa Monica, California, United States - Edamame soil | ecosystem: Environmental > Terrestrial > Soil > Garden | place: USA: California...
AAGATGCCCTTAAAGCTTTTGATGGTACACTGATCCTGGTCTCGCACGACCGCGATTGTCTGGATGGCCTTGCAACAAAGGTGTTTGAATTTGGAGGCAAACGAATCAAGGAGCACTTCGAAGATATCACCGGTTTCCTGCGCAATAAGAAAATTGAAAACCTGAAGGAGATCGAACGGACCACTGTGGGGTAAGAGGTATAAGGTATAAGGTATAGGGGGGTGTGGGTGTGAGTAGGTCCGTAAATTATTCCCAATTCCTTATTCCCAATTCCCCTACACCTCTATACCCTATACCTCTACCTCCATACCCCTTTTATTTACTAAATTGAAGTGATAAGCATCTCACGTCATGAAACGCCACTATTCCATTCTGCTCTTCCTCGCGGTTAGCCTGACCACTACAGCGCAACATCATCATGAAACGGCACCAGGCTCTCCGTTGCCGCTGACTCAAAATGTTGAACCACAGCCCGTCTTAGCGCAGGCATTACGGGTAAGTGAAGCGTTATCTTTCATTGGTAGCTCCTTACCGGCAGCCGCAATTGAACAATTGCAGGCATTAAACAAACTGCCGCGTAATCAGGAAACTGTCAAAAAAGTCCAGCAGATTCTAGACCCCTATTGCCTGGCGATGATCGAGGTAAACCCTGAATCAAGGGTAAAAGTAGTACAGGGTCCGGCGAAGCCCGTGCTCATGCAGGAAGGCTGGACTTCCTTTCTACTGAAAGTCAATAACCAGGCTAATATTACTGCTGCCCTGGTTGCTGAAAGCCCAAATGCATTGCCGGTGATGCATCGTTCTACGGGTTCAACGGCACATGTGATGAAGCCGGAAAACGCGCTCTCGCCAGGAGAACTTGATAACCGTTTTCTTGAAATTTATATGTATGGTGGCCGTCCTCTGCGCCCTAACCTCTCAGGGTTAGGATTAGAGTACGCGGTGGTACAAATCAATACCCGCGCGAAAGGAAAACGCGAAGCTAAACTCGGTTTCAATGTAGGACAAGGCAGCCAGGATATCGGGTTCAGGAATACGATTGATATTCTGTTTGATATTAAGCCCGCTGTTAAAGTAATTTTTGATGTTAAGGACGAGAAGAATCTGGCTACCATGGCGTCGTTTATTATTACGGATGGCATCGAACGGTTTGCAAAAAATGGGGAAACCAACTATTTCCCGGATGATTACCGCCTGGCGCTGGCCATGGCCCGGCACTGGGAAGAACCCCGGCAGGCGAAACCCACTCACAACCTTCCCGTAGAAAAAAAACTAAACGGAATCTACCCGTTACCTTCCCGCAGACTGGCGGGTAGAGATACGTATCCTGATTTTTTCTTCCAACCTCAGGTCTACCGTACGGACGGTGAGCATGTTTATCTGCCTCCGGGAAAATATCATATTACCTATGGCAAGGGACCAGAGTATAAACCACAACAAAAAGAAATTACGGTTCCTGAAAATGTAGAATCAATCACTGTTCCATTTAAACTGGAACGCTGGATCCACCTTGCGGCGCTGGGATGGTACAGTGCGGATCACCATATACATGCAGCTGGCTGCTCCCATTATGAAAGTCCGGAGGAAGGAGTACTTCCCGAACACATGTGGCGGCAGGTACAGGGCGAAGACTTAAACCTGGGCAGTAACCTTACCTGGGGCCCGAGCTGGTATTATCAAAAGAAATTCTTTACGGGAAAGGATCATCCTCTGTCGGACAAACAAACCATCCTTCGTTATGATATTGAAATTTCGGGCTTTCCATCGTCACATGCCGGCCATATTGTCTTGCTGAACCTTAAGGAAGATGATTATCCAAATACGACGCTCGTTGAACAATGGCCGAGCTGGACACTTCCGGTATTAAAGTGGGCAAAGTCACAGGGGGGGTTAACTGGCTACGCCCATTCCGGATGGGGCCTGTCTCCCCAGGAACCTACAAGAGATTTTCCAAATTATGTTATGCCCAAAATGGATGGCATTGGTGCCAATGAATATGTGGTAACGGTAACTCATGACGTAATGGATTTCTATTCTGCGGGTGATACTCCGGCACCAGCTGAACTAAACATGTGGTACCATACCTTGAATTGTGGATTCAGGACGAGGATCAGTGGCGAGACAGATTTTCCCTGTATCTCTGACGATCGTGTTGGACGCGCCCGCATTTATGCAAAACTGGACCAGCTGAATTTTTCCGGGTATATGGATGCAATCAAAAAAGGAAAGAGTTACGTTTCCGATGGATTTTCTCACCTCATTGATTTTACTATTAATAAGCAGGCATTAGGCGATAACAACAGTGAGCTTAAGGTGAAGGCGAACACACAACTGACTATCGATGTAAAGGCCACGGGACTCTTAACTGAAAAGCAGGATGAGATAGGTGCTATTATTGCCGGCCGGAATGCGTATCAGTCTCCCTATTGGCATATTGAACGTGCAAGAGTTGGTACTTCAAGAAAAATCCCGGTGGAGCTACTCGTCAATGGTTACCCTGTTGAGAAGAAAGAAATTGAAGCAGATGGGAAATGGACGAATCTTAAATTCAACTATACGATTACAAAGTCATCCTGGGTAGCCGTGCGCATATATCAAAGTTCCCACACCAACCCTATTTTTGTGATCGTTGACGGTAAACCTATTCTTGAGAAGAAGAGCGCCGAATGGTGCCGCAAAGCAGTAGATCAGTGTTGGAAAATGAAGAATGGAGCGTTTAAGCCCGGAGAGGTTGAAGAGGCAAGACAAGGCTATGACCACGCAAGGAAAGTGTATGATGAGATGTTGTCGCGGAATTAGTACACCTTGCAGTGATAAAAATCAGGACATAAATTGCCGGAGATCCATTTCCAAAAGGGCAAATTATACTTGCTAAAATCCTTGACGATGATGAGTAACTCCTGAAGATTCCATGCTGTCAATTAATTCTTTCAATTGTCCCTGTATGACCTGACCGACCTTTTAAATTTCCTCCCGTCAGGAGTACCAGCCGTCAATATTCTCCTGATAACTGACCGGCCGTATAAACACTATTGGAATTGCTGGTGTCTAAACCCTATTTTTAAACCGACCTTGACTTTAACCTAAGCGACCTATGCCCTGCCCTAAATGGATGTTTACACGTATAAATATCTTCCTGTTAGCCTTGTTGATAGTGACATTGTATTCCTGTAACCAGCCAACTACTCCCCGGGGATTGATTTTCTCCAAGACGAACGGATTCAAACACAGCTCTATTCCCTATGGAATTGAGGCAATTTTTACCCTGGGTAAAGAGAATGGTTTCCTGGTGGACACGACAAAAAACGCTGAATTCTTTGATGACTTTAACCTGAAACAATATCGCGCTGTAATCTTTAACAATACAACCAGGAATGTGCTGAATGCAGAACAACAGGCCGCATTTGAGCGGTATATTCAGGCGGGTGGCGGTTTCGTTGGGATTCATTCCGCCGCGGACACGGAGTATGAGTGGCCCTGGTACGACAAGTTGGTGGGAGCTCACTTTTCCAGCCATCCACGTAACCCAGGAGTACGAACGGCTACGGTCAATGTTACGGATAGTACACACTTGTCTACGGTCGGATTGCCAAAACAATGGGAACGTACCGATGAATGGTACAACTACCGAGCCTTTTATCCCGGCATCAAAGTATTGGCATACCTGGATGAAAATACCTATGAAGGTGGAACGAATGGAAGCAATCATCCCATATCCTGGTACCATGAGTTTGATGGTGGTCGTGCTTTTTATACGGGCGGTGGCCATCAGGATTCCAGCTTCAGCGAACCACTTTTTTTAAAACATTTGTTGGGTGGAATTAAGTATGCAATGGGAACCGGGAAACTGGACTATGGCAAATCATACGCCGTTACCGTACCGGAAGAAAACCGTTTTGTAAAGACTATTCTGGTCAACGATCTGGACACACCTATGGAACTTGCGGTGTCACCCGATGGAAGAGTGTTTTATACGGAATTAAAAAGCGCTAATCTCTCGGTCTATGATACCCGAACAGGAAAAAATACGTTGGTGCACCAGTTTAATGTCGCGACAAAAGGTGGAACAGGATTGATCGGCGTTACTCTTGATCCGGATTTCGATAGTAATAATTATATCTACGTCTATTATTCTCCACCAATTGATACGGAGCCTATCATATTCAACTTGTCACGATTCACCGTAAAGCCCGACAATACACTCGATCTCACTTCCGAAAAAGTACTTCTTGAAGTCCCCGTACAGGCGAACAGCGGTGCTCATCATGGCGGTTCACTGGCATGGGACAAAGACGGGAACCTATTCCTTTCTACGGGTGACAGCTCCAGTCCTTTCCCATCAAATGGCTACGCTCCCATTGATGAAAGACCGGGTACCGAATTTTATAGCCTGGATGCTCAGCGATCAGCGGCCAACACAAATGATCTGAAGGGTAAAGTATTACGGATTCATCCGGAACCAGATGGGACGTATACCATACCCGCAGGAAACCTTTTTCCAGTTGGCACGGAGAAAACACGCCCGGAAATTTATGCGATGGGATGCAGGAACCCGTATCGGATAGCGGTCAATCCAAAAACATCCGTACTCTATTGGGGTGAGATTGGTCCTGATGCCGGAAAGGATAGTATACAGGGACCTCGAGGATACGATGAATTTAATCAGGCAAAAAAACCAGGCAATTTTGGGTGGCCCTATTTTGTGGGAAATAACCAGGCCTACTACAAGTGGGACTTTGCTACCAATACGGCGGGTGAACGTTTTGATCCTGAAAAACCCCAGAATAAATCGCCAAACAATACGGGCATTTCTGACCTACCCCCTGCCCTGTCCGCAATGATCTGGTACCCGTATGCGGCCTCGGAAGAATTTCCTGAACTGGGCCAGGGTGGTCGCAGTGCCATGGCCGGAGAGTTCTACACGTACGATAGCTTTTCTTCTTCAAAAAACAAGTTTCCCGAATATTACGACGGGGCACTGTTTGTATTTGACTGGATGCGGAACTGGGTATTGGCATTACGTTTTGATGAGGATGAAAATTATAAGAGCAGCGAACCCTTTATGATGGCTGCTGGAGATTTCAGGAGACCCATTGACCTGGCATTCGGTAAGGATGGTGTGATGTATATGCTGGAATACGGATCCGTCTACGGTGCGAATAATGAAGATGCCCGGCTCGTAAAAATTACGTACAACTCAGGCAACAGACCACCCGTTGCAAAAGCCGGAATAGTCGATTCGGTGGCGACGGCGGAACTTGATAAACGAGTATATCTGACCTCTGAAAGAGTGTTGGCTCCGCGGAGAGAAATTACGGGCGAAAGCCCCTTAAGGGTTCTTTTCACCAGCCGGGGTACACATGATCCTGACGATGAAGATTCCTATTCAGTGGAGTGGTTATTTGATGGGAAATCTGTCGGATCAACATCGCCAAATCCCGCTTACACCTACAAGGAACCAGGTACTTTTACGGCGATTCTGAAAGTTGTAGATGAAAAAGGTTTGATGGGAACCGATACGTTGCTGATAAAGGTTGGCAATCGGACTCCGGCGGTAGTTATTAATTCTCCACACAATAAATCATTTTATTGGGATAAGAAGCCTTTCACCTATACGGCAACGGCGAATGACCTTGAAGACGGAACGGTTAACCCGAAGGATATTCTGGTCACGTTTGAGTATAATCCGGAGCCCAGCATGACGTCGATCGACACAGCTTCAGCTTCCGTGCCCTTTGGCTATTCACTGATCGCCAATAGCGATTGTAAGGCATGCCACACGATAGATAAAACTTCTGTGGGCCCATCGTATAGTGCCGTAGCCTTGAAATACAAGGGACAACCCGGTGCTGTTTCCCTATTGGCAAAGAAGATCATTGCAGGTGGAGGCGGGAATTGGGGTACCGAGCATGTGATGGCGGCACATCCACAGATTTCTACGCAAGATGCCCATGAAATGGTGAAGTATATCCTGTCCCTCGCTAACAACCGAAAGCAAAAATCGGAACCGGGGATCCGGGGAACATTGATATTTAAAGACCATATGGACACCGAACCACGTGGTGTCTATACGCTGACAGCCTCCTATACGGATAAGGGTAATGCCGGAATCGGCTCTTTGACCGGTCGTGAAGTGATAGTACTTCGTAATGCAAAAGTCAGAACGGTGTTTGCAGATGGTCATGGAGGCTTCAGGCGATTCGGAAACAACCTGAGCGGTGGAAACCATAAATCCTATATTCTGCTAAAAAATGTAGACATGAAAGGTATCCGGCAGTTTACCTATGAGTACACATCCAAAACCAAAGACGGCGAAATTGAGGTGCGAATGGATTCTCAGGCAGGCCCGGTGATTGCAATAACACCCTATAAAGCTACCGGAGAAGCTCCCGAGCCATCTACCGTTACAGGTGAACTGACTACGCCAATCACCGGAAGACATGATCTGTACTTTGTGGTTGTGAAGAGGGACAAACCCAACGACGATATTATTAACTTAAAAAGTATTCTGTTCGGGGAATAGTTAAAGCACCGTGACGGGAATCAGGCGGTTAATGCGAAAAAGCCGCCTTTTCTCCTTTCGTTGTGTTTCAAACCTGCCGCTGTTAGCTCAACCGTTATAACATGGTTTAGGTTGTGAATTTTTACTAATCCAAGGCTTTCAAGTTGATTCACCAGGTCTGACACTATAGGGAAGTCCTTAAGATCATATTCTAATATTTCCAGCAGGGCCCTGGATTGACCCGCATCGGCGAGTCCACCAATGATTCTGTCCAGTCTGTCACGGACGTAAACCGGATCTATGGTCTCAATTCCCTTAATGGTAATCCTGCAGGCAACCGTGTTGTTGGAATAGGTCCAACACTCTCTGATCAAGGATTTCTCAAGGAGGAAGTTGCTGAGCACAACAGGGTCCACATCATACTTCTTACATATCTCGTTGATAGGATACAGCACGGATGGCCCCTTCTTATATTCAGAAAAAAGATATCTGAGTACTGACCTTGCGGGCTTCTCTAAATTCAGTTCTGATAACATATTAAATATTAATCCAACGAAGGAATAACATGTAACCTGTCCGGGCTATCCGATTTTGACGATCAAATAACTACCAATTCAATTAGCCCAGGTACGGCTTGAGTGTACTGCTTCGTGAGCTGTGACGTAGTCTCCTTGTTGCCTTTTCCTTTATTTGACGAACCCGTTCGCGTGTCAGACTATACTTTTCACCAATCTCTTCAAGCGTCATCGCGTTTTCACCATTCAGTCCGAAATAATAGGAGATTACATCCGCCTCACGCTGTGTTAACGTTGAAAGAGCGCGTTGCACTTCTCTTCTCAATGAATCGATCATAAGTCCTGAATCAGGAGTCTCTTCGCCTTCATTGGCTAGCACATCGAGCAGGCTATTTTCTTCACCATTTACAAAAGGGGCATCCATAGAAACATGACGACCTGAAATCTTCATGGTATCGGTGACTTCTTCTGTGGTGATTTGCAGAACCTCTGCCAGTTCTTCCGAAGAGGGTTCACGCTGAAATTTTTGCTCAAGATCGGAAAAGGTCTTGGAGATCTTATTCAACGACCCAACCCGGTTCAAAGGAAGCCGCACAATCCTGGATTGTTCTGCAAGCGCCTGCATGATAGACTGACGGATCCACCAAACCGCATAGGAGATAAACTTAAACCCTCTGGTCTCGTCAAAGCGTTTTGCAGCCTTTATCAAGCCCAGGTTACCCTCATTAATAAGGTCACCCAGGGTCAATCCGTTGTTTTGATATTGTTTTGCCACAGATACCACAAATCGAAGATTTGCCTTTGTCAGCTTTTCGAGCGCAATCTGATCACCTTCGCGGATTCTTTTTGCCAATTCTACCTCTACATCGGACGTTATAAGGTCAACTTTTCCAATTTCCTGTAAGTATTTGTCCAGTGACTGGCTTTCCCGGTTGGTAATCTGCTTGCTGATCTTTAGTTGTCTCATGGCGTATAGTAGTTGTGTTTTAGTTAGCGTAAAATGCCCCCAATCGCCCAAAATGGTTCACGGAGGTGATAAAATTGAAGATAAAGTGGCCTTTAGGGCTAAGGGAGAGGTAAAAAAGAGTAAAAAATTCAGGCAAGGCGCTCCTAAGGTTTTTTAATTATTTGCAAAGATACCCAATTAAATGATTCTATGTTGAAAATCTTGAACCTTGATTTGAAATCGCTGTTTCCGGATTTGGACGGTAATAGACGATGGCAGCGATATTAAACAAGGTTTATCCAGACTAAACAGCTAGATCTTTAACACAAGTAATAAACATTCAGGGTGGGCAAAAGTTCCATTTCAAGGAATAAATTGTCAGAAAATAGGCGAAAGGGCCCTCCGAATCTAGTTCTTGCTTTATCGGCAGGTAGTTTTTGAGCCGAAGCCAGGCGAGACCTTGTATGGTGGTGTGTGCGTGTGTGTCGTGTGCCATTTCGGTTCAATGGCTCGAAAATTTGCTACGGGCACTCGTTTTATTCAACACAAAAGCTAAGGAATATCATTTGGCACTTAATAATTCGATTTCTTATACTTCCCTCTTATGATCCAGGCCAATACTATTGTCAGGAAATGGTAAGGAGATTATGACAGACTCTTTGAATTAACCATTGAGTTTCCCGATGTTTGAGTTTATCCATTTGCTTAATCATTAACCCGACAGATTTATAGATGGTAAAAAGAGAATTTCTAACTGGCCTGAGGTTTAAGCGGAATATATATTGGGCCATGGTTCTGCGGCTGTTGGTGGCCATGCTACTCTTTACACTTTGCAGAATTGGTTTTTATATTTTTAATACCGGTTACTTTCCCGAATTGTCCCCGGGCGCTTTCCTCAGAATTCTTTACGGGGGATTGCGATTCGACCTGACAGCCGTATTGTATCTCAATGCGCTCATTATTATCCTGACGATCCTTCCTTTTGATTTTCGATTTAATAAAGTGTACCAGTTGTTTTTGAAGTACCTGTTTTTTCTTTTCAACGGGATTGCCGTAACGGCGAATGTTGCTGATTTTGTATACTACAAGTTCACCCTGAGAAGAACAACTGCAGATATTTTCGATGAGTTTGATGAAGGACCAGGTGCCCCTGGATTGCTCTTCAGATTCCTAATTGATTATTGGTATGCAACCGTCTTTCTGGCAGTTCTACTATGGCTGATGGTTAAGTTATATAGCCAAATTAAAGTTGAAGGGCCTATGTTAAAGAATAAGACTGTTTATTACAGTCTGGGGGTATTGGTTATTCCACTAATGGCTTACCTCTTTATTGGCGGAGCCCGCGGCGGATTCAGGCATAGCACACGACCGATCACCCTTAGCAACGCAGGAGAGTTTGTCGAGCACCCGAATCAAACAAGTATTGTACTCAATACGCCTTTTTCTATTTTCCGTACGCTGGGAAAAAACAAGGTCCGTAAAATAAACTACTTCGCTACCCAGGATGAACTGAATGCAGTTTTTAATCCTGTGCACGTTCCTTCTGATTCAATTCCTTTTCAACCTATGAACGTAGTGGTTTTCCTGTTGGAAAGTTTTTCGAAAGAATTTATTGGTGCTTTAAACCAGGACAGGAAGAATTACAAAGGTTATACCCCCTTTCTGGATTCACTACTACAGCATAGCAAAGTATTTCAATACTCGTTTTCCAGTGGGCGAAAATCAATCGATGCACCTCCTTCCGTATTGGCCAGCGTCCCCACGTTTAATGTCCCCTTTGTACTCACCCCTTTTGCAAACAATGATTTTAACAGCCTGGCTTCGCTGTTGGGAAGGAAGGGCTATCATTCCTCTTTTTTTATTGGTCATCCGAATGGTGCGATGGGTTACACATCTTTTACAAAACTGGCGGGGTTCACGCAGTACTTCGGGATGGACGAGTATGGCAACTCGGATGACTTCGATGGTCTTTGGGGGATTTGGGACCATAAGTTTTTTGATTATTACGGCAAGAAGCTCAATGGATTTCCTCAACCCTTTGTGTCTGTTTTGTTTTCGGTTAGTTCTCACCATCCATTTGTGGTTCCGGAAGAATTCAAAGGCAGGTTTAAGGGAGGCAAGCAACCTATACTAAAATGTGTCGAATATACCGACTATTCCCTACGTGAGTTATTTAACAAAATATCAAAGGAACCCTGGTATAAGAACACCTTGTTTGTTTTTACGGCGGACCATTGTTCATCAGATATTATCTTCGATGAATCACGGACGACTACCGGCTTGTTTTCGGTACCGGTGTTTTTCTTCAAACCCGATAATAGTCTGGCTGGTATGGAGCCGGAGATCATTCAACAGGCTGACATCATGCCTTCGATTCTGGGCTACCTTCATTACGATAAACCTTATTTGGCTTTTGGGCGTGACGTGTTTAGGGAAACGACGACACCGATGGCATTTAACTACCGCGACACATACAATTTATTCATGGGCGACTACCTGCTTAATTTTAACGGGGAGCAGACGGTTGGTCTCTATAATTTTAAGGTCGACAAAATGTTGACAAAGGATCTGAAAGAAAACAACAGAGACGTTGTCTCCGAAATGGAGACGAAGATTAAAGCCGTCGTTCAGCAGTACAATAACCGGATGATCGACAATAATCTTACAGTCAACTAAACAGGCAGCGAAAAACGATGGGCGCTCGCTCCTGTTATCAAAACATTCTGCGCTGAAAATAACTTATGAATGAAACTGCATCATCGGGT
>Ga0315910_10005169_pt1 | contig 10727 bp, 7 predicted proteins | sample EdamamesoilMG_FD_204470 | JGI IMG/M metagenome (GOLD analysis project Ga0315910, IMG submission 204470) | Garden soil microbial communities collected in Santa Monica, California, United States - Edamame soil | ecosystem: Environmental > Terrestrial > Soil > Garden | place: USA: California...
CTGTCCGGGACCCTCACCGGCGGGCGCGTCAGCCACACTAGCGGGCGCAGCAGCAGCGAGCTAGCTTTGGCGCCTTGGCTTTGGAATTAGGTGGCCTGCAGCGATCCGAAATGTGGGCTCGGGTCGTTCGAGAAAGAGTGCGTGGCATCGCGGAGTTCGTCACGCGCGGCTTCGTGCGGGCGCGTGGCGGCGCGGAGTTCGCCACGAGCAGCCTGGTGTTCGCCGTGGCGCTGGCGAGCCGGTTGTGGGGCATCGAGTCGCGCAGCATTTGGATGGACGAGGACTCACAAGCGCGCCGGGTCTTGGAGGGGGACTTCTCGCTCGATCTGGTCAAGCGGGCGGCGACTCAGCAGCAACCCCCGATCGACTACTTCGTTCAGCATTTCGGCTTCGAGTACTTCGGCGTCACGCCGCTCGGGGCGCGCGTGCACGCAGCAGTCTTCGGAGCGCTCGCCGTGCTCTGGTTCTATCGGCTCTCGAAGCGGGTCTTCGGGGGGGGCGCGCCGGTGGTTTTCGGGACCGTGCTGATGCTCCTGCACCCGCTCATGATCTACTATTCCCAGGAAGGGCGCCCGATTTCCTGCGGTGTGTTCTTCGCGACGCTATTCCTGGCGAACCTGCACGGCTTCGTGTTGCTACCCGCCACTCGCTGGCGGCGAGCCCTTCGGGGGCTCGGCCTGTTGGTGAGCACCTGGTGTTTCCAGCTCTCCCTGGGAATGCAGCCGGTCATCTTGATTGCCGTCTTGGCAGGCGCGCTCTTTCCCGGACTCTTCGTCAAGTCGCTGCGCCCGTGGGTACTCAGCAGTTGGGCGATATTCGTGGCAGCATTCGGCCTGGCGTGGCCAGTGCTGGCGTCGGTGATCGGGCAGAGCGACCGCTATGTCGATCGCGCCCCGCTCAGCGATCGCTTGCTGAACGTGCTCGCGAAGCTGCTGGAGCCACCCTTCCAGGCCTGGCAGTTTCAGCTGGGGGAGCTGCTCGAGCCGCTCTGGCCGCCGGTACTCTTGCTGCTCTCGCTGGGCCTCTGGGGGCTGGTCAACGATTTCAGGCAGCGCCGCCAGCCCGCGACCTTGGCACTCACGGTGTTTTGCTTGCTCAGCGCGCTGCTGTTTCCGTGGGTGCTCGGCGCGATCTTCGCCGCGGTCGTGAACTGGCCGCTCAAGCCCCGCTACTTCGCCACGCTGACACCGGTCGTGCTGCTGCTGCTCGCGCTGCTGTTGCACCACGCCACGCCGATCGCGCTCAGGCTCGCGGCGCGCTCTCGGCGCGTCAAGCTCGCCGTCATCACCACGCTGGTAGCTTGGTTGGGCTGGACCGGCGTGGTTCAAGCCCGCGCCAGCGCTACGGGCTATACGAAGCCAAAGCAGGACTGGGCCGGGCTCTACGCGCTCTTCAAGCAGAACCAGCGGCGAGGCACGTCTTACATGGTGAGCCTGCGACCACCGGGCGAACCGGAGCGCGGCTACTACGCACTGCGTTTCTATTACCCGTCGTCCGATGCGCAGCCCATCAAACTGAAGAGCACCCGCCACCTCCGACCGGACTACAAGCACTCCAAGAAGTTCCTCCGCGAGGGCAACGTTTACGTGACCATCGTCGACGGCTGGAAGGAAGTTCGTCCCTTGGGGCGCGCCATCGAAGAGCGCGTCCCCGGGGCACGCTTTCACGCCCTCGCCGGCGCGAGCGTCATCGAGCTGCGCCCCACGAAACAGGGACGAGCCGCGCTGCTCCAGTTGTTCGAAGTGCTGGCCGAACGCCTCAAGCCCACGCGCGACACCTGGCGCGCCCTGCATATGCTTGCGTGGCTCCGCATCGAGGATGGCGATCTCGAAGGAGCTCGTAAGCTCGTGCTTCAGCTCAAGAAGCTCGACTCGAAGCAGCTCAACCGGGAAGCCGCCGATATCAGGCGCGCAATCAAGAAGCTCGAAGCTCGCTCCAAAAACAAAAGCGACAGCAAGTCCAAGCCTCAACCCGCCAAGGCGTCCAAAGAGTCCAAGCGTCAATCCGCCAAGGCGTCCGAAGAGTGAGCGCCGCCGCTGTCAGCGGATCTGGCGGAAGGCCATGCCGGCAGCGCGCGCAGCTTGACCGTCGGCGTCGTCGCGATCGCCGATGACGAGGCACTCGCTCGGGAGCACGCCGAGTCGTTCGGCCGCGCGTAGATAACCGGCGGGCTCGGGCTTCAGCGCCGAAGGCCCATCGGGCTCACCGTTCGCGACCACCACGTCGAAGTGCTGGTGCCAGCCGAGCGACTGTAGCTTGCGCGTCGCGGGGTAGTCGCTGACGATGGCGGTTCTGCCGCCCTGCTCACGATAGGCCACGATTTCGAGGTGCAAGCTGCTGCGGCGAAACCTCGGCAGCCAGCGCGCCGGTCGTTCCACCATCCAGCGTTCGACGCTCTTGCGCACGCTGGCTTCTTCGAGCATGAGCAGCGCTGCCGTGCGGGCGATCTGCTCGTCGAAGGGCGTGGGGTGGCGCGCGTCGCGCGGCCTGTGGCGCAATCTCTCGTGCTCCTCGCGGAAGGCTCGGATGGTCTTGAGCTCGGAGAGCCCGAAGAGCAGCAGCTCGAGTCCCATCAAGAGCTTGAGCCCTCCCGGCTTGTACAGGGTCCCGTCGAGATCGCAGAGCCAAGCCTTGTAGTGATGATGCTTAGACATACAGAGCTTCGTTCAACTTTTCGGTCAATCGTTCCAGCGCCGGCAGGCGAACCCCCGCTTGCTGCCCTTGCGCGAGCACACGCCGCAAGCGTTCGGACGCCGTGCGCCCGGCGAGCCCATGGCCGAGATCGGCCTTCACGGCCTGCTCGAGCTCGGCGAGCAGCGCCGCGCGATCGAGCGCCCGACCCAGGCGGGCTTCTTGGTGCACGAAGATGTCGTTCGCTACCTCGCGTGCCCACGCCGGGTCGCGCTGCCAGAGCTCGCCGACCGTGCCCTGGAACGCGAGGCCTGCCAGATTGTGGACCAGGATGTACAAGTTCTTCAGCGCGAGCTCGGATTCGAGCGTGCCCGGACGCACCGCGTAGGCTGGAACCTTCAGCTCGCCGAGCAGCGCAAGCAAGCGCGCGTGCTGGGGCCCGAAGACGACGCTCGGACGCACCACATGGATCGGACGACCCGCCTTCTTTTCGAACCAGACCACGATGCCGCTCGGATCGGTGATACCCGCACGCTCCCAGTCGCTGGGAACGAGCTCGTTCTGAACCAGCGCCACGCGGTCTTTGAAACGGGGCGGCAGGGAAGCGAGCAGCGGCCCCAGCGCGGTTTCGCCCACCGCCAACAGCACGAGCTCGGGAGCAGCCGCCTCGGCGACTTCGGCGAGACTCTGCGCACGAGTCACCGGGTACACGGCGCAGCCGAGGCGCAGCAAGCCGAGCGCGAACTCGCTCCCGAGTTGTCCGATGCCAACCACGACTGCGGTGCTGGGTGCCATGTGCGCGGAGAGTATACCCCGGCACCACGCGAGCGCAGGCGCTTCAGCCCTTCTTCGGGTGCAGCGTGTCGATGCGGAGTTCGGCGTTCGAATAGCGGCCGGCCACGGGCTTCGGCCGGCGACTGCCGAGCGTTCCGGTGGCTTGGTCCGGTACGTTGAGCGCCGACACACCGGAATGGCCGCGAGGCACGTTGCTCGGGCGAGTAGAGGCATTCCGCGTGGGGGTCGAGGCGGGCCGCATGTGGTTGCTCAGCCGGCGCATGCGCGAAATCTCCGGAGAGCCCGCGATCAAACGGCAGCGCGAGCCAAACTCGGCCGCGCTCTGAATTCGTTCAGTAGCGACCGGGTGTAGCGCAGCGTCGAGCAAGTCGACGAGCACGTCGGGAGCAGTGGGGCACGCCGTGCGCAGCGAGGGGGCTTCCCAATGCCGGGCTTCCGTCAGTCGCTCTTCATCGGTTTCGCCCGCGCGCAGCGAGACTCCCGTCAAAAGTTCGTACAGAATCACCGAGATACCCCAGAGATCGTCCTGATGCGTCGGTGCATCGCCACGGGCCTGGTTGGGCGAAAGATAGCCGCTCAGGTTCGGCAGCGACGAGTGCCCGAGGTGAGCCGCCGCCTGTTCGCGCACGCGCGTCCAACCCAAGTGCAACAAGCGTACGGCTCCGGTCTCCGTGAGTGCCACCGATTGCGGTTGCACTGCACCATGAACGGCACCCTGCTGACTGAGAGCCGTGAGCCCATCTGCCAACAGGCCGGCGATTCTGAGCGCCTCGGCTGGTGGCACGGTGTCGCCACGCCTGCGCATGTAGGCAGCCAGGGTCTCACCACCGATCCAGTCGAAGACCACGAAGGGCAGGTGGTCGTCGCTGAGACCAGAGTCGAGGACTCTGGGTACGACGGGGTGGTCGAAGGTCTGCGTCAACCAAGCAGCTCGGGCGAAGCTGCCGGTGAAGCCGGGCAGCCCGCTCCAACGCTCGTGCAAGATGCACACGCTGGCGGTGCTGTCGTGGGAGCGGCCGGTGAAGCGGGCGCTCAGCACGTCCATGTCTTCAACCGCCTCGAGTTCGTAGCCGTGCAGCAGTTCTCCGAGGCGTGCTCTAGCTCTCTGCTCTAACGAACGCATGTACCTCTCGCCCACATCCTAACCGGGAGCTTGCTTGCAAAACGGAACGACCAAAAGCATCAAAAACTGACGTCGCTTGGCCACCCTGACTAAGTGGCGAAAACTCGTGCAATTATCATGGCGGTTTCCGCCAACAGTGGGGGTAGCACCTTATGCTACCAATGCAAGATTCTATGGTAGCAGGAAATCAGCGGTAAGGGAAACCCCTAGTCCGAAGGCATTCCGAGCTCCAACCCTACTGGGAGCTCCTCGCCCAAGAACTCAGCGCGGTCGCGATCACCCGTGGGGACGAAGTCGCGCACACAGGCGATCCAGTCCTGCCGTACTTCGAGCTTCTCGAGCCGCTTCAGCACGTCGCGCCTGAGCGAGTCGCCGATGTCGCGAGCACGATCGTCGGTGCGGCGCGCCATCAGCATCGCCGCATAGGGCGCGCTCTTCAGCTCGTCCCAGCGCTCTCTGAGCAGGTGATCGAGAAACTCTTCGGCGTGCTTCGGAGGCAGCACGTGGTGCACGCTCGCGTAGGAGGTCACGCGCGCGGCGACACGCCCGAGCGCGCCCCACAAACGCGGGTCGCGACTGGTCCAGGTGCGCTCGAGCAGCCAACGCGCGAAACGCACGCGGCGCTCGCTGGGCAGCCGCTCGAGGCGCGACAGGAGCTCGAGCATCTCTTCAGGAGCTGCGGGCTTGAAGCCTTTCGGTCGCTTCAGCTTGGCCGTCTCGGGAGCGATGAAGGGTTCGACCAAGTCGCAGATTTCGCTCTGCTGAACGTCGCTGAGCCCGCCCGCGATCCGACGCCAGCAGATGAAGAATTGCTGCCAGCTACGGCTCTCACCGCCAAACGACAGCCCCTGCGCAAACAGCGGCCACACCAGCGCTACCCGCTCTCGGTCCAAGAGGTAGCCGAAGCCTGGTCGCAGACAGTAGCCGATCAACATGAAGTACACTCGCTCGTGGTCCACGGAGCGCCGGCGAGCCTTGTGCTTGGGGGCCACCACGTCGAACAGCGCGCGCGTGACTTCTGCCGACCAGCTGTCGCGCGTGCCCAAGATGCGCTCGAGCTCGCGCACGAGGTCCTTGGCTTCGCGCTCTTTCACGTCCTGGCGACCTTTGCCGAACACGCGAGCCACCGCTTCGTCCGCTTCGGCCATGGGCGTGGTGGCACGAATGCTCTCGGACCGCTTCGAGCGCGGCGCCGGCGCTTCCTGGCCGCGCAGCTCGAAGGCCAACTGAAAGCGGCGTACACCGGGCGGGTTCTCGACGCACTCGAGGTCGAGGGTGCCGACCGACGTCAGTTCGCCTTCGACGTGCACCCCGATCTCGTCCCCGCTCGGGTCGCCCGTGAACTCGGCCACCACCTGCGGCAACGCTTCGAAGTCGTCCTCGTTCGGCTCGACCACGGCGCCCGGTGCGTGGGGCCCAGCGCTGTCCGAGGCGAACAGCTCGAAACGCACCGCGCGGCCTACCTTCAGCAGGAGCGGGTTCTGGGTCGCGTGGCGTTCGGCTTCTTTGGCCCCCCGCGGGACGACGCACAAGAGCCGTCGATCGCCCTGAGCTCCCAGGCCCAAGTAGTAGCCGTGAGCCGAACCACCCCCGATGCGCAAGCCGTGACCGTTCAGCGCTTGCCCGAAGACCGCAGCCCCGCGCGCCACTGCGAGATCGGGGTCGGAGTGTTCGAGAACCACTAGGCGCTGGTCGAAGAACCCCTCGACGACCTGCGCCAAGCGCGCGAGGATCTCCGGGGCGTGGAACACGCCGCCGTTCACGAGCAGCGCGTCGACCGCGGCCCCCTTGCCGACGTGACGCGCGACGAAGTTCGCCACGTGGCGGGTGATGGCGGGGTCGCGTTCGTAGGGCAAGCCGAACGTCATCAGGCCCGCGCCGCGTCGCGCCATCGGCTCCGCCAGCGCGACAGGCGGAAAGAAGCCTTCGATCGCGATTTGCCGGACGCGTTCGCGCTCCAGATCGAGAGCGAGCGACCCACCGACCAGCGCGGAGCCGGGCCGTACCAGCGTGATGCGGTGTCGCTCTGGTGCCGCCGCGCCCAACAAGATTTCCTTGGCGCGCCGGCATTGCTGCACCAGCTGTCCGAATAGAGCCGGTTCGAGCCGCTCCGACAAGCCGAACTCGGACTCTACGGCGTGCGCCAGAGCGTGGTCGATGTTGTCGCCACCGAGCAGCAGGTGGCGCCCCACGGCGGCGCGATCGACCGCGACGCGACCATCGACCAGGTGCACCCGGAGCAGCGAAAGATCGGTGGTGCCACCACCGACGTCGCAGACCAAGACATGAATGCCCTCCTCGGCATGCTTCTGCGCCAGAAGCTCTGCGAGTGTGGAGGTGCCGTGCGCTGCGAGATAGTCGTAGAAGGCCGCCTGTGGCTCTTCCAGAAGCCGCGGAGCGAGACCCACACGCTGAGCCGCACGCACGGTGAGCTGGCGCGCTCCCTGGTCGAAGGATGCGGGCACCGTCAGCACCAGCTGCTGACGCGCGAGCGGTGCCCCTGGGTGTTCTTCGTTCCACGCAGCTTCTACGACACCCAAAATGCGCGCGCTCGCCTGGACGGGGGATAGCTTGGCGGCCTCGGGCAGTTCGCTCCCCCACGGTAGAATCGCCGCTTGTCGGTCGACGCTCGAGTGACACAGCCAACTCTTCGCCGAGCTGATCAGCCGTCCCGTGAGCTCGAGCCCCCGACTTCTGGCGTACTCGCCGACGACCCAGCTCGCGTCGATCACGCTCGCCGTCGAGGTCTCGTAGTCGAGCGGCAGGTAAAGGCTCGAGGGCAAGAGCGGGCGGCGCTCCGTCTGCTGCGCAGCTACGAGCTGGTTAATATTGAATATTTCAGGCGTATGTGCGGCCGCGATCGGGCCGTACGCGACCGCGGTGTGGGACGTCCCGAGATCGACCCCGACGATATACTCCGCCTGAGCCGTCACTCGTCTGCTTTGTCCTTCCGCACGCTGAGTTCGACCTTGAAGCATTCGCCGGGGACGCGCGGCTCGAGCGGGAGAGCTTCCAAGAGCAGCGTGCCCACCGGCGTGATCGACGCCCGCAGGCGCACGGGCACGAAGTCGCCCGCGTCGCGTCCTTCGGCTGCGAACGTGACCGCAATCGGCGACAGCTCGACGAGCTCGTCGTCGGACCAGTCTTCGAGCTCGTTGCCCGTAACGTCGTCGCGGCGCACGGTCGAGCCAAAGAAGCGGAACTCGACCGCCTCACCCACGATCACTCCGAGCTCTTGCGGCAACACCTCGGGTGGCGACCCCTCGTCGAGCCCGAAGGGAGCAACGCACACCGCGATCGTGGGCGGCGCCATCCCGGGAACTGCCGGAGCAGGGCTCTCGATGCCCACGTAGTACGCGCGAGCGGTGCCACCGCGCACCATCAGGCCGCGGCCGCGGCGCACCAGGCCGAAGTAGGCGGCGCCGCGCGCCACGGCCAGGTCGGGATCCGCCCCCGGCAGGGCTGTCACCGGCTGCGCGCCGTCCGCGCCCAACCAGTCGTTCAACGTGGCGAGCAGCCGCTCGCGCACGCGTGCGCTCTTCAGCACGCCGCCGTTGAACAGCACGCTCTTGGCGTGCAAGAGCCCATTCAACGTGCCCCCTTCGCGGCCCAAGAGCTTCTCACCGGCGCCGGCTTGCAGCCGCAAAAACTTGGCGAGGTGTTTGGTGACCGCGGCGTCCTCGGCATAGGGCAGCCCCATTTGCCTGAGACCGGCCCGGGCGCGCTCGAGGGGCACGGCGTCCGCGGCGACCCGCGGGAAAAACCCATCGAGAATCAGCTGTTCGACGTCGTCGCGCGTGAGCTCACCCTGCACGGTGCCACCCACGAGCTGCGAACCACGCGCGGCGAGCGCGACGGGCTCGCTCATGATCGAGTCGTCGGACAAGATGCGCTCTTTGGCGCCCCGGCACGCGTGCGCGAGCGCCGCCGTTTGCTGGCGGTCGAGCTTGTGCCCCTCGGCCTTGAGCTTTTCGCCGACGCGGTGCGCCAGCGCGAGATCCATATTGTCGCCGCCGAGCAGAATGTGCTCGCCCACGGCGATCCGGTGGAGCTCGAGCTTACCTTCGTTCTCGACCGCCGCTATCGCGGAGAAGTCCGTGGTGCCTCCGCCGACGTCGATGACCAACACGATGTCGCCCGGCGCGATGAGTTCGCGAAAGTTCGAGTTCTGTTCGATCCACGCGTACAGCGCTGCCTGCGGCTCTTCGAGCAGGGTGACGTCCTCCATCCCGGCCGCGTAAGCCGCTTCGATGGTGAGGTCGCGCGCCGCCGCATCGAAGGATGCGGGCACGGTGATCACGATCTGCTGTTCGACGAGCGGGGGCGCGCTGCCTTTCTGCTGCGCGAACGCCCACGCTTCGGAGAGGTGATCGAGGTAGCGCCAGGCTGACTCGACCGGCGAGATCTTCTCGATGTCGGCCGGCGCCCCCACCGGCAACATCTCGGACCTGCGGTCGACGCCGGTGTGCGTCAGCCAGCTCTTGGCGCTCGAGATGACCCGCCCTGGCGTCTCTCGCGCACGCTCGCGTGCGAACTCGCCCACGGCGAAACGCCGAGAAGTGTCCCAGGGCAAGCCGAGGTCCCCTTCCCCCTCGGTCGCGTAGTACACGAACGATGGCAACAGCTCACGCGCCTCGATTTCACCGCGCCGCACGAGCTGCGGCACTCGCACCACCGCGCTTCGAGCGCGCGGACCTTCTTCGAGATTCACGACGGCCAGGGCGCAGTGGGTGGTGCCCAGGTCGATGCCAACGGTGTATTTTGCGTCACTCATAACTCACAACTCGATTTCCGCGGGTGCCAAGATTCTGAAATCGTGTTCGCCGAGCGTTTCGGGCAGGTGGATGGCTTTCGCGCGCCAACCCTTGTGCCGCAAGACTCCGCGAAACGGAGCGCCGCCCGCCACGTTGCCGACGAGCTTGATCGCCGACGGATCGAAGCCTTCGCTCACCGTCGTGGCTTCGCCCTCGGCCACCTTCAGCACCGGCTCGACCTCGAGGTAGCGCAGGAACGTGCGCCGGCAGCCCTCGTGCACCACGCGCGCAGCCTGCCCGATCTGCGCATCGCTGAACGACGCCACCTCTTGCTGCAAGAAGTCGACGAGCCGGCCCTCGCGCTGCAGCAGATTCAAAAGCTGGAGCGCGCCTTCAGCCGTCCCCGGTCCCACCTCTCGAGGCGGCTCGGGCGGGGGCGGCGAAGACTCGGGCACTGGTTCCGAAGCTCGGTCTGGGGGGAGCAGTGCCGGCGCTGCGTCGATGCCCCCGAGTCGCTCGGCGTACTCCGCGTCCGAAAGGCTCCGGAGCAGGCTGCGCCAGCCGAGGGAGAAACGCTGCAGGAAGGTTAAATCCGCCACGGCGCGGAGTGTAGTCGGGTTTGCTCGACGCTCAAGCGCTCGCGGGGTGGTCATTTGCCGCTGCTTTCGGCACCATCGCGCCAGCATGACGGTTTCGCTCCTAGAAGTGCTGGAAGAACTCGAACGGCTCGCGCCGCTCCGCCTGGCCGCGGACTGGGACAACGTCGGGCTCCTGGTCGAACCCGAGCCCCGAGACACAGCGGCGATCGAGCGGATCCACCTCACCATCGACCTCACGGAGGCGGTGCTCGCAGAAGCGATCGAGCGCCGCGCCAACCTGATCGTCGCCTACCACCCCCCGATCTTCGCCGGACTCAAGCGCGTCACCCAAGGCACGCCTGCCGAACGCATCACGCTATCCCTGATTCGAGCCGGCATCTTCAGCTACTCGCCGCACACCGCGCTCGACGCCTGCCAGGGTGGCCTGAACGACTGGTTGGTGAGTCCGTTCGGCGTCGGGCGGCTCAGCCCCATCGATCCCACCGAGGCTGGCGGCCCCGAAGGACAAGGACGCCTGCTCGAACTCCGAACGCCTCTGCACCTGAGCGACGCGGTCACACGCGTGAAGGCTCACCTGAAGCTCGCGCACGTCCGCGTGGCTCGCCCCGCTCACCTCGACGACCCCCTGATCCGAAGCGTCGCCGTGTGCGCGGGCGCGGGCGGCGCGGTGCTCGCCTCCGCCGAGGCCGACCTCTTGCTCACCGGCGAGCTGCGGCACCACGACATCCTCGCCCGACAAGCCAAGGGCGCAAGCGTCATCGTGTGCGACCACACCAACACCGAACGCGGCTACCTGCCGATCTTAGCCGAGCGACTCACGTTCGG
>Ga0315910_10005170_pt1 | contig 10727 bp, 10 predicted proteins | sample EdamamesoilMG_FD_204470 | JGI IMG/M metagenome (GOLD analysis project Ga0315910, IMG submission 204470) | Garden soil microbial communities collected in Santa Monica, California, United States - Edamame soil | ecosystem: Environmental > Terrestrial > Soil > Garden | place: USA: California...
TCAGCCTGTCGGTGCAGGTCGCCCTGGCGTCGACCCTGGTGGCCATGGTCCTCGGCACCCTGGCCGCGGCGGCGGTATGGCGATCGAAGTTCTTCGGGCGGGAAGCGATCTCCCTGCTGCTGATCCTGCCCATTGCGCTGCCCGGCATCATCACGGGGATCAGCCTGCGCTCCGCGCTCAACCTGGCGGGTATCCCGTTCAGCTTCTGGACCATCGTCATCGGCCATGCCACGTTCTGCATCGTGGTGGTCTACAACAACGTGCTGGCGCGCTTCCGGCGGTCGTCCCCGGCCCTGATCGAAGCCTCGATGGACCTCGGCGCCAACGGCTTCCAGACCTTTCGCCACATCATCCTGCCCAACATTGCCACCGCGCTCCTCGCCGGCGGCATGCTCGCCTTTGCCCTGTCGTTCGACGAGGTCATCGTCACGACCTTTACCGCGGGCCAGCAGTCGACGCTGCCGATCTGGATGCTTTCCGAGCTGGTGCGGCCGCGCCAGCGGCCGGTGACCAACGTGGTGGCGGTATTCGTGATCGCGGTGACCTTCATCCCGATCCTGATGGCCTTTTACCTGACCCGCGATACCCACGAGGTCGCGGGCAGCGGAAAATAGACGCTCAAATCCCCAGGAGTCGACCATGCAGACCAAGTTGCTGATCAACGGGCAGTTCGTCGCCGGCGCGGGCGCGGAAGTGGATGTGCTCAATCCCGCGACCGGCGCGTCCATCGTCAAGGTGCGCGAGGCGTCGGCCGACCAGGTCGGCCAGGCCGTCGAGGGCGCGCGCCAGGCTTATCGAAGCTGGGGCGCGACCACGCCGCAGGAGCGCTCGCTGCTGTTGCTCAAGCTTGCGGATCGCATCGAACAGGATGCCGCCGCCTTCGCCGAGCTCGAGTCCCTGAATTGCGGCAAGCCCCGCGCGCGGGCGCTGGCGGACGAGATGCCCGCCATCGTCGATTGCTTCCGCTACTTCGCCGGCGCCGCGCGTTGCCTGCACGGCAGCGCGACCGACGAATACCTGCCTAACCATACCAGCATGATCCGCCGCGACCCCGTCGGCGTGGTCGCCCAGATCACGCCCTGGAACTACCCGCTGATGATGGCGGCCTGGAAGCTTGCGCCTGCGCTGGCTGCCGGCAATGCGGTGGTGATCAAGCCTTCGGAAATGACGCCGCTGACCACGCTGAAACTCGCGGAGCTCCTGGCGGAGATCTTCCCCAGGGGCGTGGCCAATGTGATCCACGGTCGTGGCGACAGCGTGGGCGCGCCGCTGATCAACCACGGCGGCGTGAGGATGGTGTCGGTGACCGGCAGCATCGCAACCGGGCAGAAAGTCGTGCAGGCCGCGCAGGCAACCATCAAGCGCACGCACCTCGAGCTCGGCGGCAAGGCGCCCGTCATCGTGTTCGACGATGCGGACCTCGAGGCCGTCGTGGCCGGCTTGAAGACCTTCGGCTACTACAACGCCGGCCAGGATTGCACGGCCGCCTGCCGCATCTACGCCGGGGCGAAAATCCACGACAAGCTGGTCGCCGATCTCGGCGCGGCGGTGAAATCGATCAAGTTCGGCCAGCCCGAGAACGAGGAGTCCGAGATCGGCCCCCTCATCAGCGCCGCGCAGCGCAACCGCGTGGCCGGTTTCGTGGAGCGCGCGCTGGCGGTCCGGCACATGGAGGCCGTCGCCGGCGGCGCCGTCGCGCCGGGCAAGGGCTTTTTCTACCAGCCGACGGTGATCGCGGGCGCGCTCCAGGACGACGAGATCGTGCGCAAGGAAGTCTTTGGTCCGGTGGTCTCGGTCACGCGGTTCAAGGATCCGGACGATGCGATCGAGTGGGCCAACGATTCGGAATACGGGCTCGCTTCATCGGTGTGGACCCGGGACGTCGGGCGGGCCATGAAAGTCGCGGCGCGCCTGGAATACGGCTGCACCTGGATCAATACCCATTTCATGCTCGCGAACGAGATGCCGCACGGCGGCGTCAAGATGTCCGGCTATGGGAAGGACATGTCGATGTACGGCCTCGAGGACTACACGGTGGTGCGCCACGTCATGGTGAACCACGGCTAGTTTTCCTGGCGGCGGGGAGGGGTATGTTATCTTCCCCGCCATGCAGCACATGACCAGCACCCAGCTCTACCTGCGCCTGCTCCGCTACGTCAAACCGTACTGGGGCGTGTTCGCCTTTTCGATCCTCGGCATGCTCATCACCGCCGCGACGGAAGTCGTGCTGCCCGCGGCGATCAAGCCCTTCCTGGACGGGACTTTCGTCGAGAAGGATCCGTTCCTCATCACCTGGGTGCCGGTGTTCCTGATCCTGATCTACGTGATCCGCGGTTTCGGGGCTTACATCGGCGCCTATGCGAGCGCGTGGGTGGGCAACAAGGTGGTGGTCGACCTGCGCAACCAGATGTTCCGGCGCATGCTGGCGCTGCCGCTGGGTTACTTCCACGACAACACCACCGGCAACCTGATCTCGCGCTTTACATTCGACGCCGCGCAGGTCACCGGGGCGGCCACCAACGTCGTCACGGTCCTGGTCAAGGACTCGGTGACCATCATCGGGCTGCTGGCGTACCTGCTGTACATCGACTGGAAGCTCACCCTGATCTCGCTGATCATGGTGCCGCCGATCGCGGTGGTGGTGCGCTACTTCAACATCCGCCTGCGCAACATGAGCCGCAAGACGCAGCAGGCGATGGGCGACATTACCCAGGTGCTCCAGGAAACCGTCGAATGCAACAAGGTCGTCAAGATCTTCGGCGGCCAGGAATACGAATCGAAGCGCTTTGCCGATACCAGCAATCGCCTGCGCGGCTTCAACATGAAGCAGGTCGCGGCGGCCGCGGCCAATGTGCCGATCGTGCAGTTGCTTGCCGCCCTCGCCACCGCGGTCGTCGTGTACTACGCCACGGTGCAGGCGCAATCCGACGCAACGTCCGTGGGCGGTTTCGTCTCCTTCCTCGCGGCCATGCTGCTGCTCACGCCGCCGCTGAAGCGTCTCACCGGCGTCGCGGAACACCTGCAGCGCGGACTGGCCGCGGCCGAGAGCGTGTTCGCGCTGGTTGACGAGGAACCCGAGCGCGACCTCGGCAAGCTGGAGATCGATCGCGTTCGCGGCGACATCGTCTTCGAGAACGTCGGATTCCAGTACGCGCGCGCGGAACGTCCGGCGCTCCAAGACGTGTCGATTGCGATCCGCGCCGGGGAGACCGTCGCCCTGGTGGGATCCAGCGGCGGCGGCAAGACCACGTTCGCCAACTTGGTCCCGCGCTTCTATCACGCGACTTCCGGCCGCATCACCATCGACGGCTATGACCTCGAGTCGTTATCGCTCGCCAGCCTGCGCCGGAACATCGCGCTGGTCAGCCAGGAAGTCGCGTTGTTCAACGACACCGTGGCGGCCAACATTGCCTATGGGGAATCGGCGGGGGCCTCGCGGGAGGCGATCGAGCGCGCCGCGGAGGCGGCCCACGCCCTCGACTTCATCCGCGAGATGCCGCAGGGCTTCGATACCCTGATCGGGGAAAACGGCGTCCGCCTCTCCGGGGGCCAGCGCCAGCGCCTTGCAATCGCGCGCACGGTGCTGAAGGACGCGCCGATCCTGATCCTGGACGAAGCCACTTCGGCGCTGGATTCGGAGTCGGAGAAACATGTCCAGGCCGCGCTGGAAGGGCTGATGCAGCACCGGACCACGCTGGTCATCGCGCACCGCCTGTCCACCATCGAAAAAGCCGACCGCATCGTCGTGCTGGATGAAGGCCGCGTGGCCGAAATCGGCACCCATGCCGAGTTGCTGGCCCTCAACGGCCTCTACGCCAACCTCCACGGCATCCAGTATTCGCTCAACGGCCTCTCGGACCTGGTGTCCGATCCGGCCGCCTGATCCACTTCGCATCGTGACGCGGGCGGCATAACGGCCGATGGCCCTCAAGGCGACCATTTTCAAGGCCGACGTCCAGATCGCGGACATGGACCGGCACCACTACGGCGGCCATGCCTTGACCATCGCGCGCCATCCGTCCGAAACCGACGAGCGGATGATGGTACGGATCCTGGCGTTCGCGCTTCATGCGGGCGATGAGCTGGCCTTCGGCAAGGGACTGAGCGCGGACGAGGAGCCCGACCTCTGGGAGAAGGACCTCACCGGCGGCGTGGAGTTGTGGATCGAGGTCGGCTTGCCCGACGAGAAACGCCTGCGCAAGGCCTGCGGCCGGGCAAGCGAGGTCCAGGTCTACGCCTATGGCGGACACGGCGCCGAGATCTGGTGGAAGCAGACGGGCGGGGACCTCGCGCGCAACAAGAATCTCAGTGTCATGAATGTCCCCAGGCAGGGCAGCCAGGCGATGGCGCGCCTGGCGCAGCGAACCATGCAACTGCAGGTCACCATCCAGGAGGGACAGATCTGGGTCGCGGACGGGAAGGAAAGCGTCCAGCTGGAGCTCGTTGCCTGGAAGAAGGCCGATCCGGCCGCGCGCTAAGCGCCCGGGCGCCGACTGAACAAAGCCAGTCCCGTCCTGTCTACCTCTATCTACCGCTAGCGCGATTCCCGCAACCCGGAAATTCCCCCCATTACTGGAGGCACTCCATGGTCATCAAGAAAAAAGGCTCGGCCGTCTGGAAAGGCGGCCTCAAGGACGGCAAAGGCAGTGTTTCCACGGAAAGCGGCGTGCTTTCGAATGCCCAATACGGGTTCAACACCCGCTTCGAGAACGGGCCGGGCACCAATCCCGAGGAACTGCTGGGTGCGGCGCACGCGGGCTGCTTCTCCATGGCGCTGTCCGCGCAGCTCGGCGAGGCTGGCATGAAGGCCGAGAGCATCAACACGACCGCGACCGTCAGCCTGGAAAAAGTCGAAGGCGGCTTTGCGATCACCGCCGTGCATCTCGACCTCACGGCGAAGATACCCGGTGCCGACAAGGCGGCCTTCGAGAAGGCGGCAAACAATGCGAAAGCAGGCTGCCCCGTGTCCAAGCTGTTCAACGCGAAGATCACGCTGGACGCCAAACTGCAGAATTGAAACGTGGCGTCGTGGTGCGCGCCCTTATAATGGGCACATGAGCGACGCGAACGAATGCAAGCAGGAGCCCGGCCGGTTCCGGCCGGTGATTGACCGCAACCGCTGCGAAGGCAAGAAGGACTGCGTCGCGGTCTGTCCCTACGACGTGTTCACGATGGGCACGTTGCCCAGGGAAGAGCGCTCGAAACTTTCGCTGCGCGGGAAGCTGAAGGGATTCGGACATCGCTGGCAGCAGGCCTTCGCCACCAACGCCGATGCCTGTCACGCCTGCGGGCTGTGCGTCGCCGCCTGTCCGGAGAAGGCGATCACCCTGACGCGCGCCTGAGCGCTCATTCGCTGACGTGGATGATGTCGCGAACGATGGGGTAAATGTTGTTGTTCCAGCGTTTGCCGCTGAACACGCCGTAGTGGCCGACGCCGGCCTGGATATAGTGGGTGCGCATGTACTGGCGAAGGCCCGTGCAAAGATCCTGCGCGGCGAGCGTTTGCCCGAGGGCGCAGATGTCGTCCTTCTCCCCTTCGACCGTCAGCAGCGCCGTGCGCCGGATCGCCTTCGCATCGACTGACCGTCCGCGCCAGGTGAGTTGTCCCGTCGCCAGCGCGTACTCCTGGAAAACCCGGCGCACGGTCTCGAGGTAGAACTCGGCGGGCAGGTCCGCCACCGCGAAGTATTCCTCGTAGAAACGCCGCCTCGCCTGCGCCTTCTCGTCGTCGCCCCGCATCAGGTCCTCGTAGAATTCGCGGAACGAGGTGACGTGGCGTTCCAGGTTCATGCTCATGAACGCCATCAGTTGCAGGAAGCCCGGGTAGACCTGCCGCAGCGCCCCGGGGAAGCGCGCGGGCACCGTCGCGATCAGGTTGTCCTCGAACCAGCCGATCGGCCGGCTCGTCGCCAGCTTGTTCACCTCGGTCGGGCTCACCCGGCAATCGATGGGTCCGGCCATCAGCGACATGCTGAGGGGCGTGGCCTCGTGCTTGTCTTCGGACATGATCGCGACTGCGGCAAGCGCGGCGACGCACGGCTGGCAAATGGCCACCAGGTGGCCTCCCGGTCCGATGGCGCCAAGGAAGTCCATCAGGTGCTGGATGTATTCATCGAGGCCGAAGCGGCCGTCCGCCAGGGGGACATCGCGCGCGTTGTGCCAGTCGGTGATGTAGACATCATGGTCGGCCAGCATGGTGCGCACCGTTTCGCGCAGCAGGGTGGCGAAATGGCCCGACATCGGTGCAACGATCAGGACCCGGGGCTGGGCGATCGGGATGTCCTTGCGGAAATGCAGCAGGCTCCCGAACGGCGTGCGGCAGGCAACTTCCTCGCTCACGGCGACTTCCCGGCCACCAACGCTCACGGAATCGATCCGGAACGGTGGACGGCTGTGCGTGAGTTTCACCAGATCGAAAACCTCGCAAGCCGCGGCCAACCGGCGCAGGGGAGGAATCTCGTTCCAGTCGGGGCGCAGGTCGCTGAGGACCGGGACGACGGCCCGCGCCGCGGCGCGGGGCAGCCACATCAGGTCGGCGTGGGATTGGTAGGTTTGATAAAGCATGGGACGGACGGCGCAAGGCGCCATGCGAACGGTATCCGGACGCAACTTCCGCGCCAGTGTCCGCGCGTGGCACGGCCCTTGCAATTGCACCCCGGGATCTATCGGCACGACAGGGACTCGGGGGACTTCACTCATGGCGATGGCCACGCTCAGCATCAGCAGCAGGAACTATTCGTCATGGTCGCTGCGTGGCTGGTTGCTGGCGAAATTCTCCGGCATCGAGTTCCGGGAAGTCGCCGTCCCGCCGGATGACGCCGATGCCCGCAAGGAACTGCTGCTGCTCTCGCCCTCGATCCTGGTGCCCTGCCTGACCCACGAGGGCATCAAGGTGTGGGATACGCTGGCCATCGCGGAATTCCTCCACGAACTCAGGCCGGAGAGCGGCCTGCTGCCGGCCGACCTCAAGGCGCGTGCGCACTGCCGCTCCATTTGCGGGGAAATGCACTCAGGCTTCAGCAGCCTGCGCGCAGCACTGCCGATGAACCTGAAGGCCCGTATTCCGGGACACAAGGTCTGGTCGCGCGCGGTCGGCGATATCGAGCGCGTCACGGCGATCTGGCGCGAGTGCCTCTCGGCCTATGGCGGGCCCTTCCTGTTCGGCCGGCGCAGCATGGCCGATGCCATGTATGCGCCGGTGGCGACGCGATTCCAGACTTACGACGTCCAGCTCGACCCGCAATGCGCGGGTTATCGCGACCACATCCTCGCCATGCCCGAACTGCGCGAGTGGATCGCGGCCGCGCGTCTCGAAGTCGAGGAGATCGACGAACTCGACATGGAATTCTGAGCCGTCATCCCGCGCTGTCGTCATAAGGCGACGCGCCCAATGGCATGTGTCTTGCCCTGATTGCGATCAGGCCTGCCGTCCACGTTTACGGCGGCCCTGTCGAAACCGATCGAGGAGATCATCATGGGCAAGTACTTTCTCGCATGGCTGTTGGGTGTTCCGGCTTTCGTGCTGGTCATCATTTACCTGTTCTTCAACTGATCCCGGCAGCACCCCGCGGGGCTGTAATTCTTGCAGCCCCGCTGTAAACCCTACCTGGCGATGATTACCGGAAGTCTTCCTGCGGAATCATCGTTCCTGTGTAAGTCCCTGCAAGAAAAGGCCATATCGATTCGCAATCCGCTTGGCATGACGATTGCAATTCTCCGGCAGGCACGTCGCGGGCTGATTCAGCGCGAACCAACAACCAGATGACTGAAACCAGTGTGAAGAGGAGGAGTGCCATGGACATGCAACCCGGATTCTCGACGTCTTTCCGCGTGCTGCGCGGCGCGGGCGGCCAATGGGAAGTGGTGGAAGAAGGACAGAAGAACGCACTCGCGCAATTCGAGGCGCCGCAGGCCGCCCTCTCGTATGCGTGCTCGATCGCCGAGGCCCGGCATGGCTCGCTGGTCGTCGTGTTCGACCAACCGGTCCGACGCAAGCCGGCGCAGCAGGCACATTACCTTCGCCCGGCCGTGGCGTCGTTCGAGAGCGGCGCGATGGCGTGACCATGCGCAATCTCGTCGTACTTGGCGCATGCGCGATGCTCGCGGCCTGCGCGGGCACTTCCACCGAGGCCGTCCAGGACAAGCCTTCGGCGGTGGCGGAACTCACTCCGACCCAGGGCAATTCGGCGAAGGGCACGGTGGTGTTTACCCAGAAGGGCGACACCGTGGAAGCCGAGGCGAACATCAGCGGCCTCACGCCCGATGGCACGCATGGATTCCACATCCATGAGAACGGCGATTGCAGCGCACCCGACGCTTCCAGCGCCGGCGGCCACTTCGATCCGACGGCCTCGCCGCATGGCGGCCCGTCCGGCGAGGTGCGCCATGGCGGCGACATGGGCAACCTGAAGGCCGATGCCGCAGGCAACGCCCGGGGCAAGGTCAAAGTGGCGGGAATCTCGATCGATCACGGGCCCGACCGCATCCTGGGGCGAGCGATCGTCATCCATGCTTCGGCTGACGACCTCAAGTCGCAGCCCGCCGGCAATTCCGGCGCGCGCATCGCATGCGGTATCATCAATCCCACGCCGGAGAAGGCGGGTTGATGTGAGGGGTGTCGCATGAATCTTCAGAACGGGTTCGCATTCGCCGTATGCGTCGCGCTGCTGGCCGGCTGCGCCAGCCATCAGAGCGGCAAGCGTTTCGAGGATCCATCCGCCATCGCCGTGCTGGAGCCCACCGAGGGCAGCTCGGTCCGAGGCGCCGTCGACTTCGTCCGCAAGGGCAATGTGGTGCTTGTCACCGCGATACTCAGCGGTCTTGCGCCGAACAGCACGCACGGCATCCACGTCCACGAAACCGGGGATTGCACCGCGCGCGATGGCTCGAGCGCGGGGGATCACTTCAATCCGACGAATTCCGAACACGGCGGGCCCGGCGGCGGCAAGCGCCATGGCGGCGATCTGGGCAACATGACTGCGGATGAGCGCGGCAATATCAGCGCCAAGGTCGAGGTCGACGGCCTGGCCTTCGGCACGGGAGCGGACAGCATCGTCGGCCGCGGACTGATCGTGCATGCGAACGCCGACGACCTGAAGACTCAGCCGGCAGGAAACTCCGGCGCCCGCCTGGCGTGCGGCGTGATCACCCGCAATCCCGACCGCCGCACTTACTCCGAAAGCTAGGCCGGCAGCCGGCCTAGTGGGCCTTTTCCCAGTTGGGACCGGCCCCGACGTCGACGACGAGCGGCACGTCGAGCGTGGCCACGCCTTCCATCAGGCGGGGCAGTTCCTTCCTGACAAGGTCGAGTTCGCCAGCGGGCACTTCGAGCACGAGCTCGTCATGCACCTGCATGATCAGCTTGCTCGCGGCCTTCGATGACTTGATCCAGTCCTGCACCGAGATCATCGCCATCTTGATGAGGTCCGCGGCCGTCCCCTGCATAGGCGCATTGATGGCGGCGCGTTCCGCGCCCTGGCGCCGCGCCGGGTTGCCCGACTTGATCTCGTTCAGGTAAAGCCGGCGGCCAAACACCGTTTCGACATACCCCAGGTTGCGCGCCGACTCGCGGGTGCGCTCCATGTACTCCTTCACGCCGGGATAACGCAGGAAATAGCGCTCCATGTACTGGTTGGCGGCGCCGCGTTCGATCCCGAGCTGCGATGCGAGGCCGAATGCCGACATGCCGTAGATCAGGCCGAAATTGATGACCTTGGCGTAACGCCGCTGTTCGCTGCTCACGGCGGCCGCTTCCACGCCGAAAATCTCCGACGCCGTGTGCCGGTGCACGTCCTGCCCGGTCGCGAATGCGTGCAGCAATCCCTTGTCCTGCGACAGGTGCGCCATGATGCGCAATTCGATCTGCGAATAGTCGGCCGACACCAGCACCGCGCCCGGCGCGGCGATGAAAGCTTCGCGAATGCGCCGGCCCTCCGCCGTTCGCACCGGGATGTTCTGCAGATTGGGGTCGTTGCTGGATAGACGGCCGGTGACCGCCACCGCCTGCCCGTAGTTCGTGTGGACGCGGCCGGTGCGCGCATTCACCATGCGCGGCAGCTTGTCGGTGTAGGTGGATTTCAGCTTCGAGATGCCGCGATACTCCAGGATCAGCTTGGGCAGCGGGTGGTCCAGCGCGAGCTCCTGCAATACGTCTTCGTCGGTGGAGGGCAATCCACCCGGCGTTTTTTTCTTGACCGGCAGCTTGTGCTTCTCGAACAGGATTTCCTGCAGCTGCTTCGGCGAATTGAGGTTGAAGGGCTGGCCCGCTTGCTGGTGCACCAGCTGTTCGAGTTCCATGATCCTGGCGCCGAGTTCGCGGCTTTGCTGCTCCAGCAGCGCCGCGTCGAGCAGCACGCCGTTGCGTTCCATGGTGAACAGCACTTCCATCACCGGCATCTCGATCCGCCGGTAGATGCGCGCGAGTTTTTCGTCCTGCTCGACCTGCGGGAGCAGGGCCTGGTGCAGGCGCAGCGTGATGTCGGCATCCTCGCCGGAATACTCCGTGGCGCGCCCGACCTCCACCTGCTCGAACGGAATGCGCGCCGCGCCCTTGCCGGTGACGTCGTCGTAGCTGATGGTCTTCACGTCGAGGTGGCGCAGTGCAAGGCTGTCCATGTCATGGGCGCGGTGGCTTTCCAGGACATAGGACTGCAGCAGCGTATCGTGCTCGATGCCGTTGAGCGCGACATCGTAGTTGGCAAGGACGTGCTTGTCGTATTTCAGGTTCT
>Ga0315910_10005171_pt1 | contig 10727 bp, 11 predicted proteins | sample EdamamesoilMG_FD_204470 | JGI IMG/M metagenome (GOLD analysis project Ga0315910, IMG submission 204470) | Garden soil microbial communities collected in Santa Monica, California, United States - Edamame soil | ecosystem: Environmental > Terrestrial > Soil > Garden | place: USA: California...
GAACGACTGGCTTAATTTTCCAATTTTTAATCTTCCAATCTTACCCTATTTTTGCCACGCATTTAACCATCATTAACCATGAATATTCCTGACGGACTGAAGTACACCAAAGACCACGAGTGGGTAAAAATTGACGGCACTACTGCCCTGGTTGGCATTACCGAATTTGCCCAAAGCGAACTGGGCGATATCGTTTATGTCGATATTTCAACTGTTGGTCAGGACATTAAAGCGCACGAAATTTTCGGTACCGTGGAGGCTGTTAAAACAGTATCCGATCTGTACATGCCGGTTTCCGGAAAGGTATTGGAAGTAAACCCAATGCTTGATGGCAGCCCGGAGAAAGTAAATGCCGATCCGTATGGGGATGGCTGGATGATTAAAGTAGAAATTTCCGGTAGTACTGACGATCTGCTTACCGCTGCACAATACAAGGAACTTATTGGAAAGTAAAACTAGTTTATAGTCGTGAGTCCTGAGTCTTGAGAAAAAGACATCACTCACTCAAGACTCAGGACTTAAGACTCAAGACTATCTATCATGATCGAACTACCCGTCATATCGCAGGAGGAAACCCGGAAACGCAAACCGGATTGGTTACGTGTGAAATTGCCCGTTGGCCCGGAGTATGTCAAGGTGCGCAAGCTCGTTGACAATTATAAACTTCATACGATATGCGAAAGTGGTAATTGCCCGAACATGGGTGAGTGTTGGGGTGCAGGTACAGCCACCTTCATGATCCTGGGTAATGTATGTACTCGAAGCTGTACATTTTGTGCGGTTGCAACAGGAAGACCAACAGAATACGATCTTGATGAACCGAAACGTGTTGCCGAAGCCATCAAACTGATGGGCGTTAAACACGCTGTAATTACTTCTGTAAACCGTGATGAGTTGAAAGACCGCGGTGCCGAAGTATGGTATCAAACTGTAGTGGAAACCAAAAAGGTAAGTCCGGAGACAACGATTGAAACTTTGATACCCGATACCAAAGGAAACTGGGATGCGCTCTACCGAATGATTGAAGGCAAACAGGAAGTAGTGTCGCACAACATGGAAACGGTTGGAAGACTTTATCGCATGGTGCGTCCGCAGGCGAAGTATGAAAGAAGTCTTGAGCAGATAAAGCGCATTCGCGAAGCGGGCATGCGCACCAAGACCGGTATCATGCTGGGACTTGGCGAAACGAAAGAAGAAGTTTATAAAGCGATGGATGATCTGGCTGCCAATGGGTTGCTCATCCTCACGTTGGGTCAATACTTACAACCTACCAAAATGCACCTGGAAGTAGCGGAGTTTATTCATCCGGATACTTTCGCACTGTACAAAGAAGAAGGATTGAAGCGCGGATTGAAGTACGTTGAGTCCGGACCGTTGGTACGTTCAAGCTACCATGCCGAACGGCATGTGAATGTGCCGTTGGATTAACCTACTGTACCTCAAAATCATTTCTCACGGAAAACACAGAAGACACGGAAGTTTCTTCTTTATGAATTTATTCTGTGTCTTGCTTGGATTCCGTGAGAAACTAAAAAACCCTCCGAAGAATCTCCGGAGGGTTTAACCTGTAACTATTACTATTAATTATTTCTTGTCGTTTACTTCTTCGTATTCAACATCCGAAACATCGTTGCTGTTGCCGGCAGTATTTGCATTACCAGCCTCGGCACCTGGTCCGTTGGTAGCGCTGCCACTGGCCTGATACATCTCTGCGCTGGCTGCCTGCCAGGCTGCATTCAGTGTTTCTACGGCTGCATTGATTGCATCAAGATCCTGATTTTTATGCGCAGCCTTCAATCCTTCCAGTGCGTTGTTGATGCCACTCTTATTGGCGTCAGAAAGTTTGTCACCATATTCCTTTAACTGCTTTTCAGTTTGGAAAATCAGTGTGTCAGCCTGGTTAATCTTCTCGGCTCTTTCTTTCGACTTTTTATCGGTATCGGCATTGGCTTGCGCCTCTTGCTTCATCTTGTTGATTTCATCGTCAGTTAATCCGGATGAAGCTTCAATGCGAATCTTCTGCTCTTTACCGGTTCCTTTATCTTTTGCCGATACGTGAAGAATACCATTCGCATCAATGTCGAAGGTTACTTCCACCTGTGGAATACCACGTGGTGCAGGCGGAATTCCATCGAGGTGAAATCTTCCAATGGTGCGGTTGTCGCGTGCCATTGGGCGCTCACCTTGCAACACGTGAATCTCAACCGATGGTTGATTATCCGCAGCCGTTGAGAACACTTCAGATTTCTTGGATGGAATGGTAGTATTCGACTCAATCAATTTTGTGAACACACCACCCAGGGTTTCAATACCCAACGAAAGTGGAGTAACATCCAACAGGAGTACATCCTTCACTTCACCGGTTAGTACACCCCCTTGAATTGCAGCCCCTACGGCTACTACTTCATCGGGGTTAACACCTTTCGAAGGTTTCTTGCCGAAGAATTTTTCTACTTCATCAACGATGCGCGGTATACGGGTTGAACCCCCAACCAAAATAACTTCATCAATTTGTGATACACTCACACCAGAATCTTCAACGGCCTTGCGACAAGGCTCGAGCGTTCTGCGCACCAGGTCGTCTACCAACTGCTCAAAACGTGAGCGCGTTAATTTTTTAACCAAGTGTTTAGGTACGCCATCCACGGAAGTGATGTACGGCAAGTTCACTTCTGTTTCCAGTGAACTTGATAATTCAATCTTTGCTTTTTCTGCTGCTTCCTTCAGGCGTTGTAAGGCCATCGGGTCTTTGCGCAGATCAACACTTTCTTCTTTCAGAAATTCTTCGGCCAGCCAGTTCATTACGCGCAAGTCGAAATCATCACCACCCAGGTGCACATCACCGTTGGTTGATTTTACTTCGAATACGCCATCGCCAAGTTCAAGAATTGAAATGTCGAATGTACCACCACCAAGATCGTACACTGCAATTTTCATATCCTTGTTCTTCTTATCGAGGCCGTATGCTAATGCGGCAGCAGTGGGTTCGTTGATGATACGCTTAACATCAAGCCCTGCAATCTGTCCTGCTTCTTTTGTTGCCTGACGTTCTGCATCGTTGAAGTAAGCCGGTACAGTGATAACCGCTTCAGTTACGGTAGTTCCAAGGTAATCTTCCGCTGTAGACTTCATCTTCTGAAGAATCATCGCTGAGATTTCCTGCGGTGTATAAAGACGGTCGCCAATTCGCACGCGAATGGTGCTGTTGTTGCCAGACTCCACCTGGTAGGACACCATTTTCTTTTCATCGCTCACATCATCAGACTTCTTACCCATGAAGCGTTTGATGGATTGTATAGTGTTTTTCGGGTTGGTAATGGCCTGACGTTTAGCCGGATCTCCTACTTTGCGCTCACCTTTTCCATTGTCCAAAAAGGCAACGATTGAAGGCGTTGTTCTTCTGCCTTCACTATTCGCGATAACCACGGGCTCGCTACCCTCCATTACAGAGACACACGAGTTGGTGGTTCCTAAGTCTATTCCAATAATTTTTCCCATGATATGTTCAGTTTTTTGTTTCTGGTTCGAAACCCCTTCTTCAAGGGTTATGCCAAGGGGTTTTTATGCCAAAAAAGGTGACACAATGACAGCACGGAGGAAATATTCAATTATTCAAGTAAACCTACACCTCACCAGCAGACTGCCAGGCCCGGCATAAATTTGCACGTTGATTAATACCTTATATGAAGAAGATTTTTTTTGTTATGCTCATTGCGTTAAGCACCTCGGCCTGCACTCACAAGACAGTTATTGTAAAAACCAAGACCCCGCCTCCCGGGCAGGTGAAAAAGCAGACGGCTCCAGGCCAGGTAAAGAAAGAAACTGGAAGCAAATCGGCTAAGCCATACGCTCCGGGGCAAAAGAAAAAGGATTAATCTGGCGCTTTAAAATTACTGAGACCATTTCGTTGGCTTTCTGTCCCAACGATGCTCCTTTAATTTTCGATGCAGGGAGGACTCCAGTTTTACACCATCGCTGGTGGCAGTATTGGCCTCCACATTTCTCACTTTTCGCATTCCCGGAATAATGGTATGAACATCATCGTTGCACAGGATGAACCGCAGTGCCATTTCAGCCATCGTCATGCCTGGTGGTATCAACGGCCGCAGTGCATCGGCACGATCAACACTTGGAATAAGATTTTCTGGAACAAAGTAAGTGGATCGCCAATCGTCTTTGGGAAATACGGTGTCTTTGGTAAGCATGCCTGTTAAGGTACCTTCATCAAATGGAACCCGGGCGATTACACCAATGTCCAGTTTACGACACAACGGAAAAAGTTCATCTTCGGGATTCTGATCAAAGATGTTATAAATTACTTGTACCGAGTCGATCAGGCCGGTCTTCAAGGTGTTTAAAACATTGGTGGGTTCCCACCGATTTACACTAATACCGAAGTGTTTTACCTTACCTTCTTTCTTCAGTTTTTCTACGGCCACTTTCCATTCATCGCGATCGGCCCAGCTATCTTCCCACACATGAAACTGCTGCAGGTCTATACAGTCGACCTGAAGATTCTGTAAACTCTTTTCCGTGTACTCAATGATGTGTGAAGCGGGGAAACATTCTTCGATCGTAAACCAGGGCTTCGATGGCCAGATAAAATTTTTAGCCGGAATTTTTGTGGCAAAATGAAGTTGACGATTGCCATGCTGCTTCAACAGGTTGCCAAGAATTTTTTCGCTCGTACCGGCAGCATACGCCCAGGCAGTATCATAAAAGGTGCACCCCGCTTCGACAGCCCGTGCCAGCGACCTGTCAATTTCATTTTTATCAGCTCCGGTCCAGCCGGCCAATCCCCACATGCCATAACCGATTTCACTCACCTGCCAGTTAGTACGGCCAAATTTTCTGTATTGCATCGTCAATAAATTTTGAGAGGTCGAATATAGTATTTCGCCCGTAGCACCCGGCTGAAGACCGCAGACTTTTCTTACTTTTGCGCCCATTGTCACTACTTTTTATCCGATTAGCGGATAGCCACAGACGAGACAACGATTAACAGTAAAGAATGACACTAGATCAGGAAATAGCCAAGCGCAGAACGTTTGGAATTATCAGCCACCCCGATGCCGGTAAAACCACGCTTACCGAAAAATTGCTGCTTTACGGAGGCGCCATTCAAAAGGCGGGCGCAGTGAAATCGAGCAAAATTAAAGATCATGCGCGTTCTGACTGGATGGAAATCGAAAAGCAACGGGGTATTTCGGTGGCTACATCCGTAATGGGTTTTAACTATAAGGATGTAAAAATAAATCTGCTGGATACACCCGGCCACCAGGATTTTGCTGAGGATACATATCGCACCCTTACAGCGGTTGATAGTGTGATTATGGTGATCGACTGTGTGAAGGGTGTTGAAATTCAAACAGAAAAGTTGATGGAGGTTTGCCGCATGCGCAATACGCCTGTGATCTGCTTCATTAATAAACTTGACCGTGAGGGACGCGATCCGTTTGAACTGCTCGATGAAATTGAAGAGAAACTAAACATTAAGGTTCGTCCCTTGAGCTGGCCCATCAGCATGGGTAAAACCTTCAAGGGTGTTTATAGTCTGTACGAAAAAAGTCTGCATCTCTTTACTTCTACAAAAAAGACCACCATCGAAGAAGGTATCGAAGTGAAGAATATTCAAGACACCATCGTAGATGATTTTGTTGGCGAAACCAATGCCAGGCAATTACGTGCCGATGTTGAATTAATCGAAGGCGTTTACCCTGAATTTAATATACAGGATTACCTAAATGGACAAGTAGCCCCGGTATTTTTTGGTAGTGCCGTTAATAATTTTGGCGTGCAAGAATTGCTGGACACCTTCATTCGGTTTGCACCACCGCCAATACCCCGCGAAACCACAGTGCGCGAAATCAAACCCGAAGAAACTAAGTTCTCCGGTTTTATTTTTAAGATTCACGCCAACATGGACCCGAAGCACCGTAACCGGATTGCTTTCTTGCGGATTTGCTCAGGGAAATTTGAACGCGGAAGTAATTACTATCATGTTCGTCAGGATAAGAGCATTCGCTTTTCTAATGCCACGGCCTTCATGGCACAAGATCGCGAAACAGTGGAGGAGGCCTGGCCTGGCGATATCGTAGGTATTTACGACACTGGCAATCTGAAAATTGGTGATACACTCACCGAAGGCGAGAAGGTAATGTATACCGGCATTCCAAGTTTCTCACCGGAGATATTCAAAGAAGTATTGAACCTGGATGCGATGAAGACCAAACAAATGGAGAAAGGTCTTCAACAGTTGATGGAAGAAGGGGTGGCCCAGTTGTTCACGTATGAACTTGGAAAGAAGAAAGCCGTTGGTGTGGTAGGTGCACTTCAGTTTGAAGTCATCCAGTTCCGGCTGAAGAATGAGTACAACGCCACCGTTCAGTTTGTGCCGCAAAATATTTATAAAGCCTGTTGGATCAGTAGTAAGGATCCTAAAAAGCTTGCTGAGTTTATTGACTCAAAACAACGCCACATTGCGCGCGATAAAGATGACAAGCTGGTGTTTATGGCAGAATCAAGGGCGTGGTTGCAAATGGTGCAGGATAATTTTCCCGACATTCAGTTTCACTTTACTTCAGAGTTCAAGGATTAAGAAAAATTTCGCGCAGGTTAAATTTTAAATCCGGCAATACGGAAGATTTTACTTCGCCCTCTCCCGCGAGATAAAAGTCAGGTACTTCCTGTCCTGTTTGAGGCGTGTAAATTTCCAGCGTTTTGTTTCCGGGATCAACAATCCAATATTCTTCGACACCAAATTCGAGGTAAGCTCTTTTCTTGGTGTTTCGATCAGAAAAAATATTTGAAGGCGAAATTATTTCAACGATGAGATTGGGCACACCTTCAATACCTCGAGTCGTCACCCATTGAATCCTGTCACTGGCAAGAAACACAAGATCTGGCTGAAAGACATTTTGGAAATCCAGGTAAAGATCGATTGGCGAAAAGTAAACTTTGCCTCCCATTCTTTTTGCGATAGCTTTTAAAACGTCATTGATGTTGCTCAGAACTTCCTGATGCAGAGGATTTGGCGCGGGACTCATAAATAATTCTCCATTAATTAACTCACAAGGGGTATTGCTTTCGCCTAACAGGACGTAATCGTCCACGGTCCAGTTTTTTGTCCTATCGATTTTAGAAGTCTGCATAAACCTTTATAAAGATACCGAAATTTTAGAAGTTTGATTTTTAACGATCATGAGCCATCAACCTTTCAGAGTAGTATACGAAGACAATCACTTGCTGGTGGTAAATAAATCGGCAGGCGTACTGGTACAGGGTGATGCTACTGGCGACACGCCACTGGTTGACCTTGGCAAGCAATACATTAAAGCCAGGTATCAAAAACCCGGAGAAGTCTTTTTAGGCGTGGTACACCGTCTGGATCGCCCGGTGAGCGGTGTAGTAGTATTAGCCCGCACGTCAAAGGCGCTCGAGCGAATGAATGCATTGTTCCGCGAACGCGACACAACCAAAACGTATTGGGCCATCGTAAAAAATAAACCTCCTCAACCTGAGGGAACACTTGTTCACTGGTTGTTGAAAGATGAGAAGAAAAACAAGACGACAGCTTTCAAAAAGGAAACAAATGGTGCGCTTCGCTCAGAACTGAGTTATAAAATAATTGGATCGGCCGATGAACATTGGTTGCTGGAGATTAATCCAATCACCGGCCGTTCACACCAGATTCGTGTTCAATTGGCCAGTATGGGTTGCGCCATCAAAGGCGATTTAAAATATGGCGATACTCAAGCAAACGATGACGGAAGCATTTGTTTGCACGCCAAGCGACTGTCGTTTGTTCACCCCGTAAAAAAAGAGAAAGTTTTGTTTGAAGCACCCTTGCCACCTAATGGCTTTTGGAGATATTTCTCAAAATTTGATCATCATGGGTAATCCATCGTGGATTGACAAACTTAAACTCCGCTGGAACCTGACCAACTCCTATCAGGTAATTATCATTCTGATAGTATTTGCGTGTACAGGGTTCACCATTTTCTTTATTAAAAAACCATTACTTCATTTTCTGGCGGGGAGTAAAGGCGATACGGTGCTGGCCTCAATATTATACTATATCCTGATTTTGCCGCTTTACAACCTATTATTGTTGGCTTATGGATTTTTATTCGGGCAATTCCGGTTTTTTTGGGAATTCGAAAGGCGATTCTTTAACCGAATATTTTCTAAATTTAAGAAACACTAAAAAGTTACGTCTATGAAAAAAAGTTTATTCCTGATTGGCGCTGTTGTTCTGATGGCGGCCTGCTCGTCTCCGAAGTACACGTATAATTTCGACCACTATGACTACAACAGTGGAAGAAAGCAACAACCTGAAAAAGTTACGGCTCAGACGAGCACACCAGAGAGCCCGTTAGCGATTCAGGAACAGACCTTAGTTGCCAGCAACGAAGAATCAGCCGTAGTATTAGCGGAAACAGAAAAGCCGGTAACAGCGACTGAAGCCCAGGCTAACCTGGAGAAGAAATATAACGCGATGTCGAAAGCGGAGCGCAAAGAATTCAGAAAAGAAGTGAAGCAGTCAATGAAAGAATACATGAAGGCCAAAAAAGAAGGCAACAGTGTAGCGGCCGATGAAGCCGTTAAGGCGATGGATCACGATCTGAAGTTGGCCATCATCTTTGGTGCGGTTGGATTAACGCTCACCTTGTTTGGCGGTGTAAACAGCGTGTTCTGGATTTTGGGTGTTATTGCCGTGGTGATCGGTGTGGTGTTCCTGATCAAATGGCTGGTGCGTCAGTAAATCATTCTAAAAAAATCTGATAACGCAAGACTTGTATCTTCATAACAGATAAATAAAAAACCCCGATCACTCGGGGTTTTTTATTGTCAATAGTTGCGTGAATTATTGTGCAATGCCATCGGCCAGTAAAATCACTTTGTTTTTCAACACCTCTACAACACCTCCGGTTACATTCAGCTGATGCACACCTTCTTTGCCTTTGTATTCAACAGCACCCTCTTTCAATAAACTAATCAGGGGTGCGTGGTTATCCATTACCTGAAAAGAACCATCTGCACCCGGAAAGGTGGCTAGTGTTACATCGCCTTCAAAAATCTTTTTCTCCGGAGTCAGTATTTCGAGATACATAAGAATTAAAAATTAGAAGATTGGAAAATTGAAAGATTAGAATTCTTAATCTTCTAACCTTTCAATCTTTAAGTCACTTATCCTTTGGCTTCTGCCATCATTTTCTCGCCTTTCTCAACGGCTTGCTCGATGCTACCCACCAGGTTGAAAGCCATTTCAGGAAGATGATCGTACTGACCATCCATGATTGCGTTGAATCCTTTGATGGTGTCTTTGATATCAACCAATACACCCTTCAAACCGGTAAAGGCTTCTGCCACGTGGAATGGCTGCGACAAGAAACGCTGTACACGTCTTGCGCGGTGTACTACCTGCTTATCTTCATCACTCAATTCATCCATACCAAGAATGGCGATGATATCCTGAAGTTCTTTGTAACGCTGAAGAATGTTTTTAACACGCTGCGCACACTTGTAGTGTTCTTCGCCAACAATTTCAGGGCGAAGAATGCGCGATGTAGAATCCAATGGATCCACCGCAGGATAAATACCAAGCTCGGAAATTTTACGACTCAATACAGTCGTAGCGTCTAAGTGGGCGAAGGTTGTAGCAGGGGCAGGGTCAGTCAAGTCATCGGCAGGTACATAAACCGCCTGTACGGATGTGATCGAACCATTTTTAGTTGATGTGATACGTTCCTGCATCGCACCCATTTCAGTAGCAAGTGTTGGCTGATACCCTACCGCTGATGGCATACGACCTAACAACGCTGATACTTCAGAACCTGCCTGTGTGAAACGGAAGATGTTATCCACGAAGAAAAGAATGTCGCGACCTTTGCCTGTACCATCGCCATCGCGGAAGTACTCAGCAACCGTAAGACCCGAAAGGGCCACGCGGGCACGTGCTCCGGGAGGCTCATTCATCTGACCAAACACAAAGGTTGCTTTCGATTCTTTCAAATCGGCTTCATTAACTTTAGAAAGATCCCATCCACCGTGGTGCAGCGATTTCAGGAATTCCTCACCGTAATTCACAATACCGGCTTCAATCATTTCGCGAAGAAGGTCATTACCCTCACGTGTTCTTTCACCCACACCGGCAAACACGGAAAGACCTGAGTACGCCTTTGCAATGTTGTTGATAAGCTCCTGGATCAATACTGTTTTACCCACACCGGCACCACCGAACAATCCGATCTTACCACCTTTTGCATATGGCTCGATCAGGTCGATTACTTTAATACCTGTAAACAGAACTTCAGTTGCTGTTGAAAGATCTTCGAACGCAGGCGCGTGACGGTGAATTGAAAGTTTCTGATCGCCTTTTGGTTGCTTGATGCCATCGATGGCTTCACCCACCACGTTGAACAAGCGACCTTTAATGTCTTCGCCAATAGGCATCTTAATGGGAGATCCGGTATCGACTACTTTCATCCCGCGAACAAGCCCCTCGGTACCTTCCATAGAGATGGTACGTACACGCTCTTCGCCAAGGTGCTGCTGGCACTCCAACACCACGCGGGTGCCGTCTGCCTTAACCACCTCAAGGGAGTCTAGGATGTTGGGTAATTTCGCTCCTTCACCATCGAAGGCTACGTCTACTACAGGGCCGATTACCTGGGTGATCTTTCCAATATTTGCCATTGTCTATATATGTTTTTGAAAAATTTGGG
>Ga0315910_10005172_pt1 | contig 10724 bp, 5 predicted proteins | sample EdamamesoilMG_FD_204470 | JGI IMG/M metagenome (GOLD analysis project Ga0315910, IMG submission 204470) | Garden soil microbial communities collected in Santa Monica, California, United States - Edamame soil | ecosystem: Environmental > Terrestrial > Soil > Garden | place: USA: California...
ATCCGAACACTAGGAACGAACAATCACTTCACCGTGGACGCATCCGAGGATGCATCAGTGTTCACGGACACAAACCTCACCAACTATCAGGCGGTGATCTTTCTCAGCACTACCGGCGACATACTCAACACGAATCAGCAGGCGGCGTTCGAACGTTACATCCAAGCGGGCGGTGGCTTTGTTGGAATTCACGCGGCGGCTGACACCGAGTATACCTGGCCGTGGTATGGCGGGTTGATCGGCGCTTACTTTTCCAGTCATCCCGCTGGCACGCCGACCGCCACGATCAAAGTGGCAGACCAGGTTCATCCTTCGACGACGGGTCTGCCGAAGCGCTGGGTGCGGACCGACGAATGGTACAACTTCCAACTCAATCCGCGCGGTGATGTCCACGTGCTCGCGACATTGGATGAAACGACTTATGCCGGCGGCACGATGGGCTTCGATCATCCGATCGCCTGGTGTCATCTCTACGACGGTGGCCGCGCCTGGTACACCGCAGGGGGTCACACGCCGCAGAGTTTTACTGAGACGTTATTTCTTCAGCACATACTGGGAGGAATCCTATTCGCAGCCGATGAAGTCCAGGCCGATGCAGGCGCAACGATTGATTCCAATTTTCAAAAGGTGATTCTTGATGCGAGTCCGTCAAACCCGATGGAACTGGCCGTCGCACCGGATGGCCGGGTCTTCTACATCGAGCGCGGCGGTAAGCTCAAAATCTGGCGACCGCAGACTTCTTCAGTCGTGCAGGCAGGTCAGCTTGCGGTGTTCAGTCAGCTGGAGGACGGCCTGCTTGGCCTGACACTCGATCCCGGGTTTGCGACCAACAATTGGCTCTATCTTTTCTACTCACCGACCGCGCCGACACCGCAGCAACAGGTGTCCCGGTTCACGATGGTCGGCAATTCGCTGGATCTAGGTTCGGAAAAAGTCCTGCTGCAAATCCCGACGCAACGCGACGAATGCTGTCACTCTGGCGGATCGTTGACATTCGGACCGGGCGGCAATCTTTTCATCTCGCTTGGTGATAACACAAATCCCTTTGAATCGGATGGCTACGCGCCAATTGACGAACGCCCCGGACGCGCCGCGTGGGACGCGCAGAAATCTTCTTCGAATGCCAGCGATCTACGCGGCAAGATCCTTCGCATCCATCCCGAGTCCAATGGCACTTACACGATTCCCTCAGGCAACTTGTTTCCGGCCGATGGCTCGGCAGGTCGTCCGGAAATCTATGTGATGGGCAATCGCAATCCATTCCGTATCGCAGTGGATTCTGCGACCGGCTGGCTTTACTGGGGCGAGGTCGGGCCGGACGCGAATTCGTCGAATGCGCAACGTGGCCCAGCGGGACATGACGAGTGGAATCAGGCGCGCTCGGCTGGTAATTACGGCTGGCCGTACTTCACGGCGAGTAATATCGCATACATCGACTACAATTTTGCCAACAGCAATTCTGGCAACGCGTTCAATCCGGCCGCGCCGGTCAACAATTCACCGAACAACACGGGCGCCCAGAATCTGCCGCCCGCGCGCGCTGCGTGGATCTGGTACACTTATGGAAACTCGACTGTCTTTCCGGAAATCAACGGCAGCGATGGGCGCACGGCCATGAGCGGGCCGACTTATCACTTTCAGACCAATCTGATTTCACTGCGCAAACTGCCGGCATATTACGACAACACGGTGTTCATCTACGAATGGTCGCGCAACTTCATCAAGGAAGTGAAGCTCGACGACAACGGCGACATCCTGAAGATCAATCCGTTTCTGCCCAGCTTCAGTTTCATTCGGCCCATGGACATGGAGATCGGACCCGACGGCGCGATTTACATGATTGAATGGGGTGCAGGATTTGGCGGAAACAATCCGGACGCGAAAGTGATTCGCATTGATTACACCGATGGCAACAATCGCTCGCCTGTCGCGGTAGCCAGCGTGACGCCCAACAACGGCTCGGCGCCGTTGCTCGTGCAATTCTCCAGCACCGCCAGCTACGACCCGGATCCCGATGGTCCGCTCGCTTATGAATGGAGCTTTTTCAGCAACGGCGTTGTGAATTCCACGAATACCAATCCAACGTTCACCTATACATCCAATGGAAACTACAATGCCCAGCTCAAAGTCAGCGACGGCGCCGGCAATGTCGGCTTTGCAAGCGTCACCGTGACGGTCGGCAATCGCACCCCCATCGTGCAGATCAACTGGCCGCCGAATGGTGGAGTGTTTGATTGGGGCAAACCAATCGCGTTTCAAGGACAGGTCTATGATTTCGAAGACGGTTCTACGACAAATGGATCGATCGCCTGCGCTGGCATGGCCTGGGACTTGAACACCGGCCACAACGATCATTCGCACGGCGATTCGCACGCCGACAGTTGCGGGGGATTCTTTGAAGCGCCAGCCACGCACGGCGGTGACGGTGACAACGTGTTCGCGGTGCTGCGCGCGTCTTACAGCGATGAAGGTGCGCCCCAAGCAGGTTCACTAAGCGGGGAGGCGGTGCATATTCTGCAACCGCGGCGGAAGGAAGCTGAAAACTTTTCCTCGCAAAACGGGGTTACGAACGCACCGACCAGTGATAGCAGCGGCGGAAAGGACTTGGTCGGCATTGACCACGGCGATTACGTGAGTTTCTTTCCGGTAAGTCTCACCAACATCACCGCGCTGACATTTCGCGTCGCCGCGAATGTTGCTGGTGGACAGATCGAGGTACGACTTGATTCACCTGCCGGGACGTTGCTTGGCACTGCTGCTGTGCCCAACTCCGCCAACGCTTACACTAATGTCACCTTGAACCTTGCGGGCCCGGGCAGCACACACGCGCTGTATCTGGTGTGCACGCGCAACCACGGCGCGACGGATCTGTTCAGATTGAACTGGATGCAATTCACGGGCAGCGGAGTATCGATTGATCAAACGCCTTATGGAGGCTTACCGCATCCGATTCCGGGAACGATTCAGGCCGAGAACTTTGACAGCGGCGGCGAAGGGATCGCATACCACGACACGGATGCTTCCAACAACGGGAATCAGTATCGCACCGGTGGCGTGGATATTGAGAATTGTTCTGACACGGGCGGTGAATACAACATCGGCTGGGCTTCGGAAACCGAATGGCTGGAATACACGGTCAACGTCGCGACATCGGGCCTCTACCGATTCGACACCCGTTACGCCGCCTTTGGCGGAGGGGTCTTTCATCTTGAAAGTGATGGCATCAACAAGACGGGTGGACTGACAAACTTGAATACCGGCGGCTGGCAGAATTGGACGACACTAACCCGCAGTAACGTCGCCCTAAACGCAGGACCACAGGTACTGCGACTGGCGTTAGATAAGAATGGGGGCGGAGGATTCGTCGGGAATCTCAATCACCTGACCTTCACTTTGCTCGCAAGCAACAGTCAGCCGACAGTTGTGCTCACAAACCCGGTCAACGGGGCGGTTTTCTCGGCTTCTGAGAATATCACGCTCAGCGCCACCGCTTCCGATCCGGATGGTTCAATCACCAAGATGGAGTTCTTTGTGGACGACGACTTGATCGGAGCAGACTTGAGCAATCCGTTTAGCGTGATCTGGTCGAACGTGACAGCAGGTTCTTACACGTTGACGGCGCGCGCGACGGACAATGTCGGGCTCACAAGGTTTTCCGAGCCGGCAAGCATTTCCGTAATTAACGGCCAAGCGCCTTTCTACGGCGTGCCGCACACGATTCCGGGAATCATTCAGGCTGAAGATTTTGATGGCGGCGGCGCTGGCGTGGCCTATTTCGACACCGATACCCTGAATAATGGCAATCAGTATCGGACAACCTACGTGGACATTGAAAACACCGGCGACGCGGGCGGCGGGTATAACATCGGCTGGACCGCCACGGGCGAGTGGCTGAAGTATTCGGTGAATGCAGTTGTGGATGGGATCTATTCCATTGGCATGCGAGTCGCATCCGATGGAAGCGCTGGAACATTCCATCTGGAGATTGATGGCCAGAATGTGACCGGCATCCAAACCGTGAACAGCACCGGCGGCTGGCAGGTTTATCAGACATTGACGAAGACCAACGTCAGCATCAGTGCCGGGACACATGAGGTGCGTTGGGTGGTGGACAGCACTGGTGGTAATGGCACGGCGGGCAATCACAATTATTTCACCTTCACGGCCACGAGCACCAATCCACCATCGGTATTCCTGCAATCTACTGCCGCATTCGGCCTGGCATTTGCCGATGATTCGAGCGCCATCGTGAGCGACGTGACGAAGACCATCAGTGTGCCAACAAATGCCAGCACCCGCTTCTATCGGCTGCGCTCGACCGTACCGACGCAGATCCTCAACGCGCGGCTCATCGGCACGAACGTCATAATGAAGTATCAATAGCCAGTTCTCCCCGTTTTCGGGGATACCGTGCCTTCGCGGTGGAAATTACGGTATCGGCATGTCCAGCAAACTAGCCGGCGGCATGCCCTCCAAGCATCGCGGCTTTACCTTGATCGAGCTGCTCGTGGTCATCGCCATCATCGCGATCCTGGCGGCGATGCTGTTGCCTGCTTTGAGCAAGGCGAAGACAAAGGCCCACGGCATCTCGTGCATGAACAATCTCAAGCAGCTCACGCTGGGCTGGGTCATGTATGCAGGCGACCACAACGACACACTCGTGCCGTGCACCGACCTGCCGCTGGTAAATTTCGAATACCCCGCCAAAGACTACGGCAGCCGGAATCAGTGGTGCATGGGCAGCATGTCAGCCTTTCCTGGCTGGACCAACAAGGTGCTCATCCAGGATTCCCTGTTGTATCCCTTCGTGAACAACGTTGCAGTGTATCGTTGCCCGGCTGATGTGTCGGTGGCCAACGGACCGGCCGTATCTCCCTATGGGGGCGGTGGCGTGCCCAGAGCGCGCAGCGTTTCGATGAACTCCTGGATGAACACGAGTTCCACTTCACTTGGCACAACTGATCCGGGAACGATTTTCCGGAAGATCACCGGCATCCAACGCCCCAGCGACATCTGGGTATTGCTCGACGAAAATCCCGGCACGATCAATGACGGCTTCTTCCTGACACGCTTGCTGGACACGAGCTGGACGGATGTGCCGGCCACGTATCATAACAATGCAAATGGGATTTCGTTTGCCGATGGCCATGCAGAGATCAAGAAGTGGCGTGACCCTGCCATCCTCGGAAAGCGAGTGACCAGCGTTGGTGTCGGCCCGCAGGACGGCGGAAAAGACTGGCAATGGCTGCGCGACCGGTCCACTTATCGGAAATGATTTTGGGCCGATTCATGTCGTTGCCGGGACAAATCTTCTGCTTTGGATGGCTGTTTGCTTTAGCCGTGAACGCCGAGGCGCAAACGGCCAACTCGAATCCTGAGTGGGGTGATCCCGAAAAACTGGATCGACAGGGCGTCATCGACTTTACCCTGCGCCCTTACGCAGGTGTGACGAATCGTGGAGTGGATACCCGAACACTCATCGGCAAAGTGATGGCAGGGTATCAAGGTTGGTTTGCTGCTCCGGGCGACGGATCGGGATGTGGTTGGGTCCACTGGAGTTCGCGCGGGAAGTTTGAGCCGGGCGCATGCAAGATTGATCTCTGGCCTGACGTCAGCGAATTGGATCCGGATGAACGCTTCGCCACCCCATTTATCCACACGGACGGTCGCAAAGCCGAGGTCTTCAGTTCTTTCAATCGCAAAACTGTCCTACGGCATTTCCAGTGGATGAAAGACTACGGGCTCGATGGTGTGTTTGTGCAGCGCTTTGTCACGCAGACCGCCGACCCGAAGGCTTACCGCCATGTCAATGTGGTGCTGAATCATTGCCGTGAGGGTGCGAATCGTTTCGGGCGCACGTATGCCGTGATGTATGACCTGTCCGGCATGGGCAGCAACCAGATGCACCGCGTCATGGACGATTGGAAGCTGCTGGTGGACCGGATGCAGATCACCAAGGACCCGGCTTACCAGCACCACGCAGGGAAACCGGTCGTGACCATCTGGGGGTTCGGATTCAACGACGGGCGCAAATACACCCCGCGCGAAGGGTTGGAGTTAGTGAGTTTCCTCAAGGACGACCCTCGTTATGGTGGCTGTACGGTGATGCTAGGCGTGCCTACCTACTGGCGGACGTTGGAGCGGGATTGCGTCAACGATCCTTTGATGCATGAATTGATTCTCAAGGCGGACATCGTCAGTCCGTGGACAGTAGGGCGTTACACGACACCCGAGCAGACGGTGACATACGCGACGAAAACCTTGAAGCAGGACATCGAATGGTGTCGGGCGCGCCACAAAGAGTTTTTGCCGGTCATTTTCCCGGGGTTCAGCTGGCACAACATGTATCCCAAATTCCCACTCAACCAGATTCCGCGGCTGAAAGGGAAATTTCTTTGGACCCAATTCGTCGAAGCCAGGAAAGCCGGGGCGACGATGATCTATCAGGCGATGTTCGATGAAGTGGATGAAGGCACAGCCATCTTCAAATGCACGGATGATCCGCCGGTCGGCGCGTCGCAGTTCGTGAACCACGAAGGATTGCCCAGTGACTTCTATCTGAAACTGGTGGGCGAGATGACACGCCGGTTGCGCAACCCTGCTTCAGGTTGGGAAAAATTCCCGGAATGACTCGAGCGGAGAGTCGAAACTCTTCGGCGGTTTCCTGTCCATCCCCGCTTTCGGGGATACTTGCCCGCAACTTTGTCGAACACCATGAACCCCTCAAACCATTCACAAACATGAACGGCAAACAAAGTCCGGGCGCTATGTCCCGGCGCAGTTTTCTTTCGGCAACGGCGCTGGCCACGGCGTTGACGCCGACGCTTTTTACGCACCGCTCCCTTGGGCAAGGAACCCGACCAGCGCCTTCTGAGCGGATCACGATGGGAATGATCGGTTGCGGCTGGCAAGGCGGGAGCAACATGAATGCGTTCCTCAGCAATCCGGCCAGCCAGGTGGTCGCGGTTTGCGACCTTGATGCAAATCATCTTGCCGGCGCTGCCGAGACCGTGAATCGCCACTACCAGAACCAGGACTGTAAGGCGTATCACGATTATCGGGAACTGCTCGCGCGACCGGATATCGACGCGGTGATGATCGCCACGCCGGATCATTGGCATGCGCTGCCGGTGATCGAGGCGGCCCGCCGCGGCAAAGACATCTATGGCGAGAAGCCGCTGGGACGCACAATCGCTGAGCAACAGGCGATGGTGAAAGCAGTGCAGCGGCATCAGCGCATCTGGCAGACGGGTTCGTGGCAACGCTCAGAGCGCCACTTTCATTACGCGGCTGAGATTGTCCGCAATGGACTCATCGGAAAACTCAAACGGGTGGAAGTCGGCCTGCCCGGCGGGCACGCGGATTTTGCCAACACGAAGGACAAAATTACGGTTACGCAGCCCCCCAAGGAGCTGGATTACGATTTCTGGAGCGGGCCATCTGAAAAACTTCCCTACGTCGAGGCCCGCATCCACAAGAACTGGCGGTGGAACTACAACACCGGCGGCGGGCAGTTGCTCGATTGGGTCGGGCACCACTGCGACATCGCCCACTGGGGCATGGACAGCGACAACAGCGGGCCGCTGGAGATCGAGGGCCAGGGTGAGTTTCCGCCCAAAGATGCCGTTTGGAACACATGCACCAAATACCGCCTCACGGCGAAGTATCCGAACGACGTTGAAATGATCATCGCCGGGGGGCACGCCGACATCCGCGATGGCACCAAGTGGATCGGCGCTGATGGCTGGGTATGGGTGAGCCGGGGCAACGCACTGGAAACATCCAATCCCGAATGGACAGATCGGCGGCGGCTGCCGGACGATCTGCGCAAAGTAAGGCTCTATGAATCCCAAGACCACTTCGGCAGTTTTCTCCAGTGTGTGAAGTCGCGCAAGCCGACGATCACGCCCATTGAGACCGCACATCACTCGGCGATTCCGGGCCACTTGGGTTTGATCGCGATGCTGGCTGGCCGCAGGATCAAATGGGATTCGCAGCGCGAAGTGATCGTGGAAGACGCTGAAGCCACCCGGCTGTTGACGCGGGCGTATCGCAATCCGTGGAAGCTGGGATAATTGCGGGTCATGCGTTCCTCCGGGCAAACGGTGATTGCGGCAGCCGGTTTGGTTGGTCATTTTTGACGCGATTGAGATTCAGCCCGTGAAATCCAAGCAAGCAATGGCCGCAAGCCCCGCCCACAAAATCTTCAGCACCATCGGAACTGTGATTGCTGGTGCATTGTGTGCGGTTGCTCAACCCACCGGATTGGACGCATCGGCCAGCCCGTTGGAGATTCGCGCGGTGACCGTGAATGACAAACTCGTGCCCGTACGTCGCAAAGGTGAAGTAAGCCTTGGATCGTCGCCCGAAAACATTGCTTTCACATTCGGTCCACGCACCAACGCGCAGTCCGACCCGCTCCGGATCCGCTATAAACTAGAAGGAGTCGACAGTGGCTGGCGCGATGGGGCGAGCGACATGTATCTGACCGTACGGTTTTACAATGGAGCGGGCGATCAGATCGCCAACAAACATTTCCCTGTAGGTGGTGAGAGCGCCGGTTGGAACGGGTCGCTGGCGACATCTCCGCTTACCCATCGACGCGAAACAGTGGTCGCACCGGAACAAGCCGCCCGCGTCTGGATCGTGATTTCGTCCGCCGGACCGCCGGCGGCAGTGGGAGTTTATGTGGTGGCGAATCTGGTGGTTTCCCGCGTCGCTGCGAACGCGGCGCCGACGGTGCTGATGCAGTCGCCGTTTGACGGTGAAGTGAACGGCGACGGCAATCGCCCGCCCGCCGGCTGGACACGCGACGGCAATCACTCGAGCATGGCCAGCATCGTCGCAATCGGCCAGAATCCGGCCCAGCGTGCTTTCGCGATTTTGGACGACGACGGAAGCAGTCACGCGGAGTGGCACAATATCATGGAGGTCGCGCCGAAGGTCAGCCCCGGAGAACAAATCCTCATCGAGTGGAACGAGGCATTCAGCATCGGTGTGGGTGACGCCACCGTGGCAAAATACCAGAGCCTGCGCGAAGGCACGTATCGCTTCACGATCGCCGGCTTCGACATCTTCGGGAATCCGACCGGCATCAGCACCTCGATTGAGGTGTTGGTGGCGCCAGCTTTCTGGCGGACGACGTGGTTCTGGACCGTGGTCAGCGCTTCACTGTTGATCACCACTTTTGGGGCCTGGCGCTATGCGGAGTGGTATCGCGTGCGACAGGAAATGGCCCGGCTCAAGAGTGAGCGGGCGTTGGAAAACGAGCGGCTGCGCATTGCACAGGATTTGCACGATGACTTCGGAGCGCGCGCGACGGAGATTTCACTCGCCAGCGCGCTGGCCAAGAAGAAGCCCAATTTTCCCGAGTCCGCGAGCGCTGACTTTGATCGCATTTCGGTCATGAGTCGCGAACTGGTTTCGGCGCTGTATGAAACGGTGTGGGCCGTCAATCCGGAGAACGACAATCTGGACGCGCTGGGCAACTATCTCTGCCAGATGATCAACAGCCAGTGCGAGCAGGCGCAACTGCCTTGCCGCCTCCGGGTGATGGATCTGCCGCGTGAGATCCAGGTCTCCAGCCAGACGCGGCATAATGTCATCATGGCGGTGAAGGAAGCGGTCAATAACGTGATCAAGCACGCCAAGGCGACAGAAGTGAGCTTGAGTGTCGGATATGAAGGCGAAGTCCTCACGGTTTCTGTCGAAGACAACGGTTGCGGGTTTCCGGTGATGAAAGCTCGCGTTGGCAACGGGCTGGCCAATATGCGGCGACGGCTCACAGACATCGGTGGCACCTGCGACATCCAAGGACAGGCTGATGCCGGCACAAAGGTGGTGATGCGCCTGGCATTGAAAGCAAAACGGTGACACCAAGCCAGATCTCCGGCGGAGATTATTTACGATTATGAAGAAAACAGTGGCAGTGGTCGAGGACGATGCCAGATTGCGCGAGCAGTTGCTGCAAATCCTGGAGAGCATCGCGGATATCGAATGCGTGGCCGTGTGTGCCTCGGCCGAAGAAGCGTTGGAGAAAATCCCCGGAAAGAATCCGGACGTCGTGCTGATGGATATCAAGCTCCCCAAAATGTCAGGCATCCAGTGTGTGGCCGAACTCAAGAAGCTGCTTCCCGAGACACAGGTCATCATGGTCACAATCTACGAGGACAGCGACCGTATCTTCAAGGCGCTGAAAGCTGGCGCCGCCGGTTACCTGGTGAAATCCGGACCGCCCGAGCAACTCATTGACGCCATCCGCGACGTGTTCGCCGGCGGTGCGCCGATGTCCGGCCATATTGCGCGCAAAGTCGTTCAACACTTCCACTTGATCGGCCCCGCCTCGGAAGAGTCCAACAACCTTTCGCCCCGGGAGCAGCAAGTGCTCTCCCTGCTGGCCTCCGGCTATCTTTACAAGGAGATCGGAGACCAGCTTAGCATCGGTGTGGAAACTGTCCGGACTTATGTGAAGAACATCTGCCTGAAAATGCATGTGCGCAGCCGGATTGAAGCGGTCGCCAAGCATCGGGCCGAGCTTGGCTAGTCCCAACCGGGCACGTAATGGCTTGCCGACTGCGGTGCGGGCGGATTATTTTTACGGCAGTGGCGGCCAGTTTAGCTCAGTGGTAGAGCAACGGTTTTGTAAACCGTCGGTCGTCGGTTCAAATCCGACAACTGGCTCCAGCTTCAATTGATCAGCCATGACCCTCAATTTTCCTTGGCCA
>Ga0315910_10005173_pt1 | contig 10723 bp, 8 predicted proteins | sample EdamamesoilMG_FD_204470 | JGI IMG/M metagenome (GOLD analysis project Ga0315910, IMG submission 204470) | Garden soil microbial communities collected in Santa Monica, California, United States - Edamame soil | ecosystem: Environmental > Terrestrial > Soil > Garden | place: USA: California...
GACCGCGAAGACGGATTCGAGCAGGACGGGCGCGTGGCCTTCTTCGCCAAGGGCCGAATCAAGGGCGACTTCCTGCTGACCATGGCCTACGACTCGGCGCGCGAGAAGCAGGATGCGCGCGATTCCATTCGCGGCACCATAGAGCCCGACAAGTACTACATGCTGTACGGCGACGGCACCGAGCAGCGTTTCGAGGCGGCTTCGCAGAGCAAGTTGTACCTCAAGATCGAGCGCCGCCAGTTCGTCGCGCTGTTCGGTGACTTCGACACCGGCTTCACGGTCACCGAGCTCACGCGCTACAACCGCAGCCTGTCGGGCCTGCGCACCGACTACGCCGGCGAGCGCGTGCAGGTGTCGGGTTTCGCGGCGCGCACCGATACCGGCCTGGTGCAGGACGAGTTGCGCGGCGACGGCACCGCCGGTCTCTATCGCCTGTCGCGTTCGCCCATCGTCATCGGCAGCGACAAGCTGCGCATCGAGATCCGCGATCGCTTCGAGATCACGCACGTGCTCGAGAGCCGCGAGCTGTCGCGCTTCATCGACTACGACCTGGATTACGAACGTGGCACGGTGTTCTTCAAGGAGCCGGTGCAGAGCCGCGACCAGGACCTGAACCAGGTGTACATCGTGGTCGACTACGAAGTGCGCAGCGGCGGCGAGGATGAAACCACCGCCGGCGTGCGCGTGGCCGGCAAGTTCGACGGCGACAAGCTGGAGATCGGCGCGAGCGCCGTGTACGAAGGCGCCCAGGCCGGTGACACGAACATCATCGGCACCGACTTGACCTGGCAGGCCTCGGCCAGTACCCGCGTGCATGCGGAGGTGGCGCAGTCGCAGTCCGACGATCCGCTGCGTCCCGACTCGTCCACGGCCTGGATGCTCGAAGGCACGCATGTCTCCGAGCGCTTCGATGCCCGCGGCTGGGCGCGCGAAGTCGAAGGCGGCTTCGGCGTCGGCCAGCAACTCACCGCGGATACCGGCACGCGCAGCATCGGCGTCGATGCGCGCTACAAGCTCACGGACCAGGTGCTGTTGAGCGGCGAATTGCAGCACCAGCAGGTGCTGAGCAGTGATGCCACGCGCCTGCTGGCCAGCGCCGATGTTCGCCTGCAGCGCGAGACGTGGACCGCCGCCGTCGGCGGGCGCCATGTCGCCGACGTGGATGTCAGCGGCGACGATCGCGTCTCCGACCAGGTCTATGCCACGGGCAGCGTCGACCTGTGGGACAGCCGCATCACCCTGCGCGGCGAGGCCGACGCCACGCTCGGCGGCAACGATGCCAGCGTCGACTACCCGGCGCGCGCGCTGCTGGGCGTCGATTACCACCTGTCGGGCGACACCATTTTCTACGCCGAGTACGAACACGCCGACGGCGACCAGATCGCGGCGGACACCACGCGCATCGGCATGCGCACCCGCCCGTGGGAGCGCACGCAGGTGAACTCGAGCGTCAACACGCAGGCCACCGAGTACGGTCCGCGCACCTTCGCGAACTTCGGCCTGACGCAGGGCTTCGTGTTCGGCGAGCACTGGGCGTTCGACGTGGGCGTGGACCAGAGCAACACGCTGCGCGGTCCGGACCTCGAGCCGTTGAACCCGAACGCGCCGCTGGCTTCCGGCACGCTGACCGACGACTTCTTCGCCGCCTTCCTCGGTGCCTCGTATCACCAGGAGCTGTGGCAGATGACCAGCCGCCTCGAACACCGCAACTCCGACAGCGAGGAGCGCTGGAGTTCGACCACGGGCTGGTACCGCGAGCCCATCGAGGGTCACGCCATGTCGGTGGCGCTGCAGGCCTTCGACACCGAGGGCACGATGGGCGACTCGACCTCGGTGGTGGGCCGCTTCGCCTGGGCCTTCCGTCCGGATTCCAGCCGCTGGATCGTGTTCGATCGCCTCGAGCTCAAGGGCGACGAGATGTCGAGCATCGCGGGCTCCTTCGAGTCGTCGCGCCTGGTCAACAACCTGCACGCCAACTGGCAGGTGAATCCGAAGCTGCAGCTCGGCCTGCAGTACGGCGTGCGCTACGTCTCCAGCACCTTCGAGGACGAGAAGTACGACGGCGTCTCCGACATCGGCGGCTTCGACCTGCGTCGCCAGCTCAACCGCCGCTTCGACCTCGGCGTGCACGCCTCGGTGCTGCACTCGTGGGAATCGGATCTCATGGACTACTCGTCGGGCTTCGACGTGGGCATGACGTTCGCGAAGAACATCTGGATCTCGCTGGGCTACAACTTCGCCGGCTTCCGCGACGACGATTTCTCGGCCAGCCGCCACACGGCGCAGGGTCCGTACCTGTCGATCCGTATCAAGGCTGACCAGGATACTTTCAAGGATTTGAATCTCGACAGCCTGCGCCCGTCGCGCTAGCGTGGGTCGGTGATCGATCTCGATGAAGTATTCGGCCCCCAGGGCCCGCTCAAGCGCTCGTTGCCCGGTTTCACGCCGCGGCGCTCGCAGCTCGCGATGGCGACGCGCGTCGAGCGCGCGCTGGTGAATCGCGCGCCGCTGGTGGTGGAGGCGGGCACCGGCACGGGCAAGACCTTCGCCTACCTCGTGCCGGCGTTGCTGTCCGGCAAGCGCGTGCTGATCTCGACGGGCACGCGCACGCTGCAGGACCAGCTGTTCAACAAGGACCTGCCGCAGCTGGCCGGCGCCGTCGGCGTGCCGGCGCGCGTGGCGCTGCTCAAGGGACGCTCCAACTACCTGTGCAGCTATCGATTCGAACAGATGGGCGGACAGCACAGCCTCACCGGGCAGCGCGACCGCACGCTGGCGCGCATCGAACGCTGGGCACGCACCACGCGCAGCGGCGATCTCGCCGAGGTGCCGGGGCTGAACGACGCGCACCCGTTGTGGCCACAAATCACTTCGACGCGCGAGAACTGCCTGGGCGCGCGCTGCGCGCAGATCGGTCGCTGCCACGTGGTGGATGCGCGGCGCAAGGCCATCGAGTCGGACATCGTCATCGTCAACCACCACCTGCTGCTCGCGGATCTCGCGCTGAAGGAAGACGGCTTCGGCGACCTGCTGGGCGCGGCGGACGCGGTGATCATCGACGAGGCGCACCAGGTGCCGGATCTCGCCACCCAGTTCTTCGGGGCGCGCTTCGGCAGCCGGCAGGTGGAGCTGCTGGTGCGCGACGCGCGCCAGGAGCTGGCGCAGCAGGGGAGCACGGCGCTCGGCGAAGAATGCAGCGCAGTCGAACGCCAGCTCGCGGCCATGGCGGAAATCCTGCGCGCCTCGCCACGACATGACTGGCTGGCGGCCGATACGCCTCTCGCCGACGCGGCCTCGGACCTCGAAGAGGCGCTGCGCGCGCTCGGCGCGGGCCTCAACGAGCGGGAACGCGGGCCCGGCATGGCGCAGGCGGCGGCGCGCGCAGTGGAGCTCGCCGGGAAGCTCGGCGAGATCACGCAGGCCGAGGAACACGAGGGAGCGCGCAGCGTGGAGCTCACGCAACGCGGATTCTCGTTGAGTCTCTTGCCCTTCGACGTGGCCGAGCGTTTCGCCGCGCTCACCGGCGGCACGCGTGCCGCCTGGGTATTCACCTCGGCGACCTTGTCGGTCGGCGAGGACTTCGCGCACTTCACGTCGCGGCTGGGTCTCGCCGAGGCCGAGACGCTCGCCATCCCCAGTCCCTTCGATTTCGAATCGCAGGCGCTGCTCTATCTACCGGAACGGCTGCCCGATCCTGCTTCGCCGGCGCACACCGAGGCGGTGATCGACGCCGCGGTGCCGCTCATCGAGGCCTCGGCCGGCGGCGCGTTCGTGCTGTTCACCAGCCACCGCGCGCTGCAGCGCGCGGCCGTGCTGTTGCGCGCCCGCTGGACCGAGCTCGGTGAATTCCCGCTGCTGGTGCAGGGCGAGGCGCCGCGCGAGCAGTTGCTGCGCGCCTTCCGCGAGTCCGGCAACGCGGTGCTGCTCGGCACCGCCAGTTTCTGGGAAGGCGTCGACGTGAAGGGCGATGCCTTGCGACTGGTCATCATCGAGAAGCTGCCGTTCGCTTCGCCCGACGATGCGCTGACGCGCGCGCGCATCGAACATCTGAAGGCCACCGGCGGCAATGCGTTCCGCGAGTACCAGTTGCCCGAGGCTGCGCTGGCGCTCAAGCAGGGCGTGGGCCGGTTGATCCGCAGCGAGACGGATCGCGGCGTGGTGGTGATCTGCGATCCGCGCCTGGTCGACAAGCCGTATGGGCGAGTATTCCGCGCCAGCCTGCCACCGATGCCGGTGACGCGGGTGTCGCTGGAGGCGGAGAAATTCCTGCGGCGAATTGGCGGCGTACCCGCGGTCGCGGGCGTGGTGGCATGAAACTCCTCGCGCTGGACACCGCGACCGAGGCCTGCTCGGTGTCGCTGGCCATCAGTGACCGGCAGCTCGATCGTTTCGCCGAACTCGGACGGGGCCATGCGGAACGGCTGCTGCCCATGGTCGATGAGCTGCTGGCGGAGGCGGGCCTCGGCTTGCGCGACCTCGACGCCATCGCATTCGGCCGCGGGCCGGGAGGCTTCACCGGCGTGCGGTTGGCCGCGAGCGTGGCGCAGGGATTGGCATTCGGCGCCGACCTGGGCGTGGTGCCAGTCTCGGATCTGGCCGCGGTGGCGCAGCGCGCCGCCGGCCTCCATGCCGGCGCCGAACGGGTGCTCGCCGTCAATGACGCACGCATGCAGGAGGTCTACTGGGCCGAGTTCTCGGCCGGCCCGTGGGTCGAGATCGCGGGGGGCGAAAAGGTGAGCGCCGCCAGCGAGGTGGTGCTGCCCCAGGCGACCCGCTGGGTCGCGGCGGGCCGTGGCCTCAGGGTCGCGCCCACGCTGGCGGAGCGCTGTCGCCAGGCCGGCGCGGTGGTGCTCGACGATCTGCTGCCGCGGGCCAGCGAGGTCCTCGCGTTGGCGCGTCCCCTCGTGGCGGCCGGCCAGCTCCTGCCTCCGGAGCTCGCATTACCCGTTTATGTCAGGGACCGTGTTGTCATCGCCTCGCCGTAATCAAACTGCAATAGACTCCCGCTGTAATCCGCACGCCACAAAATCGTCACCTGTGATGCCGTGTCAGGAACCATGTCCGCGAAACAGATTCTGGTCGTCGAAGATGAGCGCCCGATTCGCGAAATGATCGCATTCGGATTGCGCCGGGCGGGATTCGAAGTCCGCGAAGCCGCCGATGCGCGCTCGGGAAGGGCCGAGGTCGCCAACAAATTGCCCGACCTGCTGCTGGTCGACTGGATGTTGCCCGACACCAGCGGCCTGGAATTCACCCGCGCATTGAAGCGCGATCGCGAGACCCGCGAGTTGCCGGTCATCATGCTGACGGCGCGCGCCGAGGAGGGTGACAAGGTCGCCGGCCTCGAGGGCGGCGCCGATGACTACATCACCAAGCCGTTCTCGCCGCGCGAGCTGCTGGCGCGTATCAACGCGGTGCTTCGTCGCGCGATGCCGGCCGAAGGTTCGGAGCGCGTCGACATCGAGGGGCTGGTGCTCGACCAGAGCAGCCAACGTGTCAGCGCCGGTGAACGCACCGTGGCGCTCGGTCCAACCGAGTACCGCATGCTGGCTTTCTTCATGACCCACCCGGAGCGCGTGTACACGCGCGAGCAGTTGCTCGACCGGGTCTGGGGCGGAAACGTGTATGTCGAAGAACGCACCATCGACGTGCACATCCGGCGCTTGCGCAAGGCGCTGGAAGAATTCGGCTACGACCGACTGATCCAGACCGTGCGTGGCTCGGGCTACCGCTTCTCGGCCCGCCCCCTCTGAGATGACTTCCGGCGCCACGGCCTTTCTCTACGTCGCATTGCGAATACTCGCCGCGCTGGTGCTGGGAGCGGCGTTGGGCTGGTTCGCCGGATCCGTCTGGGCGGGCATCAGCGGCACGCTCGCGCTGTACCTCGCGTGGAATCTCTGGCAGCTGCGCGAATTGTGGTTCTGGCTGCAGCATCGCAGCGTCGCCGATCCGCCGCACGCGACGGGATTGTGGGGCGACGTGGTCGCGCAGGTGGTGCGCCTGCATCGTCGCAAGCGGTTCCACAAGGAGCGCCTCACGCGTTTGTTCCGCGAGCTGCGCCGCTCGACCGCGGCCATGCCCGACGGCGTCATCATGCTCGACCCGCAGGGCGAGATCGTCTGGTTCAACCGCAAGGCCGGCGAGCTGCTGGATCTTTCGCGGCGCGCGGACCTCGGCCTGCGCATCGACAACCTGGTGCGGCACCCGGACTTCGTGCGCTACCTGCGCAGCGGGCACTACGCCTTGCCGGCGGTGGTGCGACTCGACAATCCGGTCGAACGGCACATCGCCTTCCAGCTCATCTCTTATGGCGAGGACCAGCGGCTGCTGATGCTGCGCGACGTCACCCGCGAAGTACGCCTCGAACAGATGCGCAAGGACTTCGTGGCCAATGCCTCGCACGAGCTGCGTTCGCCGCTCACGGTCGTGGCCGGTTATCTCGAAACCTTCGGCGCGGATCCGGGGCTCGGCGAACTCGCCGGGCCCATCGCGGAAATGCGCCGCCAGACCGATCGCATGACCCGGATCATCGAGGACCTGCTGGCGCTGTCGCGTTTCGAGGCGAACGAAGGCCCGGTCAAGGGCGCGCCCATCGACGTCGCCGCGATGGCGGCGCTGCTGCGCAAGGACGTACTGGCGCGGCCCACGCATCCGCGCGAGGTCGAGGTGTCGATCGAGTCCTCCGCCCACCTGCTGGGCGATGAGGCCATGGTCCAGTCGGCCTTCTCCAACCTTGTCGACAACGCCGCCAAGTACACGCCGCCCGAAGGCTCGATGCTGATCCGCTGGTGGACGGACGAAGAGGGCGGTCATTTCTCGGTGCGCGACACCGGCCCCGGAATCCCCGCCGAACACCTGCCGCGCCTCACCGAACGCTTCTACCGCGTCGACCCTGGCCGCTCGCGCGAAACCGGCGGCTCGGGCCTGGGTCTCGCCATCGTCAAGCACGCCCTGCATCGCCACGGCGCGCGACTCGAGATCGACAGCAGCGAGGGGCGCGGCAGCACCTTCACCTGCCATTTCCCGCCCGACCGAGTGCTCGAGAGCCGCATCGCGGCCACCGCGTGAAGCGCGCGCGTCATGAGTCCGTCACGCGGCACTAACAAACTTCGCGACGCCGTCCGGCGCCGCGCATCATGAGGTTGTCATGGAAACCGCCGATCTGTCCCACCACATCTCGCGTCGCTTCAACGAAGACCTGGAGCGCGTTCGCAACAAGGTGATGACCATGGGAGGCATGGTCGAGCAGCAGCTCGCGAACGCCGTCACCGCGCTGGTCGAGGGCGACAGCAATCTCGGCGTGCAGGTGGCGCGCGACGACTTCAAGGTCAATGGCATGGAAGTGTCCATCGACGAGGAGTGCCAGAAGATCCTCGCGACGCGCGCGCCGGCGGCCGGCGACCTGCGCGTCATCGTGTCCATCATCAAGACCATCACTGACCTCGAACGCATCGGCGACGAAGGCGAGAAGATCGGCTACATCGCCTCGCGGCTCGCGACCATGGAGCGCCCCGCGGACAAGTACCGCGAGATCAAGCATCTCGGCCGCATCGTCTCGGAGATGGTGCACCACGCGCTCGATGCGTTCGCGCGCATGGACGCGGAGGCCGCGCTGCGCGTGGCGCGCCAGGATCGCGTGGTCGACGAGGAGTACGAGTCCATCCAGCGGCAATGCATCACGTTCATGATGGAAGACCCGCGCAGCATCCGCCGCGCGCTCGACGTCATGTGGATCGTGCGCGCGCTGGAGCGCATCGGTGACCACGCCAAGAACATCTGCGAATACGTGTACTACATGGTCTACGGCAAGGACGTGCGCCATACCAGCCTCGAGGACGTGGAGCGCGACCTGCGCGGCCGTTCGGGCACGACCACCTAAGGTTCCTGCACCTCCTAACCCTTTGGTCGGATTGCGGGCATCTGCCCACGGCGAAACCATGGCGCGGTCATCCTGCAACGGAGCGCGCATGGTCACCGAACCGCAAGCCCCGGCGGCGAACGATCCGTACGCCCAGTACTACGTGGTGAAGAAGGGCGACTCCCTTTCGAAAATCGCGGAGGAGTTCTACGGCGACAAGATGTTGTACCCGAAGATCTTCGAAGCGAACCGCGACCAGTTGAGCGACCCCAACAAGATCAAGCCGGGTCAGAAGCTGCGTATCCCCTGACCCATCTTCCCGGAAGGAGTCCCCATGCGCAGTCTGAATGCACGCTGGATATTCGTGGCCGTGGCCTTGCTGGCCGTCGCCTGCGCGAACCAGAAGGAGCCCGCCGAGAAGGCGCTCGCGCAACTCGATTCCGTGGTCGCGTCGGTGCGCGACGATGCGGCCAGGTACGCCGCGGATGAATTGCAGGGCGTCGAGGCATCGCTTTCCGGCCTCAAGGAGAAGTTCGGCAAGGGTGACTACAAGGCGGTACTCGCCGAAGCGCCGAAGCTTACTGCCGCGGTGGACTCGCTGAAGAGCACCGTGGCACAGAAGAAATCGGAGGCCGAGGCGGCGATGGCCGCGGCCACCACCGAGTGGAACGCCCTGAGTGCCGATGTTCCCCGGATGGTCGACGCCATACAGAGTCGAGTCGACATCCTGAGCAAGTCGAGCAAGCTCCCGAAGAACGTCTCGAAGGAAGCCTTCGATGCCGCCAAGTCGGGCCTCGAGTCGATGAAGGCCACCTGGAGCGAGGCGTCCGCGGCGTTCGCGGCCGGCGATGCGACCACCGCCGTGGCCAAGGCGCACAGCGTCAGGCAACAGGGAAATGACGTGCTGCAGCAGCTCGGGATGAAGACGGGCTGAGGATCGCGGCGACCGCGATTCTCAGGTGGCGAGCGCCACCAGCAGGGCGATCAGCAGCAACGCGGAGATCACTTGCCAGAAGCGCGTGGGATCGCGTTCGTAGAGCGGCGTCCGCGCCACGGACACTGGCGCGGCGCGCAGCGAACCGTGCTCGAGCTCGAAGGCGAATTCCACGGCATCGGCGAATCGCGCCGCCGGTTCGAGGGCGACGGCGCGGGCGAGAACGTGGTCGAGCCAGGCCGGCAGGTCGGGTCGATGCTTCGCGAGCGGCGTCATGCGCGAAAAGCGGGGTTGTGAAAACGCCGGGATCTCGCCGTACGGATAAGCGCCGCCGGCGAACACGCGGTAGATAGTCACGCCGAGCGCGAAGATGTCCGAGGCCTCGTCGGCGCTCGCGCCGCCGAACAGTTCGGGCGCCATGTAGCTCGGCGTACCCGGTGAACTCGCCTGTTCCGTGTCCTCGAGCTGCGGCAGGCGCGCCACGCCGAGATCGATCAGCTTGAGGCCGCCGTCCGGCTGCAGGATCACGTTTTCGGGCTTGATGTCCCGGTGCACGATGCCGGCGCGATGCAGGGCCGCGACCGCCTTGGCCAGCTTGATGGCGATGTCGAGGCCGGCGGCGAGCGTGACCGCGGGCCGCCGCAACAGCCGCTGTTCCAGGGTCTCGCCGGTGTAGTTCGGCAACACGCCGTAGATGCAGGTGCGGCGCTCCGCGGGCGGCTCGATGGCCTCGGTGACGAACGGGCTGCGCACCTGGCTGGCGATCCAGGTTTCGCGCAACAGAGCGGTGCGCAACATTTCGTCGAGTCCCGGACGCGACTTCGGGAACTTGAGGATCACGGTGCGCCGTTCGAGGTTGTCGGTGGCGCGGAACACGCGCGTGTAGGGCCCATCGCTCAACAGCTCCGTCAGTGCATAGTCGTCCACCACGTCGCCGGCGACGGGTGGCGTGCGCAGCGGACGGTCGGCGAACGCCAGCTCGAGATCCGCGTATTGGGTGGCGGGCAACGCGAGCACGTCGAGCACGATGGCGGTGGCGTTGTCGGAATCGGCCGTGGCCGCCGCCTCGCTCACCAGCTGGAACGCGGTCTCGCGCGGCGCGGCTCGCCGGGACAACACGGCATGGATATATTGCTGCGAGAGCGCGCCGTGCACGCCATCGCTGCACAGCAGGTATCGATCGTGGACGCGGGCACTGTCGGCGCCGTGATCGACGCGCAGTACGTCCTGTGCGCCGACGGCGCGAGTCAGGGCGTGGCTGGTGCCAGGGGCGCCCAGGGTGTGATCACGGGTGAGCAGGGTGAGACGCTCATCGCGCAATCTGTAAACCCGCGAATCGCCAACGTGGAGCACATGGGCCCTCCTGCCGCACAACACTAGTGCACTGAGGGTGCAGGCCATGCCGTTGAGGTCGGCGTCGGTGCGGCCGACGGCGTGGATCCAGCGATTGACCGCGTCCACCGCGCGGGCGCCAATCCGTGCCGTTCCGAGCGTGCCGGCCTGTCCCAGGGCGGCGTCGATGAAGCCCCGAACCGCGAGTTCCGCGGCCACGCGGCCGCCCCGCGCCCCGCCCATGCCATCGGCCAGGGCCGCGATCACGCCGGTAGATAGCCGCTCGGAGGCATTGCCGAGATAACAGGCGGCGTAGTCCTCGTTGTCGGGCCGGCCGCCTGCGTGGGTGTGCTCGCCGACGCCGACCAGCAGGCCGGTATTTGCGGTCCCGGGCAATTCGCGGCTCACCAGGACCGCCGGTGGCTAGCCATGGCAGCTGGTCCGCTTATTGCAAGTCCCGGGGCGCGCATTGCGCCGTGCTCATTCGGCATTACGAGGGGACTCAAAGAAGTGATCAATCGGGACTTTCTCAAGGCGGGACATCTTCCGACGCTGCTGGCCGCGTTCTTCTACTTTGACATGAGCTTCATGGTTTGGGT
>Ga0315910_10005174_pt1 | contig 10722 bp, 11 predicted proteins | sample EdamamesoilMG_FD_204470 | JGI IMG/M metagenome (GOLD analysis project Ga0315910, IMG submission 204470) | Garden soil microbial communities collected in Santa Monica, California, United States - Edamame soil | ecosystem: Environmental > Terrestrial > Soil > Garden | place: USA: California...
CGATGCCTGATCGAGGGTCGCGCCTCCGGCGCGACCTACGCTGACGCAATTGCCGCCCCAAGGTCGGGCCGGAGGCCCGACCCTCGATCACACATCTCGCTGGTGCCGGACGTTCCAAGTACCCGCACCGGGTGGAGTTCCCGATGGCGTGAATTGCACCACCTGGCAGCTCTGTGATCACCCCGCCAGCGGACATCTGAATCGGTCCACTTTCGCCCGCAAGAAACGGGTCGACTGACCGCGTGCCGGACCGTACCGTTCGCGCGTCGCATACACGACACTCGAACGGTGAGGAGCTATGTCGAAGGGGCTCGGTCGCTTTCTGGTATTGGTAGGCTGTTGGCTGTCGGCTGTGGACTCTTCGCTCGCTGCGCAGGACTCGGCGTACACCCCGCACGGCTTCATCTCGATGCGCTACGACAGCTGGACGTCGTCGAACATCTACGTCGGCTACAAGGTCGGGCCGGTCCGCGCGATGGCGGCGCTCGTCTCCAATCCCCGCACCGGGTACCGTGAGCACATCCTGGGCGTGGTGAAGAGCGCGGATCTCGGTCCGCACCTGAGCTTCACCTTCGCGGTGGCGGGGGCGAAGGCGATCGACGCCTGGTACGCGCAGTACTACATCCTGCCGAGCCTCACCCTGGGTCCCGTGGAGCTGAACGGGACCTTCGAGCAGTACATCCCGCTCGAGGAGGCGGGGGTCACCCAGTACGGTTTCAACCCCGCCAACCTCTTCGTCTCCCTGAACGACAGGCTTCGCCTCGGCGGGGTCGCCGTCTGGGCCGCCGCGACCGACATCCCCCACGTCTTCGGGGCGGGGCCGAGCGCGCAGTTCAAGATCCCGCAGGGATACATCACGGTCGACGGGGTGCTGGGGGTGACGCGCTACGCGAGCGAGTGGCGGGTGAGCTTCTTTACGACGTACTGAGATGGGGCGGGCCCTCCGGGCCCGCCGTGCGATCGTGGCGCGGGCAGATAGGGCGGGCCCCCCGGGCCCGCCTTGCACGAGATACGGACATCATCGCGAAGGCGGCGCCGGGGGCGCCGCCCTATCTGGTCCGCAGAACGACACGGGCGGGCCGAGGCGGCCCGGAGGAATCGGTTCATATCATCCACGGATAGGCAACGATCCCCGGCCACCTTCGAACCGGATTCGCGTGGACGTAGGCGGCACAGATCTCGATCTCCTGTCGCGAGTTCATCCAACGGAGGTGATACTCGGTCTGCCAGACCGGAGCGGTCCGAGCGTTGCAACAGAGTTCATGTGAGCTGACGCTCTTCCAAGAATGCAGCAGTTTGCGTCCATCGTACCCATTGAGGATGCGGCAAAGCACGTGGACGTGATCGTCCATCACTACCGCCGCGAGGATCGCCATTCTTTGTTGGTGGTCCCTGGAGATCACATCGAGCACAAGCGTACGCTCCTCCGGGCCCAGTGTTCGCTGTCCTGGATGCAGGCGCCATGTGAAGTGACCTACACCATCGGGCCGGTTGAAGTGCCGAATATGACGTCGATGGTAGAGTCGCATCCGAACAACTTTTCACCATACTTTCGCTGGTCCGTCATCATTCCGGCGCAGCCGGCGCGGAAAAACGCAGGCGCGAATAGGGCGGCCCTTTCAGGGCCGCCATTGCCGTGATCTCGACTCCACCGGACGGCGGGCCAGAAAGGCCCGCCCTCGAGAGGCCAGCTTTCTTCCTTCGCTTCACTATCTTCAATCACGACCAACCCCACTCCCGATGACCACGATCATCCTCCTCCGCCTGATCCATATCCTCTTCGGCGTCTTCTGGGTCGGCACCGCGATCTTCGCCAACTTCCTGCTCTTCCCCGCGCTCAAGGGAGACCCGGCGACGATGGGGAAGGTCGCCGGCAGCCTCGCCGCGCGCGGGATGCAGCGGTGGATGGGGATCGCGGCGGTGCTCACCATCGTCTCGGGCTTCTGGCTCATCTGGGTGATGAGCGGCGGCGACATCGGCGCCTACGCACGGGGTCCCGGCCGCATCTTCACGAAGGCGGGCGGGCTGGGGCTCCTCGCGTTCCTGATCGGCATGCTCTTCGCCCGGCCGGCGGGCCTCAAGGCGGGTGAGATCGGCCAGGCGCTCGCCGCGGCGACCGATCCTGCCGAAAAGACCCGGCTGGCGGGGGAGATGGCGGCGATCCAGAAGAAGACCGCCATCATCACGATGACGGTCGTGGTCCTCCTCCTCCTCGCGGTCGCGGGGATGGCGGTGGCGCGGTACGTGTGAGGGGCGTCGCCTTGACCCTGATGCTCGTCGTCGCCGGGGGACCTCCGATCGCGGCGCAGGGGGATCGATCCCCTCCAGCCGTCCTCCTGGGCGATTTCGTCGACGACTATGGGAACCAGTTCACCATCACGCGTGACGGGTGGACCCAGGCCCCACACGGACGGTTCCGGATCGTGAAATGGGCCCCGGGCGCCGACTACCTCATCGCCCAGAACGACAGCGCCAATACCCACGCTCCGGGGAAGTGGACCCGCATCGACTGGGTGATGCTCGAGGGGATGCCACCCTATGAGTGGGCCTTCTGCCTGAGCGCGTACGAGGCGCCCACCGCCGATTCTGCCGAGGCGATGCGGGTCGCCAGGCCGTCGACGCCGCGTACCGGGTGCAACGGCTATCCCTACTCGCGGATGAAGCGTGTCGTGCGCGAGGACCAGGCGGTCGCCGACTCCCTCGCCAAGCAGAAGTGCCGGGAGGCTTACGCGTCGGTCGGTGCCGACGGCGCAGGCCTCCAGGGTGTCGATGACATGGTCCCCTACGACACGACCAAAGTGATCGGTCGCTCCTGCGGCACGCTCCGGCGTCAGGATCCGCGCCTCCGCGGGGCGGAGTAGCCTCCCGGATCGACGCCAACTCGTTGTCAAATAAGCAGTTACAATTTGCACCCGTCGGTCACATCGGCCGGCGGGTTTGTCATTTTGACAAACGGCGGCTGGCATCCAGGTTGCTCACGTCCGGTCCCGCGGTCGGCGGCGGCTCGCGCCGTGACCGCAGGACCCACACTCAGATCACCAGGAGGCACCGATGTTCAACCTTGTCACCCGGCGTCCCGCCACCTGGGTCGCCAACGACACCCGGCGGATGGACCGGCTCTTCAACGACGTCTTCTCCGCCTTTCCGTTCCCGGACCTGGTCTCCCGCGAGGCCGACGCGACGAGCGCCTGGATCCCGGCGGTCGACATCATCGAGGGGCAGGAGGGACTGACCCTGGTCGCCGACCTTCCCGGCGTCCGCCCCGAGCAGGTGAAGGTCTCGGTGGAGCAGGGGATCCTCACCATCCGCGGCGAGAAGGAGTCGCGCACCGACGGGCGCGACGGCTCGGTCCACCGCTTCGAGCGCCACTATGGCGCCTTCCAGCGGAGCTTCCAGCTCCCGACCTCCGTCAATGCCGACAAGGTCGACGCCCGGCTCGAGCACGGGGTGCTCACGGTGACGCTGCCCAAGGCGGAGCAGGCGAAGGCGAAGGAGATCGCGGTCCGCACGTCGTGAGCGGTCGCACGTGAGAGGGCCTGCGGTCGAGATCTCGACGGCAGGCCCTCTCACCTCTTACGTCATTGCAGTTCCCTCTCACCTTTCCACCACGTACGCCTCCATCGCGTAGTACTCCGCGAGCCCCAGCCGGTCGAGCTCCGCCGCGGTCCCCTTGTTCCGCGCCTCCACCCGCTGCCAGAACTCGCGCGCGTCAGGACCGGGGAAGGGGGCGCTGTCCTTCTGGGACTGGTGCTTGAAGATCGCCTGGATCTTGAGCCGGAGTTCCTCCTGCGAGAGCGGCACCAACCAGGTGGCCTCGGTGATCGGCCACTCCTGCCACGCCCCGCGATAGAGCCACACCTCGGGCCGCCGCTTCCCCGCGCGATCCCCCGCCACCAACGCCTGGTCGATCGCCGCCTTGCACATCCGGTGGGTCCCGTGCGGGTCGGAGAGATCGCCGGCGACGAAGATGATGTCCGGGTCGAGCTCGTCGAGGAGGGCGCGGACGATCTCGACGTCGGCGGGGCCGACGGGATCCTTCTTCACCTTCCCGGTCCGGTAGAAGGGGAGGTCGAGGAAGCGCGCATTCTCTTCCTTCAACCCCACGGTCTCGAGCCCGGCCACCGCCTCCGATTCGCGCACGATCCGCTTCAAGTCCTGCACCTCGGTGATGTCGACATCGCCGGGGCGCTTCGCCGCGAGCGCCTGCTCGACCCGGTCCGAGAAGGCCTGCAGACCCGACTCCCCGACGTGGCGCTCCCGCGCGAGCCGGCGGAGGAAGTCGAGATGCCGCCCCACGTCGTGGTCGAAGACGGCGATGTTGCCGCTCGTCATGTAGGCGACGGTGATCCGGTTCGCGTTGACGGTCAACTTGTGGAGGATCCCCCCCATCGAGATGACATCGTCGTCCGGGTGCGGCGAGAAGACGACGATCCGCTGCTCCCGCGGCAGCTTCGAGCGTCCGCGGATCTTGGCGCCAAGGAGGTTGAACACCTCGCCGTTCAGCACCCCGGGACTCTCCGAACGCGCCACCAGGTCCGAGAGCCCGTGCTCGGCGTAATCGGCCTGAGTGAGCTTGAGGACCGCCTTCTGGATGGTCCGGCTGAGCCAGGTCACCGCGCGGAGCGAGAGTTCCGGGGTCCACTCCACCGGGCCCACGAGCCACGGGGTCGCGATACGCGTCAGCGCCGCCGCCGCCGGCGGGTCGATGATCACGGTCGCGTTCGGGTGCCGCTGCAGGTAGGTTGCCGCGACCTCGTGGTCGATCGGCCCTTCCACGGCGCGTGCGATGATCCCCGCCTTGTGCTCGCCGGTGGCGAGGAGGAGGATCTCGCGGGCGGCGAGGATGGTCGCGACGCCCATCGTGATCGCCTCGCGGGGGACGTTCTCCTCGCCGAAGAAGTCGGCCGCGGCATCCTTCCGCGTCACCAGGTCGAGGGTGATGACGCGCGTCCGGCTCTCCGCCCCCGACCCCGGCTCGTTGAAGCCGATGTGACCGGTACGCCCCACGCCGAGGAGCTGGAGGTCGATCCCGCCGGCCGCGGCGATCGCCGCTTCGTAGCGGGCGCACTCCCCGGCGCGCTCGGCCGCCGGGAGGTCGCCCCTCGGGATGTGGACGTTCTCCCGGCGGATGTCGAGGTGGGCGAAGAGGTTCTCCCACATGAAGCGGTGGTACGAATGGATGCTCGCCGGGTCCATCGGCAGGTACTCATCCAGGTTGAACGTCACCACGTCGGCGAAGCTGACCCGCTCCTCCCGGTGCAGGCGGATCAGCTCGCGGTAGACGCCGATCACCGTGGCGCCGGTGGCGAGCCCGAGGACGGCGCGCCCCTGCTTGGCGCGGATCACCTCGACGATGCGGCGCGCCGCGCGGCGTCCGACCTCGTCGTGGTCGGCGACGATCTGGGTGGGGATCTTCTCGAGGGTGGACATGGTCTTGATACTATAACACGTGCGAGAAGGTGAGAGGGAACTGCAACGGCGTAGGAGGGAAGAGGGCCTGTCGAAGTGATCTCTTCAGCAGGCCCTCTCACGCGTTGTCAGTTCCCTCTCACCTCTCACCCGGCAGGTGAAAGCCCCGTCTCCATCGCGAACTTCGTCAGTCCCGCCACGGTGTGGATCCGGAGCTTCCGCATCAGGCTCTCGCGGTGGGTCTCCACGGTCCGGTGGCTGATGCCGAGCTCGTTGCCGATCTCCTTGTTGGTGAGCCCCCGCGCGATCCCGGCGAGGACGTCCCGTTCCCTTCCGCTCAGCGACGCCAGCTGGCCCGCGCGCGACGCCCGGTCGAGCTCCCCGCGCTTGGCCGCGTTGAGCTTCTCGGCGATGACCGGGGAGAAGAAGGTCTCCCCGGCGTGCACGGCGGTGATCGCGGTGCGCAGGTCGGTCGCGGCGCTGTCCTTCAGGAGGTAGCCGCTCGCCCCCGCCCGCACCGCCTCGAGCGCGTACTCCGCGTTGTCGTACATCGAGAGGATGAGCACCCGCGCCTCGGGGACCTGCTGGCGCAGCTCGGCCGCGGCTTTGAGTCCTGAGCCGCCCGGCATCGAGACGTCGAGGACCACGACGTCCGGCGTCGTCGTCATCGCGAGCCGCACGGCGGCGAGTCCGTCGGCCGCCTCCCCGACGACGCTGAACCCCGGCTGCCGCTCCAGCACGGAGCGTATCCCTTCACGCACCACCGCGTGGTCGTCGACCACCAGGACACGGATCTCCGGACTACTCATCGGCACCATCTCGCATCGCCCTCTCACTTCTCACGCTGTTGCAGTTCCCTCTTACGTGGCCGCGGGAACTCTAATGATGAGGCTCGCCCCGCGGGATGTGCTCCGCAGTTCTACGGAGCCCCCGAGCGCCTCGATCCGCTCCCGCATACCGGCGAGCCCCATGTGCCCGTCGCGTTCCAGCTGCGCCGCATCGTGCTCGCCGAGTCCGCGTCCGTCGTCGGCCACGCTCAGCGTCACCATGGGACCGTCCATCCGGAGCTTCACCGTCGCCCGCTTCGCCTCCGCGTGTCTTGCGACGTTAGCGAGCCCCTCCTGCAGGGCGCGGAAGAGGGCGAGTTCCGCCGCGTCGTCGAGCTTCGGGATCGGATGGTCGCTGTCGAACGACACCGTGAACACGCCGCGCGCGCCGAAGCTCTCCCCCAGGGAGCGGAGGGCGGGAACGAGGCCGAGGTCGTCGAGGAGCGACGGGCGGAGGGCGTCGGTGACGTTCCGGATCCCGCGGATCCCGTCATCGAGGAGGCGCTGCGCCCTTGCCAGTCGCGCGCGCTCGTCGCTCCCGAGGGAGTCCGCCAGCACGCTGAGCTGCATCTTCACCGCGCTCAGCACCTGGGCGGTCTCGTCGTGGAGTTCACGCGAGAGGCGGCGGCGCTCCTCCTCGTGCTGGGTGAGCATCCGCTGGGAGAGCCGCTCGAGTCCGCCCCGCTGTTCATCGATGACGAGGAGGAGGATCCCGACGCCGGCGCCGAGGAGGAAGAGGATGTCGAGGTAGTAGCCCCACGGGGTCCAGGCGCCGCGGGCCCGGAGCAGGGGGTAGTCGAGATGATGCAACGCCCAGAGGACGAAGGTGACGGCCAGGGCGGTGGCGCCCGCGCTCCGTCCGGTACGCCGGCGATGGGTGGCGAAGACGACCCCGGTCCAGAGGGTCGCCCCGCTCAGGAAGAGGACCGCCGGCAGCGCGGCCCAGAGGAAGTGCTCCAGCTGGTAGATCGCGATCCACGACCAGAGGGGCGGGAAGAGCGCCGCGACGACCGCCCAGCGGCGCGGCAGGGGGCGGCCGATCCACGCCAGCGCCGCCGCGAGGAGCACCACCGCGGTCCACCCGGTGAACACCTGATGGGCGTAGAGCCAGTCCCAGTCGGCGCTGCCGAGGAAGAAGACGATGCAGAGGATGCGGAGGAAGTAGAGCGTCCACGCGACCACCCACCACCGGAGGAAGGTCCGGTGGTACCGGAGCGCCAGCCACCCGCAGAGGAGCGCGAGGCCGGCGGTGACGGTCCCTTGCAACAGCGCCGCCGCGAGTTCGGTGACGGTGGTGAGGGGGGTGAATGGCTCCATGCGGGAAAACTACAGGTGCTGTGTGCGGTGTGCTGGGTGCGTGCCCGCTGCTGGGTGTCCGCAGTGCTCAGCACTGGGCACCCGCACTCCGAACGCACCTGGCACCCGCACTCCGTACCCGCACCCCGCACCTGTAGATTGACCCTATGTCCGCATCGCCGCTGGTCACGTACCGCCGTGTCTCCAAGCGCTTCGGCGCCCACACCGCCGTCGACGATCTGTCGCTCGAGATCGGGCGGGGCGAGTTCTTCTCGCTCCTCGGACCCTCAGGATGCGGGAAGACGACGACGCTCCGGCTCCTCGCCGGGCTCGAGGTTCCCGATCGCGGCGAGATCCTGATCGACGGGAAGGCGGTGCAGGGACTCCCCGCCTGGGAGCGCCCCCTCTCGATGGTCTTCCAGAGTTACGCCCTCTTCCCGCATATGAGCGTGACCGAGAACGTCGCGTTCGGCCTGGAGCAGCGGAAGCGGCCGAAGGCGGAGATCGCCGAGCGGGTGCGGAAGGCGCTGTCGCTGGTGCGGCTGGCGCCTGAGACCTTCGCCGATCGCGCCCCGGCCCAGCTCTCCGGCGGCCAGCGGCAGCGGGTGGCGCTCGCCCGCGCCCTCGTGGTCGAGCCCGCCATCCTCCTCCTCGACGAACCCCTCGGCGCGCTCGACCTCCAGCTCCGCAAGGAGATGCAGCTCGAGCTCCGCGCGCTGAACCGTGAGCTCGGCATCACCTTCGTCTACGTGACGCACGACCAGGAGGAGGCGCTCACCCTCTCCGACCGGATCGCGGTGATGGATCAGGCGCGGATCGCGCAGGTGGGAACACCCGCCGAGATCTACGAGGGTCCGCGGACCGAGTTCGTCGCGCGCTTCGTGGGTGAGGTGAACGTCCTGGACGGCAGGATGGCCCGGCGGCCCGGCGGCAAGGTCGCGATCAGGCCGGAGTGGATGGATCTCTATCGGCCGGGCGAGGTGCCGGCGGGGGAGCAGTCGGTCACCGGCACGGTGCAGAGCGTCGTCTATCTCGGCGAGACGCTCCACGTTCACGTGGCGATCGCGGAAGGTCAGCTCCTCAAGGTGGCGATGCGGAATGAGGGCCAGCTGACCAACCCGATCTCCTGGAAGCGTGGAGATCAGGTCGCGGTCGCGTGGCGTCCCGAGGACATCCAGGAGCTCGAGCGCTGATGGCACGCGCCGGGTGGCGGCTCGCCCTGCCGGGGTTGGGGTGGCTCCTCCTGTGGGGGGGGATCCCCCTCCTGATCGTCGTCGCCTACTCGTTCATGGGACGCGGGATCTACGGCGGGGTGGAGCGGGGGTTCACCGTGGAGGCCTATGTCCAGCTCCTCGATCCGCTCTACCTCGGCATCATCGCGCGCACGGTGCTCCTGGCGGTCATGGCGACGGCCGGGTGTCTGCTGATCGGCTTTCCGATGGCGTACGTCATCGCGCGGAGCGGGCGGTGGCGGCGGGTCCTCCTCTTGCTCGTGGTGCTCCCGTTCTGGACCAGTTTCCTGGTCCGCACATACGCGATGATCTTCCTCCTTCGCGACACCGGGCTCGTGAACTCGACCCTGCTCGCGCTCGGCGTGATCGACACCCCGCTGGATCTCCTCTACACCCCGGGCGCGGTGCTCGCCGGGCTCATCTACGGATTTCTTCCGTTCGCGATCCTCCCGATCTACGCCTCGCTCGAGAAGCTCGACCCGGCGCTGCTGGAGGCGGCAGAGATGCTGGGAGCGCGGCCGGCGACCCGGTTCTGGCGGATCACGCTCCCGCTCGCGATGCCGGGGGTCGTGGCGGGAGGTCTCCTCGTCCTGATCCCCGCGCTCGGATCGTTCTTGACCCCCGACCTCCTGGGCGGCGCCAAGACGACCCTCCTCGGGAACCTGATCCAGGGTCAGTTCACCACCGGACGCGACTGGCCCTTCGGGTCGGCGGCCTCGATCCTTCTCCTCGCCGGGACCTTCCTCGCGCTGACCTGGCACCTGAAGCGGTATGGCGAGGGAGGGCACCGGTCGTGACGCGGCGCCTCCCCTGGCCGCTCATCGGCGGAGTGACGGTCGCCTTCGTCCTCCTGCACCTCCCGGTGCTGGTGCTCATCGCCTTCTCGTTCAACGCGTCGCGCTACTCGCTGGCGTGGAGCGGCTTCACGTTCGAGTGGTACCGCGTCCTCGCGGAGCGCCCCGCGATCCTCCAGGGGCTCCGGGCGAGTCTCCTCATCGGCCTGGTCGCGACCCTGCTCGCGACCTTCCTCGGCACGCTCCTCGCCCTCGGACTCCATCGGCTGGGGACCGGGAGGCTCCGGCGGAACCTGGAGGCCGCACTCTACTTCCCGGTGGTGACCCCGGAGATCGTCGCGGGGATCTCGATCCTCGCGCTCTTCGCGCTGCTCCGCGTCCCGCTCGGGATCACGACCGTCATCATCGCCCACGTCACGTTCTGCCTCCCCTTCGTGACGATCGTGGTCCTCGCCCGTGCGGCGGGGATGGACCGGAGCCTCGAGGAGGCGGCGATGCTCCTCGGCGCCCAGCCGGCCCAGGTCTTCTGGCGGGTCACGGTGCCGCAGCTCCTGCCGGGGATCGTGGCGGGAGCGCTCCTGGCCTTCACGCTCTCGTTCGACGATTTCATGATCACCTTTTTCACCGCCGGTCCCGGCTCCACGACGCTGCCGCTCGTGGTCTATGGCATGGTACGGAAGGCGGTGGAGCCGACGATCAATGCGATCAGCACGATCATCCTCCTCGTGACCGCGGTGGCGGTGCTGGGGAGCGAGCTGCTTCGTGGGTCCCCCCTCTCCCGCAAGGGAGAGGGGGACAGGGGGTGAGGTTGGACCGCCGTGATCTCCTCCTGCGAGGATTGGCCGCCGGGCTCTCGTGGAGCAGCGTCGCGCTCCTCCTCGAGGGGTGCGCGCGCGTGCCGGCGGTGGCCGATGACCCCGGGGCCGAGCTGGGGCCCGTCGAATCGAAGCTCCACATCTACAACTGGAGCGACTACGTCGCCCCGGAGACGCTGGAAGGATTCCAGAAGGAATTCGGCGTCGAGATCACGTACGACATGTACGAGAGCAACGAGGAGATGATCGCCAAGATGGTCGCCGGCGGGGACGGCTACGACCTGATCGTCCCGACCAGCTACCTCTGGCCCGCGCTGCGGCAGATGGGGCTCATCCAGCGGCTCAAGCC
>Ga0315910_10005175_pt1 | contig 10722 bp, 10 predicted proteins | sample EdamamesoilMG_FD_204470 | JGI IMG/M metagenome (GOLD analysis project Ga0315910, IMG submission 204470) | Garden soil microbial communities collected in Santa Monica, California, United States - Edamame soil | ecosystem: Environmental > Terrestrial > Soil > Garden | place: USA: California...
ATTCCCCCCATCAAGAATAAGAAACTATAGTCCTGAACTCCTTTGGCCTGTAATAAGATTGAATACATAGGTTTATTATTAAAGACCCCAAAGGTATCCTAATTCAAACAAACTTACCAAACCCGGCTGCAGATATTGGGGTGCGTTAGGAATGATTCTTTAACTTGCTTTCATAACGCAGGAACTTTCTATCTTAATTTATGCGACCCTTCCTTACGGTACTATTTCTGATGGCCTCGTGTTCGTCCATTTTGGCGCAAATAAGTACGGCAGCCATTATTGATGATCTCAATCGTGCCATAGATCATGCCGTTGTAGACAGGGATTTTGTAAAGCTCCGGGAGAGCTATGCTGATGATTTCGTGTTTACGCACGGCACCGGCCTGGTTGATTCGAAAGAAAGCTGGCTGCTAAGCATTCAAAAAAGTACAGACGAATTCTTATCACGCGAGCACGATTCAACCTCGGTGGAGCTTCATGGCGAGGTAGCTATTCTTACCGGGAAACTTAGGGTGTCAAAATTAAAAGGTTCCCTGTATGCGATAAAATATATTCGGGTATACGCCCTGCGGAAAGAAAAATGGTTACTTGTTTCGCACCGAACAATTCAGGAGCGGCATTACTGATGTGAAAATTACTTATCAACTTCTTGCTGACACTTATTAAAAACATTAGCCGGTATGGAGTATCGGTCAGCCTGACGAAGCGCACAAACCGAAGCATCTCCATCACCAATTTCACCGCATTGATTGTGAGCGGTGGACTTATCGTGTTGTGGATTGTTCATACCCTTTATCAGGGATTCGGTACGCCATCTGTTGTCGTGGCCCTGATAATTGTGATTTGCATTATTATCCCTTTCCTCAACAAAAATGAAAAATACGATCTCAGCCGTTACCTGTTAAACATCAGCATTGTATACGGCATGCTTTGCATGGCAATCTTCCGGAAGATAGATGGCGCCACCCATGAAAGCACATACTTTGTGAATCGAACCGCCATTATGATTTTTGCCATCGCGATTCCGGCAGCTTTATTCCACTTCAATGAGCGGATGTCTTTGTTGATTAATGTTGGTCTGGGTTTTCTTGCCCTCATCCTGTATGATCCAATACATAATTTTTGTGGTGTTGGCTATTATCAGGCAGGACACACGCAGGCTGATTACTACTATAACAACTTCCTTTACCTTCTGTTGTTCTTTATGCTTGGGCTGATTTTGTTCTACCTTAAAATGAATCTCGAAAAGTATGAGACCAAGTTCGAGGAAACGATTCAGGAACTATCGGAACGCAACACGAAAATAGATAAGCAGAAAACAGAACTTGGGCAGAAAAACACGTTGCTCATCGAATTGCTGAATGAAAAAGATCAGGACCTGCTCTCGATCAATCAGCAGCTCGTGAAACAAAACAATGATTTACTTCAATTCTCCTATGCTATCTCTCACAACGTGCGCGGACCGGTAGCCTCCATCTTAGGATTGATGAATCTCATTGAAGGAAATGCCATTAAAAAAGATGAACTGCCGGGTCTCCTCAAAAATCTTTCGCACAGTGTTCAGACTATGGATGCCATCCTCCACAAGCTTAACCAGATCCTGGCCACCCGCGATGATACTTTTAACATCCGGGAAGACGTAAATCTGAAAACCGAACTGCGCATTGTTGAAGAAACGCTGGCCCGGCCCATACAGAATAACCATGTCAAACTCCGGTCAAATTTAAAGGCAGACCAGGTGTTCAGCGTGCGTGCTTATATACACAGCATATTAACCCAGCTGATTGCCAATGCTATTCAGTTCCGCTCGCTTTCGCGGCAACCGATCGTTACCGTTTCAAGTTGGTATGAAGGGTCATTCATTTTCATCCAGGTGGAAGACAACGGTGTAGGAATTAACCTTGATCGTCACAAAGAGGATGTGTTCAAACCGTTCAAGCGGTTTCACGCAACAGCCAGCGGCAAGGGGATCGGGCTCTATCTCGTAAAACTTCAGGTCGACAAATTGAACGGATTGATTGACATAAAAAGTATTCCGGATGTCGGATCAAGCATTGTTATCCGATTGGAAAATATGAATTCCGTGTAACCAGCCTTTACTCGACATACAATACAAGTCCCTTCAGGTATTCTCCTTCCGGATGAAAAATTGATACCGGGTGATCGGCCGGCTGCGACAGGTGATGGAGAACTTTTATCTGCCGGCCGGCATGTATTGCTGAAGAAACAATGGTATCATAAAATAGTTGACGGTCTACAACCTGTGAACAGGAGAAAGTAAAAATAATTCCTCCCGGTTTTATTGCCTTCATGGCCTCGGTGTTCAACCGCTGGTAGCCTTTCACTGCCTGGTGCCGGGCATCCCGATGTTTGGCAAAGGCGGGGGGATCAAGAACGATAACGTCATAGTCTTCACGGTCTTCTTTCAGAAAGTCAAAAGTATCCTGCGCAAAACATTTATGCACGCTGCTGTTGAATCCATTTATTTCCAGATTTTTCCGTGTAAGGTCAATCGCTTTTTCTGAAGCGTCTACGGAATGAACCAGGTCTGCTCCTGCCGCTAATGCATAAACAGAAAATCCACCGGTGTAGCAAAACGTATTGAGCACCTTTTTGCCTTTTGAAAAATCCCCGAGCAATCTGCGGTTCTCACGTTGATCCAGAAAAAATCCAGTCTTTTGTCCTTCTTCCCAGTCAACCAGAAATTTGTTACCATTTTCGACAACAACATGCGGTACTGCTCCCATGCCGCTCAGGTATTCATCCACGTGAGTCTCCCGCATCTGACCAGGTAATGTGCCATGGCTCTTGTAATAAATTGCTTTAAGACTTTTTTCAAATACTTCATCCAGTCCCTTCGCGATAGCAGCACGATCGAGGTGCATACCTGCGTCATGAGCCTGCACCACAGCAACGCCATCATAAATATCCACGATTAATCCTGGCAGTCCATCTCCTTCACCATGAATAAGCCTGAAGGCATTTGTTTGTGTCGTAGGCAGACCAGAACTATGGCGTGCACGAAGAGCCTTTGAAATGCGTTGCTTCCAGAAGTCGCCCGGTATCGCTTCATCACCGAAAGAAAGCACGCGTATCGCGATACTTCCATTCTGATAATGCCCATAGCCCAATGTCTTCTTTTTGTAGTTCTGAATTTCAACCCAGCAGCCGTCCGGAAGATCACCTTCTTTAGATTGAATACCGCCCGAAAAAATCCAGGGATGGAAACGTTCGATTGATTGCTCTCTCCCCTTCTTCAAAATAATTTTTCCCTGGATATTCATGTGGCAAAAGTATTTAAAATTTACTCACTTCAGGCGATCTGCCACAGCAAGGTATTTTTTATGCGATCCGGAAAATCCCAGCAAGTACTTTTGTCCACCGTCTTGCAATCCTGATTTCTTTTTGAGCTCGTCAGCACGCAGGGGGTAGTTTCTTACCGCTACATTCCCTCTTCCGTCAGGAAAATAGGGGAGAATAGTTTTCGGATCATTCTTGACAAATGCCTGTACTTTGTAAATACGCCCGGGGAAATCGGATACAAGTTGCGCACTGGTATACAAATGCGTATTCGGTTGAATTTTAAGCAGACCGAACCGGGAAGCCGTAATTTTAAATGCTCCTGCTTTTAGAATGGAAGCATTAGGTTCGTAGAGATAGGTCAACGGTTCACTCCAGCTAATGATGGCATTTTTTTCCTCTGCACCATAAAACGAGAATGTGTCGATAACCGCTTTCAGATTCACCGTTACTATTTCCGGGTCGCCCGAAAAACCTTTTTGACTAAAGAACAAAACTTCTTTACACTCATCTTCTACCGACACTACGATAATGGATCGAACGAATTTCAATTCACGTAATCCTGCGTCAAGGTCAAGGAGCGGGGAAGTTTTTACCAGCAAATGGGTGCACCTTTGAAAAAGCAGATCCTGCAGACTAACCACGTCAGGGGAGCAATCACTTAACTTAAAAACTTTTTTATCACCCGATGTTCTCCGGGACGGATCGACAAATATGAAATCGTAAATCGGTTGCGCGGATGTCAGAAAGGTTGTTGCATCGGTGACGTGATACGTGAGGTTTGTAGCACCCAATGTATGGTGGTTATGGCGAGCAATGGAAAGAATATTTTCGTCCTGTTCTACTACATCCACGAATGCAAAGGCCCGGCTGAGTGACCATGAATCAACACCAAAACCTCCGGTAAGATCGGCCGCTCTGCCCAGGGGTACTTCCTGGGCCGCGACCAGTTTAATTTTAAATTCTGCAGTTCGCTGAGACGAACATTGTTCCATATTTATGGATGGCGGGTACAAAATATCTGATCGCTGATAAAAGGCAGGTAACTTATCTTTTGCTTTTCTTCGGCCATTGATCTGATCAGCAATTAAGGCCATGGACACGCCTTGAAATTCCGGCTGCTTCAATACTAAATTCCGCACGTCATCCTGTTCATGCTCACGGATGAACTGCTGTATTTCAGGCTGCAGAATATGTTGAAGAGTGGACTGCATTATTTTTTCATGCCGGATCTATAGTAAACAAAAATATTTCGCAGATAAGCAAAAAAACCCAAACACTGCGCCACGAGTAAAACCGGATCGGGTCTATCGAATGCATAGATCAGAATCATAACCGAAGCAACGGCACTGATGATCCAGAATCCAATCGGAAGCACTGACACCTTCTCACGTTCAGAGTAATACCATTGATAAACAAATCGCAGATTATGCATGAGTTGTCCGGTTGCACCGATTAGTAAAATCGGATCAGTAAAGTCGTTGTTGCCGATGATTGTGGAAAGACGTTTATCGATACCCAGTGAGATCCATCCCAGGATGGCAAATGGAAGTATGAGAAGCAGAATACGGAGGAGCGAAGGAATTTTACGCCATTCATTTTTCAGCTGAATGTTTCGGATATAAATAAAATAGGAAAGGGTCTGTCCCAGAATAATCACGACATCATCACGAAGGATGCCGTAGATGAGAAAGAGAAATGACCCCAGTAAGCTAATCTGCCAATAAATGGTTGGTGACGCAACTCTGCCCGCTCGTTCGGTATGAATGACTTGTACTATCATCCGGACTCCAAAAAGAGCCTGTGAAAAAAATCCCAGGGCCAATATCCAGGTCATGCTAGAAATAATCGATAGTTTTCTGAAGGTCAAAAAATAAGCCTGGCTACAGTAGCCAGGCTTATTTACAAGAATTCATTATGTGTTATAAAGTGCGTTTCACTTCACGTTGTTCGTAGCTTTCGATCACGTCACCTACCTGAATATCGTTGAAGCCATCAACTGCAATACCGCAATCAAAACCGGATTTCACTTCACTTGCATCATCTTTATGACGCTTCAGTGACCCAAGCTTACCGGCATACGTAACGATACCATCGCGAATGATCCGGATCGGGTTGCTACGCTTGATGAAGCCATCGGTAACCATGCAGCCCGCGATTGTTCCAACTTTAGAAATTTTGAATACTTCGCGTACCTCTGCGTTTCCAACAATTATTTCTTCTGTCTCTGGCGCAAGCATACCTTCCATGGCTGCCTTCACTTCATTGATCGCATCGTAAATGATGGAGTAGAGACGAATTTCAATTTCTTCGTTTTCAGCGAGGCGTTTTGCCGCACCGGAAGGACGAACCTGGAAGCCCACGATAACCGCATCGGAAGCTGAGGCCAGCAATACATCCGATTCAGAAATCTGACCTACACCACGGTGTATGATCGCAATCTGGATTTCAGGCGTTGACAATTTTAACAATGAATCTGATAACGCTTCCACTGATCCATCCACGTCACCCTTAACGATAACGTTAAGTTGCTTGAAGCTACCGATCGCAAGGCGTCTTCCAATTTCATCCAGGGTAATGTGCTTCTTCGTACGGATACTTTGTTCGCGAAGCAGTTGACTTCTCTTTGCAGCTAATTCGCGTGCTTCACGATCCGTTTCCATTACCGAAAATTTCTCACCGGCCTGCGGAGCACCATCGAGACCAAGAAGTACTACAGGTGTGGATGGTCCGGCTTCGTTTACTTTCTTACCGGTGTCATCGAACATGGCTTTTGCACGTCCATAATGCGCACCTGCCAGCACAACATCACCGATACGAAGTGTTCCGGTCTGAATCATAACTGTGGCCACATATCCGCGTCCCTTGTCGAGTGAAGCTTCAATCACCGAGCCTAACGCGCTCTTATCCGGATTCGCTTTCAGATTTAGTAATTCGGCTTCGAGCAGAACTTTCTCCAATAGTTCTTCAACACCCTTTCCTGATTTCGCTGAAATTTCCTGACACTGGTATTTACCACCCCATTCTTCGACCAGGATATTTATTTTAGATAACGACTCCCGTACCTTATCCGGATTTGCCGTGGGTTTATCAATTTTATTTATGGCGATAACAATCGGTACACCTGCAACCTGCGCGTGATTAATCGCTTCTTTGGTTTGCGGCATTACATCGTCATCAGCAGCTACTACAATAATGGCTATGTCGGTAAGTTTTGCACCGCGGGCACGCATCGCAGTAAACGCTTCGTGACCAGGTGTATCGAGGAAGGCAATTTTATTGCCGCTCTTTGTGGTTACGTCATACGCACCAATGTGCTGTGTAATTCCTCCTGCTTCAGAAGCTGTTACCTTGGTATTCCGGATGTAGTCAAGCAATGAAGTCTTACCGTGGTCAACGTGACCCATGATTGTAACGATGGGAGCGCGCGGCTTCAACGTATCTTCATTCTCTACCTCTGCGGCTTCTACTGTTTCGTCTTCGGTTGACGTGAATTGAATTTCAAATCCAAATTCATCGGCAATAACCGTTATCGCTTCTGCATCCAGACGCTGATTGATTGACACAAACATGCCAAGGCTCAAACAGGCTGAGATGACTTCGTTCACCGATACATTCATCAGCGAAGCCAGGTCATTTGCGGAAATAAATTCCGTTACGCGTAAGGTCTTTGATGCTTCCTGTTCCTGGAGCATCTGCTGTTCCTGTGCTTCGGAATTTGCCTGTCTTTTTTCTCTGCGGTATTTAGCGCCAGATACTTTTTTCTGACCACCGCTTAGCTTGGCCAGTGTAGCGCGGATCTGATCCTGGATTTCTTTTTCAGTAGGCTCTTCTTTTTGAACGCGTGGCGCGTGATGTGGTTTGCCACCGCGTTGTTGCTGATGAGGTCGCTGTTGTTGTGGAGCACCTTTCTGTTGCTCATCGCCTGACGCTATTCGTTTCCGGGGACGCTTGCCCTTCCGGTCGTCTTTTGTGTCTGATGACGCCACCGGTGCATCTTTCTTCTTTTCTACCGGCAGTTCGATTTTGTCCACAACTTTAAGCCCTTTAAGCTTATCCGCCTTGGCTTTAATTACTTCGAGTTCCTGCTCTTGGGGTTTTTCTTCAACGACGGGTTCAGCTTTCTTGGGAACCTCTTTCTCTTTCACAACCGGCTTTTCAATCACAGGTTCTTCAACCTCTTCCTTGACAACCGGTTTCTTTTCAAGTTCAATTTTACCGACAACTTTAATACCCTCGAGTTTAGGCTTTTCACGCTCAACCTTCTCGGGTTTCGCCTCCTCTTTTGCCTTAAGATCCTTGGATCCCAGGTTTTTGATCATGATGCGCTCTTCCTCTTCAACCCGTTTCTTGATTTCCTTCTCGGTATCAAGCACCAGGTTATCACCGTGTTTGGCTCCGATAGAAAGACCGGAAGCTTCCAGCTTTTCGGTTGCCGAAGAGGCAAATTCTTTGGACAGAATCGCAAATTGTTCAGGCGTAAGCTTGGCATTGGGGTTGTTCTCAACCTCAAAACCCTTCTTTGCCAGAAAGTCCAAAATGGTGTTGTGGCCCACATTGAGCTTTCTCGCTGCCTGACTCAACCTGATCAACTTTTCTTCTGCCATATTCAAACTCAAATATGCCTGTTTTTTTAAAGACTTTAAAAGAGTTCACAGTTAATTGGTAGTTATCATAACACCACTTAACCGGAACCTACTACTCAAATTCACGCTTCAGAATATTCAATACGCTTTCAACGGTTTCTTCCTCGAGATCTGTTCGTCTTACGAGTTCATCCTTTGAAAGTGCCAACACGCTCTTCGCGGTATCCAGTCCAATACGATTCAGTTCTTCAATAACCCAGCTTTCGATTTCATCTGAGAATTCGTCAAGATCAACATCCTCCTCGCTTTGTCCTTCAGCCAGTTCACGGAATACGTCAATTTCATACCCCACCAGTCGGCTTGCCAGCTTGATATTCAATCCGCCTTTACCGATGGCTAATGATACCTGGTCGGGTTTCAGATACACCGAAACACGGCCGTTATCTTTATCTACCTTAATGGATGAAATTTTAGCCGGACTTAAGGCGCGCTGGATATAAAGTTCCAGGTTCTCAGTGAAATTGATTACATCGATATTTTCGTTCTGTAATTCGCGAACAATGGCGTGAATCCGTGATCCTTTCATACCCACGCAAGCACCAACCGGGTCTATCCGGTCATCATAAGACTCAACCGCTACTTTCGCACGTTCGCCAGGTTCACGGACAACTTTTTTAATGGTAATCAATCCGTCATAAACTTCGGGAACTTCCTGTTCGAAAAGTCTTTCCAGGAACACCGGGGATGTCCGTGAAAGAATGATCTTCGGATTACCGTTTACCATTTCCACCTTATGTACGATTGCCCGTACATTCTCGCCTTTGCGGTAGCGATCCTTTTGAATCTGCTCATTGCGTGGAACGGCAATCTCGTTTCCTTCTGCATCGGTCAAAAGAACCTCTTTGCTTAAAATCTGATAGACTTCTCCGGTGATAATTTCACCTACGATGTCTTTATATTTCTGGAACAGGATATCCTTTTCCAGGTCTTTCACTTTCTGGATGAGGGTCTGACGTGCCGTGGTTACCGCTCTACGGCCGAAGTCTTCAATAAATACCTGTTCAGATACTTCTTCCCCCACCTCAAAATCAGGTTCAATTTTGCGGGCTTCAGTAAGGCTTACTTTATCAAAGTCCCAGATATCTTCTGAATCATCGTCAACAATTTCGCGGAACCGGTAAATTTCAAGGTCACCTTTATCAGCGTTGATAATGATGTCAAAATTTTCATCTGACTCGTACTTTTTACGGATCATGTTCCGAAATACGTCTTCCAGAATACGGATCATCGTTGGACGATCAATGTTCTTCTGCTTGGCAAATTCAGCAAACGACTGAATTAATTCATGTGCATCCATGGTTACGTCTTATTTAAAACTAACTATCACAAAAGCTTTTTCGATTTCAGCGAAAAGTACCTCTACGGGCTTTTCTTCTTTCTTTTTTCCAGATCCAATCTCCTGGATCAGGGTAATTCGTTCCTCATTAACTTCGGCAAGCCGACCCTCTACGGTGTCGTTCGCACGTTTTACTTTTAGTTTCCGGCCGATATTCCTGGCGTACTGTCGCTTCAACTTTAGTGGATGATCAACTCCGGGAGTTGAGACCTCCAAGGTATAGCTGTCTTCCATCCAGGAGACTTCGTCCAGGCCTTTTGAGAGCTCGCGACTAAGGTTTGCGCAATCATCAATGGAAACCCCCTGGTCGCCATCAATGAGTACCAAAACTTTCCGTGGGCCATTTTTTGAGGAAACAATGACGTCAACAACAAAAAGAGCCGGATTTTTCAATCCTGCCTCAGCCAACAGCCTTATTTCCCCGATTATATCCATCCCGAAAAATTTCTATAAACAAAGAGGGGACTTATCGTCCCCTCTAAATAGTTAATTCAGAAACTCGCTGCAAAAGTATATATTTTTTGATCATTCGCAAAAAGCGCCAGAATTTGATCAGAACGTGCATTCTCTAACGGTCCAGCTCATGCAATTCCGCCTGTAAGTTGATCCTGGCCTGAACCTCGTAAAGATTAAAAAAATAAGAAGTTTTGAAAATTCTTTTCATGTCCAGAAAATGCCTGAGTACTTTCTTTCTTCCGGGCTTGTAAACGATATCCGGGTAAACCGAATATTCCTTTCTAATACCGCGAACGTACTCCTGATAGCTGGAGGTGCTTTTGCCGAGAATAGACAAATCAGCATCGGTAAAGAAGTTTACGTCTTGGTTTTCACTTACCGAATGCTTTTTGGTAGCGAGAATCATTTCGGCACAACAGTCAATCTTCTCCTGAGGCAACTGAATTTTATGAAGCCTCAATGATGCTGCTTCTGCGCTCTTCTCTTCGTTATTGCTTTTCAATGCATGGTAAATGAAATCATGGTAGGCAATTGAAAAGATCACCGTGTCCCAGTCGACAATGACGTTTTTGACACCCATCAATTCATTCAACAGAGAATCAAGGTGACCGAGATTATGATATTGTCTTGACTTTGAGGTGTAGTTTTGCTGAATTTCATCCCAAAGCAAATTCACCAGTGCAATATGCTTTGAATATGCGCCCGCAGTTTCCAAAAAAGTTTGCCGCATCATTACGTTTAGATGTAGTCGGGCAAATTTTTGAGGTACGTTCCATAGCCACTTTTTTCAAGCGGTTTGGCCAGCATCAGTAATTGCTCTTTGGAAATAAAGCCCATGCGGTAAGCCACTTCTTCAATACATCCAATTTTCAGGCCCTGACGTTGCTCAATCACCTGAACAAAATTAGAGGCTTGCATGAGCGAGTCAAATGTGCCGGTGTCAAGCCAGGCCGTACCCCGACTCATTGTAGCAACGGTTAACTT
>Ga0315910_10005176_pt1 | contig 10722 bp, 9 predicted proteins | sample EdamamesoilMG_FD_204470 | JGI IMG/M metagenome (GOLD analysis project Ga0315910, IMG submission 204470) | Garden soil microbial communities collected in Santa Monica, California, United States - Edamame soil | ecosystem: Environmental > Terrestrial > Soil > Garden | place: USA: California...
GCACCGGCCGACATACAGCCTGCGTCCGATGTTGAGAATTACAACAGTGGTGCACCCATCACCGGCATCGTCAACAATCACGGTGATATTACCATGATCATGGATATCGAAAGGATATTCTCTACTAACGAAATAGTTCAATTGAATCACGCTGTCAACTAATAAATACCCAAGCCATGTTTAAAAATCTGAATATTCGCACCAAGCTGATCACGGCATTTACCGTTTTGCTTGTGCTGATGGGCGTCATCTTTGTGATCTCCTATAATCGCATCGGCACCATCAATGAAAAAATGAATGAGATCACCGATGTCAACGCGGTGCAGTTACAAGTTATCGGTGACATTGAAGTGAACCTGATGGAAATCAAGGTTACGCAAAAAAGACTGCTGCAAACCGATGATGAAAAAGAGAAGGATGCTTTCGTGCGGTACATGGAAAATGAAACCGTGCTGCTTAACAACAACATCGATGCGCTCGATAAAAGTATTGTTGACGATGCAACGAAAGTTAAAGTACAGGAGCTTCGTGGAAAAATAAACGAGTTTCTCACGATCAACAAAACCGTTGTTCAGTTATCCGGTCAGAATTCGGAGACCATTGCAGCACACGTATCTGAAAATGAATCACTCGTAGAGTTCAACAAGCTTAAATCTACGCTTGATCAGTTGATCGACCGGTTAAGTGCTTCCGGTTCAAAAGAATTGCTGCAGAAAATTTATCAGCTTCGCGCGCACCTGGCCGAATTGAAGACCACCGAGCATGAACTTATTGAAGCCAAAACGGAAGAAGGTGGTGCACAGATAATCCACGCAGCGGGCGACATTGAAAATCAGATTGAGTTACTCACTACCGCCATCGGCTCTGTACTGAACGGTGAAACAAAGGCATTGTTTGACCGGTACCAGACGCAATACGCGGTGTTCTATAATATTCACCTTCGTGTGAGAGACCTGGGCGGTAAAAACACAAATACCCGTGCCGAAGCGATTTCCGAAAGCGACATGGAAACGGTTGACGAGGCTGCAGACCTGGTGCTCGGAGACATCGAGGCCAATATCGAAAGCGAAATGGCAAACGACACCAAAGTTGCCGATGAACTGTATGCTTCTGCCGTGCGCATTATGATTAGCATTATCATCGTCTCCGTACTGTTAGGTTCATTGATCGCGATCTGGTTATTGCGTGACATTGTAAGTTCACTGAACATCGCCAAAACCGCGATCAAGAAAGTGGCACAAGGTGATTTCTCTGCCGATGTGCAGGCTGAAAACCAGGATGAGATTGGCGATATGCTGAAAGAATTGCAGTTCATGGTGGAGAAACTCCGGAACAGTGTTGACGTAGCCAAACTGGTTTCCAAAGGAGACCTGACGATCGATTTCGCTGCGATAAAAAATAAAGGTGGCGATCTGGATGAGGCGTTGGAGAGCATGGTGAATAACCTGCGTGAGATCGCCACTACAATTTACAACGGTGCCGAGAATGTATCTGCGGCAAGTCAACAGGTGGCAGCCGCATCGCAGCAGATGTCGCAGGGTGCGCAGGAGCAAGCAAGTGCAACTGAAGAAGTTTCTTCTTCCATGGAGCAGATGGTAGCGAACATCCAGCAGAACACCGACAACTCACGTGAAACGGAGAAGATCGGTAACAAGGCAGCAAAAGATATTCAGGTGAGTAGTGAATCGGTTTCCGAAACGGTGGAAGCGATCACCAACATTGCGGAGAAAATTGCCATCATCGAAGAGATCGCATCGAAGACAGACCTGCTGGCGTTGAACGCAGCCGTTGAAGCAGCACGTGCCGGTGAGCATGGAAAAGGTTTTGCTGTAGTTGCTGCGGAAGTACGCAAGCTGGCGGAAAGATCACAAAAGGCTGCCGCTGAAATAACTGAAATTTCATCCAAGACGGTGAAAGCAGCACAACAATCGAAAGAACTTTTATTAAATACCTTACCGGATATCAGCAAAACAGCTCAACTGGTTCAGGAAATTGCTGCAGCCAGCGTGGAACAAAACACCGGGGCAGACCAGGTGAATGGTGCCATCCAGCAATTGTCACAAGTAACCCAGGGCAACGCTTCGGCTGCGGAAGAAATGTCATCCAATGCAGAAGAGCTCAGCGGTCAGGCGGAAGAACTGAAGGCTGCTGTGAGTTACTTCAAACTGGATAATCGCGTCATCGCCAAGTCCAAAGCAAAATCATCAGGATTGCGTAAACCCGTGAAAGGAAATTTTAAAGAAGCCACTGTATCCGCGAACGGAAATGGTCATGCTAAAGGATTTGACCTGCGATTGGACGATGGACCGTCAGACAACGAGTTCACAGACTTTTGATTCGTTAAAGATGAAGTCGCTATCCGGAGTGTGCTATGAAAATAAATGAAGCCGGGTAGTGGACTAAGATAGGGGGAAGTGCTCCGCAATGTGAAGTAGATTGAGGAGAAGATTGCGGGCACTTTTTTTAATTCTGCTGGAACATTATATGAAACCAAAGTATTTTATCCTCATACTTTTCTTTCTTGCCAACACGGCTGGTTTTGGTCAGCCTTCTGTTCGGATTTCTGCGGAAAACTTTTTGGCCGCTGTATCCACGCATCCTTCCATCGGGCAACATGCCGATGCGATGGAGGTACTGGATGCTTCTGTTGATATCGCCAGGGTGTCGCCTGATCCCAGCCTGGTATTGGGAAATTTGTCGGGTGACGTTAGCGGGATAAACATGCCGCACCAGTTGTTTGTCGGATTTAATTATACGCTTGAAACGGGAGGTAAACGGAAGCAACGCGTTCGTCATGCAAAAGCCGAACGTAATCTGGCCGGCCTGGAACATGTGGTTTTTGTAAATGAGTTCAAGCGCGATGCCCTGCTGGTGTTTCAAAATTGCTGGGTGCTCGAGCAACAAATCCACGAAGCGAACCAGTTGCGATCCGATCTGCTTTCGGTACGGATCAATGACACCACCCTTTTATTGAAACAGCAATTGCTGGTGGTGGAGAATGAGAGGCGCCTGAACGAACTTGAGATTAGGTATGTAAAGGCAACGGCAGAATTGAATGACCTCGTTCATCACGCATTTGGCGACCAGCCGGTATTGCCCGATGGATGGGCATGGTCTTATGAAGGTGATGTGCCTGCAAAAACAAATGCGGCAACGGTAGAGGTAACCCGTGCTTCCGTGGATGTATTGAAAGAGGAGGTATTGCTCTCGGCCAGCAATCGCGCGCCAGACCTTTCATTTACATTGGGCAATAGCTACATCACGCGCGCTACAAATCAGGAAGCGCCATCCCCGAGCTACAACGCGTTGACAGCATCCGTGACTATCCCGCTGAAATTTTCAAATCTGAATAACGCTTCAAGGCGAATGGATGCGTTGCGCCTGCAGAACGTCAGAAGCCTCGAAGTGAGTGCCGTAGAAGAATCCGACAACGCGTGGATGGAATCGGTACGGGAGATCAATCGGCTCACCGAGTCTTTTTCGCAGATCAACATGGTGATCGGGTTGCAGGAAAAATACATAGCAAAAATTTCGGCTGAAGAGCCGTTGCTGTTGTTGACTGAGCTGAATCAATTAAACCAATATAGGACACAACGCTGGCATGTGTTGGAAAACATTGCCCTGCAGAAAGCAGAATTGTTTGTCCGGAGCGGTATTTTGCCACCGGTTGAACCAACCCTGGTTTCGGGCAGTCATTAAACCTTTGATAAAGTAACCCAATAAAGACACCCGCAATGGAAAACCCCCTTTTCGTTCGGATGGATGATGAAAGTTTTGCGCGACTGAGTTCGTACGTCACGCGCGAATACGGTATCAAACTTCCTGTTAACAAACGATCGATGCTGGAGAGCCGCCTGAATAAAAAGGTGAAGAGCCTCGGCATGGATAACTATAAACAATTCCTCGATTACATTTTCAGTGACGAGGGTAAGCAACGTGAACTGTTTCATGTGATCGACCTGATCACAACCAACAAAACGGATTTTTTCAGAGAACCCGAGCACTTCCGGTTTTTAACGGAAACGTATCTGCCGCAGTGGACCGATGCCGAAGGTAAACGGAGTATGAACGTGTGGTCTGCGGGATGTTCTTCGGGTGAAGAGCCCTATACACTGATTATGGTGCTGGAGGAGTTTCGGAAAAGAAACCCGCAGTTCATGTACAACCTGCTGGCCAGTGATGTTTCCATCCGTGTGATACAGTCAGCCTTCAAAGGCATTTATACGATGGATAAAATCCTTGCACTGCCAGTGGAGCTGAAGCGTGCCTACTTTCTGCGCAGCAAATCACAACCGGACTTGGTGCGGGTGAAACCGGAGTACCGGAAGAAAATCGCTTACAGGCGCATCAATTTTATGGATGACGGTTTCGGGCTGGCAAAGCATGATTATGATATCATCTTCTGCCGGAATGTACTTATCTATTTTGATAAGGCGACACAGGAAAAAGTGATCCAGAAATTCATATCGCACCTGCGACCGGGAGGTTTATTATTCCTGGGCCACAGCGAGTCGATTATGGGAATGAATCTGCCACTGAAGCAATTGCGACCCACCGTTTACCAGGTAATCACATGATACTCCGCAAGCATACGGTATATCCCGGACAGTACATCATCACATCCGTTCCCTCGCTTATCTACACGGTATTGGGATCGTGTGTTTCGGTTTGTTTGTGGGATAAGGTGACTAAAATCGGAGGACTAAACCACTATCTGTTGCCGGGTACGACAACGGATGATAAGGGAAATACGAATCGGGGATTGACGGCTACTACTATGCTTGTACACTCCATGCTGAACAGAAACGTAAAGCTGGAAAACCTGGAAGCTAAAATATTTGGCGGATGCAATTCCCTCTATAAGAACAACGACATTTTCAAAGTAGGCGAGCGCAACATCATCATGGCGTTGGAAGTATTGAAGTCTTTTGATATTCCCGTCACAGCCCGGCATGTTGGCGGAGAATACGGAAGAAAAATTGTTTTCAATACCGGCACGGGCAGGGTGCAGATGCGCATATTAACCAAAACAACAGCGGAGATAAATGAAGAAATCAATAAGGGTTTTGGTTATTGATGATTCCGCGCTCGTACGTCAGACGTTGAGCGAGATCATTAATTCAGACAGTCAGCTGAGCGTAATGGCCACGGCTGGCGATCCCTATCTGGCAGCTCATAAAATCCGCGAAGAAATTCCGGATGTGATAACCCTTGATGTGGAGATGCCGCGCATGGATGGCTTGACGTTTCTCAAGTCGTTGATGGCGCAGTATCCGGTTCCGGTAGTGATCATTTCCAGCCTCACGCAAAACGGAAGTCAGCTGGCGTTGCGTGCATTAGATCTGGGCGCTATTGAAATTGTAGCGAAATCCGAAATCCGAAATACTAAAGAGCACCTGGAAGAATCACGCATACGGATAACGGATGCTATCAAGGCAGCGTACATGGCACCAGTGAAACGTATTGCTGTAAACCGGCCACACCCGGATGAACAGCCGGTGGTCAAGTCCGATTCACATTCTCCAATCTATAAAACCACAGACAAGGTAATTGCTATCGGGGCCTCAACGGGAGGAACTGAGGCGTTGCGTTTTGTTTTGCGGAGTATACCTGCCAACTGCCCCGGAATATTGATCACACAACATATGCCACCCGGATTTACAAAAGCGTTTGCTGATCAGGTGAACACAATTTGTGATGTAACGGTGAAGGAAGCGATGGATGGTGAACGCGTCATGCGTGGGCATGCCTACATCGCTCAGGGAGGCAGGCACATGGAGCTCTACCGAAGCGGTGCAAAGTATTTCATCCGGATTCGTGATGGTGAGTTGGTAAACCGGCATAAGCCTTCGGTTGAAGTGTTGTTTAACTCCGTGGCAAAACATGCCGGGCAAAATGCACTGGGTATAATTCTGACCGGCATGGGGCGCGATGGTGCTGCCGGTTTGTTAAACATGAAAAACGCAGGTGCCAAAACCGTAGCACAAGACGAGGCCTCCAGCGTGGTATTCGGAATGCCGAAGGAAGCGATTGCGATCGGGGCGGCAGACCAGATATTATCATTGAAAGATATACCACAACGGATCATTGGCTATTACTGATTTGCCTGGCGACTCACATAAAAAACAAAAGGAGGCCAAACGCCTTCTTTTGTTTTTATGTGAACCGGAATGCTGATCAGAATATGGTTCTGAAAAGTAAGAATAACGTTCCGGATAAAATCATCACCACAGGTAAGGTGAGGAGCCACGCCATCAGAATATTTCGTACGGTATCCGACTGAAGATTTTTAACACCTTTTGTTGCCACCATCGATCCGGCAATTCCCGATGAAAGCACGTGTGTTGTACTTACGGGTAGTGCAAAGTAGGTGGAGATACCGATGGTTGAAGCTGCTACAATTTCAGCGCTCGCACCTTGTGCATAGGTGAGGTGTTCTTTGCCGATCTTTTCGCCAATCGTTTTTACAATTCGTTTCCACCCGATCATGGTACCCAGCCCGAGGGAAACCGCGATCATCATAATAACCCAGCCTGGTGAATAGTCGGTTATCTTCTTCACGTTCTTGAATTCTCTTTTCAGAATGTCCTTATCGGCTTCACTCATACGCACCTCCGGTTTTTCCTGCAGCGCCTTGATGTGGCGGTCGATCACCAGAATGTCTTTCCGTACCAGGAATCGTTCGTTCGGTGCGATGGATTCAACTGTTGCTGCCCGCGAAAGCTTGCCAATGAGATCCACACTTATACTTTGAGCCGCTTCCAGTTTAGCGCGGTCGGGAGCGGAGAGGGGAGAAGGATCGATCGATTGGACAACGGCTTCAATACGCTGAAGGGGCTGCACCAGGGTTGACGGATCTACGTCTGAATTCAACGCGAAGTAAGCGGGTACAATACCAATGAGGATCAGCATGATCAGGCCGACACCTTTCTGGCCATCGTTTGAACCGTGCGTAAGACTCACACTACCGCAGGTTAGAATCAAGAGACTACGGATCACTAATGGAGGTGGAGCATTTTTTTTAGGCTCTTTAAATAAAGTATCGCCATACGAAGTTTTCTTCGTGAGGTTCCGGATGATGAACATCAGTATGATCGTCATGGAGAAACCAAACAAAGGCGATATGAGTAAAGACAAACCGATCTCCTGCGCCTTGCCCCAGTTTACAGCAGTCTCGGTAGCATCGGGCAATAGCGAATAAGCGATGCCTACGCCTAATATCGATCCGATAAGTGTATGTGAACTGGAACAGGGAATCCCAAAATACCATGTGAGCAGGTTCCAGAAGATTGCGCTGATCAGTAACGCCATTACCATGGCCAGACTATGCGCTATATTTTGATCCACCAGCGACTCAACCGGAAGCAGGTTGATGATACCCACGGCAACTCCCACACCACCGATCAGCACTCCGGTAAAGTTGCAGATACCGGAAAGAACAACGGCCACCCAGGGCTTCAGCGAATTGGTATAAATGACGGTAGCAACAGCGTTGGCGGTATCATGAAATCCATTAACAAATTCAAAACCGCAAGCAGCAATAAGACATATTACTAGCAATATGGAATACGACAAATCAAGTTCGAACATAGGTTAGAAATTCGTGCGCAATCTACCTTGAATATTACTGTTCAATGTTAAGTCAATGTTAACTTTTTTATCACTTTATTTTTATACTCACTTTACGTATTTGAAAATCAGTGTGTTAACTGATGCCATTTTGGGAATCAGGAGTGATTGCCCAAAACGAAACAGGTCATTCGCAGCCTATTCCTATTGAAAGTTATTGTGTTTGGTTCGTGTTTGAAATATACTTTTGAAGTCTTGATGGAAACAGAGATCAGGGGACACACTTTTAAGTTATTGCCGCAGCGCGCTATTCACTGGAAGCAGAATTCTATCGTGCTGCTGGCCGATTTACACCTGGGCAAGATCAACCATTTTCGCAAAGCGGGTATACCGGTGCCCACCAAAGCCAATGACCATAACCTCGAAATTCTGATTGACCTTCTCCAACAAACGAAACCGCAGCGGGTTATCTGTGTTGGCGATCTTTTTCACAGTCATTACAATCCGGAATGGGAAACCTTTGGTGAAGTAGTAAAACACTTCCGGCATGTTTCATTCGAACTGGTGATCGGCAATCATGACATCATGAGTATGCTTCAATATGATCGCAAGGGTATACAGGTTCATGAGCGGCTTGAGATAGACGACTTTGTTTTCACACACCATCCGTTGGAGGAGGTTCCCGATAATGCGTACAATATTGCCGGACATATACATCCTGCGGTTCACCTCGTGGGCAGGGGAAAGCAAGGCATGACGCTGCCGTGTTTTTATTTCGGTGAGCGACAAGCTATCCTTCCGGCTTTTGGCATGTTTACAGGCCTGGCCGCGATAAAACCCAAATTGAATGATCAGGTTTTTGTAATTGCCAACGATCAGATACTTCGTATGCCTGCATCCGGGTAAAACGCTGAATACAGAATACGAAATTGAGCGATAGTCAGACCTGCCTTACGACAGTGAACTTTCCCGGCATGAATTTTTGCTTTACTTTTCGCAATTAACTGTTCACCCGATCATGAAGTATCTTATCGTTATTTTTTCATTCCTATCATATACCGTAGTATCTGCTCAGGATACCACACGGCTGTCGCTATTGTTTGCAGGCGATATCATGGGGCATGATTCACAGATCGCCTCGGCATACGATGCGGTAAATCATAAGTATGATTATACTTCGTGTTTCCGATTTGTGAAACCCTACATCGAGTCGGCTGATCTGGCCTTGGGAAATCTGGAAGTAACGCTGGCAGGAACACCGTATAAAGGATATCCCCAATTCAGTTCACCCGATGAACTTGCCGTTGCCCTGAAAGATATGGGTTTTGATATCCTGGTTACGGCAAACAATCACTGCGTTGACCGTGGCAAGAAGGGACTGGAGCGAACCATTGCCATGCTGGATAGTTTCAATATTCCTCACACCGGCACGTTCATAGACGAAGTTAACCGCCTGAATGATTACCCCCTGTTGGTAGAAAAAAATGGATTCAAACTTTCACTGCTGAACTATACCTACGGAACCAACGGACTTCCCGTATACAAACCTAACATCGTGAACACGCTCGACACAGCAACGATGCGAAAGGATCTGCTGAAAGCCCGGTCGCAGAATCCCGATGCGATCATCGTGTTTACGCATTGGGGTGCAGAGTACCAAAGCCTGCCATCCAAACAACTCAAAGACCTTACTGAATTTTGTTTTAAGCACGGTGCCAAGCTGGTGATCGGAGCACACCCTCATGTTATTCAGCCGATGGAGTGGCGGAAAGATAAAGATCAGTTTGTAGCATACTCGCTCGGTAATTTTGTTTCCGGTCAGCGAAAACGATACACGGATGGAGGTGCCCTTGCGTATGTTGAACTGGAGAAGATCACCTACAAACCGGATAGTGCCTTAACTACGATCGACAGCGCTGGATATTACCTGGAGTGGGTTTACCGCACTGTGGATAGCCACAAGAATTATTATGTAGTTCCCGCATCGAAATTTGAAACTGACTCCATACCCTTCGTAAAAGATGTTACTTCTAAAACTGCCTGTGAATTGTTTTTGAATGATTCACGTGCCCTTTACAAAAAACACAATGTGAATGTTTCCGAGATCGAAAGCTTACCGCGTTCATTCGCGATCAAACCTGAAGATTGAATTAATCGGGATAGCTTTGTGCCCAGCGTTGAAAAAGCAATCTTGCCAACGGTGAAATCGAATCTGGAACATGAAATCTGGAATCCGCAGTGCAAAGAAACTCTCGCAGGAAGAACTGAAAGAATTCCTGGATAAAAAAGTTGAACAATTTAACCGGCCCGCGTTTATTACGAACGATCCGATTTCTATTCCCCATAGTTTTTCGAAAAAGCAGGACATTGAAATAGCGGGGTTGTTTGCTGCCGTGCTGGCGTGGGGCCAACGCGGTACCATTATTAAGAAATGCAGGTCATTGTTGCAGATGATGGACAACGATCCGCACCAGTTTATACTTCATCACGGGGAAAAGGACCTGAAACCTTTTCTGGAATTCAAACACAGAACCTTCAATCCCACAGACACCTTGTATTTTATTGAACTGCTTCGGTGGTATTACCGGCAACATGCATCCCTCGAGGATGCGTTCCGTGTCGATCCTTCTGAAGAAACAATCGGAAGGGGTCTGGTTAATTTTCAGGAAATGTTTTTCGGCCTCGAGCAGGCGCCACACCGGACGCGCAAACATATTCCCTCACCTGCCCGGAAGTCCACCTGCAAGCGAATGGTCATGTACCTGAGGTGGATGGTTCGGCAGGATAACAAAGGTGTTGACTTCGGCATCTGGAAAAAGATCAGTCCGGCACAGCTGGTGTGCCCCTGCGATCTTCATGTAGACCGGGTAGCCCGGAAACTGAAACTTATCAGGCGCAAACAAACCGACTGGCAAACGGCCCTTGAGCTAACCGCCAAGCTCCGGAAGCTTGACCCTACCGATCCGGTTAAGTATGACTTTGCTCTTTTCGGATTAGGTATCGAAGAAGGATGGTCTAAGCGAGGCACGAAGGTAGTGCGGAGCTAACACGCCCTCGAGCAGTTCAGCAAAAAATGCTAATCAATGATCAATTCTTTTTGCTGGAGTGCCAGGCTGATCAGCATAATGATAAGCAACACCAGCGCCAGGAGCA
>Ga0315910_10005178_pt1 | contig 10719 bp, 11 predicted proteins | sample EdamamesoilMG_FD_204470 | JGI IMG/M metagenome (GOLD analysis project Ga0315910, IMG submission 204470) | Garden soil microbial communities collected in Santa Monica, California, United States - Edamame soil | ecosystem: Environmental > Terrestrial > Soil > Garden | place: USA: California...
TATAGCGAATACCACAGCGCGGTACTCACCGGCTTCCAGGCCAACCGGAACGCCGCTGCCGACGTGCTCTTGATCGGCATGGCGGCCGCTGGGGCTTTTTTCGCACCATCGCTCTCACCGGGAGGAGGTGCCGATAGCAATAGTCGCTTGGCGTCGCGCCGGGCTGCGGCCGTTGCTTTCACGGGCATTGTGGTGCTGCTCTTCTTCGCGACTCTGCTCACGGGTTCGCGCATGGGCATTGCGCTCATTCCCGTCACCCTGCTCGCTGTATGGGTAATGCTGCGGCCGGCGCTTCGCGATCTGGGACCCATTCGGCATCTCCCTGCTCTCGCCACAGCCCTGGCGGTAAGCGCGGTTGCCGTGTTCGCGCTCAGTGGGGGCAACCGCGCGTTGGGTTCGGTGGTCGACCGGTTTGCCCAAGCCGATGGTCGCAGGGAGCTGTGGCAGGACGCCTGGTTCGCAATGGCCAACGCGTGGCCGTTCGGCGTCGGCGTTGGCGGCGCCCAACCCGCCCTGATCGCGGCCGAGCGCCTTGAAGTGCTGGATCCGCTGATCCCCAACCGGGTTCACAACGACTATCTCGAACTCGTGCTCGAAGGTGGCTTGCCGGCGATCATCATGTTTTTCGGGGTCGTTGCCGCCTTGGCATGGATGGCCGTGCGGACGTGGCGGCAACGTCCGGAAGAGCGATGCTTGACAGCGCTGGGACTGACGATTCTTCTGATCGCGGCGGCGCATTCATTCGTTGATTATCCGCTCCGTTCCATGGCATTGGCATGCCTCATAGGGACCGGCGCGGGCTTGCTGGTTGCTGCACCGAGATCGTCGGCGGCATCCAACCTTAATCCATTGAGCCCTGCGGATAAATTGGGGAGCTAACTTGTCGAGTTTGTTGAACCGCGCCTGCGCTGTTCTGATCGGGTCGTTGTTGATTTGCGCCTGTCAGCCTGAGCTCAAATCAGACCTGCCCGCCGGTCTGGCGGCTTACGACGCCATCGCCGACGTGCCGGCGTCGTCGCCGGTAGGCTATGCGCTGCAGCCCGGCGACAGAATCGCGGTCAGCATGTACCAGGAAGACGAGCTGAACCAGCGGGAGCTGCTCATCGACGAAGCGGGAAAGATCTCGCTGCCGCTGGTTGGCGACGTGAGCGCCGCCGGGCTCACGACCGGACAGCTTTCGCGCGACATCGAGGCCGCCTATCGGCGCGGCTTCCTGCGCAATCCGCAAGCCAATGTCCTTTTGCTCACGGCTCGCCCGCGTACGGTCTCGGTCGAGGGACAGGTGAAGGACGCCGGCGTCTACCAGATCGAGCCGGGTTATACGCTGCTCAGCGCGCTGGCGCTGGCTGGCAGCACTACCGACGAAGCGAAGCTCGACGAGGTCCTGGTCTTTCGGACCGTCAACGGACAGCGAATGGGTGGGAGATTCGACCTGACTGAGGTTCGGGCGGGCCGGATGACTGATCCGCAACTGATCGCCGGCGATGTGGTTGTGGTCGGCTTCTCACGGTCTCGCGGCCTTTATCAGGACCTGCTTCAGGTCGCCCCATCGCTGCTCGGCACCTTCGTCACACTCGCCGACAACAACAACAACTAGCGGATCGAACGAGACAGTCTTGGACGCCACAACTTCCTCTTCGACTTTCGCGACCCCGGCAAAGGCCGAGCCGTCGGAACTCGGTCTCGGGCCGCTTCTCCGCTATTCGCTGATCCTGCTTCGCCGCAACCTGTTGCTGATCGGCGCGATCGTTGCCGCCATGGTCATCGCGGCGGTGGTGCTGACCATGCTGGAGACGCCGCGGTACACCGCCGTCACCACGGTTGAGATCAACCAGGAGGCCCAGAAAGTCCTGGGCGAAGAACTCCAGAGCGATCAGGAGTCGTCCGACGGTTGGGACATCGACATGTTCCTCAACACGCAGCTCGATATCCTCCGTAGCCGGGCGCTTGCTGAGCGGGTCGTCCAGCGGCTCAATCTCGCCACGAGCGAGCGTTTCTTCGCCGCGATGGAAGCACCGGTTGGTGGCGAGGCGGCTTCCGAAAAGGAGCGCTTCGACGCTGCCGTCGCGCTCGTCCGGAACAATCTCTCCGCCGACCTGCCGCGCCAGACCCGTATAGCTTCGCTGGCTTTCTCGAGCACCGATCCCGCGATCTCGTCGCAAGTCGCCAATGCGTACGCGGCCGAGTTCATCCAGGCCAACCTGCAACGCAAGTTTGACAGCTCCGCCTATGCCCGCACGTTCGTCGCCGATCAGCTGGAAGAGGCGCGGGCACGGCTGGAAGCGTCCGAGCGAGAGCTCAATGCCTATGCCCGGCAGGCCGGGCTCATCCGCACGCGAGACCCCAGCAACGTGGAAGCAAACTCGGCCGGCAGCGTGACCGCCACGAGCCTGATGCAGCTCAATGAAGCCGCGAACCGGGCCCAGGCGGAAAGGATCGCAGCGGAAGCGCGGTGGAATTCCGAACGGGCCCAGCCGCTGTTCTCGTCGCAAGCCGTGCTTTCCAGCCCGCCTGTGCAAAGCCTGGTGACTCGCCGCGCCGACGTACAGTCGCGGCTGGACATCGCCCGGGAGCGCTATCTCGATGACCATCCGAGCGTGAATGCGCTGGAGGCCGAGCTGGCGGCTGTCGAGGCGAGCCTCAACCAGGCCGCCAACGAGGTGCGTAATTCGGTGCGGGCCAACTATCAGGCTGCGGCGGTGGCGGAGCAGCGGCTGCGTGCCCGCGTGAACGCACTTCAGGGAGAGACACTGGCCGAACAGGACCGCTCGGTGCGCTACAACACGCTCGCGCGCGAAGCCGATACCAACCGCTCGCTCTACGACGGCTTGCTGCAGCGCTACCGCGAGCTGAACGCCGCTTCCGGCATTACCGCGAGCAACATCGCGGTGGTCGATGTGGCCGAGGAACCCAAGTCGCCCTCATCGCCCAGCCTGACCCGCAACATCGCGATCGCCCTGCTGCTCGGTCTCACCCTCGCGGCCGCCATCGTCTTCCTGCGCGATCAGCTCGACGACCGCCTACGTGTGCCCGAGGATGTCGAGAGCAAGATCGGGATGCCGTTGCTCGGGGTGATCCCGCGTTCGCTAGAAGGCGATCCGGCCGCCGAGCTAGAAGATCCGAAGTCGGTTCTGACCGAGAGCTACAGTGCCTTGCGAACGACCTTGCTCTATTCCTCTCGGGAAGGGCTGCCGGGCATCCTGCTCGTCACCAGCGCGCAGGCCTCCGAAGGCAAGACCACGACCAGTTTCGCAGTGGCTCGCGGCTTTGCCCGTGTCGGCAAGCGCGTGCTTCTGGTCGATGGCGACTTGCGGCGTCCCTCGGTCCACAGCATCGCTGGCGTTCCCAATTCGAAGGGCCTGTCGTCGGTTCTCGTTGGCGAAAGTACGCTGCAGGATTCCATCTTCAACAGCCAGTACGCGGGCCTCAGCATCATGACTGCGGGGCCCATCCCGCCAAGCCCGGCCGAATTGCTGTCCTCGCCACGCATGGCCGCGCTTCTCGAAGAGCTGAACCAGGCGTACGACCTCGTCGTGATCGACAGCGCGCCGATCCTCGGCCTCGCGGACTCGACCGAGCTTGCGGCGCTGGCTGACGGCGTGATGCTGGTCGTCGAGGCCGACCGTGGCCGGGGCGGGCAGCTCAAGAACGCCCTTCGCCGCCTGCGCTCATCGAACCCGATCATCCTCGGCGTGGTGCTGACCAAGTTCGATCCGAAGCGGGCCGGCAATTCCTATTACTCGTACTACGGCTACGACTACTACAAGTACGAGAGTAGCAGCGACCGGGCACCCGCCTGATGACTCGCGGCCCGGCGGTGTTTGTCGGGCGCTCCGCCATAACGCTGTTCCTGCTGGGCCTCGCCGGCTTGGCTATGGCGACCGGTCTCGACCGGATGTCGCTGCAGGCGCCGGCGCTCGCGCGCTTCACCCCGCCGGCGTTCCGGGCGGAGGCGTCACGCTCGGCAGCAAGGCTCGCGCTCGTCCGGCAACAGCCTGAAGCGGCGCTGGCCGAGGCCCGCGAGGCCGTATCCGCCGATCCACTGCATCCCGCGTCAACCGCGCTCCTCGGCGCGGCTTACCTCCTCGACGGCGGCGCGCCGAAGGCGGAAGCGGCGTTCCGCGTCGCCGCGCGGTTCGGATGGCGCGAAGCCGCGACCCAGCTTTACTGGTACGAGGCGGCTCTCCAGTCAGGCGACCTGCCGAGAGCGGTCGACCGAGCCGACGCAATCCTGCGCACCCGCCCGGGCTTTCCCGCCACCGTTGCGATGCTTGAGCCGCTCGAGCGCACTCCCGCAGGGCGTGCAGCCTTGATCGTCCGCATGGCCGACCGGCCCGATTGGCTGCGGGATTATCTCCGGCCCGATCCGGCGCTGGACGACGAGGTTCTAGAACGCCGTAGCGTGGTGCTGACGGAGCTCGCTACTGCCGGGACGTCCCTTGGTTGCGAGGCGGTCTCGCCGTTCGTCACAGGTGCGCTCGAGCGCGGTGCGCGGCGGCAGGCGGAAGCGGTGTGGACCGCCCATTGCTCGGGAAGCCCGCTGAGCGGCGGCCTTGCGGATGGCGGGTTCGAGCAATTCGGCAACGATGCCGGTGCCCCGTTCGGCTGGCGCGCGCAGCCGAGCGGAGACGTGACCCTGCGAACCTTCGACAAGGGCGGCGGCAATCACGCCCTGCAGCTTCGCAACCGGTCGTCGGTCAGCCGGCTCGTACTGCGTCAGTCAGTTGCGCTCGAACCTGGCACCTATCGCCTCAAGGGCGAGGTGCGCCCGGGTCGGGTCGCCGCTTCGCTTGGCTGCGAGCAGGCGCCGGGGATGCCTGCAGGGGTTGTCGGCGACATCGGCGGCGAGGGACAGGTGCTGACTGTCGCAGCCTGCTCACGCCTCGAGCTGGGGCTGTGGCTGCGGCCCGCCCCGGATGAGATCGAGCTCGACACAGTGGCGCTCGAAAAGGTCGGCTAGCTGCCCGGCTCCGCAAACTGCCGCTGCCGAATGAGAGTGGCGGGGTTGCCGCGGTATACGCCCAATTCGGCCGCATCCTCGAACAGCGCCCCGCGCGCGGCAAGCACCGCTCCGTCTCCCATCGCGACGCCGGGGCCGACAAAGGCCTCCGCTGCGACCCAGCAGCCGCGGCCGAGCGTGATCGGGCACAGCACGAGCTCGAAGGCGAGATCCGAGGTGCGGTGCGTGCTCGCGGCGAGGAAAGCACGCTGGCTGACGACGCTATAGGCGCCGATCGTGATCCGCCCCTGGTTGTAGAGGTCGGCGCCGGGGCCTACGATCACGCCCTCGCCGAGATCGAGATGCCGCGGCAGCCAGATGCGGACGCTGCCATAGACCTTGGCGCCGCTCCCGACCTTCGCCCCAAACAACCTCAGCAGGAAGCGCCGCCACGGTGAGAACGCCGGTGGCGTCCACCGGGCGAGGAGCAGCCAGGCCAGGCGCCAGGCCGCGCGTTCGAGCTTGTTGGCGAGGGAGAACGACGGGCCGCGGCCCAAGGGCCGAAAGCGATCGGCTGGTCCCGTCATGCCGCTTTCCCCGCCATCAACCCACGATAGGCGGCAATCCAGTCCTGCGCCACCTGCCCCGCCGAGAACCGGCCACGGGCGAGCGTAGATGCGGCGCCGGACATCGCGTTCCAGTCATCTCGGTCGCGCGCGAGCGCCTGACCCAGCACCTGTGCTATAGAGCTTGTGTCGGTCCCGCATTCGATCGCCGCCCCGGCCGCAAACCCTTCCGGCAGGTGGCAGGCGGCGCTCATGACAGTTGGCGTTCCCGCTGCCCAAGCCTCGAGGATCGCCATCGGCAGGCCCTCGCTGTGGGAAGGCAGGACCATGAAACGCGCCTGTTCGAGCAGCCGTTGCTTGGCCTCGCCATGTATGGATCCGAGAAACCGGATCGACGGGGGCGCTGCGGCCAACCGGGTTTCGAGCTCAGCCACGTCCGTGGCGGCGCCCCAGCCGGCGATCAGCAACTCCGCGCCTTGGGGCAAGTCGGCTACTTCCCACGCGTCTACCAGCGCGGTGAGGTTCTTCTTGGGGTGGATGCGTCCGAGATAGAGGACAATGGGCGCCCGATCTCGCGGAGGATCGGCCAGCGCTGGCGGGCCCGCATTGGGGATGATCAAGACCGGCGGATGCTCCGCTTCGCGCCGGATGTCCGCCGCCTCGTCGGCAGTCAGGGCATGGAACGCATTGGCGCGGTTCCAGCTTGCCCGCTCATAGAACTGCCGCGCCAGGGCCTTCTTCCAACGCCCCCGCGCGGTGATCCAGGGATCGAGCATGCCGTGCGGTGAGATGAGGTGGGGCTTGCCTGTCTGGCGCGCCCACAGAGTCGCGGCACGCGAGGGGTACATCCAGATGCCGTGCTGGTGCAGGATGTCGGCGCCGGTATCGAGCAACCGGGGGAGCAGGTCGGGCGAGTAACCGAAAAACCCCGGTCCGGCGACCTTGGCGGTGGCCAGCGGCGTGGCGCCGAGCAGCCCGCGATCGTCATCCGAATATGCATCTTCGAGCGCAACCACCGTCACGCGCGCGCGCGCTTCCGTCAGCATCGCGGCGTGACCCTGCACCGCCGTCGCCACGCCCCCGCCCAGCCGGGAGGCCGAGGCGGTCAGCAGGGCGATGTGCAACCCGTCCAGCAGCGGGGGCCTAGTTCTGGGGGACGGAGAACGTGCCGGTGACGCGGCCGCCGCGCTGGCCGCCCGCGCCGTCGACGCTCGACAGGCCGGAGTTGAGGTCGATCGTCAGGCGTCCGCCGTTGAGCGTATCGCCGCCCCGGCGCAGCGCTACACCGCCGGAAAGAATGATAACCCGGCGATTGAAGTCGTAGACCCCGGCCGAGCCTTGTGCGCGTTCGGCGCCGCGGGTGACGGTGACGCCGCCGGTGGCGTCGATCCGCTGGATCTTGAGCCCGCCGGCGTCGGTGTATGCGACCGTTGTCCGCCCGGCGGTGAGCCTGAGGTCGCCCTGCGTGATGACGACGTTACCCGAGAGCACCACGCGGTTCTGCCGGTCCTGCAGCTCGATCCGGTCGGCCGCGTAGTTGACCGGCTGGTTTGAATTGAACCCGGCGATCGCCTGGGCGTCGGCGAGCGAGGAGAAGCCGAGCGCCGCAATCGAAGCGGCAAGGAAGCCGCCGGCAAAGGAGCGCAGGACGGTGCGGGCAAGCGGCGCGGTCATCGGGCGATCCATACGCTGGCGGCGGAACGGTGCAAGGCCATCGTCAGGGCACCCTCAGCTCGCCGGGGACCATGCGCAGCTTGGCCCCGCCGCTGAGCGCGATCACGCGGCTGTCGAGGTCGGCATGGATGGAGTTGGCCGAAAACGACCCAGCCGGGATTGCCCCGTCGACACCGCCCGAACCGACGATCGCCCGGCGCGGCAGGTCGATCGAGACGTTGCGCACGTTCATGCGATAGCCGTCGGCCGTCGCAAAGCGCACCATGCCGTCGATCGCCACTAGCTGGTCCTCGATGTTGTAGCGCCCGGTAGGGGCATTGAGCACCGCGGGGCCGTCGCTCAACTGCATGCGCGCCGTCAGGTCGGCGAGCTGTACCACCGGCACGGTCGCGCTGCGCTGGACCGCCTCGCCCGCGGTGAGCGAGAACGGCCGGCCCTTGTCGTCGCGGCCGCGGTACATCGCCTCATCCACCCGAAGGCGATCTTCGGCGGTCGCCACCTTGTTGCGGTCGAGCAGGAAGCTGACCTCGCCTTTGGGGCTGAGCGGTGTGATCAGCATGGTCGCCGCAACCGCGCCGACCAGCGCTGGCAATCCTACCGCCAAGAGGCGGACGGTCCGATCGAGCGAGCCACCCGGAAGGGCGAAAGCCCGGCGCTTATCGCGGATCTGGTCGGCTTGCTGGCTCATCGCCCGGCTAGATGGGTCTGCTTAGTCGTGAGTAAAGATGTCCCGATCGGCCCAGCCTGCCAGGTCGAGCCGAACGCGGGTCGGCAGGAAGTCGAAGCAGGCCTGCGCGATCTCGCTGCGACCTTCGCGCGCGAGCCGCTCCTGGAAGATCGTGACCATGCGGTGGAGGTAGCGCACGTCGGACGCGGCATAGTCACGCTGGGCGTCGGACAGTTCGGGCGCGCCCCAATCGCTCGATTGCTGCTGCTTGGAGATTTCCTCGCCAAGCAGCTCGCGCACCAGGTCCTTGAGGCCATGGCGGTCGGTGTAGGTGCGGGTCAGCTTGCTGGCGATCTTGGTGCAGAACACCGGCGCGGCCATGACGCCGAGGTAATGTTGGACAGCCGCAAGGTCGAAGCGCGCGAAGTGGTAGAGCTTCACCCGCGCGGGATCGGCCAGCACCGCCTTCAGGTTTGGAGCATCGTAGCGGCTGCCGACGGCAAAGCGCACGAGGTGCTCGTCGCCCCCGCCGTCGCTGATCTGCACCACGCACAGCCGGTCGCGCGGGGTGACGAGCCCCATCGTCTCGGTATCGACCGCCAGCGCCGCGCCGGGAGCGAACACGCCGGCGGGCAGGTCTTCTTCATGGAAATGTACTGCCATTCGTCGAAGCCTTAGGCGGATTGGGGATAGAGGTCAAAGAAGCGGTGGCGAGCGGCCCCGGCGGGCCCTAATTCCCGCTCATGGCCGAAATCGTCCCCGAAAGCTGGCAACCCGCGCTTGCGCCCGCGCTGGCGACCGTGGAGGCGCGCCGTCTTGGCGGCTGGCTGCGGCAGCAGGAGGATGGGGGGGCGCAGGTGTTCCCACCGCGCGGCCAGCGGCTGCGGGCGCTAGAGCTGACCCCTCTCCAGGGCGTGAAAGTGGTGATCCTCGGGCAGGACCCCTATCACGGCCCGGGTCAAGCGCACGGCCTGTGTTTCTCGGTGCCCGACGGGGTGCAGGTGCCACCCTCGCTGGTGAACATCTACAAGGAGCTCGAAAGCGACCTCGGCATTCCGCGGCGCGACAGCGGCAACCTTGAGCGCTGGGCCAGGCAAGGCGTGCTACTGCTCAACAACTCGCTCACCGTGGAGGCGCACAAGGCGGGTAGCCACGCGGGCAAAGGTTGGGACGCGATCACCGATGCGGCCGTCGCCGCGGTCGCCGCGCGGGAGGAGCCGAGCGTGTTCATTCTCTGGGGCAGCCATGCTCGCAACAAGGCGGCGCGGGTGGCGGAACTGGGGCCGGGGGCGCGCCACCTCGTGCTGACCTCGCCGCACCCGAGCCCGCTCTCGGCTCACGGGGGCTTCTTCGGCTCGAAGCCGTTCAGCAAGGCCAACGCGTTTCTCGAAGCGCAGGGGCGCGGAACGATCGACTGGTAGGCTAGGCCGCCAGCCCCATCCATTCGTAGGCACTTGTTTCAGGCCCGCTCTCGTTGATCGTCGTGCGGCGCATGTCGCGGCGGTAGTCGTTTGAGAGCAGCGGCGTGGCGGCGTGCATCGTGCAGCGGTTGTCCCAGATCACCAGATCGTGCTGCCGCCACTCATGGCGGAAGACGTACTTGTCCTGCGTGGCGTGGGCGTAGAGGCGTTCGACCAAGGCCTCACCTGTGGCCGGGTCCATGCCCCAAACGCCGATGCAATGCCCGCCGACGTAGAGCGCCTTGCGACCGTAGGGCATCGTGCGGACGAGCGGGTGCTCGACCGGCGGGAAGGGGATGATCTTGCGCATTTCGGGCGTGATCTCACCCCGGAGGCCGGCTCGGCGGCGGCCTTCCCAGAAGTCGTGCACGCCGATGAGGTCTTCGATCTCGGCCCTGGTCTCTTCGGGAAGGTCGTCGTAGGCGGCGCGGGCGTCGACGAAGCAGGTGTCGCCGCCGGCTTCGTGCGGCGGGGTCTCGTGGCCGAGCAGCAGCGACCACTTGGTCGGCATGGTGTGGAACGAGCTGTCGGTATGGAACCGCTCGGCGCCCTGCGCGAGCTTGTACCCTTCCGAACCGTACGGGATGATTTCGCCGTCCCGGTCGAGGTTTCCCGCGTAGAACAGGTCGAGGTCGATCGTGCGTTTGCCGAGCGGACGCACCGCGCCTGGGATGCGGCTCGGGATTTCGAGGGGGCCGAAGGCGCGGGAAAAGCGCTTGTGCTGGTCGTCGGTGATGTGCGCATCGCGTACAACGACGACACCATATTGTGCCATCGCCGCCTCAACGGTTTCGACTAGCTCCGGCGTGGGTTCGACGGTCAGATCGGCGCTCGTCAGCTCGGCGGCGAACAGCGGGTGGAGCGGTGAAACCAGCATGCTTCGCGAATTAGTTGATCGGATCAACTGTTGCAAAGAGAACGGCTGGGTGCGAGCGACAGTGCATGGCGAAATCGCTCGATTGGGGAATCCTCGAAGGGTCGGTCGGCCCGCGCGTGCGGTTGCTGCGGAATGCACTGTCGGCCCGCTCGATAGCGGTTTCGGTGCCGCATGGCCTCCCGACCGGCTCGCTGACGGTGCTGGCGCTGATCGCCGCCAATCCCGGCAGCTCGCAGACCGCGCTGGCCAACCGCGCCGGGCTCAACAAGTCGGCGCTGGTCGGGATCGTCGACCAGCTCGAGCAGCGCGGCCTGGTCGACCGCGACCGCGCCGCGAGCGATAGGCGGCGCTACCAGGTCTCGGTCACGCCCGAGGGCGAGCGGACGATGCAGGCGTTGTTCGCGCTGGTGACGCGCGAGGAACAACCGATCAGGGACGCGCTCGGCAAGCGCGACATGATCGCGTTGCTGGTGCTGCTCGACAAGGCGATCGGCGCGCTGGAGGACTAGGGCAGCCGGGTGCCGTAGGTCTCACGC
>Ga0315910_10005180_pt1 | contig 10716 bp, 9 predicted proteins | sample EdamamesoilMG_FD_204470 | JGI IMG/M metagenome (GOLD analysis project Ga0315910, IMG submission 204470) | Garden soil microbial communities collected in Santa Monica, California, United States - Edamame soil | ecosystem: Environmental > Terrestrial > Soil > Garden | place: USA: California...
ACGGGCCTCGGCGTCGGCCTGGCCCTGGCAAAACAGCTCACCTTGCTGCACGACGGCAAGATCGACGCTTCGAGCGAAGGGCCGGGCCGGGGCGCAACGTTCACGCTGACGCTGCCGCGCGCAGCGTCGCCGGTGGCGCCGCCCGCCGCGGAGCAGCCCGTCGCGCCAAGCGAGTCCATGGAGGCGACGCCCGCCCGCGTGCTGCTCGTCGATGACAATGTCGATTTCGCGTCGAGCCTCGCCCAGCTATTCGGCGTCGGCGGGCATGACGTCCGCGTCGCGCACGACGGCGAGTCGGGCCTCGCGATCGCGCGCGAGTTCAAGCCCGAGGTCTGCATCCTCGACATCGGGCTGCCCGACATGTCGGGGCACGATCTGGCGCGCCGGCTGCGCGTCGCGGCCGGCGATCGCAAGCCCGTCCTGATCGCGATCAGCGGCTGGGGCATGGAGGAGGACCGTCGGCGTTCGCTCGATGCCGGATTCGCGCTGCATCTCGTCAAGCCAGTCGATTACCGGACCGTCCGGGACGCGATGCGCGAGTTGCGTCGCAAGGGCGCCGCATGACCGTCAGAGCGTGGCGGACGGCCTTCGCGCGCTTGCCGAGGCGCGCGGCTCTGCTGCTCGCCCTCATCGCCGCAACCGTTTCGCCTCCCGCTGGCGCCCAGGTCGGGCCGTTCGCCGAGGCCGCGGTCAAGGCTGCTTATCTCTATCACTTCGCCACTTTCGTCACCTGGCCACCCCGGCCGGCGCCGGCCGGGGCATTGACGATCGCCGTGCTCGACGATGTCGAGGTGTTCGGGGAGCTCGAGCGATTCCTGCCGGGCCGGACGATCGACGGCATGGCGGTCAGCGCGCGGCTGGTGCGCTCGATGGACGAGGTCGAGCGCTGGGAAATGCTTTACGTCGGGGCGACCGACAACCGGACCCTCGACAGATTGCTGGCCGAAGTCATTCCGGGAGAGGCGGGCCGTCTCGTCGTCACCGACTCGCCCGGCGGGATTCGCAGAGGCGCGGCCATCAATTTCATCCGGCTCGAGGACCGCATCCGCTTCGAGATCGATCGCGATGCCATCGCGCGCTCCGGCCTGCAGGTCAGCTCACGCCTGCTCGACGCGGCCTATCTCGTCGTCGACGAACCCTGATCGAACCCAGTTCGCAGAATCTGGAAGCCTGCGCCGCTCCGCATGTGGCGTGAGCGTCGGGCGCGTCCGGCGGGATCGCAACGGGACTGCCGCCCGTTGCCAGGATGTCACCGCTGGCATACAGCTTGCATCGCTCCGCAATAGTGACAATGGAGGGTCGATGACTCGTGCATGCGTGCTGGCGGCGCTCGTGTTGATGGCGATCTCCGCGATTGCCGACGCGCAGCCATACGCCACCGGCCGCCTCGGCTATGCGAGCGCGGAATTCACGCTCGACGATCCCTACAACGGCGTCGTCGACGACCGCTCGATGCAGTATGGCCTGACGGCAGGCTTCAATTTCGGGCTCCGCTGGGCGATCGAAGCGGGTTTCGACGGCTACGAGGGCTTCGACGGCTATGCGACGCCCTGCATCGACGGCACCAGCTGTCCGACGCTGATCCAGGCGGTCGACGACAACGACCTCCGGCTGTTCCACCTCGCCCTCGCCCCGCACGTCACGGTCGGCAAGGCGATCCTGTTCGGCAAGTTCGGCTACTACCACGGCCGCATCGACACGCACATCGGCCTGCCCGACAGCGATTTCACCGAGAACGGCGTGGTGCTCGGGGCGGGCCTGCGCTGGTATCTGTCCGAGCCCTGGAGCTTTTCGCTCGAGGGGACGCGATTCGACGACCACGTCTATCAAATCGGCATCGGCTTCGGCTGGAACCTCGGCGGGGGTCCTCCCCGGGACGACTAGCGTCAGAGCCAGAACGAAACGAAGATCTGGATGACGTCGGCGTTGAACTCGTAGAGCGGCTCGGTGCCGGGCGTCAGCCCGGCCGTATTCCTGAGATCGCGGAAGTCCTGGTATTCGAAGAGCATGTGATCGTAGAACAGGCTCACGCTGCCGCGCTCGATGAAGCGCCAGCCGGTCTCGAGAATGTCGTAGGTCACCCCGATCCGGAACGTCGTGCTGTCGAAGGTGCTGAGCTCCTTGTCGCGCGCGAGAAAGTTGGCAGCGTCCTCGTAGGGGAAGAGATCGCTGTAGAAGTCGGCGGACTCCTGTGAGTAGCTGCGGACCCGCGCCTCGAGCGTGAAACCATCGGACAGCGGCTGCGTGTAGCTCATCTCGACGGTGCTCGCGTCGATGTGCCAGGTATCGACGTAATTGCGGTACTCCCAGTGCAGTGCCGCGCGATACGGCAGGTAGTACTTCAGCCGCAGCGAGGTCGCGTCGCTGGTGCGCGTGCGGGGATAGAGCTCCGGCTGGCGGCTGTAGCCGATCGCGCTGTCACCGTCGAGATAGCGGACGGTGCGATACGGGTTGTTGAGGAAGCCCTCGTCCGTGATCGTCTCGAAGGAAAAGCCGAGCAGCAGGTTGGGCGTCAGGATCTGCGAGACGCCGAGACGATAGTGCTGGCGCTCTATCGTGTCGAGGAAATCGCTGTCGCCGCGCCGCATCACGACGTCGTCCCCGAGCGTATACCCGAGCGAAACCGTCGTCAGGTCGCCGAAGAGGTCCTGGCTGATGCCGAGACTCACGGTCTCGGCCTCGAAATCGTTCTCGGAGCTGCTCGACAGGCCGAGATTGAAGGTCCATCGGTCGCGGAGGTAGTCGAGGCCGAGCGAATACTGCGTCCGCTCTTCCTCGTAGGGGCTCGCGCCCGAGGTCACGACGTCGATCGAGGCGCTCGAGACGTTGTCGACGTAGTAGTTCGCCGCGGCCGAGAACTTGCCCGCAAACTGCTTGCGCACGAGAAACGACGGTCCGTCGATCGTGACGCCGCCGCCATCGTAGGAATGATAGAGGACGTCGGCGCGATCCTCGGGCAGGACGCCGGCCGTCGCCGTCGGGGCCAGCGCGACGAGCGCCGGCGCGGCGAGCGCGAGGCCGAGGGCACGAAGGCTGTGCGCTCTGCGCGTCATCAGTTGCAGCCGCAACCGCCGCCGGCGCTGCCGGTCGCGCCGCGGGCGCCTTCGCGCGCCTCGTAGACGTGGTGGATGTACGAGCTCGAGACCGGATCGCGGTCGAACGACATGATCGGATCCGCGATGTGATCGCGCTCGTAGGGCTTGACCCAGGGCTCGATCGCGCAGCCGGACACCGCGAAGGCCAGGACGGCGCCGAGCAGGCAGTTCCGCAGCACGCGCATGGGCTTCACTCCCTGAGCAGGGCCCGGATCTGGGCCTGGTAGTCGTTCTCGTATCCGGCCTTGTAGCCGTGATGGATGTACCGCCGGTTCCCGTGGCGATCGACGAGCACCGTCGTCGGCATGGCGATGACGTCATAGAGCTCGCTCACGGAGCTCTCGGGATCGAGCAGGATCGGGAAGGTGACGGGCGTTTCCTCGAGAAACTCGGCCGCGTCGGCGCTGTCCTTGTCGACATTGACGCCGAGCAGCGTGAACCCGAGGCTGCTGTAGCGCTGATGCAGCGCCTCGAGGTGGGGCATCTCCTCGCGGCAGGGACCGCACCAGCTCGCCCAGAAGTTCACCATCACGACCTGGCCCTCGAGGCCGGCGAGCGACACTTCGCCGCCGTCCTTCGCCGCGAGCGCGAATTCGGGGGCAGGTCCCTCGACCTCGTCCGCGGAGGCGGCTACGACGAGAAGCAGTCCGCAGGTCACCGTCAGCAGTTTCTTCAGCATTGGCTTGGTCTCCCTGAAATTCCGTCAGAAAAAGAAGCTCACGCCGACCCGGGCTTCGAGGTTGTGCGCGGTCTTTTCCTGGCCCAGCAAATCGATGTCATAGATGTAGTCGCGGAAATCGGCGTGCACGGCCAGCCAGTCGAGCGGCATGATGCGAATGCCGACGCCCAGATTGAGCGTGAACCGGTCGTCGCCCGCGAAGTCGGTCTTGCCGACGCCGCCGATCACGTAGATCGCCGTGTTGATCGCGCGGTTCTCGCCGACGAAGGCCTCGCCCGGCAGCACGTTGTAGCCGAGCGAGACGTTATAGTAGGAATACTCGCGCTCATCTTCTGTGAGCAGCTGCGCAGCTCCGCTCAGGCGCTCGAAACTCGTGCGCTCGGTGTCGCTCCGGCCGACCGAGAGGTCGACGAAGAAACCCTCGGTTATGTGATATGCGAAATGCCCGCCGAGGACGTTGTTGACGCCGAAATCCTCGACGCTCAACTGCCCCATGTAGACGCCGATCTCGAAGTCCTCCGTGTCGATCCGGGCCTGCTCGATCTCCCGCCGGTCGACCTCGGGCTCGATGACGGGTGGATTGCCGGAATCCCCGGCCGCGACCGTGCGCTGGCGCGCGCAGCCGCCCGCACCCGCCGCGAGGGCCGCGGTCAGAAAAAGAACGAGAAGCCTGCTTTCCATTCTCCGATTTCCTCATTGTCGTCGCGGCTCGTGAAGACGACGTACGACTTGTACTCGGCGCGAAATACGAACCTGCGGGCCAGGTAGCTCCGAACCCCGAAACCCGCATTCGCCATCGAATCGCTGCGGTCGATCGTCCCGACGAGCGTGGCCTTGGGCGAGGTCTCGACCCGTCCGGCGCCGAGCGTGAACAGCGGCGTCCAGCGTTTGTCCGGAAACATGAGATGCGTGAGGCTCAGGCTCGCGATCACGCTGTCGGAAAACCGGCCGAGCGCCTGGCCGATCGAGAGCTCGATTTGCAGGTTCTCGCTCATGCCGAAGCCGCCATAGGCGGAAATCAGGTTGGCGCCGCCGAAGTCGCCGTAGAGGAATCCGGCCTCCCAGCGCCGCCTGGTGTAATCCTCGAGCGTCGAGCCTGGCACCTCGAAAGCCTCGCCGTCGGTGTCGAGCGTCCGCGCCATCTGCTCGAGCGGAACCCAGCCTTCCTCGCCGCGCGCCACTCGCACCTGGAACCAGTCGGTCCGGCGGCGCAGCACCTCGATGTTCTCGCCGCGCCCGGCGACGTGGAATATCGGATAGCCGCGTCCCGGCCCGGTATGGAGCTCGATGAACGGGTCCTGGATCGTGACCTCGGGGTGCTGCTCCTGTGCCCGCGCCTGCAGGGCAATCAGCCAGAGGCCGGCAACGACGATGGACACCCCGACGCGCATCAGTTTTGCGGCACGTCGAAGGGATTGTTGTAGTACTGCGCCCCGATATCGAGCCATTCGCCGATGAGCCGGAGCTCATCGGGCGAGAGTCGGCCGACATGCGTGCCGCCCGCATCGAAGCGGCTGAAGAACCGGCCCGAGGCGTTGGCGCCCACGGCGCTCATCGAGGGCAGCACGGTCACGAGGATCGGATTGCCGTCGACATCGACGCCGAGCTGGATGTCCTGCAGCGCATTGTTGACGACTTCCTGCGCGTTGTCGGCGAACAGGAGCTCGCGGTAGGAATTGAAGTGCTCCATCACCTGCGGCGAGAGGCCGTCGGCGAGATCGAGCTGCGCGGCCGGCGGCGCGAGCTGGCCCATCGCGTTCAGCGGCAGGTGGCAACCGTTGCTCGCGCAGGTATTGGCGCCGCGATCGACGCTCCAGAGCGGATGGATGTTCTGCTCGTAATTGATGACGATGCGGCAGGCCGCCGACCAGCCGCCCGGGGCCGCGCAGCCGGGGAAATTGACCGGCAGCTCGGGCAGGTTCCCCGCGAGCGCCTGGTAGGTATAGGAGAACGATGCATCCGCGGCGCGTCCGGCCTGGGCCGGGTCGGTCCAGTAGTCCACATAGAGGACGTCGAGACTGGGCTCGAGCGCGGCGCAGTTGTCATCGCGGCAGCTGATTCGCGTCCGCGTCTCGGCCATGGTCTCGCCGAAATCCGGTGACAGGGCGCCGTTGGTGTTGGCGAACGCGACTCCGTTGCCCGTCGCTCCGCCGTAGACCGGGGCGAAGCTCGAGCTCCGCCCGTGCGAAAGATCGCTCGCGGGATCGTGGCAGCCGTTGCAGCTGAGCTCCTGGCCGGGCATGACCTGGAGCCAGGCCTGGTGCCGCCGCGTGATCCGGCGGCCGTTGGCATCGAGCACTTCGACGCCAAAGGCGACGTTTGCCGGAACCTTGACGCGCACCGAGCCGTCGGGCTCGACCGGCGCGTAGCCGACGATCTCGCGCATGCCTTGCAGGATGTTCGGCCCGAAGAACTCTGCCTCGAGCTCGACGATGTCCTCGTCCGGAATCGAGACGGCCTTGACGAGACGGACGAAACGCGCCGGGCGCTCGGCCGCGGTCGCGAATGCAGGATCGGCAAGCGTCTCGATGTCGGGCACGGCCGTGTCGACGCCGTCGATATCGTAGACGCTCCGGATGTTGAGCACGCCGACGTTCTCGGCGATGAAGCCCAAGTCCGCATCGAGACCCGGGATCGCGTCCTGGATCACGATCGGGTTCGGCCGCGGCTGGGCCGCAACGACGTTGGCGATCAGCACGCCTTCCTGCCCCACGACGACCGGCAGCTGCGTGCGGTCGACGGGGTTGTACATCCAGATTCCATAGAGCGGATTGGCGGGCTCGGCCGTGGGGATCGCGAGATTCGCCGGAGTGCAGGGAACGATGACGGGAACCGTCGCCGCCGGATCGACGACGAGCCGGCAGATCGTCCAGCTGATGAGCACGCGGCCCGTGCCGTCCCAGAGCGGAAACGCGGAGCTGAAGCGGCCGCCGACGGAGGGCGCGAGGTCGGTCCGGACCTGGCCGCCCGTCGCGGAGGTTTGCGCCGGTCCCAGAGACCCAAGGCTCGTCATGACGGGCTGCGTATTCTCGACATAGGTATTCACGTCGATCATCACGACGTCGCCGCCGAGCTCGGGGTGATCGAGCTCCCTGGCGATTGCCATGATGCGACCGTCGCGCATCTCGCGCGCGCCGACGAAATGCACGTCGCCGCCGTCGGTCCCGGTCTGGTGGCTCTCGGCGCCGTAGAGGAGCTCTTGCTCGCCGCCGTCCGGATCCATCTGATAAAGATGCATCGCGTTGTTGCCGCCGGCATTGTCCCAGCGCGTGAACATGACCTTGCCGTTGTCGCGCATGGCGGGCTCGAGGTCGTGGCTCTGGTTGAAGGAGACCTGGCGGATATTGTTGCCGTCGTCATCCATGACGTGCAGCACGAAGGCCGGCTCGCCGAAATCCTCGTCGAAGGCCTCGAACTGCTGCTTTCCCTCGTCGACGAGAATCGCCTTCGACTGCGATTGCCGCGTCGACGAGAAGATGATCCGGCCGTCGGCGAGATAGTGCGGGTCGATGTCGTGCCCTTCCTCGGCCGTCAGGTCGTCGGGGATGATCCTGCGCAGGGTTGCCGTGGGAATCTCGTATTCCCAGATGTTCCAGGTCGGCTGGTCCTCGTCATCGAGGTCCGGGTCGAACGGACCGCGCATCGCGAACAGCACCTTGCGGCCGTCAGCCGAGATCTCGACACCCTGGACATCGCCGAGCCCCAACGTTTCGGCAATGCTGATATTGCGCTCGGCCGCCGTCGGCGAGGCGCGGTCGAGCAGGTAAAGGTCGGTGCCCACGTTGAAGCGCTGCACCTCGCGGATATCGCTCGGCACCGCGAGCTCCATGTCCTCGTCGAGGAGCGGACCCTTGGTATAGGCGATCGGAAAATCGAGCGCGACGGGATCGGGATCCTGGCCGGAGCCGACGCCAACGCTGCCGTCGCTCGGGCCGCAGGCCGCGAGGAACGTCGCCGCCGCCGCAATTCCGGCCAGCGACCACAATCGTTGCCAGATTGCGCCCAAGTCCTCGATCCTCTCTGGTGAGCTCATCGGATTTCCCTCTCGATGTCGCGACCTGTCGAGCGGCTATCCGTGATGCCCGGCATCTGCCGAAACGCTGCGACGCACATTCAACGTAATGTCGCAGCCTCGTTATGATGATTTCGGCGCTCGACAGTCGCCGTTAACGAGATCACAGAACCTGTCGCGATCTTGCCCCGGAAAAAAATGTGACGCGGTTCTCCGAACAGACACTCTGAAGCGCTCGCAGCTCGTCGGCATTTCACTTAAGTAAGCGGAGCTGCATGCGCGAAACGAAAAACCGATCCCAAGTCACGGCAGCAAATTTACACGCCAGATAGCGTGCGCAAGAACCTGTCGCACTTTCGAGACGTCTGTGAATTTCCACATTACGCGGGCAATTCGATTGTGATTCACTGCGCCCCGTCCACGGCACCAGAGAGAACGGTTGTTGCACAAATGACCACCATCACGAAGCGCATCCGCACCGCATCGACATCCGCGTCGCATCGCACGCTCTGGCGATGCTTCGTGGCCTTCGCTCTCATGCTCGCCGGCGCGTCGCTCGCGCTGGCCGGACCGCGCGAGCGCGCCAAGGCGATCCACGATCGCCTGACCGGCGTGCCGGCGACGGAAGCCGATCTCACCACGATGGCGGGGATGAACGCGGTCGACGCGGGCCTCTACGCGATCGAGTCGGGCGCGAACAGCCGCTTCTTCGCGAGCGTGACGCTCAAGAACTTCGCGGCGCCCTGGACGAATCGCGACCAGTCGATCTTCGTCCCGCTCAACGACTACACGACGCTCGTGATCGGCATGGTGATCAACGACCAGCCGTTCAACCAGATCCTGACCGCGGACCGGCTCTACTACGCCCCCGCGATTTCTCCCGCGCCCTCGGCATCGAGCAACGCCCATTACGAGGCGCTCGAGACCCGCATGGCGGCGCCGAACTTCAACCCGATGACGGAGCTCGAGGAGACGACCCAGTCGGGCGCCTATCCGATGCTCGGCGGCGGCGCGGCGGCCGGCGCGATGACAACGCGCGCGGCGTCCGAGGCCTTCTTCATCGCCGGCACGAATCGGGCAATGTTCCGGTTTACGCTGCTGAACCACATGTGCATGGACCTGGAGCAGGTCCACGACACGAGTATCGTTCCCGACCGCATCCGGCAGGATGTCTCGAGAAGCCCGGGCGCCGACAGCCGCGTCTTCCTCAACAACTGCATCGGCTGCCACGCCGGCATGGATCCGATGGCCCAGGCCTTCGCCTACTACAACTTCAACGACGACACCGGGACGATCGAGTACACGAACGGCACGGTGCAACCGAAGTACTTCAACAACGACGAGACTTTCGCCGATGGTTTCGTCACGCCCGACGATTCATGGACGAACTACTGGCGCGAAGGCCAGAACGCCCTGCTCGACTGGAGCGGCTCGCTGCCGGGCGCGGGCAACGGCGCCCGCTCGCTCGGCGCCGAGCTCGCGGGCTCGCGCGCTTTCGCCGAATGCCAGGAGCAAAAGGTGTTCCACGCCGTCTGCCTGCGCGACCCGGTCGACTCCAACGACCGCGACCAGGTCGAGACGATGACGGACAGCTTTATCGGCGACTACAACCTGAAGCAGGTCTTCGCGGAATCCGCGGCGTACTGCACGCAGGGACTTTGAGAGGCCGCAAGGATGAACACGAGCAGCATGGGCAAACGTTTGAGCCTTCGCGCGACCGCGCTTCTTGGCGCGCTGGCCTTGACGCTCGCCGCCGGATGCGGCGGCGGCAGCGGAGCGGCGACAGAGCAGAATCCTGCACCGACGCAGGGCCCGAACACCGGATACACGGGACCGGCGCCCGCGAGCCCCGACGTCCAGGCGTTCAAGGTCAACCTGTTCGACAACATCCGCACGAACGACCGCTGCGGATCCTGCCATGGTGTCGGCGGCTCGGCGTCGGCAGATTTCGCCCGCAGCGACGACGTCAATCTGGCCTATGCCGCGGCCAACGGCGTCGTCGACCTGCTCTCGCCCAGCGACTCCGAGATGGTGCTGCGCATGGAGATCGGCCACAACTGCTGGCTCTCGAGCACGGACGCCTGCGCCTCGATCATGGAGACCTGGATCTCCAACTGGGCGGGGAACTCGGTCGGCGCGGCCGGCCGCAAGATCGAGCTCGAAGCGCCGCTCTCGATCCGCGCGCCTGGCCAGAGCCGCAATTTCCCGGACGATGACGGCGCGCTGTTCGGCCAGTATGTCTACCCGGTGCTGACCGATGCCATGTTCAATGGCAACTGCCAGCAGTGCCATTCCTCGGGCTCCGGCATCAAGCAGTCGCCCTTCTTCGCCGAAGGCCCGAGCGGAGACGCGGACGCGCTCCTCACGGCCTATGAGGCCGCGAAACCCAGGATCAATTTGAACGACCCCGACGCCTCGCGCTTCGTCGAGCGCGTCGGCGACGAGAACCACAACTGCTGGACGGCGAGCTGCGCGGCGGACGCCGTACGGATTCGCAACGCGATCGCCGACATGGCCGGCCAGATCGCGCCGGACCAGGTCGATCCGAATCTCGTCACGAGCATGGCGCTCACGCTCTACGAGGGCACGATCGCATCGGGCGGCAACCGTCACGAAGCGAACGTGATCGCGAGCTACGAGTTCAAGGAAGGCCCGGGCTCGCTCACGGCCTTCGACACGAGCGGTGTCGACCCGGCGATGAACCTGACGCTCTCGGGCAGCGTCGAGTGGGTTGGCGGCTGGGGCCTCAATTTCACGGGTGGCAAGGCGCAGGCTTCGACGGCCGCGAGCACGAAGCTCCGCACCATGATCAATGCCACGGGCGAATACACGATCGAGGCCTGGGTCGCTCCGGGCAACGTCGTGCAGGAAGACGCCCGCATCGTCAGCTACTCGGGCAGTCCCGACCTGCGCAATTTCAACCTCGGGCA
>Ga0315910_10005181_pt1 | contig 10715 bp, 7 predicted proteins | sample EdamamesoilMG_FD_204470 | JGI IMG/M metagenome (GOLD analysis project Ga0315910, IMG submission 204470) | Garden soil microbial communities collected in Santa Monica, California, United States - Edamame soil | ecosystem: Environmental > Terrestrial > Soil > Garden | place: USA: California...
TGACCTGCGTCGAGCTGACGCGCATGCAGCTCGCGCGCCTCGAGCGGCTGGACCCGACGCTGCACTGCGTCGTGACGCGGCTCGACGAGCGCGCCCTGCGGCAGGCCGAAGCGCTCGACCGCGAGCTCGCCGAGCACCGCAGCCGCGGCCCCCTGCACGGCATCCCGTGGGTGGCGAAGGACCTGCTCGCCGTCGCCGGCGCGCCCACGACCTGGGGCACGCCGCCCTATCGCGAGCAGCGCCTGGAGTACGACGCCGCCGTGGTCGAGAAGCTCGACGCCGCGGGCGCGATCCTGATCGCCAAGGTCTCCCTGGGCGAGCTCGCCTGGGGCGACGTGTGGTTCGGTGGGACGACGCGCAACCCCTGGAAGCCCGCCGAGGGCTCGAGCGGCTCCTCGGCCGGGAGCGCCAGCGCCGTGGCGGCGGGCTGCGCCGTGTTCGGCATCGGCTCGGAGACCTACGGCTCGATCGTCTCGCCCTCGACGGTGTGCGGCTGCTCGTCCCTGCGGCCCACCTTCGGGCGTGTGAGCCGACACGGCGCGATGACGCTGTGCTGGTCGCTCGACAAGCTCGGGCCGATCTGCCGCTCGGCCCAGGACGCGCTGTACGTGTTCGAGGCCATCCATGGCGCCGATGCGCGCGATCCGACGACGCTCACGGCCGGTTTCACCCCGGCGGCGGATCCGAAGGGCTGGCGCATCGGCGTCCCGAAAGGCGCCTTCACGGGCGCGGATGAGCGCTGCAAGCCGGTCCTGGAGGAGCTGAAGAGCCGCGGCTTCGAGCTGGTCGAGCTCGAGCTCCCGCGCTACCCCATCGACGAGATGATGATCGTCCTCGCCGCCGAGGCCGGCGCGGCCTTCGACGAGTTCTCGCACGGCGGCGCCGACGACCGCATGGTGCGCCAGGAGCGCAACGCCTGGCCCAACACCTTCCGCCACGCCGAGCTCATCCCGGCCGTGGACTACATCCGCGCGAACCGCCTGCGCACGCTCCTGATCCGCGACCTCGAGGCGACGCTCGCGGGCGTGAAGGCCATCGTCTACCCGAGCTTCGCCGGCTCGCTGCTGGCGATGACGAACCTGTCCGGGCATCCGACCTTCGTGGCGCCCTGTGGCTTCGACGCGGACGGGAAGCCCTACAGCATCTCGTTCACAAGCAAGCTCTTCGCCGACGACGACGTCCTCAGCGTCGCGCGCTCCTGGCAGGCCGTGAACGAGGCCGCGCGCAAGCACCCCAAGCTCTAGCGCCGCGCCTCGTCGAGCAGCGGCCGCGGGATGCCGATCTCGGCCACGAGCAGGCGTCCGCACAGCTCCGGCCCGCGTCCGACGAGGCAGCCCTGCTTGGGGGCGACGAAGGTGACGGTGACCGTGGCACGGACGGCCACGCCGAGGACGTCGCCGCGGTCGGCGTCGAGGCCGCTCGGCAGGTCCACGGCCAGCACGGGCCGACGGCTCGCGTTCACGGCCTCGATGGCGGCACGCCACGGTTTCCCGATCGGGCGCGCGAGCCCGGTGCCGAAGAGCGCGTCGACCACGAGCGCGGCGCGCGCGAGCTCGGGCGCGAGCGCGGCCGCCTCGGCGGGCGTCTCGAGCACGCGCACCTCGTGCCCGAGGTCGCGGTAGAGCGCGAGGTGCAGGGCGAAATCGCCCGCCGCCTGTGCCAGCTTCGCGCGCGGGCCGAGGTAGGAGACACGCGCGGGGCGACCTCGGTTCACCAGCGTGCGCGCGACGACGAAGCCGTCGCCGCCGTTGTTGCCCGGGCCGCACAGGACGGCCACGGGCTCGGCCGCCCCCGCGCCAAGGAGGCGTTCCGCCTCCTCGGCGCAGGCGCGGCCGGCGTTCTCCATCAGCAGCGACGCCGGCACGCCGTGCTCCTCGATCGCGCGCCGATCGAGCTCGCGCGCCTGCGCGCGCGTCAGGACGAGGTCGGCCATGCCCCCCGATCCTCGCCGCGCGCCGGCCCGGATCCAAGGCTCACAGGGAGACGCTGACCAGCCGCCCACCCGTGCCGCCCGCGAGCTCGCCCCAGGGCCGCTCCAGGCGCCGAGCCGCGTCCACGAGGATGAGGTCCACGGCCACGCGCCGCGCGGCGTTGCGCTCCAGGAAGAGCGGCACGATGAGCTCGAGCCGCTGGTGCGTGCCGCCCGTGGGCTCGCCGTCGAAGAGCACCACCAGCGTGTCCACCTCGGGATCCTCGAGCGCGAGCAGGGCCGCGTCCCAGAGGTTGCCCGAGCCGGTGGCGTGGCACTGCTCGAACCAGGCCGCCGCGGCGCGCACGTGCGTGGGAGTGGCCAGCACGAGCTCCTCCTGCCACGGGATGGGGGTCCCCGTGTAGGGGATCAGATTGAAGCGCGTGTCGGGCGTGAACGACTCGAGCGCCTCGCGCAGCTTGCCGTCGACGATCTCCTTCCTCGTCTTGCCGTCGGGGCGCACGTTCCAGATCGAGCCCGAGAGGTCGACCAGGATCGTGAGCCGCTTCGACAAGATGGGCAGCCCCGCGAGGGCGACCGTGCCGCCCGCGCTGGCCTCGTGCGGCCGGCGCGTTCCGGGAGGCGGTGCGGTCCAGTCCGGGGGCAGCGTGTCCAGCCAGTCGTCCCAGGGCCGCGGGTCGCGCCGGTGCTTCAGGCCGGAGAGCGCCTGCAGGCGCTCGACGTGGGCGAGCAGGAGCCGCTCCTCCCCCTCGACCGCCAGGCGCTGCACCAGGACGGCCACGGCCGCGCGGGAGCCGATCTCCCCCAGCGCCTCGGCCGCCACTGCGCGCACGGAGAAGGCCGGATCCCCGGCCAGGGTCTCGAGCGCCGCCAGCCCCGCGTCCGCGCCCAGGACGCGCTCGCTCAGCGCCGCCGCCGCGCCGCGCACGAGGGGATCGCGCTCGCGCCGCGCGGCCTCGACGGCCGAACGCGCCTGCGCCGGCGCGAGCGCGCTCCAGGCGAAGAGCGCCCGCGCGCGCGTCAGGCCGTCGCGGTCCGAGCGCGCGCGGCGTGCGAGCTCGTCCTCGGTCGCGCGCCGGAGCTCCTCGCCCGCGCGCCCGGCCGCGGCCAGGCGCTCGATGGACCAGGCCGCCATGCGCCGCACCTCGGCGTCGTCGTCGTCGAGGGCGCGCGCGAGCCACTTCGGCGGCGCGTCCCGGACAAGGCGGCCCAGGAGCTCGGCCGCGCGCGCGCGCACGCGCGGATCCTCCGCCTCCAGGCCGTCCTCTCCGCCCAGGCGCTTCAGCGCGCGCTCGTCGTCCAGGGCGGCGAGCACGATCTCGGCCGTGTCGGCCACCTCGCCCTTGGGATCGGCGAGGGCGCCGACCACGAGCTCCCAGGCTGGCCCGGTGCCGAGGCGCGCCAGCCCTTCGACCGCGTCCGCGCGCTGCCACTTGTCCGAGCTGCGCAGGCGCGTCGCCAGGATCTCGAGCTCGTCCTCCCTGCCCGGCACGAGCGCGGCCAGCAAGGTGGCCGCGCGGAGCCAAGCCCCCGCGCGGCCGAGGAAAGGTTCCCATGCGAACACGCGCCGAAGACCGGCGCGGCGGGCGTGGGGTTGCGCGGGAATCCCGGTTTTTTCCGGGGGCGCGCTCCCTTACTGGCGGATCAGCTTCATGTCCTCGGGGAAGGCGACCTCGGTCGTGAGCTCGATCGTCGCCGTGGCGCCCTTGGCCGGACGCACGATCCAGGTCAGGACGCCCTTCTCCTCGCGCTCCTTCTTCCAGCGCGCGTCCTCGGAGAGCTTGGGCTTGACCTCGTCGATCGAGACCTTGATGCGGTCGTCGCGCGGGCGCGGCAGGACCTCCTGCACGATCACGTCCACGGCGCCGTCGGGCCGGGGCGAGAAGGCGCCGTGGTTCTCGACCTCGATCTTCCAGGCCGCGCGCTGGGTGGCGCGCGAGCTGAAGACGCCCGAGCCCTCCTGCAGGTCCTGGAGCTGGGTGCGCTTGACCAGCAGGCCCGGGTCGGAGCCGAGGTGCAGGGTGAACTCCTGCTGGAGCTGCACGGCGTCGAGCACGGCGTGCCCGACGAAGTCGGCGCCGAAGTAGACCGCCGCGCGGCCGGGCAGCATGACCCACTCGCTCGTGTTCTTGGCCTTGGCGCGCAGCCAGACGGTCGTGTCCAGGGCCGGCACGCAGTAGTGCTCGGGGGCGAGCGCGAGATCGGCGCGGCCGATGAGTACGCTCGTGGGCTCGGGGCGCGACTGGATCGTCTCCTTGCGCGGCAGGCGGAAGCGAACGGAGAGGCCCTCGCTCTCCACGCCGGCGAAGACCTTGCGCGGGGGCGCGGCCAGCATGGCCGCCCCGGCCCGGTCGCTGACCTCGTCGTCGCCGCTGTAGCCGAGGCTTCTCTCCGCTTCGCGTGCGACGGCCGGGGCCCCGCGGGTCGGCCGCGCTTTCGGGTCCACGAGCGAGAGCCAGATCGGCTGCGCCTCCGGCCCCTGGGCGCCGCGCTGGGGCTGGGCGGTCGAGAGCAGGATGTCGGCGTCGCGCCAGTCCTCGCCCGTGTTCTGGAAAACCCGGGCGCGGTAGGCGAGCTCGACGCCCGAGAGGTCCTTCTTGGCGCGCAGGTCGTAGAGCGGCTCCCAGCCGGCGTTGCCCACGACGTAGTCGAGCTCGAGCACGCCGCCGCCGCCGACCACGTCGACGACCACGTCCTGGAGCTGCACGCCGCCGGCGGACTCGAAGCGCCCGAGCTCGAGGCGCAGGTCGCGCAGCTTGGCGTCCAGCTCCTCCTTCCTCGGGGCGAGCTCGCGCAGCGACTGCTTGAGCTGCTCGAGCTTGGTCTGCAGGAAGCGGTAGTTCGCCTCCCAGGCCTCGGGATTGACGCGCCCGCCCTGGACCTCGTCGGCGTGCTCGCGCTCCTCCTGGCGCAGGAGGCGCTGCACGTGCTCCTGCATGGCGCTGAAGACCTCGCCCTGGTCGCCGAGGCCGGCGACGTCGCGCTCGACGCCCTTGATGCGCGCGCGCAGGTCCTGCACGCGCTCGTCGGGCACGGACGCCTGGAAGCGCTGGCGCACCTCGACGCCCACGACCTCACCCGTGGCCAGGCGCACGCGCACGCTGTCGGCGTCGAGCCCGGCCGGGAGGCCGCGCAGGACGTAGAGCCCGTCGCCCGCGGGCAGGGTCGCGCGGCGGCGCACGGAGGCCGAGCCGCCGTAGACGGTGACCTCGCCCACGGCGGAGTCGACCGGACGGGGCTCGTCCGAGGTCTGTGCGGCGAGCCAGAGGAGCAAGGTCGGAAGGAACGTCATGGGTGGTCTCCCTCGCACACGGTCGGTCCAGACGCTGGTCGGACGTCGGACCCGGGGGCTTGAGGATACGGATCGCGTGGGTGGAACGCCGTGGGCGGTGCAGGCGTTGGGAGGGCGGCGGCGGCGCTTTTCCGCGAACTCACCCGCGCGCGCCTTTCCCGGGGTCGGGGGCTCCCCCATCATGGGCGGATCCACGAGCGCCCCACGCTTCGACTGGAGGGAACCATGCTGTGCCTTCGCCATCTCGCCGCCGCCTTGCTCGTCCCGGTTCTGGTAGGAGCGCCTGCGCCCCGGAGGGGCGACACGCTCTCGCCCGAGGAGCTCGAGCACCTGGTGGGCACGCTGTGCGACACGATCGAGTCGCGCTACGTCTTCCCCGAGGTGGCCAAGGAGATCTCGGCGCACCTGAAGGAGCGCCTGTACGCCGGCGCCTACGAGGACGTCGATCTCGTGGGCCTGGCCGGGCGCCTGACGACCGACCTCAGGGCGGTGAACGACGACCGGCACCTCTCGGTGTTCGTGCCGCCGCGGCCCGCGGCGGGGACGGCGCCCACGCCCGAGGAGCGCCAGCGCGCCGAGCGCGAGCAGGCGCGGCGCACGAACCACGGCTTCCGCAGGCTCGAGGTCCTGGACGGCAACGTGGGCTACCTGCAGCTCGACGGCTTCGCCGAGGCGGCCGTGGCGGGCGAGACGGCCGTGGCGGCCATGGCCTTCTTCGCGAACGTCGACGCGCTCGTGATCGACCTGCGCGCCAACGGCGGCGGGGATCCGACCATGATCCAGCTCCTGTGCAGCTACTTCTTCGCGGAGCCGACGCTGCTCAACACCTTCGAGTTCCGCGGCAAGGAGACGCTCGACCAGTTCTGGACCCTGCCGCACGTGCCGGGTCGGCGCCTGGGCGACGTGCCGCTGTTCGTGCTCACCAGCCGCTCCACCTTCTCGGCCGCCGAGGAGTTCACCTACGACCTGAAGGTCCTCGGGCGCGCGCGCATCGTGGGCGAGACGACCGGCGGCGGCGCCCACCCGGGCAGCACGCACGAGCTCGACGGGCGCCTGGCCGTGTTCGTCCCGGATGGACGCGCGATCAACCCGACCACGGGCACGAACTGGGAGGGCAAGGGCGTCGAGCCCGACCTCAAGGTGCCCGCGGCGCGCGCGCTGGACGAGGCCCTGCTCGAGGCGCGCGCCGCCGCGATGAAGCGCGCGCGATGAAGGCGGACGAGGGGGGGACACCGCCGGGCTGGCTCGGGCGCATCGAGCGCCTGGGCAACGCCCTGCCCGATCCGACGGTGCTGTTCGCCCTCGGGGCGGCGCTCGTGTTCCTGTTCTCGTGGATCGCGGCGCGGGCCGGCTGGGAGTGCGTGTTCGACGACGGCGCGGGCACGGTGCTGCGCGCGAGCGCCAAGAACCTGCTCTCGGCCGAGGGCCTGCGCTGGCTCGCCCTGAACCTCGTGCCCATCTTCGTGGGCTTCAAGCCGCTCGGGCTCGTGCTGGCCGTGTCGATCGGGGTGGCCGTGGCCGAGCGCTCGGGGCTGTTCGCGACGGCGCTGCGCTCGGCGCTGGTGTACGTGCCGCGCGACCTGCTCACGCCGGCCACGTTCCTGGTCGGGATCCTGTCCACGCTCGCGGCCGACGCGGGCTTCATCGTGCTGCCGCCGCTGGCGGGCGCGGTGTTCGCCTCGGTCGGACGGCCGCCGCGCGTGGGCATCGCGGCCGTGACGGCCGGCGTGTGCATGGGCTTCGGCTCGAACCTGTTCCTGACCACGCAGGATCCGATGCTCTCGGGGCTGACCGAGAAGGCGGCCCAGCTGCTCGACCCGTCGTACACGGTCGATCCGGCCTGCAACTGGTACATCAAGGTCGCGGCCACCCTCGTGCTCGTCCTGGTCGGCTGGCTCGTGACGGCGCGCTTCGTGGAGCCGCGCTGTGTCGCCGCCGCGCTCGCCGGCACGGGCGCGGACGCGCCCGCGGTGGCGATCGAGACGCCCACGGCTCGCGAGCGGCGCGCGCTGCTCCTGGCGCTCTCCGCCGGTCTGGCCGTGCTGGCGCTCTTCGTCGTGTGCGAGCGCGCCCCGTGGGGCTTCCTGCACGACGCGCCGCCCGCGCCGGGCGAGGCCGCGCCGACGCCCACCTGGATCTCCTCCATCGTGGCGCTGCTCGTGCTGCTCTTCCTCGTGCCCGGGATCGTGTACGGCGTCGTGGCCGGCTCGATCCGCTCCAGCCGCGACGTCACGCGCATGATGAGCGAGTACATGGGCGTGCTCGCGAGCTACGTGGTCATGGCCTTCTTCGCGGCCATCCTGGTCGAGGCCTTCGCGCGCTCCAACCTGGGCACGATGCTGGCCATCTCGGGCGGGAACGAGCTGCGCGAGCTGGCGCTGCCGCACTGGGCCCTGCTGCTGGCGCTGATCGCGATCTCCTCGGCGCTCGACCTCGTGGTCGTGTCCATGTCGGCCAAGTGGGCCATGCTGGCCACGATCGCCGTGCCCATGTTCATGACGCTCGGGATCAGCCCCGAGCTGACGCAGGCGGCCTATCGCATCGGCGACTCGGTCACGAATCCGATCAGCCCGCTGAACATGTACCTGTTCATCGTGCTGACCTTCCTACGCCGCTTCGAGCCGCGCGCGGGCTTCGGCACGCTGGTGGCGCTGCTCTTGCCCTACGCCGTGGCCTTCGCCGTGGCCTGGATCGGCCTGCTCTTCCTGTGGCTCGCCTGCGGCTGGCCGCTCGGCCCGGACGGGCCGCTCGTCTACCCGCCCAACCCCTGAAGCGTCGGAGCGCGCGCCGACATCGGCACGAGCTCGCGCGGGCGCGCACCGCTCTTCAGGACGCGCACGAGCTCGGCCCGCTCGGCCACCGTCGATTCGAGGGCGAGCGGCACGTAGACCAGGCGCTCGAGCAGCTCGCGCGCGCCGGGCGCGGGCGCGCCGCCGCCGCTGGGCTCGACCGCGATCAGGCTCGAGCGCGCGGTGGCGTCGAAGCCGGCCGTGCGCAGCGCGCGCACGAGCTGCGCCGGCTCGTCGCAGCCCAGGGCGAAGACCCAGTAGACGTGCTCGCGTGCGCCGCGCCCGAAGATCTCCACGCCCGCCAGCGCGTCGGCGAGCTCGCGCCCCAGGGCCGCGCGCTCGGCCCACAGCGAGCGCTCGGGCCGGGCCAGGCGGCGCTCGAGCAGCGCCAGGAGCGGCGCACCCGGGGCGCAGCGCAGGCGCTCGATGAAGTTCGGCCCGGGAAAGCCGCGCGTGAAGGCGTGCAGGAACTCGTCCAGGTCGCCCCCGCGGCGCGCCAGCACGCGCGTGAAGCGCGTGAACAGCCAGCGCTGGCCCAGGGCCACCAGCACCGCGCTCTTGGCCAGGCGCTTGCCGAACTCCTTGCGCGGCGCCACCGGCCAGGCATCGGTGCAATCGCGCATGCGCGCGCGCACGTCGGCGTCGCGCACGCACAGGATCCCGCCCTGCACGGCCGTGGCGGTCTTGATCAGGCCGAAGCTGAAGAGCGCCAGGTCCACGCCGCCGTGCCCGCGCCAGCCGTCGAACCCGAAGGCCTGCGCGCAGTCCTCCCAGAAGAGCCAGCGGCGCCGGCGCGCGAGCGCCAGGGCCGGCGCGAGCTCGGCGCGCGCGCCGAACAGGTGCGCGAACAGCACGGCGCGCGTGCGCGGCGTCGCGCGCCGCTCGAGCTCGCCCGGCGCCGGCGCCAGCGTGTGCGGGTCGAGCGCGAAGGGCACGACCACGAGCCCGTGCGCCTCGAGCAGCTGCACCATGTGCGGGATGGTCAGGCCCGAGACGAGCACCTCGCTCCCGGCCGGCAGCGCCAGCGCGCGCAGGTAGACGTCGAAGCCCGAGCGCACCGACAGGGCCGCGAAGGCGTCGCCCGCCTTCGAGAAGCGCCGCTCCACGCGCCGCGCGCGCTCGACGCGCCGGCCTGCGGCCAGGCAGGCCGCCGCCCCGGCCAGGAGCTCCATTCCCCCCAGATCGAGCCGCAGGCGCGGATGCATCGGCGCCAGAACCTACCCTCGCGGGCCGGCGGATTCGATGGGGCGCCGGCCGGCGCCCCCGCTGCCCTCCCCCCGGGCCGTCGCGCGCGGGGCCGGGGCGCCGGGACGAGCGCTCAACGCCCGCAGGCGCGCAGGCCGGCCGACAGGGCCTCCACCAGGCGCGCGATGGCCGGGCGCGGCGTGGAGCAGATGGCCACGCGCACGGCGCCCGCGATGGGCACGACGTAGACGCCGCGCTCGCGCATGACCGCCGCCGTGCGCACCGAGTCGGGCGTGAACACGGTCACGAAGAAGCCACCCTCGTAGCGCGGGTGGACGAGCCCGGCCGTGCGCGCCAGGCGCGTGAATTGCCCCGCGCGCTCGCGCAGGAGGTCGCGCAGCCGGTCGCGCTCGCCGTCGGCGCGCGCGCGCAGCTCGGGGTCGGTCAGGCACTCGGCCACGGCCAGCATGCCCAGGTGATTACAGTTCGACCACGTGCCGCGGCAGGCGAGGTTCAGGGCCGCGCGTACTCGCTCGCGCTCCTCGGGATCGGCCTCGACCGCCAGGCACGCGCCCACGCGCGCGCCGTACTGCGTGAAGGCCTTGGAAGCCGACCAGGCCACGAGCAGCGTGGCCGAGCCCACCAGGGGCGCGAGCTCGCTCACCCAGCGCGTGGGCTCGTCGCCGCCGTAGCGCGCGTAGGCCAGGTCGACCAGCACCGTCAGCCGCTGGCGCCGCGCGGCGCGGGTCAGCACCGGCACGAGCGCGTTCCAGTCACGCTCGTCGAGCGTGTAGCCGGTCGGGTTGTGGCAGGGCGTGTTCAGGAACAGGAGCGAGCGCCCCTGCCGCTCGCGATCGCGCTCGAGGGCGCGCTCGAGGGCGCCCACGTCGAGCGCGCCCTCGTGCGTGAACATCGGGAAGGTCGCGATGCCGCGCCGCGCCTGCAACGCGATGGTCTCGTAGGGGCTCCAGTAGTAGGAGCTCGTCAGGAGCTCCTGGCCCGGCTCGAGGAAGTGCGTCACGGCCTGGTACAGGGCGCCCGTGCCGCCGGGCGTGGCCACGGCCACGCACTGGCGCGCGAGGGGCGAGGCGCCGAACACGTCGGCCACGACCGCCTCGAGGAACGCGGGCACGCCCGCGATGGGCGCGTAGCCGGCCGAGCGCTCGGGCGCGATGCGGCGCAGGGCCTCGCCCACGGCCGGGATGACGGCCAGGCGCCCGTCGTCCTCCATGAGCGTGCCCAGCGTCGAGTTGAGCACGTCCTCGCCCGCGCGCGCGCGCCGCTGGGCCTCCGCGTTGAGCGCGAAGATCGGGTCGTCCCCGCGCTCGGCGACGAGGCCGGTCACCAGACGTCCGGCCGAGTCTGCGGTGGCGCGTGAGCTCACGTGCCCGGCCATCCTACGCGAGACGGTTCGCGCGCGGTACGCCGACGCGCGCGTCTGTTCGGTTCCTGCAAGAGGCCCGAGCCACCGGAGCCCTTGCCTGACAAGGCCGGTCGAAGGCCCTAGGATTCCACGCTG
>Ga0315910_10005182_pt1 | contig 10713 bp, 7 predicted proteins | sample EdamamesoilMG_FD_204470 | JGI IMG/M metagenome (GOLD analysis project Ga0315910, IMG submission 204470) | Garden soil microbial communities collected in Santa Monica, California, United States - Edamame soil | ecosystem: Environmental > Terrestrial > Soil > Garden | place: USA: California...
AGACCGAGTACTCGCCCGAGCACGCGAGCGTCGCCGCGCGCAGCCACGCGGAGGCTCAACGTGCCGTCGCCGAACGACTCGACATCGACGCGCTGCAACACGCTTTGCTGCTCGAGATAGCTCATGACCCTGCCGTAGTCGGCGGACGTCGAGACATTGCGAACCGTGATCGCATTCGCGCTCGAGCCGCTCACGGTGCTGAGCTCTGCGGCATAGCGATCCGCGGCAGCGTCCAGTCCGTCACGAACCGCAGCCCCGGGTAGCCCCTGCCGCTCGGTACCGTTCACGAACAGCCACTCGACCTCGTTGCCGAACGTGCCCGGACGCACGCGGCCGATCAGCACGGCATCGGCGCGATAACGCGTCGAGCCGGCCAGGATCCGATCGTCGAACCGCCCCCACACATCCTCGAACGTGACGGCGCTCAAGTCCTGCAGATCGAGCAGCGGCCAGGCGATCGGCAGCCCGCGCTCGTCGGCCGCGAGCTCGATTTCGGTACGGACCGCAGTGATCAACGCGGTCAATGTCGGCGACACGTCCACGCCGGGCTCTGCCGCGACATTCGCCCCGAGCAGCGCGCGGCCGCCCGTGCCGTCGTCGACTGCCACCCACAGCAGCGTGAGCGGGCGCTCCGGTCCCCACACGGGCAGTCCGAGACCATTCAGTGTTCGCTCGACCTGGTTGCGGCTGAACCCGACCTGCGCGCGGCTCTGCCGATCGAGGCCGTACGAGCTCAGGTAGTCCCGCGGCTTCGATACCAAGGGCTGAAACACGGGGTCGAGGGGCGCGTTGCGATTGCCGGTGATGCGAACCAATAGCCGCGACATCGCCGCCTGCTCGGCCGCCGCGCGCGGGTCCGGCGCCGTGCGGTCGGGCGGCACCGTGACCGTGTAAAGATCCGGGAACGTCGCCGTGTATGCGGGCTGCACCGCCGCGATGGACGCAGCGAGCACGAAGCGACGAGTGGCACACCGCAACGACAGTGGTAACCGCATGGCGTTCGTCCTGCCCACGATCAAAAACGAGGTCACTTAGTATACTCGCCAACCGTAAACCCCCTGTTGCAGGCCGCACTCATGACACGCGCACCGCGGCGGATCGCCGTACTGATCTCGGGCGAGGGCACGAATCTTCAGGCACTGATCGACGCGGCGCGCGACGGGACGCTCGGCACGCAGATCGCCGTCGTGATCAGCAATCGCGCCGCCGCACGCGGGCTCGAGCGCGCACGCGGCGCCGGCATTCCGGCGCGCTACCTCCCTGCAACGCGCGGGCAAGACCGCGAAGCGTACGACTCCTTGCTCGCGGCGGAGATCGCCGCGCACGGCGCCGAGCTCGTCGTCCTCGCCGGCTTCATGCGGATTTTGAGCGCGCGTTTCGTGGCTGCGCTTACGGGCCGCATCTTGAACATCCATCCATCGCTGCTGCCCGCGTATCCCGGGCTCGAGACTCATCGCCGTGTGCTCGATGCTGGCGAACCCTGGCATGGCGCAACCGTGCATTTCGTCACCGAGGAGCTCGATGCGGGTCCGGCAGTGATTCAGTATCGGCTCGCGGTTCGTCGCGGCGATACGACAGAATCACTCGCAGAGCGCGTGCACGTCGGCGAGCACATCATCTTGCCGCGAGCAGTGGCGTGGCTTGCAGCCGCGCGCTTGAGCCTCCAGGACGGCTGCGTCATGCTTGATGGACGGGCGTTGTCGCAGCCCGTCGTCATCGACGAGGGAAGCCGAGCCAGATGAATCGTTGGTTGATATTCGCCGCCTTCAGCGTCGCTGCACACGCAGCGTGCGGCGCGGACAGCGAAGTCACGACGTACAAAGCGACCTACTCCGTCGAGTACAAAGGTAAAGAGGCCGGCGTTTCGGACTGGACCGTGCGGTCGCTCGGCGACGACCGGTACGAGTTCCTGGCGAGCATCACCGCCAAGGGCATGCTCAAGCTCATTCGGCCGAAGCCGACGATCGAGCGCAGTCAGTTTCGTATCGAGGGAGGCGTGCTGCGTCCGCTCGAATACTGGTACGAGGACGGCAGCCGCTCCGGCGAGGACAACTGGCACGTGGTGTTCGACTGGGACCGCCGCATCGCGACCGTCACTACCGCGGACGCACGCCGCGAGCTCAACATTCCGCATAACGCGCTCGACATAGGCACGCTGAAAGCCGCCGTGATGCGCGATCTCGCACTGAAGGGTGCGCCGGGGCCCTACGCCATCACGGACGAGGACTCGATCGGCACGTACGAGTACACGGACAGTGGCGCGGCAACCCTTGAGACCGGCGTCGGCTCGCTCGAGACACGGATTTTCATCCAGCAGAAAGCCGGCTCTTCGCGCTCGACGTGGATGTGGGTCGCGCCGACGTTGGGATTCCTACCCGTGCGCGTCGAGCAGCGCAGGGACAACGAAGTCCAGACCGCTTTTCTGCTCAGCGCCGTCGACGGCTTGGTCGCGGCTCGGTAGCGCGCAACGAGCTCAAGTCCGCGGCAGCGTGACGCCGCGTTGTCCCTGGTACTTGCCGCCGCGGTCGGCGTAGCTCGTCTCACAAACCTCGTCCGACTCGAAAAAGATCATCTGCGCCACGCCTTCGTTCGCATAGATCTTCGCCGGCAGCGTGGTCGTGTTCGAGAACTCGAGCGTGACGTGTCCTTCCCATTCCGGCTCGAGCGGCGTGACGTTGACGATGATGCCGCAGCGCGCGTACGTCGATTTGCCGAGGCAAATCGTCAGCACGTTACGCGGTATCCGGAAGTACTCGACCGTGCGCGCCAGCGCGAACGAGTTCGGCGGAATGATGCAAACGTCGCCGGCCATGTCGACGAAGCTCGACTCGTCGAATTTTTTCGGATCGACGATGGCCGAGTTGATGTTCGTGAAGACCTTGAACTCCGGCGCGCAGCGCACGTCGTACCCGTAGCTCGAAGTACCGAACGAGATCACGCGTGCGCCGCCGACGTGACGCACTTGGTTCGGCTCGAACGGCTCGATCATCTTCCGCTCGGCTGCCATGCGACGCAGCCAGCGATCGGACTTCACGCTCATCAATTGTCCTCGACGGTGATCTTGGGAAACAGGCGGCTGTAGTCCTTGGCGCGCGCGGCCAGCTCGCCGACCGCGCGCAATGCCGCCTCCGCGAACGCGCGAGCGATCGGGCCCGACGGGTCGGCGGCCACGGTGGGCTTGCCTTGATCGGTCTCCTCGCGGATGCGCCGATCGAGCGGCAACGAGCCCAACAACGGCACGCCGTACTGCTCGCTGAGATTGCGGCCGCCGTGCTCGCCGAAGATGTGCTCCTCGTGGCCGCAGCGGCTGCAGATGTGCAGGCTCATGTTCTCGACGACGCCGAGCACCGGCACATGGACCTTTTGGAACATCTCGAGGCCTTTGCGCGCGTCGGCCAGGGCGATGTCCTGCGGAGTCGTCACGATAACGGCGCCGCTCACGGGCACGCGTTGCGCGAGCGTGAGCTGGATGTCGCCGGTGCCGGGCGGCATGTCGACGATCAAGTAATCGAGATCGCCCCAGCGCGTCTGCATCAGCAGTTGGTTCAGTGCCGATGTCACCATCGGCCCACGCCACGCCATCGGTTGCTGGTCGTCGACGAGGAAACCGATCGACATCGCTTCGATGCCGTACGCGACGAGAGGCTCGAGCAACTTGCCGTCACGCGTCTCGGGCCGGCTGCCGGTGAGCCCTAGCATGCGGGGCTGGCTCGGCCCGTAGATGTCCGCGTCGAGCAAGCCCACGCGCGCGCCTTCGGCGGCCAACGCGAGCGCGAAATTCACCGCGACGGTCGACTTGCCGACGCCGCCCTTGCCGGAGGCGACGGCGACGACGTTGCGCACGCCCGGCAGGGGCTTCAACCCGTGCTGCACCGAGTGCGCTTCGATCGCGCTCGTGACTGCGAATTCGATCGGCGCACCCGCATGCGACTCACCGCAATGGACCTTGAGCGCCTCGACTAAATCCGCCCCCGCGCGCCGAGCAGGAAAACCCAGCCGAATCGCAACGTGCCATCCTGCCGGCCGCCGCTCGATCGCGAGCGCCGAGCCGGGCTCGCCGAGATGCTTACCCGTCTCGCGCACCACGAATGCGCGCAGGCGTTGATTGAGGTCTGAGGTGGCGGAATCGGTCATCGAGGGGACTCGCGAAAGGCGGCGATTGTAACCTAATACGTGCGCGCTTCCCGCTTCGAGAAAGCACTGAACCGTGCGTCCCAAACCTGTGATCTACGTTACATTTCTGCCAAAACCGTGTGGCATAATTGCCGCGGTCGGAAGCATCATTATGTTCGATAGGCGGCCATTCGAAGTGGCTGGATCCCAAGGTCGTTGAGTCGTCTTGCCGCCATGGAACGCGCCCGAGCGAATCTACGAGGCCGATGAATTTTCTAACTGCCATACAGGCCGATCGGCTCATTGCCCAGATTCGCGAGGAAGCAGACCCCGGGTCACCTTCGGCGAAGAGAGCGTTTGCCAAGCTCGGCAAGCTCGGCAACGGGGCCGTGCCGAAAATCCTCGAAGCACTCGCCTCCGCCGACAAGAAGCAAACCGTCGAATACGTGGAGCTCCTGAACGCGCTCACGAACGACAAGACCCTGCCGTTGATCACTCGCGGCCTCGCCGACAGCGATCCGCGCACGGTATCGGGCACGGCCTGGGCCCTATCGAGCAACAAACGCTACAACGTGAATCGGCTCGTCGACCTGCTCGGCGAGGACGAATACTCGAAAGCCGCGATCGTCGAGGTTCTGCAAGCGCACAAAGACCGGCTGAACATTCGCCAGCTCCTGGGGCAGATCTACTTCCTTCAGCCGAGCGAGAAAGCCGCGGTCTTCAAGCTCATCGACGAGATCATGACCGAGGAGATGGTCCCCGACCTTCTGGCGCGGTTGGACGGTAAGGACCCGCTCGTCAAGACGCACCTGATCAACGTGCTGGCTCGGTACGATCGGCCCGATGTGAACAAAGCGCTGCAAGACGCGCTTCGCGATACCAACAAGCTCGTGCGTGGCGCGGCGCTCGCCGGCGTCGCGCGCTCGAAGACCTCGGTCGACGTCGCCATCATCGCAGGCCTCCTGCTCGACCCCGATATCGACGTCATGAACAAAGCCGTCGACGTCATCATCCAGCTCAACCATCCGGAAACGGCGAAGTTCCTGCTCCCGGCCCTGAAGGCCGAGAACGAGTTCACGCGCCGCTCCGCGGTCGAGGTCCTGAACGCGATCGGCACGACGCACAGCATCAAGTACTTGCTGGAAGCCGTCGCGGACGAAGACTGGTGGGTTCGGTCGCGCGCTTCGGACGCGTTGGCGCGCATCGGCGGCAAGCGGGTCGTCGATGCTGTGCTCGATCTCATCAGGGACAAAGACGAGAACATCCGCCGCGCCGCCGTCGAAATCTTGGTCACGTGCAAGGACAAGAGCGCCGTCGACCGGCTCATCGAGGCGACGCGCGACAAAGACTGGTGGGTCAGCGAGCGCGCCGCAGATGCCTTGGCCGAGATCGGCGACGCGAAGGCGTTGCCGGCCGTGCTCGAGATGGTCGGCAAGAACAATCGTTCCCTGCCGACCGCGATTGCAGCGTTGGGCAAGCTTGGCTCCCACAAGAATCTCGATCAGTTGCTGCCGTACCTGCAGCGCCCTGAAAAAGAAGTTCGCGTGGCCGCCATCGCAGCGGTCGCGCAGCTCGCCGGCGAGCAGCAAGCAGAGGCTGTACGGCCGCATTTGCAGCAGAGCGCGCACGGCGCCGAAGAAACGGTCTCGCGCGCTGTCGCGAAAGCTTTGCAAAAAATCGATGGCCGGTTGTCACCGAGCGGCCGATTCACGGGCACCGGAACGCTGGGATCGCCGACGGTCGCGAGCACGACGGCGCCGCCGGCAATGGTGGGCGCCACTCAGTCGCGCGCCACGTCGACTCGTGCCGCTGCTCCTTCCCCGCCGCCGCAGTCGACCGCTTCGACATCGACGGCACGCACGCTGCTGGTCGAAGGCCCCGAAGATTCCGTCTCCGCACCAGCGCCGGAAGCGCCGTCATTCGACCTGAACGCTCTCCAGTCCGGCGACATGATCGAGGGCCGCTACAAGTTCATCCAGAAGATCGGCAAGGGCGCGTTCGGCACCGTGGTCCTCGTCGAAGACACCGTCGTCGAGGAACGCCTGATCTTGAAGTTCTTGAACGCGAACGTCTCCTCCGACGAGGAGATGCTCAAGCGTTTCGTGCACGAGCTGCGCTATTCGCGCCGCATCACACACAAGAACGTGATCCGTATCTATGACTTCCTGTACGTGGGAGGCAGCTACGCGATCTCCATGGAATACTTCCCGTCGCACACGCTCGGCACCGAAATCGCGAACGAGAAGCCGATGCCGCCGAAGAAAGCCGTGGGCTACGGCATGGACATCTGCATCGGCATGAGCGTCGCTCACCAGCAAGGCATCATCCATCGCGACTTGAAACCCGCGAACATCCTGATCAACGACATGGGGCTCCTCAAGATCGTGGACTTCGGCGTCGCCGCGGCCGCGAAGAGCGGCGACACGCAGCTCACGAAGACGGGCTACGTGATCGGCTCGCCCAAGTACATGGCGCCCGAGCAGATCCTGGGCAAGAAGGTCGACGAGCGTGCTGACATTTACAGCCTCGGGGTCATCATGTACGAGATGCTGGCCGGCAACCCGCCCTACAGCCGCGGCGACCACATGTCCGTGATGTATCAGCACGTGCAGGGCAAGGCTCAACCGCTGAACGAGGCGAACCCGAACGTCCCGCGCGAGCTTGCCGACGTCGTCACGAGAACGATGCAAGTCGACAAGCTCAAACGTTACGCGTCGATGGAAGAGCTGCGAGTCGCGCTCGACGCGGCGGCCGCCGCGATACGGTAGAACACGATGGCACGCATCGACGCGTTCTTGAAGCTGGGTCTCGCACAAGGGTGCTCGGACATCCACCTCGCCGTCGGCATTCCGCCGATGCTGCGACTGCACGGCGATCTCATGCCCATCAAGTTCCGCGACCTCGGGGACACCGAGCTCGAAGGCTACGTTGACGAGATCCTGAGCGAATCACAGCGCGAGCGCTTTCGGCAAAAGCACGACATCGACTTCTCTTACGTGAGCACCGATGGCGGGCGCTTTCGCGTCAACGTGTATCACAAGGCCACGGGCGTGGGCGCCACGTTTCGAAACATTCCGAGCGTCGTCCCGAGCCTCGATAGCCTGAACCTGCCGCCGATCCTGTCGAAGTTCTGCGATCTGCACCAAGGCATGGTGCTCGTCACGGGATCCACGGGCACCGGTAAATCTACGACGCTCGCTGCGATGATCGATCACATCAACACGACGAGCAGCTCGAACATCATCAGCCTCGAGGACCCGATCGAGTTCGTCCACAGCAGCAAGCGCAGCCAGATCATTCAGCGCGAGCTCGGCACGCATATCCCGAGCTTCGCGGAGGGCGTCCGCGCCTCGTTGCGCGAAGACCCCGATGTGATCCTGGTCGGCGAGCTTCGCGACGGCGAAACGATCAGCATGGCCATGACGGCCGCCGAGACGGGCCACTTGGTGCTCGGCACGCTACACACCACGAGCGCCGTGAAATCGATCGACCGAATCATCGACGCCTTGCCCGGCGATCAACGCGAGCAGACCAAGAGCTTCCTCGCGAACAGCTTACACGCAGTCGTGACGCAGAACCTGATCAAGACTCCGGACGGTCGCGCGCGCCGCGCAATCGTCGAGGTCATGGTCATGAACCGCGCCATCGCGAAATTGATTCAAACCGAGCAGACGCATCAGATCCCGGCCCAGCTGCAAACCGGCAAGGACCAGGGCATGCAGCTCATGGACCAGGCTCTGCTGACCGCACTCAGCGCGAAGCTCATCGACCCGGACGATGCGTACCGCTACGCGACCGACCGCAAGAAATTCGAGCGCTTCGTCACCGACACGACGGTGCTTCCGAGCGGCGCGGCGCCGCCGCCGGGCGCAGCACCCGGCGCCGCAAAGAGCGCCGGGGCTTGAGCGAGGTACCGCTATGTCGATGATCAACGACTTTCTGAAAAGCATGTACATGCGCAAGGGCTCGGACCTGCACGTGATAGCGGGCGACCCACCCCGCATGCGCGTTCACGGCGACTTGATCACGCTGCAGAACCAACGCCTCGAGCCCGAGGAGCTCCGCTCGGAGCTGTTCGGCATCATGTCGGAACAATCGATCGAGCAATTCAACAAGCACGATTCGGCCGACTTTGCGCACTCGATCCCCGACCTCGCGCGCTTCCGCGTCAACGTGTTCCGCCACTTGAACGGTATCGGTGCAGTGTTCCGAGGCATTCCCTCGAAGGCGCTGACACTCGAAGAGCTGAAATTGCCGAAGGCACTGCACGAGCTGGCGTCGGCGACACGCGGACTGATCCTCGTCACCGGCAAGACCGGCTCGGGCAAATCGACCACGCTGGCGGCCGTCATCGACGCGATCAACAGTCGCGTGAAGGGTCACATCCTCACGATCGAGGACCCGATCGAGTTCGTGCACCAACGTAAGTTGTGCCTCATGAGCCAACGCGAGGTCGGCGTGCATAGCGCCTCGTTCGCAAACGCCCTGCACTCCGCCCTGCGCGAGGATCCCGACGCGATCCTGGTCGGCGAGCTCCGCGACCTCGAGACCATGAGCATCGCGATGACCGCTGCGGAGATGGGCGTGCTCGTCATGGGCACGCTGCACACCAATGGTGCAGCCGCAACCGTGGACCGCGTCGTCAATATTTTTCCGGCCGGCAAGCAAGACCACGTCCGCAACATGCTGTCGACGTCGCTGCGAGGCATCGTCTCGCAGCAGCTCCTGAAGAAGAAGGACGGCACGGGTCGCGTGGCCGCACTCGAGATCCTGATCAATACCTCCGCCGCGGCCAACCTGATTCGCCAGGGCAAGCTCGAGCAGCTCGAGAACGTCATGCAGTCGAGCGGCCGTGAAGGCATGTGCACGATGGACGGCTCGATCAAGAGGCTTTACGACGAAGGCCAGATCAGCGGCGAAGAGGCGTACTTGAACGCGTTCGACAAGGCCAAGTTCGAGGCGCTCAAAGACGCCTGACCGATTGCTCCCCGGCAACTGCTCCTGCGTTGCTCTACCGCGGGCATCCATGCCCGCGTCGGCAATTGCTCCTGCATTGCTCTACCGCGGGCATCCATGCCCGCGGCATAATGACGCCCGCGGGTAGCAACGGACGCTGCCCAACACGGAGCCCCGCAGTTGAGCCAGCGTACCATCCTCGTCACGAGCGCCTTGCCGTACGCGAATAGCTCGCTGCATTTGGGCCACGTCCTCGAGTACGTGCAGACGGACGTGTGGGTGCGATTTCAGCGCCTGCGTGGCGTACGTTGCTGGTACGTGTGCGCGAGCGATGCGCACGGCACGCCCACGATGTTACGCGCCGAGCAGGAAGGGATCGCACCCGAAACGCTGATCGATCGCGTTAGCGCAGAGCACCGCCGCGACTTCGCGACCTACCGAATCAGTGTCGACAATTACCTCACGACGCACTCGTCCGAGAACGAGGAGCTGACCACCGAGCTGTATCGGCGTTTGGTCGCCGGCGGGTTCGTGAGCCGCAAGACGATCAAGCAAGCCTACGACGCCGAGCGGCAGATGTTCTTGCCCGACCGCTACGTGAAGGGGACCTGCCCGAACTGCGGCGCCGCGGACCAATACGGAGACTCCTGCGAGAATTGCGGCGCGACGTATTCGCCGACCGAGCTCAAAGACGCCGTGTCGACATTGTCCGGAACGCCGCCGACGGTGCGCGAGTCCGAGCACTTGTTCCTGAAGCTCAGTGCGTTCGAGGACGAGCTCAAACGTTGGATTCCGGGCCGCGTCGATCCCGCGCTCGCCCGCAAACTCGACGAGTGGTTCAAGACGGGGCTCAAGGACTGGGACATCTCGCGCGACGCGCCGTACTTCGGCTTCCGGATCCCGGGCGAGCGTGAGAAATTCTTCTACGTCTGGTTCGACGCGCCGATCGGTTACATGGCGAGCTTCTTGAACCTGTGCCGCCGCGACGGGCTCGATTTCGACGAGTTCTGGGGCGCGGACAGCCCCCACGAGCTCTACCACTTCATCGGCAAGGACATCCCCTACTTCCACGCGTTGTTCTGGCCCGCGATGCTCTCTGGCGCGGGTTACCGCAAGCCGAGCGCGCTATTCGTGCACGGCCACGTCACGGTCGATGGCCAGAAGCTCTCCAAACGGCGGGGCAACTTCATTACGGCCGAGAAGTTCGCGAAGCACCTCGACCCCGATTACTTGCGCTACTACTACGCGGCGAAGCTCGGACCGACGATCGACGACCTCGATTTGAACCTCGCGGATTTCATGGCCAAGGTGAACTCGGACCTCGTCGGCAAGCTCGTGAACATCGCGAGCCGCTGCGCCGGCTTCATTCACAAGCTGAACGGCGGCCGGCTCGCGGCAACGCTGAGCGAGCCTGCGCTGTATGCCGAATTCGCGGCCGCGGCCGAGGACTTGGCCGCCGACTTCGAGAAGCTCGAGTACTCGCGCGCCGTGCGCAAGATCATGGCGCTCGCGGATCGCGCCAACCAGTACATCGACGAGCGCAAGCCGTGGCTGCTCGCGAAGGATCCCAAGGCCAGCGCCGAGGTCGTGGCCGTCTGCACGGTGGGCCTGAATTTGTTCCGTGCGCTGATCGTCTACTTGAAG
>Ga0315910_10005183_pt1 | contig 10711 bp, 8 predicted proteins | sample EdamamesoilMG_FD_204470 | JGI IMG/M metagenome (GOLD analysis project Ga0315910, IMG submission 204470) | Garden soil microbial communities collected in Santa Monica, California, United States - Edamame soil | ecosystem: Environmental > Terrestrial > Soil > Garden | place: USA: California...
CCCGGCGCCGTATCCGCTGGCCGAGCACAGGCGCTGGAAAGTCCACGGCACCCAGGTGACGCCCACCTTGCACTTGGGCAGACCCTTGAGCAGTTCGTTGTCGGCCGCGACTTTCGGGGGATGCGCGAGCACCGGAGCGTGCCACGCGCCGCACACGACGGCGATCGCGCCCAGCACGTCGCGCTGCGTCTCGCGGATGACCCGCCGCATCCACGCTTCGCGCCGCTGCTCGTCCTGACGCTCCGGCAGCGCGAGTTCGCTGCGCAGGGCGGTCATCGCCTCGAGGATGGCGGTGAACATCCCGGCCGGGTCGGCCCGCTCCTCCACGCGATCGTTCCACCAGCGCTCGCTGTCGCTGTAGCCATCGGCGCGCGCGAGCCACGCGAGCGGATCGCCGCGGAAATCGTCGTCGGAACGTCCGTCGGGAGCGACCGCCGCATCGCCGGATGGCGCGGTCTCGTCGCCCTCGTCGCCACGCTGCTCGACCGCGGCCTTCGCGGCGGCGATCGCCTCCTCCTGCAACGCGAAGCGATGCACCCACGGAAAATCCATGAACCGCACCGGCACGGCGTTGGCCAGCGCCCAGCGGATCGCCTGCCACTCCGGCGAAAACTCGGCGAAGGGATAAAACACCGCCTGCCGCGGATCGTCAGCGCGATGCACGAGCAGCGCGACCGGCGGCGCCATGCCCTCGAGCGCGGCCGCGGCGATCATATCGTCGGCATCGGGCGGTCCCTCGATCAGCACCGCCGCCGGCCGCAACGCGTCAAGGGCCGCGACGACACTGCGCGCGCAGCCGGGGCCGTGATGGCGGATGCCGAGGATCGTGACGCTCATCCCGGATGATGCGACTCAGGCCAGATTCTCACGGCAGGCCCGGTAGAGATCCTTCCAGCCGTCGCGCTCCTTCACCACGGTCTCGAGGTACTCCTTGAACACGATCGTGTCCTGCACCGGATCCTTCACGATCGCGCCGACCATGCCCGAGGCGAGATCGGCAGCCCCGAGCGCGCCGTCTCCAAAATGTGCGGACAGCGCCATGCCGTTGGTCACGACCGAGATCACCTCGGCCGTGCTGAGCGTGCCGCTGGGCGACTTGACCCTGGCCTTGCCGTCCTCCGTCGCACCGGAACGCAACTCGCGAAACACCTCCACCACGCGACGTATCTGCTCGAGCGCGGGCGGCTCGGCCGGCAGTTCGAGCGCCTTGCTCAAACTCGCCACGCGCATCTGCACGATGTCGACCTCCTCGTCGGCCGTGGCCGGCAGCGGCAGCACGACGGTGTTGAAACGGCGCTTCAGGGCGCTGGAGAGTTCGTTGACGCCGCGGTCGCGGTTGTTGGCCGTGGCGATGACGTTGAACCCCTTCGTGGCCTGCACGGCGGAGCCGAGTTCCGGGATGGGCAGCGTCTTCTCCGAGAGCAGCGTGATGAGCGTGTCCTGCACCTCGGCCGGGATGCGCGTGAGCTCCTCCACGCGGCAGAGCCGGCCCGCGCGCATCGCCGTCATCATCGGGCTCGCGACGAGCGCACGTTCGCTCGGGCCCTCGGCCAGGAGCAGCGCGTAGTTCCAGGAGTAGCGCATGGCCTCCTCGCCTGTGCCGGCCGTGCCCTGCACGAGCAGCGTGGAGTCGCCGCTGATCGCCGCAGCGAGATGCTCGGAGACCCACGTCTTGGCGGTGCCGGGCACGCCGAGCAGGAGCAGCGCGCGGTCGGTCGCGAGCGTGGTGATGGCGACCTCGATGGTGCGCCGATCTCCGATGTATTTCGGCACGAGCACGGTGCCGTCGGCGAGGGTGCCGCCGAGCAGGTACTGCGCGACGGCCCACGGGGAGAGTTTCCAATTCGGCGGCCTGGGACGATCGTCGGCGCGCGCGAGCGCGGCGAGTTCGGCGGCGTAGAGGGTTTCGGCGGTTTCTCGGAGGACGGTGCTCATGGTGAGTGTGGGCGGGGTTCAGGACGGGAGGCCAAAGGCCGCGCGCATCGCGGCGCGCAGGTCGAGGGCCTGGAGAAAGTATTCGGCCGGCTTGGACAGGCCGGATTCGCGTTCGAGCAGACGCGCGGCCTCGTCGCGCAGGTCGGGCGGGAAGGCGCGCGCCGCGGCGACGGCGGCCGGCGTGCCGCCGGGTGCGGTGCCATCGCGCAGCGCGAGCGAGAGATGCTGCAACACCGCACGACCCTCGTCGGGCGAAGACGCGGCGCGCAGGTGCGGCACACACCACCAGGCGAGCCACCGGTCGCCGCCGAATTTCGCGGTCAACTTCCAGCGCTCGGCCTCGTCGCAGCCGGCGAACATCTGCCCGATAATCTCCGCGGCCCGTGTCCCCGTCGGCGGCGGCGACGGCGCCACGAGCACGGGCTCGAACAGCGCCGCGGCCAGTCCGGCCGGCGCGCCGAGCGGCAGCGCCCGCAGCCACGCCTCGACGAGCAACGCGCCCCACTCGCCCTTTTGCGCCGCCTTCACGAGGTCGGCCGCCGTGAGGCCGAGCGTCTCGCTCCAGTGCGCCACCGGGACGAGTGCGAGGATCTGCTGCACCCAGAAGGCCTTTTCGCCCGTGCCGGCCGGCGGCTTTTCCTCGAGACCGTCGGACTTCCACGAGGGATCGAACGCGGGCGGCAACGCGATCTCCAGCTGCCGCGAGAGCAACCCGCGCTTGAGCGTGAGGATCGATCCGGCGCGCTCGCGCATCCGGCGCGCGAAGGCGGAGCCCGGCAGGCGCGCGAGCAACAGCTGCGCCTGCTGGCGTGTCTCGCGCCGGCGGTCGGCGAGGCAGCGCACGAGCAACGGCTCGTCGTCGCGCGAGAGTCCGTGCTCCAGCGTGCCCAGGGCGGCGGCGCGAAAGTCCGGCGTTTCGTCGGCCCAGGTTTGTTCGAGCCAGGCACGCGCCTGCGCGGGATCGACGCGTCGCGCGGCCGCGAGGCAGGTCAGACGCTGCGCCGGTGTGCCCGTTTCCCAAATACCAAGGGACGGAGCCTCGTCGGGATTGGCGAGCCAGGCCCACTCGGGATGCTGCGCGGCGAGCCACGCACCGCGCACCCCGGCGACCGCGACGAAGGCCGCGCGCTCGGCCCGCGACACCTCGCGGAACAGGCGCGGCAGGTGAAACGGCGGTATGACGCAGCCGGCACGCGCCGCGAGGTCGAGCCACTCGGGCAGGAGCGGCCGCATCTCGTCGGCCAGGAGTTGCTGCAACAATGCCGCAGCAGGCGCCGGCGCCACGCGACGGGTTTCCTCCTGCGCCCGCGGCCGTTCCGCGGGACCAGCGCCGGCACGCGCGCCGGCGCATCGCACCGTCGCGACGAGCGCCGCGGCGTCGAGCAGCGCCGTCTCGGGCGCGCCCTGCCAGTCGAGCGCACTCCACGCCGCAGCGAGAATCGGGTGCGGCGCGTCGGGGACACCGGCGAGCCGCGACGAGCCGAGCAGGAGGGCCTGGTGCACGGTCGCCATGTTCAGGTCAGCGCGAGCGCACCGCCCGCCTCCACGATGCTCAGCGGTTCGAACGCAAAACCGTCCCACACGCCGCACAGGCCGATCGGTTCCCCGCCCGAACACGCGAGCATCTCCCAGCCGCGCGCACACGACTCGGCCACCGGCAGGGTCGCACCCGTCGCATCGGCCAGCAGCCAGCGCTCGCCGTCGCGACGCGGGGTGAGCCGGACGAGCGCGGGCGACTCCGCCGCAAACGGATTGGTCGACAACCGTGCCGCGTGGCGCGTAAGGATGTCATCGATACGCTCGAGGCAGGGGAGCTCGCCGGCGGCGACATCGCGTGGCGCTCCCTTCACGAGCGCGCGCGTCGGCTCGATGCCCGGGAAGAAGACCAGCTCGCCCTCGAACCAGCGTCCCGCGACCAGCGGCGAGGCCGACGCCTGGCTCGCATGTGAGAACTCGAGGATCCTCGCCACCTCGCCCGCCTCGGAGAACACCAGGGTCGTGCGCACGACGAGTCGCTCCTCCTCACGCATGGACTGCGCCGCCGCGAACCAGCGGCGCGTGCAGCCCGCGCGCTGGCGCAGCTCATCCTGATCGACGGTCCAGCCGAGGTGACCGTCGATCTCGGCCTGCCATTCCGGGGACAGGACCGCGCGCCGGCGGTGCGCGGCCAGCAGCAGGTGCAGCCGGCCCAGGCCGGCGGCAAAGCGCTCCTCCCAGCCCGCGCGTCCCGTGGCCATCGATCCGAGGACGCGCACGTTGCGTGCGAGACCGGGTGCCTGGGCGTCGACGAGACGGCGCGCCGCGTCGTCCCAGAACTTGTATCCGGATGCGGCGACCGCGGCGATCCCCTGGCGGACGATGTCGGCAAGCCAGCTCTCGAGGAGAGCGACGCCCTGGTCGATGTTGGCCGCGCGTTTCTCGCGACGCTTCGCCTGCGCCGCGGCATCGACCGGCCTGTCGTCGGCCGCCTGCTGCGCGCGTTCCTCCTTCTTCACCGCGCGCTCGGCGCGTTTCGCCACCCACTCGTTGACCCAATCGGGGCGTGCGCCTGTCGGGAGCGACACCGGGGAGCCGGCGTAGAGCAGGAGCAGTCCGAGCCCGTGCTTGCACGGGAACTTCCGGCTCGGGCACGAGCACTTGAACGCCGGCTCCTCCAGGTCGATCTGCACCTGGTAGGGATCCTTTCCCGAGCCCTGCGCGAGCCCCCACAGGAACGACTCGTCGCGCGCGAGGAGCGTCCATTTGCGCGCCGAAGACAGGCCCTGACCCGCCTTCAGCGAGGCGGCATCCGGGGCCAGCGAAGCAGCTTGCTCAGGGGTCCAACTGCGGGCCACGGAGACGAGCGTTCCGATTCGATCGTCGGAGTCGAGCCCGAGTCACGCGCCGGTTTGACTTCGGTGGCGAGGCGAATTGCTTGCGCGCCTCGGTGTCACCGCCCGGTGACGTGCCCACCACCATGCGCCTCCTTTCGCCTTTCCAGCTCGGCTCGCTCTCCGTGCCGAATCGCGTCTTTCTCGCGCCGCTCACGCGCACGCGCTGCGATGCGGACAACGTGCCCACCGACCTCGTCGCGCAGCACTACGCGCAGCGCGCGTCGGGCGGGCTGCTCTTCGCCGAGGCCACGATGGTGTCGGCCGATGCGCAGGCCTGGCTCCGGCAGCCGTCCATCCACTCGCCCGCTCATGTCGCGGGCTGGCGGCGGGTGACGGAGGCGGTGCACGCCGCGGGCGGACGCATCTTCCTCCAGCTCTGGCATCCCGGACGGGCCACGCATGAGGAAAACAACGACGGCACGCAGCCCGTCTCCTCGTCGAACAAGCCGATCCGCGACGACCATATCCACACGCCGAAGGGCAAGCGTCCCTACCCCGTGCCGCGTCGGCTCCGGCTCGAGGAGATCCCGCACTACATCGAGCACTTCCGCCGCGCGGCGGAAAACGCCCGCGACGCCGGCTTCGACGGCGTGCAGCTGCACGGCGCGCACGGCTACCTCATCGACCAGTTCCTGCGCAACGGCGTCAACGACCGCACCGACGCCTACGGCGGCTCGATCGCTCACCGCGCGCGCTTCCTCTTCGAGACGGTCGATGCCGCCATCGGCATCTTCGGCGCCGACCGTGTGGGCCTGCGCATCTCGCCGCGCGTTGCCTTCAACGACATGGTCGACTCCGACCCGGCCGGCCTCGTGCGGCACGTCGCGATCGAGTGCCAGCGCCGGCGGCTCGGCCACCTCGAGCTGCGCCATGCCGACGGCGTCGCGACCGACGAGGTCGAACTCGCGAAGATCGCCCGCACCCACTTTCACGGCCCGCTCCTGCGCAACGGGGGCTTCACGCGCGAGACCGGCGAGCAGGCCATCGCCGACGGCCTGGCCGACGCCATCGTCTACGGCACCGCATTCCTGGCGAATCCCGACCTGCCGCGGCGTTTCCTGCTCAACGCCCCGCTCAATCCGGTCGACGAGGACCACCTCTACACGCACGGCCCGGAAGGTTACACCGACTATCCGGCGCTGCCGGTGTGAGGCGCGAGACAGGTTTCGCCAGCCGCGCCTTCGCTGCTCCGTCCTGGAGGGCCGCGCTCCCGCGCGGCCGCGGACGCGGAGGGATACACGAACGCCGTTGCCCATCCGCGGCGGTGCGGGAGCACCGCCCTCCATCACGGAGCTCCGCCGTACCCGGGCGTTCCTTCTTCAGCCCGGCGCGGTCATGCGCTCCGGCCGCACCCACGCATCGAACTGCTCGGCCGTGAGGTGGCCGAGGGCGACGGCCGCTTCCTTCAGCGTCGTGCCCTCCTTGTGGGCCTTCTTCGCGATCTCGGCCGCTTTCGCGTACCCGATGTGCGGATTCAACGCCGTGACGAGCATGAGCGAGTTCTCGAGGTGGCGGCGGATGACCGGCTCGTTCGCCGTGATGCCATCGGCGCACTTCGCCGCGAAGGAGACGCAGGCGTCGCCGAGCAGGCGCGCGCTCTGCAACACGTTGGCCGCGATGAGGGGCTTGAAGACATTGAGCTCGAAGTGGCCGCTCATGCCGCCGACCGACACGGCCACGTCGTTGCCGATCACCTGCGCGCACACCATCGTGAGCGCCTCGGGCTGCGTGGGGTTGACCTTGCCCGGCATGATCGATGAGCCGGGCTCGTTGTCCGGGATCACGATCTCGCCGATGCCGCAGCGCGGCCCGGAGCTGAGCATGCGGATGTCGTTGGCGATCTTCATCAGTGACACGCCAGCCCGCTTGAGCGCGCCCGAGAGCTCGACCATCGCGTCGTGCGCGGCGAGAGCCTCGAACTTGTTCGGCGCGGTGGTGAACGGCAGGCGCGTGAGCTCGGCGATCTTCGCGGCGACCAGCACGTCATAGCCGGCGGGCGCGTTGAGCCCGGTGCCGACCGCGGTGCCGCCGAGGGCGAGCTCGCTGACGGCCTCGAGCGCGTTGCGGATCGCACGCATGCCGTTGTCGAGCTGCTGCACGTAGCCGCTGAACTCCTGGCCGAGGGTGAGCGGCGTCGCGTCCATGAAGTGGGTACGGCCCGTCTTCACCACGGCGCCGAACTCCCCGGCCCGGGCCGCGAGGCTGTCCCGCAGGCGCTGCAGGCCGGGCAGCGTCACCTCCATCACGAGCTTGAACGCGGCGATGTGCATCGCGGTGGGAAAGGTGTCGTTCGACGACTGCGACTTGTTCACGTCGTCGTTCGGGTGCAGCGCCTTCTTCGCGTCCTCGAGGCGGCCGCCAGCGAGCACGTGGGCGCGGTTGGCGATCACCTCGTTGACGTTCATGTTGCTCTGCGTGCCGGAGCCGGTCTGCCAGATCACGAGCGGGAACTGGTCGTCGAGCGCGCCGGCGAGGATCTCGTCGCACACGCGCACGATGAGGTCGCGCTTGTCCGGCGGGAGCACGCCGAGTTCGACGTTGGCCAGCGCGGCGGCCTTTTTGAGCACGGCGAAGGCGTGGATGATCTCGCGCGGCATGCTGGCCTCGGGGCCGATGCGGAAGTTCTGGCGCGAGCGCTCGGTCTGCGCGCCCCAGTAGCGCTCGGCGGGCACGCGGACCTCGCCGAGCGTGTCGGTCTCGATGCGGTATCGGCTCATGCCGCAGGTTTCACCGGGATCGCGAAGTTCGCAACCCCGGGCGCCGGGGCATCACCCGCCGGCCGCCGCGGGCGCCGCCTTCTTGGGAAACACCAGCGAGAGCACGATCGACGCGCCGAGCACGATCGCGATGACCGCGAGCGAGGCACCGGTCGGGATCTTCCACGCGGTGTGGCCGAGCAGCATCTTCACGCCGACGAAGCTGAGCACCACGCCGAGGCCGACCTTGAGCAGGTGAAACTTGTCGATCACGCCGCCGAGCACGAAGTAGAGCGAGCGCAGGCCGAGGATGGCGAAGACGTTGGACGTGTAGACGATGAACGGATCGCGCGTCACCGCGAAGATCGCCGGGATCGAGTCGACCGCGAAGATCAGGTCGGACACCTCGACGAGCACGAGCACGAGGAGCAGCGGCGTGGCCACCCACCGGCCGGCCTCCCGCACGACGAAGCTCTGGCCGCGGTAGTCGCTCGTCACCGGCACGAAACGCCGGAAGAGGCGCACCACGGGGTTGCGCTCGGGGTGGATCTCCTCGTCGCGCTTCACGATCATCTTGATGCCCGTGATGATGAGAAACGCGCCGAAGACGTAGATGATCCAGGCAAACTTCGCGATCAGCGCCACGCCCAGGCCGATCATGAGCGCGCGCATGATGAGCGCGCCGAGGATGCCCCAGAAGAGCACGCGATGCCGGTACTCCTGCGGCACGCCGAAGTACGAGAAGATCAGCGCGAACACGAACACGTTGTCCATGCTCAGCGAATACTCGATGAGATAGCCGGTCAGGAACTCGAGCGCCGGCTGCTCGCCGCGAAAGTGCCAGATGCCGAGGTTGAAGAGCAGCGCCAGCGAGATCCACACCACCGTCCAGGTGAGCGACTCGCGGAACGAGACGACGTGCGCCTTGCGATGAAACACGCCCAGGTCGAGCGCGAGCATCGCGAAGACGAAAAGATGAAAGCCGATCCAAAGCCAGGGATGTTGACTCATGTTTGTCAGGAAAGGACCGGATCGCGTCGCGCTGATGACGCAAAGCGCACGTAGTGGCGCGGCAGCGGCGGCGGCGAGCCCGGCGGCCGGCGCGACGCGAGGGCCGAGCGGACCATGAAGAGTTCGCCGACGTTGTCCGCGGTGATCAGTCCGACAAGACGTGTGCCTGAATAGACGGGCACCACGCCGCAGCGCTCCGGCTCGCGCCGGCCCAGGACGTCCTCGAGCGGTTCATCGGCGGAGGCGATGTCGAAGTCGCGGTCGGCGATCGTGACCACGCTCGCATGGTCATCCGACTCGCGCAGCGCGCGGATGAGTCGGTCGTGCGTGACGATGCCCAGGACGCTCGCGCCGTCCACCACGGGAAAATCGCGCTGCGAGCCGGCGAGAAGCAGGCGCGCCGCGTCGCCGATCGTATCGCGGTCATCGAGCGTGAGAAAATCCGTCAACATGGCCTCGCGCGCGGCCAGCCCGCGCAAGGTGTCCTTCAACTCGGCGGCAGCCGCCTCCTCGGCTGCGCCGATCCAGACAAATAGCGCGATGAGGACCAGCATCGGGTTGCCGAACAGGCCGAACACGCCGAAGACCACGGCCATGCCCTGGCCGATGTTCGCCGCGATGCGAGTGGCGCGGGCGTGATTGAGCCGCATCGCAAGCACGGCGCGCAGCACGCGTCCGCCGTCCATCGGGAAGGCCGGCAGCAGGTTGAACGCGACAAGGAAAAGATTCACCGCCAGCAGGCGGGCCGCGAACGAACCCTCGACAGGATCGAACGCCGCGATCGTGCCGAGCTCACCCGTCCCCGCGAGCCAGAGCGCGAGGAGCGCCGCGATCACGACATTCACCGCCGGACCCGCCAGTGCGATCCACAGTTCCTGACGCGGCGTGTCAGGGATGCGCTCGAGCCGCGCCACGCCGCCGATCGGCAGCAGGGTGATGTCCCGCGTGCCGACGCCGTAGCGCCGCGCGGCGAGCGCGTGGCCGTACTCGTGCAGCACCACGCAGACAAACAGCGCCGAGAAGAACGCCAGTCCGCCGAGAGCCGCGGAAGCGGATCCCGTCTGCAACCACTGCACGCCCGTGAGAAACGCGAGCAGGAGCAGGAACGTCGCGTGGAGGCGCAGATCGATGCCGAAGTAGCGACCGATGCTGAAGGACCATTTCATGGGACGGATGGGAACGCGGTTCGTGGAATCCGGGCGCCCGGCCAGGGCACGAGGAGGATCAGCGACTGCGCCGGCCGATGCGGAAGCCGGTCTCCCGCCTGCGACGCGTGGTGCGACGCTCGGCCCGCTCACGCAGCCGGCCCTCGAGTTCGGACACGGCACGCCGGAAGGCGCCGGCCACGGTGTGGTCGACCGCCTCCACGCTCAGGTCGGGACCCGGCACGGCGATGCGCACCTCCGCGCGGTAGGGCGGGCTTTCCTCGTCGCGATGCTCGAGCACGACGCTCGCGTCGTCGATGCGCGCGAGTTCGGCCAGGGCGAAGAGGCGGTTTTCCACCATGGCGTCGAGCGCATGGAAGGAACGGAGGCGGCGGTGGCGGATGGTGAGCTTCATGGCGTGGAGCGTGGGTGGTGGTTGCGGGTTGACTGTGGAGGGCGATACACGAAGCGACTCGTCACTCGCGGTCGCGGCCGGCGAGCAGCGGCAGGAGGTGCCAGACCAGGTAGGCCAGCGAGGTGATGAAGGCGGCCACGTACGTCCAGGCGGCGGCATCGAGCACCTTGCGCACGGCGAGGGCCTCGGCGCCGGGCTGGATCATGCCGAGCTCGCCGAGCACGGCCTTGGCGCGGCGCGAGGCGTCGAACTCGACGGGCAGCGTCACGAGATTAAAGAGCGCGATCACACCCCAGGCCGCCGCCATGAGCAGGGCGCCGGTCATCGGCTGGATCAGCCCCGTGAACATGCCGATCAGCGGCAGCCAGAGCACGACCTGGTTGGCGTAGGTCGCAGCGCCGACCGCGGCCATGCGCCACATCAGCGGCTTGTAGGCGCGGGCGTGCTGGATCGCGTGCCCGCACTCGTGCGCAGCCACGCCGAGCGCCGCGGCGGTCGACCCGTGGTAGTTGGCGGACGAGAGGACGAGGCGCTTGTGGATCGGGTCGTAGTGGTCGCTGAGCATCCCGTCCTGCTCGGCGATCTCGACATCGCCGATGCCGGAGCGCCGCAGGATGTAGGCGGCGGCCTCGCGCC
>Ga0315910_10005184_pt1 | contig 10709 bp, 7 predicted proteins | sample EdamamesoilMG_FD_204470 | JGI IMG/M metagenome (GOLD analysis project Ga0315910, IMG submission 204470) | Garden soil microbial communities collected in Santa Monica, California, United States - Edamame soil | ecosystem: Environmental > Terrestrial > Soil > Garden | place: USA: California...
ACCTGTCCCTGATCGAGTCCTCGCGCATGTTCGCGCTGCTCAACGTCTCGATGATGGACGGCGTGCAGACCGCGCAGGCAAGCAAGTACGTGTACCAGATGTGGCGTCCGGTCACCGCGATCCAGCGCGCGGGTGAAGACATGAACCCGCTGACCGATGCCGATCCGAGCTGGATGCCGCTGCTGACCACCCCGCCGTACCCGTCCTATGCCGGCAACATGGCCTGCATCGGCGCGAGCGCGGCGCGTTCGATGGCGCTGTACTTCGGCACAAACGACATCCTGGTGTCGGCGCAGTGGGCGAGCACCGATGGCGTGAACTACGTGGTGCGCAGCTTCCCGGGCTTCTGGCAGATGGCCGAACACCAGGCCGCGAGCCGCGAATACGGTGGCATCCACTACCACTTCGACACGCTGGCGAGCCAGGAAGTCTGCCCGAAGGTGGCCGGCTACGTGTTTGCCAACTACATGCGACCGAAGCGCTGAGCAACGCTTCCCTGACCTTGGCGCCCCTCACGGGGCGCTTTTTTTTGCCCAGCCTGGTTAGCCGGCCTAGTTAGCCGGCCTTCGGGGCACGCTGCTCGCCCACGCGGGCGGCGCGCCCGATGCGCCGAGTTCACTGCTGGCCTTGCGCAGCGACGTGATCAATGCACCGATCTGCATCGCGTGTTCCGGGTGCGGCGCTGCCAGGCGTTCCTTCATGCGCTCGAGCGTATCCGCGAAATCGCGCAGTCGTTTCGAAGCATTCACGTGATCTTCCATGGAGGCGGTCACCGATTTCTCGATGTTGTGCAGGTGCCCGAGCATCCGCTCGAGCGTTCCTGCGTCACTGCCCCGCGGATCGCGCGACTGCTCGTTCTTGAAGACCACTCGCAACAGGTCGCGGGCCTGCTCCACCGGATTGGGCTGACGTGCAAATTCCGTGTTCATTGAGTGCACACTGGCAGGCGCTGCTCAGGTTGTCTATCAGATTTTCCGCCGGAATCTTCAGACGGATGGAGCATCCGGAAGCGCCCAATGCCTGGGGTCATGGCCCGCGGAGAGTGCCGGGCGGCTGCACGCGCGTCCGCCAGCCGATCGCGAACATCACGATGGCCGCACCTAACATGCCCCCGAGATGCGCGAAATGCGCCACACCCGAGTTCGAACGGAACACGCCGCTCGTGAGTTCGATGACGGCGTAGCCCGCCACCAGCACCCAGGCCTTCAGCGGAATGGGCGGGAACAAGAGCATGAGCCGGCTGTGCGGAAACAACATGGCGAATGCCAGCATCACGCCGAATACGCCGCCCGAAGCGCCCATCGTGGGAGCAATCTCCTGGTCGCTCATGGCGGAGACGACGAACAACTGCACGATGCCTGCCGTGAGCACCGACGCGAAGTAGAGCCACACGAACCGGCGGGGACCCAGCACGCGCTCCGTCATGCCGCCGAAGACATACAGCGCATACAGGTTGAACGCGATGTGGGCCAGGCCTTCGGCGTGCAGGAATGAATAACTGATGATCTGCCAGGGCTCGAAACCTACGAAACCCCCTTCCTCCACGGCGAACTTGCCCCAGGGCCACAACGCGAAATGGCGCATCAGCCGATCGGGCGTGAATTCCTGCAGGAAGTAGACGGCGACGTTGGCGAAGATCAGCAGGCGAACGATGGAAGTCATGAGGCCTTGCGAGACTTGAAGAACGGGCTCAGGGACGCTTCGCGTACTCGGCGTCGAAGCGCGCCTCGAGTTTGGCATGGACGCCGCGCAACCGGTCCACCACCTGCTTCGCCCAGTCGAAATATTCGCGCTTGCGCTCGAGCGACCAGCCCGCGGGCGGTGCGCCATCGATGTCACTCACGTTGGCAATCTTGTCGGCGAGCTTGACGAGCTTGGCCCGTTTGCTGATGTGCGCAGCATGATCGATCTGCGCCTGCTTGCGCTCGGTCTTGGAGAGCGACTTGTTGTCGGAGCACTCCGCAACGATGTTGGCAATTTCATGACCGAACACGATCTCGATCTCGTCGTGCGTAGTGTTCGTGTCTTCGATCGTGTCGTGCAGCAGCGCCGCCGCGAGCACGATCGGATCTTCGATATCGGCCTGGACCAGGATGTACGCGAGCTGGATCGGGTGATTGATGTATGGCGACGCCTCCTGGTCCTTGCGCCGCTGGTTGCGGTGCTTCTCCGCGGCGAACGCGGCGGCCTGCAGTACGAGCTCCATGTGCGTCGGCATCGTTGAGGATTCCTCGAGTCGCGTTACAAACCTCTCGCCGTGGACATTACACGGCGCCGACATTCTCCCTCAAATGGGGTAGCCCATGCCCTTCCGCATTAGCCCCCGTCTGTGCCCCGCCCGGTTCATGTGCGGTGGACGACGGAAGCGGAGGATACCTCTCACAACCTGAAGGGAGATTGCCCGTGTCCAACGACCAGAAGTCCTCGCTTGCCCCGTCTTTCATTCTCCCGCTCGCCGCCCTGATCCTCGCGGGCTGCGCACGCAATGAAGCCGCCGAGACCCCGGCCGCTCCACCGCCGGTGGCCGCCGCCAAGGTCGTGTCGAAGTCCATCACCGAGTTCGACGAGTTCACCGGCCGGTTCGAGGCGGTTGAGCGGGTGGAAGTTCGCCCTCGTGTTTCGGGCTACGTGGTGGCGACGCGTTTCGCGCAGGGCCACGAGGTCAAGAAGGGAGACATCCTCTATGTCATCGACGCGCGTCCCTACCAGGCCACGCTGAAACACGCCCAGGCCGAGCTGACGCGTGCACGCACACAGGCGGCGCTGGCAGAGTCCGAGCGCGTCCGCGCCACCAAGCTCATCGAGAAACGCGCGATCTCGCAGGAAGAATTCGACGCGCGCACCTCGGGAACCGAGCAGGCCGCGGCCAATCTCCAGGCGGCCGAAGCGGCGGTGGAATCCGCCGCGCTCGATCTGTCATTCACCGAAGTGCGCGCGCCGATCTCGGGCGTGGTCGGCCGCGCCGAAGTGACGGCCGGCAACCTCGTTGCGGCCGGTCAGACACTTCTGACGACGCTGGTGTCGGCCGATCCCATCTACGTCTCCTTCGACGGTGACGAGCAGGTGTACCTCAAGTACGTCGACATGGCGCTGCGCGGCGAACGCGGCAGCTCGCGCGACACGAAGAACCCCGTGTGGGTCGGTGTCGCCAATGAGCAGGGCCACCCGCATGAAGGTGTCATGGTGTTCCTCGACAACGAACTCGACCCGCAGACGGGCACGATTCACGCGCGCGGACTGTTCAAGAATGCCGATCGGCGTTTCACCCCCGGAATGTTCGCGCGCGTGAAACTCATCGGCAGCGGGCAGTACGACGCGCTGCTCATCAATGACAGCGCCATCGGCACCGACCAGAGCGTGAAGTTCGTGTTGCGCATCGGCGCCGAGAACAAGATCGAGTACACGCCCGTGAAGCTCGGTCCGCTCGTCGACGGCCTGCGCGTAGTGCGTGAAGGCCTCAAGGCGAACGACGTCATCGTGGTCAAGGGACTGCAGCAGGTGCGCCCCGGCATGCCGGTGACGCCGCAGCTCGTGGCGATGGGCGAACCGCGCCGCGGCGACAACACCCTGGTTGCCCAGAACTGAGGGATTAGAAAAGGGGACAGATTTATTTTTCACGGAGAAAAATAGATCAGTCCCCTTTTCGACATCGGTGCCTGTCGCGATCTACCAACTTTAGCGAGACCCCAGTGAAATTCAGCAGCTACTTCATCGACAGGCCGGTGTTCGCATCGGTCCTGTCGGCCTTTATCCTGATCGCGGGCGCCATCTCGCTGTTCAAACTTCCCATCAGTGAATACCCGGAGGTGGTCCCGCCTTCGGTGGTCGTGCGCGCCGCTTACCCCGGCGCCAACCCCAAGGTCATTTCGGAAACCGTCGCCGCGCCGCTCGAGCAGGAAATCATCGGCGTCGAGAACATGCTCTACATGTCCTCTCAGGCAACGATGGACGGCACGCTGGCGCTGACCGTCACGTTCCGTATCGGCACGGACATCGATCGCGCGCAGGTGCAGGTGCAGAACCGCGTGCAGCAGGCGCTGCCGCGGCTGCCGGAAGAGGTGCGCGCGATCGGTGTATCCGCGCTGAAGAGCTCGCCGGCGTTCCTCATGGTGGTGCATCTCACCTCCCCTGACGGACGCTACGACTCTTTATATCTGCGCAACTACGCCACCCTGAATATCCGCGACACGCTCGCCCGCCTGAACGGCGTGGGCGACGTGCGCGTCTTCGGCGCGGGCGACTACGCCATGCGCGTGTGGCTCGATCCGCAGAAGATGGCGGCGCGTGATCTCACTACCGGTGACGTGGTCGCGGCCATCCGCGAGCAGAACGTGCAGGTGGCCGCGGGCCAGGTGGGCGCACCGCCCGCCGCGGGTTCGGAATTCCAGCTGGCGTTGAATGCCAAGGGCCGGCTGGAGAGCGAAGAAGAATTCGGTGACGTGGTGGTCAAGTCCGGACACAACGGCGAAGTCGTGCGACTGCGCGACATCGCGCGCCTGGAACTGGGCGCCGCCTCTTACGCCACGCAGTCCTTGTTAGGCAACGAGAACGCCGTCGCCATTCCCATCTTCCAGGCGCCGGGTTCGAACGCACTCGATCTGTCCAACCAGGTTCGCGCCGACATGGAGACTCTGAAGAAGAGTTTCCCGCAAGGCATGGACTACAAGATCATCTACGACCCGACGCAGTTCGTGCGCCAGTCCATCGACGCCGTGTTGCACACGCTGCTCGAGGCAGTGGCGCTGGTCGTGCTGGTGGTCATTCTCTTCCTGCAGACCTGGAGAGCCTCGATCATTCCGCTGGTGGCCGTGCCGGTGTCGGTCATCGGCACGTTCGCGGTGCTGCATTTCCTCGGCTTCTCCATCAACACGCTGTCGCTGTTCGGCCTGGTGCTGGCCATCGGCATCGTCGTCGACGACTCCATCGTGGTCGTCGAAAATGTGGAACGACACATCGCCAACGGACTGAAACCGCTCGAGGCTACCAAGCGCGCCATGGGCGAAGTGAGCCGCCCCATCATCGCCATCACGCTGGTGTTGTGCGCGGTGTTCATTCCCGTGGCCTTCGTCGAAGGCCTCACGGGGCAGTTCTATCGCCAGTTCGCGCTGACCATCGCCATCTCGACGGTGATCTCCGCGTTCAACTCGCTGACGCTCTCGCCCGCGTTGGCCGCGCTGCTGCTCAAGCCGCACGGCGCGCCGCCGGATGCGCTCACGCGAGGCATGGACAAGTTGTTTGGCCGCTTCTTCGCGCGCTTCAATCAATTGTTCACCAAGGCGAGTGAAAGTTATTCCCGCGGCGCAACGCGCACGGTGAAGCGCGCTCCCATCGCCATCGCCATCTATGCGGGCCTCGTGGCGATTACGGTGTTCGGCTTCTACAAGACACCCGCTGGCTTTATCCCGCAGCAGGACAAGCTGTATCTGGTCGGCATCGTGCAGCTGCCGCCGGCGGCGTCGATCGACCGCACCAACGAAGTAGTTCGGCGCATGGGCGAGATCGCCAAGCAGGAACCCGGCGTGCTCGACTCCGTGCAGTTCGCCGGCATGTCGGCGAATGGATTCGCGGCGCAGTCCAGTGCCGCCATTGTCTTCTTCCCGCTCAAGGACTTCGATGAGCGCAAGGGCCTGAGCGCCGGCGCCATTGCTGGCGCGCTGAACCAGAAGTTCGCCGGCATCCAGGACGCGTACATCGCCGTGTTCCCGCCTCCGCCGGTCATCGGCCTCGGCACGCTCGGCGGCTTCAAGCTCAACGTGGAAGACCGCCAGAACCGTGGCGCCGAAGCGCTGTACGCCGCCGTGCAGACCGCCTTGCAGAAGGCGTGGGCGGATCCGCAGCTCGCCGGCGTGTTCTCCAGTTATCAGATCAACGTTCCGCAGCTGGACGTCGAAGTGGACCGCCTCAAGGTCAAGCGCCAGGGCGTGAAACTCAACGACGTGTTCCAGACACTGCAAGTCAACCTGGGATCCCTCTATGTCAATGACTTCAACCGATTTGGCCGTACTTACCGTGTGGTCGCACAGGCGGATGCGCCGTTCCGTTCACAGGTGGATGACATCCTTCCTCTCAAGACTCGCAACGCCTCAGGCGAAATGGTGCCGCTCGGTTCACTGATCTCGGTCAAGGAGTCGTTCGGTCCGGACATCGTCGAGCGCTTCAACAGCTACTCGAGCGCCGACATCAACGGCGGTCCTTCACCGGGCCACAGCTCTGGCCAGGCGCAGGCGGCGATCTCGAAGATTCTCGACGAGACCCTGCCGAACGGCATGACCTACGAGTGGACGGACCTCGCCTTCCAGCAGATCGAAGCCGGTGACGCCGCGTTGTTCGTCTTCCCGCTGTGCGTGCTGTTCGTGTTCCTGGTGCTGGCCGCGCAGTACGAGAGCTTCTCGCTGCCGCTCGCCATCATCCTGATCGTGCCGATGGCGCTGCTCGCCGGCCTCGTGGGCATCTATCTACAGGGCGGTGACAACAACATCTTCACGCAGATCGGCTTCCTCGTGCTCGTGGGCCTGGCGTCCAAGAACGCCATCCTGATCGTCGAGTTCGCCAAGCATCTGCAGGAGGAAGGCCGCGATCGCGTGACCGCGGTGCTCGAAGCCGCGCGGCTGCGACTGCGCCCCATCGTGATGACCTCCATCGCATTCGTCATGGGCGTGCTGCCGCTGGTGCTGGCCACCGGCGCCGGCGCCGAAGTGCGCCGTGCCATGGGCGCGGCGGTGTTCTCGGGAATGATCGGCGTGACCGTGTTCGGTCTGCTGCTGACGCCCGTGTTCTATGTGTTGCTGCGCCGGGAGCGGAAGGCCGCGCCCGCGCAGATCGAAGAGGTTTCTTCTCATGCGTAAGACTGCGTTCCTGTTGGCTCCCATCGCCGCGGCTGTTCTGAGTGCCTGCGCCGTGGGCCCGAACTACCACGCGCCGGAAAAAGAAATGGCGCGGAGTTTCGACAATGTCGAAGCCACGTATTCGACCGAGACCGCTCCGTCGAACTTCTGGCAGACGTTTTCGGACGCCGAGCTAGAGAAGCTCGTGAACGAGGCGCTGGCGTCCAATCACGATCTTCGCATCGCGCTGACGCGTTTGTATGACGCTCGCGCGCTTCGCCGTGACGCCGCGTTCGACCTCGCGCCGAGCATCAACGCCAATGGCGGATACACCAAGGCGAAAGCTTCGGGAGCGGTGACGGCCGCAGGAGCGACTCGTGAGACGGAGTTCTACGACGCCGGCTTCGACGCGTTCTGGGAGCTCGACTTCTTCGGCGGTGTGCGTCGAGGGCTCGAAGCGAGCCGGGCCGACCTCGGCGCCGAACAAGCATCGCTTCACGATGTGCAGGTGATCGTGACGGCCGAAGTCACGCGCACCTACTTCGAGCTGCGCGGACAGCAGTTGCAGCTCGACGTGGCCCGCCGCAACGTCGCGAACCAGCAGTCCACGCTCGACCTCGCGCAGGTTCGCCTCGACGCCGGCAGCGGCACGGAGTTCGACACCGCTCGCGCGCAGGCTCAGCTGAGCTCGTCACGCGGTTCGATTCCTCCGCTCGAGGCGGCGGTCGCGCGTTCCATCCATCGGCTGTCGGTGCTCGTGGGCCGCGAGCCGGGTGCATTGCGCGCCGAACTCACGCCTCCTCAGAACCTGCCCCCGCTACCCGGCATCGTGCCCGTGGGCGACCCGGCCGGCCTGTTGCGTCGCCGGCCCGACATCCGCGTGGCGGAACGTGAGCTTGCGGGTGCGACGGCGCGAATCGGCGTCGCCGTGGCCGACCTCTTCCCGCGGGTCACGTTCACGGGCAGCGCCGGTTACCTGTCGGGCTCGTCCGCCGCCCTGGGCGACGGCGATACCGATTTCTACACGCTGGCCCCCGGCATCTCCTGGGGCATCTTCGACTACGGCCACGTGCAGGCGCGCATCTCCTCCGCCAAGTGGCGCAAGGAAGGCGCGGTGCTCCGGTATGAAAAGACCGTGCTCCAGGCTCTCGAGGAAACCGAGGACTCGCTGGTCACCCACGCCCGGGCCCGCGACCGGCTGGTCCACGACGAGGCGGCCGTCCGCGCCAGCAATACGGCGGCCGGCCTGGCCCGCGTACGTTATGAAAATGGCGCCAGCGACTTCCTGCAGGTGCTGGACGCCGAAAGGACCCTGCTCCAGTCGGAGGATCAGCTGGCCCGGAGCCGTACCGAGGCGGCTACCAGCCTGATTGCGGTGTACAAGGCGCTCGGCGGGGGTTGGGAGGGGCTTCCCTATCCCAATTGAGCCATCCCCATAGAGGGACGCCAATCAACGCCTTCCACGAGTAAAGTCCATGTCCATGAGTATCAATCCCGTAGACCTCGCCGCCGCCGCCGAGGGCATCCTCAACACCCAGTACCTGCTGCAGCGTGAGCGGCTGCTGTCGGCCTCGGCCCAGGCCAGCCGCCTGCTGCTCGAAGCGCCGGATGCCATGAAGGCGATGCCTGAAGTCCTGCGCCTGCTCGGCGAAGCCGCTCAGGTCGACCGCACCGCCCTCGCGTTCGCCGAGATCGGACCCAATGGCGAGAAGTGGCTGAAGATCCAGGCCGAGTGGATCACCGAATCGCTGAGCGACGCCTGCTGCGCCATGGCCGACAGCGAATGCCCGGACCCGTGGAACGAGCCGCGCTCCGATCAGTTCTGCACCATGCTCCAGGCCGGCAAGAGCGTGGTGTTCTGCCCCGATGCCGCGCGCGCCATCGAAGGCGTGAGCATCACGAGCGACAAGGCGCGCACCTCGGCCATCGTGCCGATTCTCGTGGACGGCGAATATGTCGGCGTCATCGGCTTCGATGACTGGCAGCGCGTACGCGAATTCGATTCGTCGATCGTGTCGGCGCTCGAGATCGCCGCCGGCCTCGTGGGAGCCGCCCTGCACCGCCAGCGCCTGGTCGAGACGATCAGCCGCGAGCGCGAGCTCGCCGCCGAAGAACGCCTGTCGGGCGCCATCCGCGCCAACGCACTGCTTCGCACCAACCTCACGAAGCTCGCGCGCGATGCCGACCCGCAGGATTTCGTCAGCAACATCCTCATCGATGCGACGCGCCAGCTCGAAGCGGCCGCGGGCTACACCATCGGCTTCGACAAGACCACCAATGTCTGGAAGGCCTTCATCCACGTCGAGGGCGGCAAGGTAGTGCCGCCGCCGTACAACGCGACGGCAACACCGGACGAGACGCGCCTCTCGGAAGTGCTCGCACAGTTCCCCCAGCCCTCGTTCTACCAGGTTCAGCCGCTCGACCGCATCCAGTGGCCGGGCGCCGCCGCCTGGCACGAGCGCGAAGGCCACAAGAGTGTCTATCTACTGCCCGTCGTGGTCGGGGAGCAGACCGTGGGCTGCATCGGCCTGGCATTCAGGGAAGACGAAGCGCTGAACGCCGAACGCGCCGAGCTCGCGCTCGCGGTGGCGCACCAGATCACGCTGTGCATCGGCCTCAAGAAACTCGGCATGGCGGCGAAGGACGCTGCCGTACTGGCCGAGCGCAACCGCATCGGCCAGGAAATCCACGACGGCCTCGCGCAGGGCTTCACCGGCATCCTGATGCAGCTCGGCGCCGCCGAAGAAGCCATGCACGAATGCGCGCGCAACTCTCCGCTGCCGTCCATCCTGACGCGCATCGCCGACCTGGCTCGCCAGGGCCTCGCCGACGCACGCCGCTCGGTGATGGCATTGCGCCCGGACCAGACCAAGCGCGTGGGCCTCGAACTTGCGCTGCGCCAGCTCGCTGAACGCGCCACCGTCGAGGGGCGGGCCACGTGCAGCTTCGAAGGCGCCGTGATCGGCGATGGCCTGGTGCCCGAACGCCAGCACGAACTGCTGCGCATCGCCACCGAAGCGGTGAGCAATGCGTTGCGCCATGCTCATCCAACCAACGTACGCATCGTGCTGCTCGAAGAGGAGTCGCAGTGGACCATGAGCGTCATCGATGACGGTCGCGGAATGACCCTGACTCCCGAACTCTATGCGCGCCAGGGCTATGGCCTGAACAACATGCGCGACCGCGCCGGCGCCATCGGCGGCGAGTTCTTCATCGAAAGCGGGCCCGGCCAGGGCACGCGCATCATCGTCAACCTGCCGCGGCCCCACGCGGTGAAACCGAAGGCGGCCAATGAACGCCGCGGTTAAGATGCCCCCCGTGCAGAAGATCAGCGTCATCCTGGCCGATGATCATCCCGTGGTTCGCGACGGCCTCGCCGCCATCGTCAACCAGCAGCCTGACATGCAGGTGGTGGCCGAGGCCGGCGATGGCGCCGAGGCGCTCGACCTCTACGAACAGCACAAGCCCGACGTCATGGTGCTCGACCTGCGCATGCCCAAGATGGACGGCGCGGCGGTGGTGCAGAAGGTGCTCGAGAAGTATCCGAAGGCCTGCCTGCTCATCATGACCACGTACGACGGAGACGAAGACATCTTCCGGTCGCTGAGCCAGGGCGCCAAGGGTTACCTGCTCAAGGACGCGCCGCGGCAGGAGATCCTCTCCGCGATCCGCGCGGTGGCCGAAGACCGCCCCTATACGTCGTCAGGCATCGCCGCCAAGGCGCTGCAGCGCATGTCCAAGCCCAGCCTCACCACGCGCGAGCTCGACGTCCTGCAGCTCGTGGCCGAGGGACGCAGCAACAAGGACATCGCGCGCCGGCTCAAGATCACCGAAGGCACCGCCAAGACGCACGTCAAGGCGATCCTCGGGAAGTTAGACGCCATC
>Ga0315910_10005185_pt1 | contig 10708 bp, 8 predicted proteins | sample EdamamesoilMG_FD_204470 | JGI IMG/M metagenome (GOLD analysis project Ga0315910, IMG submission 204470) | Garden soil microbial communities collected in Santa Monica, California, United States - Edamame soil | ecosystem: Environmental > Terrestrial > Soil > Garden | place: USA: California...
CGGGATCTCCCGTTGTTGACAGACATCGATCAGCAAGCTATCCATGCCTCCGACCTGTCAAAAAAATTAACGCATGGCGCAATTGTATCCTTTTCACTTTCAACACTTGATGAAAAGATTACATCGAAACTCGAGCCCGGTGCACCCGCTCCGCAGCTAAGGCTTGAAACGATGCAACGCTGTAAAGAGGCGGGTCTGATGGTGGGCTTGAATTGTATTCCCGCACTGCCCTTTATTTCCGATTCCAATGAGGCACTGGAAAACATGGTGATCGCTGCAAAAAAATATAAGGCAGACTACATTCTCGTAGGCGGACTTACCTTGTTTGGAAATCAATCTGCTGACAGCAAAGTGTTATACTATAAATTTCTGGAGCGGAATTTTCCGCATTTAGTACCTGCATACAAAAAATTGTATCGGATATTCTTTATGCCTTCCCGGGATTACCTTGCCGACCTTGAGCACCGTGCCACCGGGCTATGTGAAAAACACGGTGTAAAAAAAGGAATTCTCTGAGCGTTTCAGCTGATTTAATTATTGCATTAACGGGTATTGCCCTATCTTGAAGAACTAACTTACCTGCAGCGTGTCCGGTTTTTCCGTTTTGCAACGTCCCCAGATTCTATCCCGGCTGAAGTCACAGTCGTATGATCTGCTTGTAATTGGGGGAGGCATTACCGGAGCGGGGATTGCGCTCGATGCTGCTTCACGGGGACTTCGCACGGCACTCGTTGAAGCAAATGATTTTGCATTTGGTACCAGCAGTCGCTCTACGAAACTTATTCATGGGGGGCTACGCTATTTAAAACAATTGGAGTTCGGCCTGGTAAAAGAAGTGGGCAGTGAGCGTGCCGTTGTGCACAAGCTGGCGCCTCACCTGGTTATTCCCGAGAAAATGTTGCTACCCCTTTCAGAGAAGAAGGGCCTGGGATACTGGCTGACGTCAATAGGTTTGAAAGTATACGATTGGCTTGCCGGTGTCCGGCCGGAAGATCAGCGTAGAATGCTAACCCGGTCGCAAACCTTAAAGTATGAACCGTTGCTTCGGAAAGATGATGTGAAGGGTGGGGCTATTTATGCCGAGTATCGCACGGATGATGCCCGTCTCACCATAGAGATTCTGAAGGCGGCTGTTGACTTTAAAGCAGACGTAATTAATTATGTGCGTGCCACTGAGTTTGTGTATTCCGGAGATCGTATTGCCGGGATGTTGGCGTACGATGAAGTGGGCGGATACGAATTTGGCATCACGGCAACGGTGGTTGTCAATGCTACCGGTCCCTGGGTTGACGAGTTACGGGAAGTTAACCGTTCGTTGCAAGGTAAACGCCTTCATCTTACCAAAGGCGTACATGTCGTGGTGTCGTATCAGAAGCTGCCGGTAAAGCAAGCTGTCTATTTCGATGTTGATGATGGCCGGATGATTTTTGCTATACCACGCGGCAGAACCACGTACATTGGCACTACCGATACAAATTATGTGGGTGATAAGGGCAGTGTCTTTACCACGCGCGAGGATGTAAAATATTTGCTGCACGCAGTTAACGCTGCGTTCCCGTTAGTCAATCTTCAGTTATCGGATATTGAATCCAGTTGGGCTGGCCTGCGTCCGCTAATTCACGAAGAAGGAAAATCAGCCTCGGCATTGTCCCGAAAAGATGAAATATTTGAATCTACATCCGGACTCATATCAATTGCCGGAGGTAAATTAACCGGTTATCGTAAAATGGCCGAGCGGGTGGTGAATCTGGTCATACGAAAGTACTTTAGCGATATTGAGTTAAAGGCGTGCCATACCGATTCAATAAAATTAAGTGGCGCGTTGAATTCAGTTCAGGAAGTTCGTCACTATGCGCGTACGCTTCAACAACATGGTCTTGATGACTTAACCGTTCGTCACCTGGTAGAGAATTTCGGGACCCAGGCGGACGATATAATTAATCTACGGGATAACGATCCGGATACTGCCTGGGCGCTGTTGAAAGCTGAACTGCTCTTCTGCATTCGTTATGAAAGCGTGGTTACCCTTCAGGATTTTCTCGTGAGACGTACCGGGCTCGTGTACTTTAATATCGCGAAAGCAAAACGGTATATTGAACCATTAGCAAAAGTGATGAAAGAAGTATTAGATTGGGATGACAAGAGGCACGCTCATGAAGTGACTGCTGTGATTCAACTGATTACTAACCTGTCTACATTTAAATAATTCTATGAAAGGCCTGCTTTTTTTTATCGGCATAATGATTCTGATCTTATCCGAAGTATTCAAAGTTTATTTCATTATGCCTTTTCCAGGAAGCCAGCAAAGCAATACGGTGGGGCTTGCGTACTTTCTCCAGGATAATATTCAGTTTATAAGAGTTACCGGCATTGCGTTGATTGCGTATCCGGTCTTCCACTTTTTCCGAACCGGCAAGTTATGGTCAAAAATCCTGATCACGCTTTCCACAGCCCTTTACCTGGTGATTTTCTATTTTGTCAACTTTAAATTCCTGGCTGATAAAATGTTTTTACAGCCCACGCATAAAGTCTTTGCAGCGGTTGATTCCAACGAAGTACCCTCCGGAAACCTGGTGCTCGGTGTATTTATAAATGGAGAAGCGAAAGCCTATCCAATACAGTACATCGGCTATCATCACCAGGTTCGTGATTCAGTAGGGGGTAAGCCAGTCATGATTACGTATTGTACAGTTTGCAGAACGGGCCGTGCCTTCAGTCCATTTATAAATGGCAAGCTTGAAACATTCAGGTTGGTTGGTATGGATCACTTCAACGCGATGTTTGAAGACTCGTCAACTAAAAGCTGGTGGCGACAGGTAAATGGGGAAGCGGTTACCGGGCCTTTGAAGGGAATGATGCTGGAAGAAATTCCGTCCGGGCAAATGCGATTGGATGCCTGGATCAGCCAGTACCCACATACATTGATCATGCAACCTGACACATCTTTTAACGATTCCTATTTTGGTATGCGTACATATGACAAAGGCAAGGGGCAAAGTTATCTTACCAAAACCGACTCATTGTCGTGGAAAGATAAATCATGGGTAGTGGGTGTACAGATCGCATCGGTTGCCCGTGCATACGACTGGAATGATTTAGTTAACAAGCGTGTGTTAAATGATACGCTTGCCGGCCATCCTATTGCCGTAACCCTGGCAAATGACACAGCATCATTCTATGTGTGGAAAAGGGATTCATTGATTTTTGAATTCGATAAAACCACTTCTCGGTTACGGGATCAGCAAACAAAGTCGACCTGGAGTAGTTCAGGACAGTGTACCGATGGCCCTCTTAAAGGCACTCGCCTTCCGCTGGTTCAATCATACCAGGAATTCTGGCATTCGTGGCGAACGTTCCGACCTCAAACTACCCGTTTTTTGATTGCGCAGTGATCTTGCAGATGCAGGGATTTGCGCTAAATTAAAGGTTTGAATTTATGGGTAAACAAAAGAGCAAAACTGCAAGTCGAAACCTTTGGGGCATTGATATGGGAGGGACGAAAATTGAAGGCGTCATTCTCAAATCAGCCGCAGATCCGGAAGTGATCTTTCGTGATCGTATTCCCACCGAAGCGGATCTGGGGTATGAACACATACTCAACCAAACCAAAAAACTTGTAGACGTCATGGTAGCTCATACCGGAACAACACCTTCGTCTATTGGTTTCGGCACACCCGGTACGCTTGATCCCAAACTCGGTGTCATGAAAAACTGTAACACCGTAGCGATGAACGGAAAGCCGATGAAGGCAGACCTGGAAAAATTGCTCGGTGTTAAAGTAGAAATGGCAAACGATGCAGATTGTTTTGCTTTATCAGAAGCGCGCTTTGGTGTAGTCAAGGAGCAGTTTCCAGATGCGCGGATTGTGTTTGGTGTAATTCTGGGAACCGGTGTTGGTGGGGGAATAGTAGTAGACGGCCGGGCTATTGTTGGGTTGCAGGGTATTGCCGGTGAATGGGGACATAATTTTCTGGATGATTCCGGTGGTCCATGCTATTGTGGCAAATCGGGATGCGTTGAGAATGTAATCTCAGGACCTGCGCTGGAGAAGTACTACTTCAAAGAAACCGGGAATAAAAAACCTTTAAAAGATATTGTTGCACTGGCCGAATCAAAGGTGGATCCAACGGCACAAAAAACGATGCTTCGCCTGGTTGAATATTTTGGTAAAGCACTTAGCGTGGTCATCAATATTCTTGATCCGGATGTCATCGTCATTGGCGGTGGCGTAGGGAATATAGACCTGCTGTATGACCGCGGACTTGATGCCGTGAAGAAGTATATTTTTAATAACCGGTTGGATACACCTATAGTCAAACCCTCGCTGGGTGATAGTGCCGGTGTATTTGGGGCGGCATTTCTGGTAGCGGAATAAGATTTTAATGGATAAGGTTTAACGTTCAGTGTTTAAAGTTTAAGAACAATAAGCAGCCAGGCGCTAGCTGCCAGAGGCCATGGGCCAGTAACAGCAGCCGAAAACGAATTGATATGAAGCGAATAGCAGTACTTGGCCCGATTCCCCGTGATCACATTGTTACGCATCAGGGGGATTTGATTCAAAAGTGGGGATGTGTCACGCATCCCGTTATAGCGCTCTCTGTTTTAGCAGGTGATAAAATAGAAATTATCCCGGTCTGTCACTTGCGGCAAGTGGATATGGACAATGTCCGTGAAGTATTCAAACCCTACCGGGGAATAAATCTGAAACACGTCACGTCAAAAAATGATCAGGGTGATATTATCAGCCTGAAATTTCTGGATATGAACAACCGGCTCGAAAGACAAACCGGTTTCATGGATCCCATTCTCCCCGATGACGTTAAGGCGCTTCTCGATTGCAAGGTATTTGTTTTCATTCCCATCAGCGATTATGAAATAGCATTGGATACCCTAAAATTCCTGAAGAAAAAAAGTAAAGGGATAGTAGTATTCGATGCACACGGTCCGACTACGGCCTGCCTCATCTATGGTGAGCGAAGACGCAAATTCTGGGTTGACCGCGATCAGTGGTTGCCCTACATTGATGTCCTGAAAATGAATCAGGAAGAAGCCAATGCGTCCTGGTTCAAGAAAGAGTACGAAAGTCAGGATTTTTGTGAAACGCCTGAAGTCGATCGCCTTGAGCTCCGGAGATTTGCTGAACATTGCCTGGCTAAAGGTGTGAAGTGTGTTTACATCACCATAGATTCACGCGGATGCCTGGTGTATTTTAAAGAGCGCGGCAAAATTGTTGAAGACATGGTGCCCGCAGTGAAAGTAGATAATGTAATTGATACCACCGGTTGTGGCGACTCCTTTGCCGGTGGGGTTGGTTTTGGATTGCTGCAAAAGCCCCGCGACTATATCGGAGCTGCGCGTTATGGCAATGCGCTGGGCGCGCTTCGTACGCAGGGAAAAACATTTGCAGTTTTTAAATCGCTGGAGGAAACCAATCAGATTATTCGCGGAGCGTATTTATAATGAAGAAGTTCGAAATCGAAGTGAAGTTAACCGTGGACCTGACCTTGATAAAAGCCTGCATATTTGACCTGGACGGAGTAATTGTCGATACCGCTCGGTATCATTTTCTCGCATGGAAACGACTGGCCAATGAACTTGGCATTGAATTTACCGAAACGGACAACGAACGGTTAAAGGGTGTTAGCCGCATACGGTCCATGGAAATACTTATGGAAATTGGTGGCATTGCACTCAGTGAACACGACAAGGAAAAGCTGGCTAATAAAAAGAATGCGTGGTTTGTTGACTACGTGGAACGCATGATGCCCGAGGAAATTTTCCCGGGTGTAACAGCATTGATCCATCAGTTGCGTGAACAGGGAATTAAGGTTGGTCTCGCGTCCAGCAGTAAGAATGCAAAAACCGTAATTCAATTACTTCACATTCAAAATGAGTTTGAAGTAGTAGTTGATGGCAACATGATCACGCATTCCAAACCCGACCCGGAAATATTTCTGTTGGCTGCCAAAAAATTAAACGTGGCCCCAAAAGATTGCCTTGTGTTTGAAGATGCCGAGGCCGGTGTGGAAGCTGCGCTTGCAGCGGGGATGTGGTGTGTTGGAATTGGGTCACCACAACAACTAAGTAAGGCACACAAAGTAGTAGCCAGAACCAGCGACTTCGCAGTGAAGATGCTGGCGGATTTCACATAGCATTAGGCACAACAATTGGATTTACCACTGACCCATGACTAGTGACTACTGACCATAACGACTAATACGAAATGAAGGAGTATTTAAAGCATCACGAATGGCAAATCATCGAGGAAGGTTTCGATCCTCATGTAAATAAAATTTCCGAAAGCGTATTCAGCATTGGCAATGGTCGCATGGGCCAGCGTGCCAACTTTGAAGAAGACTATTCCGGTGAAACGCTTCGAGGGAGTTATGTTGCCGGTGTTTACTATCCGGATAAAACCCGTGTTGGCTGGTGGAAAAATGGCTACCCCGAGTACTTCGCCAAAGTGTTGAATGCACCTAACTGGATCGGTCTTCATATCAGCATCGATAATCAGAAATTAGACCTGGCGAAATGCAAGGTGGAAAATTTCAAGCGCGTGCTGGACATGAAAGTAGGTCTGCTCTCCCGCAGCTTTGCCGCTACCTTGCCGGATGGAAAGAAAGTTCAGGTTGAATCAAAACGATTTTGCAGCATGGCTAATGGTGAGCTGGGTGCTATCCGCTATGCCATCACGCCACTGAATTTTTCAGCCAAAACAACGCTCTCTATTTATGTAGATGCAGACGTGGTCAATAAAGATTCCAACTACGATGAGAAGTTTTGGGAAGAAGTGCACAAGGAAGCAACACCCGGAAAAGCCATTGTAACTGCACAAACCAAAAAAACTCTCTTCCATGTCACTACCGGCATGGTTTATACCATTGAATCTGAAGGGAAGAAAGTAAGCATCGACCGGACCAATGTCGAGCAACGGGAAAAGTTTGCCGGCAACGTTGTTCAGTTCGAGCTGGCGGAAGGGAAAGAAACAGTGATCTATAAATATGGTGCTGTGCTCTCTTCTGAAAACCATCCAAAAGATAAGCTTGTAGCCGCATGCCACAAGGTACTGGACGAAGCGCTTGTGAATGGATTTGATGCACTGCTTGATGCACACATTAAAGTGTGGGAACACAAGTGGGAGGAATGCGACATCACAATTGAAGGTGATGTAGCTGCGCAGCAAGGTATTCGCTTTAATATTTTTCAATTGACACAAACCTATACCGGTGAAGATGAAAGACTGAACATCGGTCCGAAAGGATTCACCGGTGAAAAATATGGCGGCAGCACCTATTGGGATACGGAAGCGTATTGCCTTCCATTCTACTTAAGTACGGCCGAGCAGAAAGTAGCGCGTAATTTATTGATCTACCGGTACAAGCACCTTCCCAAGGCAATTGAGAACGCACAGAAGCTGGGCTTCAAAAATGGTGCAGCGTTTTATCCGTTCGTAACCATGAATGGTGAAGAATGTCATAACGAATGGGAAATCACCTTTGAGGAGATCCACCGCACCAGCGCGATGGCTTATGCCATTCGGGATTACGTTCACTATACCGGTGACGAAAATTATTTGTGTGAGTATGGTCTTGAGGTACTCATTGGTATCTCGCGTTTCTGGGCGCAGCGCGTCAATTGGTCTGCGGATAAAAACAAGTACGTTATTCTGGGAGTAACCGGCCCTAATGAGTACGAGAATAATGTAAACAACAACTGGTATACCAATTACCTGGGCGCCTGGACATTACGCTTCACACTTTACGCCATTGAATATGTGAGAAAGGCAGACGGCCCACGACTAACGGAAATTGTTTCGAATACGTCTTTCAACGAGAAAGATGAAACGGCCAAGTGGAAGGATATCGTTGAAAAAATGTACTACCCGGAAGATCCGAAACGTGGTGTCATTTTGCAACAGGATGGATTTCTTGACAAGGAATTGCTACGCGTCAGCGATCTCAAAAAAGAAGAGCGACCACTCAATCAGAAATGGTCGTGGGATAGAATACTGCGTTCCTGTTTTATCAAACAGGCGGATGTACTGCAGGGGCTATACCTGTTCGAAGATGATTTTGATATTGAAACGGTTCGTAAAAATTTTGATTTCTACGAACCCATGACGGTACATGAATCGTCACTGTCACCCTGTGTTCACGTTATTCTCGCGTCCAAGTTGGGTTATAAAAAGCAGGCTTACGACTTTTATTTACGCACGGCACGGCTGGATCTGGATGACTATAACAACGACACCGAAGAAGGCTGCCACATCACCTCCATGGCAGGTACCTGGATGAGTGTTGTGAAAGGTTTTGGTGGAATGAAAGTGAAAGACGGAAAACTTCATTTCAATCCGTTTATTCCAGATCAGTGGAAATCATATTCTTTCCGACTTGAATTCAGAGGACGTGTGCTGAAATTGAAAATCAGTAAGGATGGTGTTGAAACAAAACTGGAATCCGGATCGCCATTGACCATTGTGTTGAAAGGTGAGGAGGTTGCTTTAAAGTAATACCAAGATCAAGAAAATTTATTTTATCCAATGCGTAAACTGTCTGCAATAGTATTCTTTCTGGTCCTTTTGTCGCCATCCCTTCATGGTAAATCGCCCAAGCTATTTGAGGCCGATAACCGGTTTTATCAATATACCGGGCGAATTGATTTTACGGATCCGAAAAGACCGCGATTCTGGACGGCCGGAGTATACATTCAGGCAAAATTCAAAGGCACTTCATGCCACTTATACATCAATGATGAAGTACTCTGGGGTAGCTCACACAACTATCTTGAGATTGTTATTGATGACCGGAAACCCTTCAAGATCAAACTGAAAGATAAAGTCAATGTGCTTACCGTGGCCGAAGGTCTTTCGAAAGGTGAGCACACCATTACCATCTGCAAAAATACGGAAGCGCTGATCGGTCACCTGATATTTGTTGGCTTGAAGGTCGAAAAGCTTTTACCCTCACCGCCCAGGCCTGCGAGGAAGATCGAGTTTATCGGCAACTCCATCACCAGTGCGATGGCCGCAGATCTTGACCCCGTTCCTTGCGATAAAGGTCAATGGTTCGATCAACACAACGCCTGGTTCGGCTATGGTCCACGTACCGCCCGCGCATTGAATGCCCAATGGCATCTGACTTCGGAATCCGGTATTGGCCTGATTCGCAATTGTTGCGACAAGCCTTACCTGATGCCGCAGGTATTTAACAAGGTGAGTCTTAGCAAGGATTCTATGGAATGGGACTTCAGTAAGTATCAACCCGATGTTGTTACTGTTTGCCTGGGACAAAACGATGGCATTCAGGACTCGCTTAAGTTTACGGGAGCGTATGTCGATTTCATAAAAACGTTACGGGGCTACTATCCTTCCGCCCAGATTATTTGCCTGACAAGTCCGATGGCGAATGACGAATTACGTGCCGTTCTTAAAAATTACCTGACTGGCGTTGTAACGTATGTAAATGCGAACGGTGATGGCAAGGTCGATAAATTCTTTTTCTCCCGCGGATTTAACAGCGGGTGTGGCGCTCATCCCGATATTGCGGAACATGCCGTAATAGCCGAAGAACTCACCAGTTTTATGAGAACAAAAATGCGGTGGTAAATCTGTAGAGTTTTGTCGTCATCTCGTCAATGGATTGGTACTACTGTAGTGGTATGATCTTTTATTCATGATTTGTAAATCCATTGTTTCACAAAACAAATTTTAATCATGGAAACGCTTGAGAGAGATAATTTAACCGGTGAGAATCATGCCGGTGACTATGCTAACAATCCGTTGAGAATATTAACCGCAACGTCCATTATGAAGGACGAAGTAGTTGATCGTTCGGGAGAGAAGCTGGGTGATATCCGGGATGTGATGCTGAACGTTAGAACCGGTAAGATTGAGTACGTGGTTATGGAATCTGGCGGTTTTCTGGGAATTGGAGAAAAGCTTTTTGCCATTCCTTTCAATGTACTGCGAATTGATACCAACAATCACACCTTTGTTTTCGATCAGGATAAAGACGTAATCAAAAATGCGCCAGGGTTTGATAAAACGCACTGGCCAGAAACAAATAACCATGACTACCGCGAATACAACACGTATTGGGGCAGCTTCATGGGAGCAAATACGGGGGCTGTTCCGTATTAACAGCCAATTTTAAAAATTAAATAGCCGCTTCACGCGGCTATTTTTTTGTATGAATTTCCGAATTGTTTCCCGAATTCAGATTTTGCATTGCTAAATGCTGTTAAGAAATGAAGAACGCCTATATCGTTAACGAAGAGTTCTCCGGTAAAAACTATGCGGCCGAAGGATTTTCCAAAGGGGAGTATGAAAATTGCACCTTTCAGCACTGTATATTTTCGGGCGTGGATCTTTCCACCGTTATCTTTCTGGAGTGCAAGTTTGAGGATTGTGACATGAGTAATGCCATTCTGAAAAATACTTCCCTGAAGGACGTGAAGTTTAAGAATTGCAAATTGCTGGGGCTACGGTTTGATGAATGTTCAAGCATGCTGCTGGCGTTTTCTTTCGAAGACTGTGTACTAAATTACTCATCGTTCTATAAGTTGAAAATGAACGGCACGGTGTTCAAGGGTTGCCAGTTGGAGGAAGTTGAATTTGTCGAAGCCGAGCTGAAGGATGCAAGTTTTCATTCCTGTGACCTGATTCGTGCAACTTTTGAAAACACCAATCTACAGGGGGCCGATTTCAGAT
>Ga0315910_10005186_pt1 | contig 10706 bp, 10 predicted proteins | sample EdamamesoilMG_FD_204470 | JGI IMG/M metagenome (GOLD analysis project Ga0315910, IMG submission 204470) | Garden soil microbial communities collected in Santa Monica, California, United States - Edamame soil | ecosystem: Environmental > Terrestrial > Soil > Garden | place: USA: California...
TGACTGAAGGCTCGCTCGGCTACGCCGTCTTCGACACCACGATCGGCCCCTGCGCGATCGTCTGGAGCACGCGTGGCGTCTGCGGCTTCCACCTGCCGCATGTCGGTCCGGCGCGCCTGCGCATGCGAGTCGAGCAACGTTACGGCGGCGCGCGCGAAGCCGAGCCGCCACCCTCGGTGCGAGAGGCGATCGACGGAGTGGTCGCGCTGCTGCAAGGCAGGCCGATCGACCTCACCGGCGTGCCGCTCGACCTGAGCCGCGTGCCCGATTTCAACCGCCGCGTCTACGACGTCGCCCGCTCGATCCCACCCGGCCGCACGCTGAGCTACGGCGAAGTCGCCGAACGCCTCGGCGACCCGCAGCTCGCACGCTCGGTCGGCCAGGCGCTCGGCGCGAACCCGATCGCGGTGATCGTGCCCTGCCACCGCGTGCTCGCCGCCGGCGGCCGCGCGGGCGGGTTCTCGGCACCGGGCGGTATCGACACGAAGCGCCGCCTGCTCGAGATCGAGCGCGCACGCATCGGCAGCGAGCCGCAGCTGTTCTGACTCACCCGGCCGCGAAGCACACGGCCTCGACGTTGTTCCCATCGGGGTCGATGAGGAACGCCGCGTAGTAGGTCGCGCTGTAGTCCGGGCGCAGGCCGGGGGCGCCGTTGTCCTTGCCGCCGTTGGCGAGCCCGGCGCCATGGAAGGCATCGACCGCCGCGCGCGTCGGCGCCTTGAAGCAGACGTGCGTGCCCGGGCCGGGCGGCGCCTTCGAGGCGTAGAGCCAGAGCGCCGGCGCACCCTTCGGGCCGAGGCCGGCATAACTGTCGTCGCCGCCGGCGTTCACGTGGCCGAGCGGCGCGAGCGTCGCGGCATAGAAGCGCACGCTGGCGCCGAGGTCCTGCACCTTCAATCCGATGTGGTCGTACACGAGAGCCTCCTTGAAGTGGGAGGCGCAGCCTAGGCCGCGCGGGCGAGCCGTTCTTGGAGGATCTTGCGGTCGCCGCGCGCGGCGTGCCGGAAGGCGCGCGGCGAGACGCCGGCGGCGCGGCGGAAGCTGCGCACGAAGTTCGACAGGTCGCCGAAGCCGCAGTCGTACGCGATCTGCGTGATCGGCCGCTCGCCCGCGCCGAGCTCGCGCGCGGCGTGGCGCAGGCGCGCGCGCACGAGGTACTGATGCGGGGTCGCGCCGATCGTCGCGCCGAACAGGCGCAGGAAGTGGAACGGGCTCAGCCCCGCCTGGGCGGCGCAGCGCTCGAGGTCGATCGGTTCGGCGGCATGCGCGTCGATCCAGAGCGCGACCTCGACGGCACGGCGGCGATCCGCGGCCCTGCTGGCCGGTCGCTCGGGCCCGACGCCTTCGACGAGTTCGACGAAACGCGCCGCGAACAGCAGGCCGATCTCGTCGAGCCCGACGTCGTGGCGGCCGGTCGCCGCGGCCTGGGCCAGTTCGCCCAGCACCATCAGCGGCGCGAGCGGCGGCAGGCCGCCGGTGAACCAGGCGCTGCGGCCGCCGAACCGCTCGGCCAGCTCGGGCGCGAGCTGGATCGACAGGCACTCGTCGCCGCAGGCATGGTGCTCGTGCGTGCAGCGGTACGCGTCGCCGGGGCGGCCGACGAGCACGCCGCCGGCGACCAGCTCGTGCCGGCGCCCGCGCGCCAGCACGCCGAAGCTGCCGCGCCGCACGAACGACAGCGAGTGGCGGCCGTGGACCTCGTCGTAGGGCCGGTCGTGCGGGCCCATCGTGCAGCGGTAGTCGATCAGCGCCAGCGACGGCGAGGTGTGCAGGACGGTCGCGGACATGGTCGTGACATCCTAGCGCCGCCGGCCACGCGGCGCCGGCGCCTGCCTAGAATGCGCCCGACCCTGCCGACCGCCATGAACCTGCCGATCGAACAACTGCCCTCGCGCTGCGACGCACTCGTCGTCGGCGCCGGTCCGGCCGGCAGCGCCGCGGCTGCGATGCTCGCCCGCGCCGGCCTGGATGTCGTGCTGGTCGACCAGCATGCCTTTCCGCGCGACAAGGTCTGCGGCGACGGCCTGATCCCGGACGCGCACCAGGCGTTGCGCCGCCTCGGCGTGCTCGACGCGGTGATGGCGCTCGCCCAGCCGAGCACGCACGTCGGCTGCATCGGCCCGCGCGGCGGCCGCATCGACGTGCCGGGTTCGCTCGCGGTGCTGCCGCGCCGGCAGCTCGACGAGATCGTCTGCCGCGCCGCGGCCGCCGCGGGTGCGCGCATGCACGCGCCGGTGCGCTTCGTCGGCGCGCTCGAGCGCGACGGCGTCGTCGTCGGCGCGACGCTGCAGCACGGCGAGGTCATGCGCGAGATCGAGGCCGGCTGGGTCGTGCTCGCCACCGGCGCGGTGCCGCAGGCCCTGCTCGCCGCCGGCATGTCGCAGCGCCACACGCCGAGCGGCGTGGCGCTGCGCGGCTACCTGAAGAACGACTCGATGCGCGGCCGCATCGACAAGCTCGAGATCGTCTGGCACCGCGCGCTGAGCCCCGGCTACGGCTGGATCTTCCCGTGCCGCGACGGCGTCTACAACGTCGGCGTCGGCATCGCCGACAGCCACGACGCGCACCGCAACGGCAAGCTCACCAAGCGCGAGGGCAACCTGCGCGAGGTCTTCGACGCGTTCACGCGCATCTACGCGCCCGCGCGCGAGCTGCTCGAGGGCGGTAGCTGGCTCGCGCCGCTGAAGGGTGCGCCGCTGCGCTGCTCGCTCGAGGGGGCGCGGTACTCGCGTCCGGGCCTGCTGGTCACCGGCGAGGCCGCCGGCAGCACCTACTCGTTCAGCGGCGAGGGCATCGGCAAGGCCCTCGAGACCGGCATGCTCGCGGCCGACGCGATCGCCGCAGGGCGCGTCGGCGGCCACGCCGACGCGTCGGTGCGCAGCCGCTACGAGGCCGGCCTGAAGGCGCTGAAGCCGCGCTTCGACCTGTACGCGAAGGCCAACCTCGTCAACCGCCACCCGTGGCTCGCCGACCTGCTGATCTGGCGCGCCCAGAAGAGCGCCCGCCTGCTGCGGCGCATGAGCGGCGTGCTCGAGGAGACCAGCAACCCCGGCCACCTCGTCACCGTCAAGGGCATCGTGCGCCTCTTCACGGAATAGCGCATGTGCCAGCTGCTCGGGCTGAACGCCAACACGCCGACCGACGTGATGTTCAGCTTCACCGGCTTCTCGAGCCGCGCCGAGGAGCACAAGGACGGTTTCGGCGTCGCCTTCTTCGAGGGCGCAGGCGTGCGCCTGTTCGTCGACGCGCAGAGCGCACGTTGCTCGCCGGTGGCCGAGATCGTGCGCCGCTACCCGATCAAGAGCACCAACATCGTCGCCCACATCCGCAAGGCGACGCAAGGGCGCGTCGCGCTCGAGAACACCCATCCGTTCGAACGCGAACTGTGGGGGCGCTACTGGGTGTACGCGCACAACGGCGACCTGAAGGACTACGCGCCGCGCCTGCACGCGTCGTTCCGGCCGGTCGGCGACACCGACAGCGAACGGGCGTTCTGCTGGCTGATGCAGGAGCTCGCGAAGGCGCACGCGGCACTGCCGGGCGTCGCCGAGCTGACCGCGACCCTGCGCGAGCTGGTGCCGCAGATCGCGCGCCACGGCAGCTTCAACTTCATGCTCAGCAACGGCGAGGCGCTCTGGGCGCACTGTTCGACGAAGCTGTACTGGCTGGTGCGCCAGCATCCGTTCCGGACCGCGCGGCTCGCCGACGACGAACTGAGCGTCGACTTCGCGCGCCACACGACGCTGTCCGACCGCGTCGCGGTGATCGTCACCGAGCCGCTCACCCGCGACGAGGCCTGGGCGGCGTTTGCCCCGGGCGAGCTGCGCGCCTTCGTCGACGGTGTGCTGGTGGACTGACGACCATGCGCATCCGGCCGCGCAGGCGACACCGCCTCCCCATGTTCGGGGGGGTGGTGCGCGTGACCCCGCCCCGGAGGCCTTGCGGCCTTGCGTGACAATCCTCACGAATCGCACCCGACATGCCGCCCGCCACCGCCCTGATCGCCGACGACGAGACCCTGCCGCGCCTGCGACTGGCCGAGGTGCTCGCGCAGGCCTGGCCGGGGCTGCGCCTCGTCGCCGAGGCGAGCAACGGGGTCGATGCCTGGGACGCCTGGCTCGAGCACGAGCCGCAGGTCTGCCTGCTCGACATCCGCATGCCGGGCCTGACCGGGATCGAGGTGGCTCAACGCATCCGCGGGCGCGCCCAGGTCGTGTTCGTCGCCACGCCGGGCGACCACGCGCTCGCCGCGTTCGACGCCGCCGCGGTCGACTACCTTGTCAAGCCGATCCAGGTCGCCGCCGTGACCGACCTCGTGACCGAGCTCCAGGCGCGCCTGGAGATCTCCGGGCCGGCCGCCGGCGAGTGGCAGCCGCTGCTCGACCGCCTCGCCGGGCAGGTGCGCAAGCCCGCGCCGCTCGAGGCGATCGGCGCGGGTGAGGCGGCCGTGCCGATCGGCGACGTCGTCTACCTCGAATCGGATGCGCGCCAGACGCGCGTCGTGCACGGCGGCGGCGAGCTGCGCGTGCGCGCGCCGCTCAAGGAGCTGCTGCCGCAGCTCGACCCCGCGCTGTTCTGGCAGGTCCACCGCAACACCATCGTCAACCACCGCCACGTCGCCGACGTCGTGCACCTCGCCGACGACGCGATGGCGCTCGCGCTGCACGGCCGCAGCGAACGCCTGCCGGTGGCGCGACACTTCCAGCGCCTGTTCCCCGGGCGCTAACGCCGGACCACCGGCTCTCCGTCCCGACATGACCCAGCCCGCCACCCCGACACCCCGCTTCGACACCTTCTACCGCTACGACGCGCTGACCCGCCTGCTGTTCGACTACGCCGACGCCCACCCCGGGCTGGTGTCGGTCGCGAGTGTCGGCAAGAGCTTCGAGGGCCGCGACATCTGGGTCGCCACCGTCACGGCCACCGCGACCGGCGCGCCCGAGGACAAGCCCGCGTTCTGGGCCGACGGCAACATCCACGCCGCCGAGCTGACCGCGAGCACGACGGTGCTGTACTACCTGCACCACCTCGTCACCTCGTACGGTGCCGACAGCGAGATCGGCCGCCAGGTCACCCGGCTGCTGGACACGCGCACGCTCTACCTGTGCCCGCGGCTGAACCCCGACGGCGCCGAACTCGCGCTCGCCGACCGGCCGCGCCACATCCGCTCGTCGACGCGGCGCTACCCGTTCGAGGAGGAGCCGGTCGAGGGCCTGACCGTCGAGGATGTCGACGGCGACGGCCGCATGCTGACGATGCGCATCCCCGACCCGCACGGTACCTACAAGAAGTGCGCGGCGGACCCGCGCCTGATGGTCCCGCGCGAGCCGGGCGAGGTCGGCGGCGAGTACTACCGGCTGATGCCCGAGGGCACGCTGACGAACTACGACGGGCTGACCGTCAACGTCAACCGCGACCTCGAAGGCCTCGACCTGAACCGCAACTTCCCGGCGTTCTGGCGCCAGGAGTTCGAGCAGGTCGGCGCCGGGCCCTACCCGACCAGCGAGCCCGAGGTGCGGGCGATGGTGGACTTCGTCATGAAGCACCCGAACATCGGCGCGGCGATCAGCTACCACACGCACTCGGGCGTGATCCTGCGGCCGATGGGGACCTGCAGCGACGACGACATGATCCCCGAGGATCTGTGGGCCTACAAGCGCTTCAGCGCACTCGGCGAGAAGCTCACCGGCTACCCGGCGGTGAGCATCTGGCACGACTTCAAGTACCACCCGAAGGAGACCATCGGCGGCACCCAGGACTGGCTCTACGAGCACCTCGGCGCGCTGTTCTGGGTCGTCGAGCTGTGGTCGCCGAACAAGGACGCCGGCGTCACCGACTACAAGTGGATCGACTGGTTCCGCGAGCACCCGGTCGAGGACGACCTGAAGCTGCTGAAGTGGAGCGACGAGCAGTGCGGCGGCCAGGCGCACGTCGACTGGAAACCGTTCCAGCACCCGCAGCTCGGCGCGGTCGAGATCGGCGGCTGGGACAAGATGAACTACTGGCGCAACCCGCCGCCGGCACTGCGCGAACGCGAGGCGGCGCGTTTCCCCGCCTGGATGAACCAGATCGCGCTCAGCCTGCCCAAGCTCGAGCTGCTGCGCACCGAGGTGCGCGCGCTCGGCCCGGACAGCTGGCGCATCCGCATGGCGGTCGCCAACAGCGGCTGGCTGCCGGCCTACATCAGCAAGCGGGCGCTCGCGCGCAAGGTGGTGCGCGGCGTGATCTTCGAGATCCACCTGCCCGAGGGCGACCCGGCGATCACGCTGGTCGGCGGCAGGGAGCGCGTCGAGGGCCCGCAGCTCGAGGGCCATGCGCCGAAGAACTCGCAGGTCGCCTTCCTGCCGAGCCGCGAGATCACCGCCGACCGCGCCGTCACCGAGTGGGTCGTGCGCGCACCCAAGGGCACGCGGATCGCGCTGAGCGCCCGCGCCGAACGCGCGGGTGCGGTGCGCACCGAGGTCGTGCTGGACTGATCGCCGACCGGATCAGCCCAGCTCGGTGCTCGACGCCGCGCGCGCGAGCACCGGCGCCTCGCCCAGCGCCGCGCGCCAGACGCGTTTCGGCAGGAAGCTGCGCAGCTGCTCGATCGCCCGTTCGACGAGACGCGGGTGCAGCTCGTGGCCGATGCCGGGCAGCACGTCGGCGGTGACGTCGCCCCCGAGCGCCACGAGGCGCTCCGCCGAGTCGATCGTGGTGCCGGCCGGCATCACGCGGTCGTCGAGGCCGTGCAGCAGGTGCACGGTCGTGTCCTGCGGCGCGTGCTGCGGGGCGGTCGCGTGACGGCCCGAGAAGGCGATGACGCGGCCGGCCAGCGCCGGCTCGGCCTGCACCGCCTCGAGCGCCATGATCGCGCCCTGCGAGAAGCCGACCAGCGCGGTACAGGGCACGCTCATGCCGAAGTGCTGCTGCGCGGCGCGCACTGCGGCGATGAAGCGCGGCAACGCGCCGGCGACCCGCGCCGGCCGGTTGTCCTCGGTCACGCCCTGGACCGAGAACCACTGGCGCCCGGCGCCGCCCGGGGCGCCGTCGAAGGGCTCGGGTCCGTCGATGCTGGCGATCGCCGCCTGCGGGTACTCGGCTGCGAGCCGGGTCGCGAGGCCGCCCATCTGTGCGGCGTTCGAGCCGACGCCGTGGAAGACGAGGAAGAGCAGGTCGGGCGGGCCGGTGTCGGGCCGGCGGACGAGGGCATTCGTGTTCATGGTGCCCGCAGTGTGCGCCGCCGCGCCGCCGGCGGGGTGCTGCGCGACTGAACGCTGTCCGCAAGCGGATTGAAAGCGGCGCCCCCTAGAATCCGGCCCCCTGTGGAAGCCTTCCTCGTCTCGACCGGGGTCGTCGCGCTCGGCGAGATCGGCGACAAGACCCAACTGCTCGCGCTGCTGCTCGCGGCGCGCTACCGCCGGCCGTGGCCGATCATGCTCGGCATCCTCGCCGCGACGCTCGCCAACCATGCGCTCGCCGGCGCCGTCGGCGCGACCGTCGCGCGCCTGCTCGGGCCGGACGTGCTGCGCTGGGTCGTCGGCATCTCGTTCATCGCGATGGCCGCCTGGATGCTGGTGCCCGACAAGGTCGATGCCGACGCGGCCGGCACGGCCTCGCGCTTCGGCGTGTTCGGCACGACCGTGATCGCGTTCTTCCTCGCCGAGATGGGCGACAAGACGCAGATCGCGACCGTCGCGCTCGCGGCGCGTTATGCGGACCTGACCGCGGTCGTGCTCGGCACGACCGCCGGCCTGATGCTCGCGAACGTGCCCGCCGTGCTGCTCGGCGACGTGGTCGCGAAGAAGGTCTCGATGCGACTCGTGCACACGATCGCGGCAGCGATCTTCGCGCTGCTGGGCGCGCTCACGCTGCTCGGCGTCGGCCGCCTGTTCTGAGCGGCGCGATCAGAACCGCACGCGCATGCCGGCGGCGAAGGTGTTGCCGCTGTCGACGCTGCTGACCTTGTCGCTCATGTAGACCGCGTAGACGTCGGTGTTCTTCGACAGGTAGAGGTCGTAGCCGACGGTCAGCACCTTGTGGGTCGTGTCGCTGCTGCCGACGTCGGCCTTCGACTGGCCGTACTGGCCGATCAGCTTGCCGGCGCCGATCGGCACCGAGGCGCCGACGCCGGCGATGTCGGTCTCGGTGTCGACGGTGGCGGTCGTCGCGACGTTCGTGTACTGCGCGAACAGCTTGACGATGCCGAGGTCGTACGAGCCGCCGAGCTGCCAGGTCTCCTGGCGTTCCCAGCCCGCCGGCGTGCCGAAGGCGCCGTTGCGCACCCGCTGCCACGCGGCGGTGGCCGCAAACGGGCCGCCGAAGTACAGCACGTTGGCGCCGAAGTTGTGGCCGGTCGCGCCGGGTGCGCCCTCGTCCATGTTGCCGATCACGTTGAAGCCCAGGCCGCCCCACTTCGGGCTGCTGTACAGCAGCGAGTTGTTCCAGCCGGTGTCGCCGAAGAAGGGCAGCATGCCCACCCCGGTCGACGGCGTGAAGAGCTGGCGGATGCTCGGCGAGAAGCCGAACGAGTCGCCGATCGCGTTGAACAGCAGCGTCGAGACGAACAGCGGCGTGGTGTTGCGCCCGATCAGCGCCGTGCCGAACTCGCCCTCGAGGCCGACGTAGCTGTTGCGTGCCCAGAACGCGTCGGTCGTGAAGCGGCCCGCCGAGCCGGTGTCGGCGCGCAGGAAGTGTTCGAGCGCGAAGCGTGCCTTCAGGCCGCCGCCGAGGTCCTCGCTGCCCTTGACGCCGAGGTAGCTCGTCGTCATGCCGCCGCTCTGGATGCCCGCCTGGCGGTCCGCACCGGCGGTCTGGTAGCTGCCCGCGGCGAGGTCGATCAGGCCGTAGAGCGAGACGGACGACTGCGCCTGGGCCGACGCGGCCAGGCCGCAGAACGAAAGCGCGACGAACGATGACGTGCGGAACATGAAGTGAACACTCCTCGATGGTGGTGAGGCCGGATACAGCAAAATGCGTGCGCACTTCGCTGGGGAGGCCATGGACCTGTCGATCAACGGGGCGACGCGTCGCGTACCGGACGAAGCCGTCGATCCCGACATGCCCCTGCTCTGGGCGCTGCGCGACGTGCTCGAGCTGACCGGCACCAAGTTCGGCTGCGGCATCGCGGCCTGCGGTGCCTGCACGGTGCATGTCGACGGTGTCGCGACGCGCTCGTGCGTGACGCCGCTGGCCGCGGTCCAGGGCAAGGCGATCCGCACGATCGAGGCGCTCGGTGCGCCCGGGCAGCCGCACGTCCTGCAGAAGGCCTGGGTCGTGCACCAGGTGCCGCAGTGCGGCTACTGCCAGAGCGGCATGCTGATGGCCGCGGCCGCGCTGCTCGCGAGGACGCCGAATCCGAGCGACGCCGAGATCGATGCCGCGATCACCAACCTCTGCCGCTGCGGCACCTACCCGCGCGTGCGCGCGGCGATCCGCAGCGCCGCCGACGAGCTGCGCGCCGCCGCGGCGCGCAAGCCGGCGCCCGCGACGGCGGGAGCGAAGCAGTGAGGCGCCGCTCGCTGCTGCTCGGCGGGTTGACCGGCACCGGCGCGCTGCTGGTCGGCTGGACCCTGCTGCCGCAGCGCAGCCGCCTCGGCCGCGCCGACACGCTGGCGCGCATCGAAGGGCAGGTCGGCCTGAACGGCTGGATCAAGGTCGCCTCCGACGGCACCGTGCTGCTCGCGATGAACCGCAGCGAGATGGGGCAGGGCGTGCACACCGCGCTCGCGATGCTCGCCGCCGAGGAGCTCGACGTGCCGCTCGGTCTGGTCCGGCTGATCGAGGCCGGGCACGAGTCGCTCTACGGCAACGTCGCCGCGCTGGTCGCGAGCCTGCCGCTGCATCCGGCCAGCAGCGAACCCGGGCACGAGACCACCGGCGTGCGCGCCGCGCGCTGGATCGTCGGCAAGGTGGCGCGTGAACTCGGGCTGAACGTGACCGGCGGCTCGTCGAGCGTCGCCGATGCCTGGGAGGTGCTGCGCCTGGCCGCGGCGACCGCACGCGCCCAGCTCGTCGGCGCGGCGTCGCTGCGCTGGAAGCAGCCTGCGGACGAACTCGTCGTGCGCGACGGCGTCGTGCTGCATCCGCCGTCCGGCCACAGCGCCCACTACGGCGAGCTCGCGCGCGAAGCCGCCGCGACGCCGCCGGGCACGGTGCGGCTGAAGGAGCGCGACCGCTGGCGGCTGATCGGCAAGCCAGCGCCGCGCATCGACCTGCCCGCGAAGACCGACGGTTCGGCGCGCTTCGGCATCGACGTGCGCCGGCCCGGCCAGGTCTACGCCGTGGTGCGCCACTGCCCGATGCTGGGCGGCAGCCCCGGCGCGGTGAACGTCGAGGCGGCGATGAAGCTGCCCGGCGTCGAGCGGGTCGTGCGCCTGCCGAGCTACGCCGGCTCGACGCCGGCGCTCGCGGTCGTCGGGCGCAGCAGCTGGCACGCGCTGCGCGGCGCCCGTGCGCTCGAGATCGACTGGCGCGCACCGCCGGTGGTCGTGCCCGACAGCGCGCGCATCGCCGCCGCGCTCGAGGCGACGGCACGCGCGGCCGCGGCCGACGGCGGCGGCTTCGCCTTCCATCGCAGCGGCGACGCCGATGCCGCGCTGGCCGGCGCGGCGACGCGCATCGAACAGGTCTACCGCGCGCCCTACCTCGCCCACCTCGCGATGGAGCCGCTCAACTGCACCGCGCGGGTGTTGGACGGCAAGGTCGAGCTCTGGCTGCCGACCCAG
>Ga0315910_10005187_pt1 | contig 10705 bp, 7 predicted proteins | sample EdamamesoilMG_FD_204470 | JGI IMG/M metagenome (GOLD analysis project Ga0315910, IMG submission 204470) | Garden soil microbial communities collected in Santa Monica, California, United States - Edamame soil | ecosystem: Environmental > Terrestrial > Soil > Garden | place: USA: California...
CAACGGCCCTTGCGATGGTCGGGTCTGTGGTGGTCGGAACAGCACTCATCCCCGCGGAACAGGCAGCTCAAGATCCGACAGCTCCGCAACAGATCCCAGCCGAGGTAGGCCAAGCGCATGCAAGTCCGAACTTGCCGCGCGCCCAGAAATCGCTGATCGAGCCTAAGAAGACAGCGAAGCAAATCGTCTCTCGGACCGACCTCAAACGACCGGCGCTTGCCTTGTCTTGCAGCGAAAACAAGACAAACTCGCTTGCTCTCGCGACCAAACCTGTCTCCGCGTCGAACGCGCCTGACGCTCGCCTCGGTGCGCCCATCTCCCTGGAAGGAAGCTCCGGCGACCAGTTCCGCCTAACGCAAACGAGCGAAGCGCCTGTGGAAGGTTCTCCCGGAAGACCACGAGCACCCACGCTCACGGGAGAGCTGGAGCAGCTCCGGCGTGCCCAACAGGCACTTCAAAAAGGAGAACCGGCGCGCGTGCTGCAAGCGATGTTGGACCTCGATCGAGGAGCATCGGCGGGGGCGCTCTATCCCGAACGACAGATCATCAAGGTCCTCGCGCTCTGCGCGCTTGGTCGCAACGCCGAAGCCGAGGTGCTCGCGCAGCGTCTCAGCGCTTCATCCGACGGCGCCGTGTATACCTCAAGGCTCGGGAACAGCTGCGTCTCAGGTTCGACGACCGTCGATCAATAAAAATCATAGAGACGCGCTGGTCACAACACCTATGGAGGCATGAAAACAAAGACCGTGATCACAAGAACCCGAAGACTTCGACCCACCGCTCATTCTCCGCTCCTTTCGCTGCTCGCGTTGGTGGGCTGGGGAGCACTCATGGTTCTCGGCTGTGGGTCGGTCGTCATCGGGGAGAGGCCTGAGGGCTCGACTGATGAAACGGGCGAGGCGACGACTAGCGAACCAAGTGGGAGCGGGTCTGGCTCAGGCGCGACGGTTGGAGACGCAGAGGGAGATGGGGACGGAGAGACGGCCGAGGGTGGCGACTCAGGTTCATCCGACGGAAGTGGCGGCAACAGCGAGACCTCCGCCTCAGGCGGTCAAGGTGAACCTTCAATTACGGCATGCAACGAACCTTTCACCGTGGGGCGCCGCTTGGTGCAGCTCCGCCCCGCGGACAATCCATTGAACCACTCCTATACGGCAGCGGACGTGGACGGGGACGGACTGCTCGATTGGGTCGTCGTAACGGACAAAAAATTGAGCGTCATCTTCCAAGAAGCGGATGGCCTATTTGCGCGACCGATCGAGACCGCCTTCGACTTGGCCGACGCAGGCGAAGTACGAGCGGCCGATCTGAACCTCGACGGTGAACTCGATCTCGTCATCGCTTATCCTTCAGACGATAGGGTCAGGACCTTCTGGGGTGACGGATCGGGCGCTTTTGAGGCCGGCGTCGAATACCAGACTGGCCAGAGCCCTGTCTCCATGGAAGTGGCCGATCTCAACCAGGACGAAGTCCCGGACTTGATCATGGTCAATACCGATGGCTGGAACGTCCAGATCCTGCTTGGGAGAGGTGACGGGTCGTTTCAAGAGAGCAAATGGCTCAAAGTCAAACACTTTCCGAGCGACATAGTCGTCGGCGATTGGAATCGCGATGGCGCACTCGATTTGGCGGTGGCGGGGTACAGTCAAAACTTGCTCACGGTGCTCCTCGGCGATGGTGCCGGAAACTTTGAGTTCCTTGCGGATTTCGAGGGTGGCCACAACATCACCATCTCTTCGATCGCCGACATGAACGACGATGACATCCTCGATCTCGTCGTCATCAATGGCGGGTCCCCTTTTGACGACGAGAGGGTGGGAGTTTTCCTCGGCAATGGAGACGGCACGTTCGGCTCTCCCTCTTGGGACGATCGACTCGCCGATACGAAATTCTTGAGCGACTCGGATGACGACGGTGTGATGGACTCCTGGACGACGGCACCCCGGCAACTCGATGCCCATACTTTCAATTTCGCGGACTGGAACGGAGACGGCGCGATCGACATGGCTGTCGTGATTCAGGATGGCTACGCCGCGTACATCGTACCGGGTAAGGAAGATGGAACGCTGGAAGAAGACCCTTCTGTTTGGTTCGATTTCGGTGAGGACTCCTTCCACGTGGGTTCTCTTTTTACAATTGCCGACGCCACACGCGACGGTATCCCAGATGCCTTAGTTGGGAGCCCCAACTCTCTTCTCGTAGCTCAAGGAACGGGAGACGGGACGTTCCAAAGCGAAAACGAGTACCCCGTCGGCGCCGAGCCGACGGGCATTTTCGACGCGGACTTGAACGGGGACGGTTGGACCGACCTTCTGACTACAAACTATGGGTCGGAACAGGGAGTGAGTCTGAGCATTCTCATCGCGGGCGAGGAAGGCGGCTACGATCGCAGCGACTATGCCTTCGAAGGCGTAGCCCTCGATATTGCGATCGGCGACATCGATAGCGACACAATCCTCGATCTGGTGGCAAACATGCCGTCACCGGACGGTGGACCCAAAACATCCAGGATACTTCTTGGGTCGGGAGACGGAACATTCACCGCAGTCGGCGACCTTCTTTTAGAATACAACGCGCCGCCGAAACTCCGCGACTTCGATGGAGACGGGATCCTCGACCTTGTGGCCACGTCCTCCCGTGATGCGCTTTTCGTGCTGGGACGGGGAGACGGAACGTTTGAACCGGGCGTGTCATTTCTTTTCCCCAACCTCGAAGCGCTCGAAGATCTGAACGAGGATGGTGTTCTCGATGCGATCTCCATCTTCGTGGATGAATACGACGCTCCAGCCTGGCTCGCAGTGGCCCTAGGCAAAGGAGACGGAACCTTCGGCTCTGAACGTCTGGAAGTTCCCTACCATGATTACCCCCTCACGGTCATCGCTCGCGATTTCGACACCGACGGACATGTTGACCTCGCTGTCGACAACCTGATCCTTCGGGGCAAGGGAGACGGATCATTTTCCTGCGGCGAGTATCGGTTCCTCAAGGACGGCCTTCTCGCCGATCTCAACAACGACGGGCTCGACGACGTCGTTCGAACAGAGATTCAATACGGTTCAACGCGCCTCGAATTCTTTCTGAGCAAGCCAGACTGATCGAGGGCACTCGGAGGCGCCCCATGACCCTTGGCCTCAACGATGTAGGCTTTGACTTGCGCGACAGCTTGTCTCTGCATGTCGCCTCAACGCGAGGCTCGAGCGCGGCTCAGTGCAGCTCGACCCGCGTTCACCTGTCGTGCTGTCAGCGGCCCTGGGTGCGACCACTGCCGCCTTGAAAGGTCCAGGTTCAACCTCAAGGATTGTTCCAGAGCGATGAAGCAATTTGGGCATTGGCGACTGACGATTCGCTCCTGACAAGATCTGTCAGTCGACGGCGGTAGACCCCGGGCATGACCAAGCCCGCTCAAAACCAAGCCCCCATCCTGTTCCACCACCATCCCTGGTCGCGCGCCGCTGGGGTGCGCTGGCTTCTCGAAGAGCTCGGGGTGCCTTACGCCGTGAACTTCGTAGATCTCCACGCGCCTGGAGGCGCGCCTGAGGAGTATCGAGCTATTCACCCGCACAAGAAGGTCCCGGCGATTGAGATCGACGGTCAGATCATCACCGAACGCTCGGCCATCACCATCTATTTGGCAGACCGATTCTCCGCGAGACAACTCGCGCCAGCCCTGGATGACCCACGGCGCCCGGGGTATCTGAAGATGCTCGTTTACAATGACTCAGTGTTGGATCCGAGCGTTGCGTTGCACTTTCGAAAGATCGAGCACAAGCCGTCGGAGTATTCGTTTGGCGCTTATGAAGACACCATCCGCAATCTGAAGCAGCATTTCAGCGTGCATCCATTTGCCGCCGGCTCGCAATTCACCGCCGCCGATACTCAGCTGGCGAGCTCCCTCGGCTTCACGATTCATCAGCTCAAGGCAGTTCCCCCCGAGCCGGAGTTCCTGGCTTACCTCGCGCGCGTTGCCGATCGCCCCGCTCACCTCCGGGCGCAGCAGCTGGATGGCGAGCTCATGCAGGCGGTTTCGACGCGTCACACGAGCTGAGGGCGTCCCACTCGTTGGAGAATGGGTCTGGGCGGAGGCCGGCCGCGCCTCTGGATCCATAGCGTCCTCGCTGCCACTCTCGGTGCGTCGCGAGGACGAAAACAAGCATGGACAAGACAGAACGACTGTTCGCCTTACTCGACGCGCTCCGGCGTCGACGGAGCCCCACCACCGCGGAGACCCTTGCCGAGGAGCAACAGGTCTCCGTGAGAACCATCTACCGAGACGTTCAGACGCTGATCGGTCTTGGTGCGCCCATCGAGGGCGAAGCCGGCCTTGGCTACGTCCTCCGTTCTGGCTTCTTCATGCCGCCACTCATGTTCACCCCTGTCGAACTCGAAGCTCTCGTTCTCGGTGCCCGCTGGGTGCAGACGCTACCCGACGGAGAACTCGGTACGGCGGCGCGCAACGCCCTCGCCAAGATTGCGACGGCTTCAAGCGATGACCTCAGGGCACGCATCGACGATCCGGGGCTTTGGCCCGTCAATCTCGCCAAGCACGAGAGCAAACGACGCACGCCCATTCTCGAAAGAGCGCGGGAAGCCATGCGCAACGAGCGCGCCGTGGAGATCGAGTACGAGGACGCGGAAGGCCGCGTCACCGCGCGCACGGTTTGGCCCGTTCAGCTCGCCTACTACGAGCAAAAGGAGATCGTCGTCGCTTGGTGTTGCCTACGCGAGGACTATCGATTGTTCCGCACCGACCGCATCAAGGCCTTCGAGATCACGGACCGACGCTATGGTCGCAGACGTTCCGATTTGACAGCAGAGTGCATGGCCAATTGGTCTCGAGCAGAAGGGTGATCGGGGCGCAATCTCACGCTTGCTCGGGCTATTTCTCCGGGGATGCAATTTTGGGGGGTGGAAGGGGTTCGAGTTCTCCCCTGCCCAGTGTGAGGCTCCTGCGATACTTACCGTCAAGATGCGACACGGCGGGTCCGCTCAAACATTTGGGTTCTCAGTTCCGAGGCGCCCACCTGGGAGGCGGTCGGCTGTCTTGGGCTTGGTTCTCGTCGCAGGGTGCGCGTCGACACCGGACGAAGAGCGCGCAGACGGCTCTGGTGGGAGCAACGCAGCTGGCGAAAGCGGAGGGGCGATGAACGGTGCCGGCGGCGCTGCCGTCGAGGGTTCGGGCGGTTTCGGAGCCGGAGGCTCAGGCGGGGACGCCGGCGGCAGCGGCGCATCAGATTCTGGAGGTGCCTCCTCGACGGGCGGAGTTCCCAGCGCGGGCGGGGCTATCGCGAGCGGGGGCGCGACAGGTGCTGGAGGTGCCAGCGAAACTGGCGGCGCAGACGGAACTGGAGGGTGTCCTGGTCAAGGTGCAATCACCTTCGTGACCAGCTTCGATGCCAGCGTGAACGAGAGCTATCGCGCGGGTCTGTCCTCGTGCATCGACCTAGCGGGCGCGCTTTGGAATGAGCTGCTCGCCGTTCCGTTCGACGTCACTCTCGAAGTGCGCGTCTCCTACGACTCCTCGATCTCCACCGCAAACTGCCGCTCAACAACCAGCGTGGAGTGGGACGCCGCAGAGAACGTCTACGAGCTCAGTGCGGCACATGAGATTCGTACCGGCGTGGATCCCAACGGCGCTGCGGACGACATTGAAATCAATTTCGGGACTTCACTCACCAATGGTACCTACTGGTTCGATCCCGATCCTACCCAGCGGACTGCTGCCATTCCATCCGGCAAGGTCGACGTACTCAGCACCTGCACGCACGAGCTGGGACACGCGATTGCGTTCTCTGGCGCCAGGAACGCCTCGACCGGAACCCTTCCAGGTTACAGCTTCCTCTACGACGAGCATGCGGAAGCTAGTGGGAATTATTACTACTTCACCGGCGACGAGGCAGTGGCCGCCTATGGAGCTGAAGTTCCTTTGAACACCGACGTATTGGACCATCTGGGCAACGTTTCACCTGCACCCGGCTCTGACCTGGATCTCGATCTCATGCATGGGACGCCGACTCACTATCAGCAGCGCTACTACCCCACAGATGTCGACGCTGGCATCTTGGCGGACCTTGGACTTCCCGTTACAGGAACTCCTTCTGCGCCTGACGTGTGCAGCGCTCGGCAGGTTCAAGCAGCGGGGAAACCAAAGCTCGGGCCGGCGCCTTCGTTGGTCGAGTGAACCTAATCGAGCGGGAAGACCTGCACGCCTTGGTAGCCGAGGGCGCAGTAAGCGTAGTCGTCTGCGACTTCAAGGGCCGAGCAGTAGTAGCCGTTCATCTCATGCGTCGTCTTGGTCAGCTTGTCGGCATCGCTGGAGTCGATGACTGTCAAGAGACCCTCAGAGACGAGGAAGGCTCGGTCGCCACGGGCATGGATTGTGCCCCACCCGGACTCACTCGTGGTGATGTCATCTAGGATCTCGATCTGCCCTTGGCCCTCGAATTTGAAGACGCGTACAAGCGATTCTTCCCCGGTCGTGGTCGAGTAGTTGGCAAACACGCGATTTTTGCTGACCGCAACGCCGGACGTCCACAACGTGTCGTTATCGATGACTGCTCGATCAACCAGCTTGGCCACGTCGCCTTCGAGCCTGAGCGTATTCAGCACGCGGCGGTAGATGCGGCACAGTTCGCCGTCCCACGAGCCGTTCACGCACTCTTCCCAGCTTGCGGTCTTGCGCTCTTCGTAGTCGTAGTCGACCGTCACGATGCGGCCCGTCTTTTCATTGAAATCGACCACACCGCCGGGGATATTGACCGAGTCCAAGACGCGCGGCTTGCTCGGATTGCTCACGTCGATGCGGTCCAGGTAATACCGAACCCGTCCGCTGTTGTCGCCCAGGGGCTCCTGGTGTTGACTGACCACCATGTCGCCCGAGACCAACGTCTGACTGTACATGGAGTAGCTGTTTCTCCACCAACCCCACCCCACATCAACGGCGCAGCCCGAGACGTTTTGTCCAAAACCGCCGCTCGTCATTGAAACAGGTACTTCAAGCGAGGACACCCGCGTCGGCAAGGCTGGGTCGGAAAGCGAGAAAACGTCGTAGATGAAGCTCGCTTCATACTGCCCGGTTTGACTGTCGAGCGTGGTTTTCGTGCGTCCCACGAGCAGAGCGCTGTCCGTCTTAGTGACGCCAATGAGCTGTTCGTCTTCGTTGGTTGTCTTGACTACAACCCGATCGATCACCCGCGGAGCGGTGCGATCGCCCACGTCGATGACGAAGATCATGATCTCCTGGCTGTTTTGCCCGGTGTCCCAGCGCTGGACGTGGAGGGGCACGTAGGCGTAGTCACCCTCAATAAATACCTGGTTGTCCCAGTATGAGTCGCTTGTGCAGTCTGATTCGTTCGAAACGAATGCCGAGAGATCCACGTTGCCGAGGGGCACTGCACTTTGTGCGGCGTCGAAGGTGGTCACATCCAGGGCGGCACGCCCGGTCCACCAGTCGCTACCAAACCGCAACACCACGTCGTCGAGAACGCGCAGGTTCGTGATGTTGCGCGCCACGTCCAGCGTGTCCAGCGTGGTCGGGGCGTCTCTGTCCTCGATGTCGAAGGTCTGCACTGCGTTGTCCGATACACCAATCAGCGTGTCTTCGAGCAAGATGCCACGGCGCGCTTCTCCCACTTGGGGCGCTACTCCGCGCAGAGTGAGCGTGTCGCGCGTCATGTCCACGAGCTGGATGCCGCTTTCATATTGTCCGCCGCAGGACTTGCCGCTTTCATAGTCCCACCCCGCATACGGAACCAGAATGAGACCGTCGTCCTCGAGGATATTGAACGCCTTGTGAATGCGATCTTGATCTTCGGCAAACTGGGCCCACTCACCGCCAAAATTCACGCGGGCAACTTGCTGCGGTGCGCTCAGCACGCTCACGTCAAAGAGCGACACGTGCAGCGAACCTGCGCTGTCGGCATCGTCGTACCCCAGGGCGTAGATGCGGTCGCCACGGGGCTCCATGTGATAGACCCAGCCCGGGATTTCCAGTTCACCCACCTGACGGGGCAGGAGCGGATCGCTCAGATCGAAGGTGAAGAGCGGATCGGTCTGCTCAAAGGTGATGGCGTAGGCCCGATCGCCATCGAAGCGCACGCTGCGCAAATCTTCGGGCCGGGGCAGAACCACGTCGAGCGAGGCGAGCGCCTTGATCTCGGTGGATGACTCGACTTGGAAGGTTTGCACCACTGGGGCTGCGCCGTTGCCCCAGCCGCCTGGCTGACTGATGACGCGCAAAGTGCCCTCAAACTCATCCATCTGCCAGCGACTCTCAATGGGTCCGGCGATGTCAAACGAGGCGCCCCGCGTGAGCTTGCCACCTGGATCGGCGATGTCGATGATGTCGATGGCTCCGCCCGAGGTGCCCGTCCAATCCCAACCGGAGATGTAGATGCGCTCGGGTGTGACGGCGATGCTGCGGCGCCCGCCGTAGCTGCCCGTCTCCGAGATGCGTTCTTCGTCGATGGCAACGAAGGCGTCCGGGTCCTTGACGTTGAACGAGGTGACGCGTGTGTTGGCCGTCACGTCGCAGTCCCAGCAGGAGCCGTTTTCGTAGCTGACCAGATACAGGACGTCGCCTACCTTGCGCGAGTCGGACAGTTCACCGGGCATGTCGTGCTCGCCCAGCACGGCGATGGCGGCCGGATCGCTGAGATCGAGAGCCTGGACGTGGCTGGTGGTTTGCCAGCCCCAATAGCCGCCTTGGGTGTTGTAGGAGTACTGACCCCAACCGTTGTACATCACGTAGGCGCGCTCGCCTTCGACATACATTTCAAAAGGGGTGGCCGAAGCGCGGTGTGAACCCAGAAGCCGCAAGTCCTTGGGATTGTCGATGTCGATGACGCTGAGCCCCGAGTAACGCGACAGCGCGTAGAGCCGCGAACCGTCCACCTTGATGATGTCGGCCTCGGCGATGAGTCGTTCGGGCGCTTCCTCGCCGCCGTCTTCATCGCTGGGAGCGCTTGAGGAACCACCGCTGCCTGATGTGATTCCTGTGTCTCCGGTGTCCGTGTCTCCCCCCGCTTCATTGTCGACGTCACCTTGAGCGGTACCGGGAACGTGTGAGATGAACGACGTATCGCTCTGGCCCTCTTCCCGCAGGTTCTGGTCGTAACCACAGCCGACGCTGGCCAGCGCGAGGCAACCGACCATCAAAAAGCCCGAGAGTGAAGAGGAGCGGATCGTCATGCTTTGCATCAAGCAAGACTTGTGCCGACCACTTTTTGGCTGAATAGGCGTAAAACTGCACATCTAGCTCGGGCCGTTGCGGGCCAGATTGTGCCACGAGCGTTGCGCCTTCGACCATCGCTCGACGCGTCGAGGCTCTCGAAGGGACGCTTGGACGCCTGATTGTACATCGAACCAACGACGGTACGCGGCTCTCGCGCAGCATCGAGAGAACGCCGCCAGCTGAGGTGAACGCTACGGACGGATAGCTAGGAGCGGCGCTGCGAGCTCGGGAGCAGCCCGGTTCATCATGTCGATGAGCATGCGGGGCTCTGTGGCGCCAAGCCGACCGAGGTCGCTCAACGTTTTCGTTCGGCTCAAGAGCCAGAACAACGTCATGATCAAGAGCCGTGGAAATTGCGCCAAAAGGCTGACAGCGGCTGGCAGGAGGGCATTGCCATGAACGCGCACAATCTCGAATCCAGCGACCAGGGCGCGCGCGTGCGTCGCGGCTTCTTTCCATGTCACGCCTGCACCTCGACCGTGAACGATCACGCCGAGGGACATCAACGGCACGACCATCGCGGCGTGGCTGCGGAGCCAACTCTGCATGTCCCGCTCAACGACCGTAGGAATGCCTGCCGCCTTGAATAGTTCTGCCGTTGCCGCGTCATCCACCGTGGTGCCTGAGCGCACTTGGGGGTGGATCTTTCCGTCGATGAGCAACGTGAAGACGCCACCCGGAAACCCGAAGCTGAATCGAGCTACGCCGACCGCGTCACGCAGCGGATCGAGCTGCTCGAAGGTGTTGAACATGAACATCACTCGACGAGCTGAGCTGGCAACAAGTGTCGGCAATACCGCGTCCACTTGGGTCGCGAGCACCGTGACGAGCACGAGATCCCACGGTGTGGTGGTATCCAGCGAGGAGGCAACCGTCACGGTTGCGCGTTCACCGTCGCCTCGCACGATGGCGCCCTCGTGCTCAAGCCAATTGAGACGCGCGCCACGCGCTACGACCGTAACGTCATTTCCAGCCCGCGACAGGTGCCATGCAAAGGTGCTGCCGATAGCGCCAGGCCCAAGTATCGCAATGTTCATGGGGAGAGAGTACCTGTCGGCATTGGCTTCGGGAATGCATACCTATGCAGAACGGATATGCGCATTTGCAAAGCGCGACCGTAGCTTGCCGCTGCATCAGGTGAGCGGGCGTTTGAATTCGCCGCCCATGATCCACTTCCGGGAACGTGGCTCGCAACTTCCTGGGGTCTTGCACTGGAGGCTTCCGACGGTGTGCTGCGGATGTACGAGATCACGACGATCAGTTGTCGGCCGTACCTTGAGGTCCCCTACTCAGGGTCAGAAATCCCCGACCTTGGCGCGAGCGCCGAGCTGGACGACGGCGACTTAGTGGTCCGAGTGGGGGCGACCGAAGAAATCAGGGCTACTGCGATCGATACCTTACCCAGCACTTGCGACGATGGTGGCACGATGGACAGCGAAGATCCGCAGCGATGAGTCGTTCGGGGGCTTCCTCGCC
>Ga0315910_10005188_pt1 | contig 10704 bp, 6 predicted proteins | sample EdamamesoilMG_FD_204470 | JGI IMG/M metagenome (GOLD analysis project Ga0315910, IMG submission 204470) | Garden soil microbial communities collected in Santa Monica, California, United States - Edamame soil | ecosystem: Environmental > Terrestrial > Soil > Garden | place: USA: California...
ATCGAAGAGCTTGCGCCGCAGCAGCGTGAGCGGGCGCAGCTCGGCGTCGTCGACCCAGGTCTCGAGCCCGAGGTGGTGCTCGTCGTCCGCGTCCCAGGCGCCGCTCGCGTCGCGGCCCTCGCGCAGCGTCTCCTCGGCCAGCGTGCGCGACTCGAGCACGACCAGCTCGCTCGTCGCCGCGGGCGCGCTGGCGAGCGAGGCCAGCAGCGCCAGGTCGCCCAGGAACCCCGACGAGCCCTCGCGCTCGATCAGGATGGTCGCGCGCGCCTGGAAGGTCGGCCCCGTGAGCGCCAGCGCCGCGCCGCCCAGGGCCGCGCCCAGGGCGGTCGAGCCGAGCAGCCACGGCCACGCGCGCGTCAGGGCCAGCGCGATCTCGCCCAGGGAAGCCGGCGTGGCGGAGCGCTCGGCGTGCATCAGTCGTTCAGCGAGTCGGCGACGACGATCAGGCTGGCGGCCGCGGTCAGGGGCGGCACGAGGGTCTGCACGATGGGCAGGATCTGGTCGCGGAAGGTGCCCGCGCCCGAGAGGCGCACGAAGATCAGGTCGTCGGGCTGCACGGCCACGAGGCCGTCGGTGCCGGGCGTCGCGCCGTCGAAGAAGTACACCTCGAGGTGCTCCTTCGTGCCGCGCAGGAGCGCCACCTGCTTCCGGTCGGCACCGGGCTGGAAGCCGCCGCCCAGGCTGAGCGCCTGCAGCGCGTTCAATGGGCGGTCGAGCGGATAGGCGCCCGTGTTCTCGACCTCGCCGAAGAGGTAGAAGCGCCGGCCGCGCTCCTCGACCAGGCTCAGCGTCACGCGCGGCTCGCGCACGTAGCGCGCCAGCTCCGCGCGCACGCGCTCGCGCGCGCCCTCGAGGTCGAGCCCCGCCAGGGGCACCGGACCGACCAGCGGCAGGTCGAGGCGCCCGTCGGGGTCGAGCAGGACGCCCGTTTCGGGGGTCGAGTTCTCCGGGTGCGCGAACACGCCCACGAAGACGCGGTCGCCCGCAGAGAGCCGGAAGGGCGCCGGCGCGGCCTCGGCCACCGTGGAGGTCTCGACGTTGCCGTGCGCGAGCGGCGGCGCCGACTGGCAGGCCGCGACGAGGGCGGAGACCGCGAGCAGGAGGGCGCCGCACTTCCAGGGAGGCATCGACCTGTCGTTTCTACTGATACGTCCGGGGGGTTTCAATCGCGCGACCCCTACCCTGGGGAACATGGCGACCTGGCTCGTGGGCGACATCCACGGCTGCGCGGCCGAGCTCGCGCGCCTCGTCGACGCGCTCGCGCTCGCGTCCGGGGATCGCGTCGTGGCGCTCGGGGATCTCGTGCACCGCGGGCCGGATCCGCTGGGGGTGGTGCGGCAGCTGGGAGAGGTGGGGGCGGAGTTCGTGCTCGGGAACCACGAGCACGTCTTTCTGCGCCGGAACGGGCTCGCGCCGCGGGACGCGGCCGGGAGGAGGTCGTGGACGCCCGCGGAGCTCGTGGGGGACGCCGGGCGGGCGCTGTGCGTCGAGCCGGGCGACGCGGAGGAGGTGGTGGGGTACCTGCTGGGGAGCGCGGGCTACTTCGTCGAGGGTGCGGGGGCAGGTGGGCGCTGGAGCGCGGTGCACGCGGGGGTGACGCCGGGGAAGGAGGCGCGCGATTCGAAGGTCGAGGACCTGGTGTATCCGGCGCGGCTGGCGGAGCGGGGGCGGCCGTTCTGGTTCGAGCGCTACGAGGGGGAGGCGCTGGTGGTGTTCGGGCACCTCGCGCGCGAGCAGCCCCTGATCGTGAAGCGCGCGGGGAGGACGGTGGCGGTGGGGGTGGATACGGGCTGCGTGCTGGGCGGGAAGTTGACGGCCTATTCGCCGGAGAGGGACGAGTTCCGGGAAGTGCGGGCGAGGTGAGGTCGCAGCCGATCTGCGATCGGCTGCGGCGCCTACTCGAACATCCGCTTGTAGCGCGGGTGCTCGACCAGCGGGGCGAAGTCGGGGTCTTCCCGGAGCGTGCGGCGGAGCTCGCTCGTCATGTCGAACTCGTCCAGGGTCTCGGCGGCGGGCTTGAGCTTGCCGTCGAGGACGAAGGCGCGGGCGAGGTTGACCCAGAGGTCGCGGTTGCCGGGCAGGCGCGAGCTCTCGCCGTGGAGGTCGATGGCGGTGCGGTAGTCGCGGGCGGCGTCGCCGTACTCGCCGATCTTGAGCTCGATGTCGCCGCGCTTCTGGTAGCCCTGGGGCCAGCCCTTGTTCTTCTCGACCACGTCGTCGTGGGCCTTCAGGAGCTCGCGCTTGGCGCGCGCATCCTTGAGCAGGGTGAGCGCGACCAGCGCGCCCTCGCGCAGGGCCGTGTCGCCCGACTCGAGCAGGGGCTCGAGCTCCTTGCGCAGGCGCGGCGTCAGCGCCAGGCCGAAGTGCGGGAAGCCGTCGAGCACGGCCTGGCGCGCCTCGGGCGGCAGGTCGCCGCGCGCGGCCAGGCGCAGCAGGGCGGCCACGGAGTCCTCGTCGAGCTTCATGCCCGGGACGCGGAAGTAGCGCACGAGCTCGAGCAGGACCGGGCTCGCGCGTGAGCCGTCGCGCGCGAGCTCGAGCACGGCCGGCAGGGGCTCGCTGTGGGGCGCCGCGGCCAGGGCCTCGAGGGCAGCGCGCACGACGGCCGGATCGGGATCGGCCAGGGCGGTCTCGACCAGCGGCTCGGTCGGCGAGAGGCGCGCCAGGGAGCGCACGCACTCGGCGCGCAGGGCGCCCTCGCTCTCTGGATAGAACGCGCGCAGGCCGGCGGCGGCGCGCTCCTTCTCGGAGCAGTCGCCGAGGACGCGCAGGGCGCGCATCCGTCCTTTGGGGCTGCCCTGCTGGGCGAGGCGCAGCAGCTCCTCGACCAGCGCCGGGCTGCCGCAGCGCGAGAGCGCGACGGCGACCTCGTCGGCGGCGCGCTCGCGCTCGCCCTTCTTCTCCTTGGTGTCCTTGCCCTCGGCCTTCGGGTCGCCCGCGGCGACCTCCGGGTCGAGGAACGGGAGCAGGAGCGGCGCCGCCTCGCTGCCCAGCGCATCCAGGTCGGAGTGCAGCTTCTTCAGGTCCTGGGCCGAGCGCGCCGTGGAGAACTTGGCCACGATCTCCTGCACGCGGCCGGAGAGGCGGCCCCATTCGGCCTCGCGCTCGGTGCGCATCTTGGCGAGATACGCCTCGAGGGAGCCGTCACCGGCCCTGGGGACCGGCGCCAGGGCGAGGAGGAGCAGGGCCAGGGAGAGCACGCCCCGATTCTAGACACGGGAGCGGCGCCGACTACCCGCTCGTGTCGTGGACGCGGCGCTTCAGGGGCACCAGCTCCACCACAGGAAGCCGGACACGCCGGGGCGGGCGCGGGCGCAGGCTGCGCGCCTGCGGGCCGGCCCAGGCCGGGCGCGGCGCCGCGGCGGCCGGCTTCGCGGGGCTCGTCTCGGGCGCCGCCGGAGCGGAGCCCCGGCGCGCGAGCGCCTCCAGCCGAGCGCGGTTCCGGAACACCCACGAGCGCATGCGGCCCTCATCGGCCGCCGGGGCGCGCCGGGTTGACGGCCTTCGCACCCGGCCGGGCCGCGGCCCGGGGCGGCTTGGCCTACCCCCGGCCGCCGTGGTTCCATGAGGAATCCGCTGGCCCCATGACGACCACCCCGACGACGCCCCCGAACGAGGCTCCCCGGGCGGCCGTGCACCCGCACGCGCCGCTCCGCTCGGCGGAGCGCGGCGCCTTCGACGTGCTCGTCGTCGGCGCCGGCCACGCCGGCATCGAGGCCGCGCTCGCGGCCGTGCGCCTGGGCGCGCGCGCGGCGCTGGTCACGTTCCGCCTGGACAAGATCGGCGAGATGAGCTGCAACCCGGCCGTGGGCGGGCAGGGCAAGGGCCAGCTCGTGCGCGAACTCGACGCGCTGGGCGGCCTGATGGGGCGCGCGACGGACGCGACCGGGATCCAGTTCCGCATGCTGAACACGGCCAAGGGCGCCGCCGTGCAGGCGCCGCGCGCGCAGTGCGACCGCCACCTCTATCGCGAGCACGTGACCGAGGCCGTGCGCGCGACGGACGGGCTCGAGCTCTTCGAGGGCGCGGTCGAGGGGCTGCTGGTCGAGGCCGAGCCGGGCCGGACGCCGCGCGTCCGGGGGGTGCGCTTCGCGGATGGGCGCGAGCTCACGGCCGGCGCGGTCGTGCTCACCACGGGCACCTTCCTGGCCGCCGTCATGCACACGGGCGAGACGCGTGCGAGCGGCGGGCGCATCGGCGAGGCGACGAGCTCGGGCCTCTCGCGCGACCTCGCCGCGCTGGCCCTCCCCGTCGGCCGCCTGAAGACCGGCACGCCGCCGCGCTTCGCGCGCGACTCGATCGACTGGGAGAAGCTCACGCCCCAGGCCGGCGACCGCGCGCCCACGCCCTTCTCCTTCGCCACCGCGCGCGCCGCCTTCCCGGTGCAGCGTCAGATCGCGTGCTTCCTCACCTACACCGGCCCGCGCGCGCACGAGCTCATCCGCGCCAACATCCACCGCGCGCCCATGTACGCCGGGCGCATCCAGGGCGTCGGCCCGCGCTATTGCCCGTCGGTGGAGGACAAGGTCATGCGCTTCGCCGAGCGCGAGCGCCACCAGATCTTCCTCGAGCCCGAGGGCCTGACGACGGACGTGGTCTACGCCAACGGCATCTCGACCTCGCTGCCGGCCGAGGTGCAGGAGGCCTTCGTGCGCTCGATCGAGGGCCTGGAGCGCGTGCGCTTCCTGCGCCACGGCTACGCGGTCGAGTACGACTTCGTCGAGCCGCGCGCCCTCGACCGGACCCTGGCGACGCGCGCGGTGCGCGGGCTCTACCTGGCCGGTCAGATCAACGGGACGTCGGGCTACGAGGAGGCGGCCGCGCAGGGGCTGATCGCGGGCGCGAACGCGGCGCTGTGGACGCAGGAACGCGCGCCCTTCGTGCTGGCGCGGCACGAGGCGTACGTCGGAGTGCTGGTGGACGACCTGGTCGTGAGCCAGCCGCGCGAGCCGTACCGGATGTTCAGCTCGCGCGCGGAGTACCGGTTGCTGCTGCGGCAGGACGACGCCGACCGGCGCCTGGCACCGCTCGGCGCGAAGGTCGGGCTGACGGCGCCGGACGCGTTCGCGCGCGCCGAGGCGCGCGCGAACGCGGTGGCGGCGCTGTGCGCGGCGCTGGGGCGCTTGCGGGCGCCGGGAAGACCTGATCAGACGCTGCTCGACTACCTTCGGCGCCCGGAGGTCACGCTCGTCGGGCTCGGTGAGGAGCGCCCCGAGATCGGGGCGCTCCTCGGCGAGCCCGACGTCGTGGCCACGGCCGAGGCCGACGTGAAGTACGCCGGCTACGTCGCGCGCCAGCGCGACTCGGTCGAGCGCCTGGCCGAGAGCGAGGCCACGCTCATCCCGGCCGACCTCGACCTCGCCGCCCTGGGCGGCCTGCGCAAGGAAGCGCGCGAGAAGCTCGTCGCCCTGCGCCCCGCCACCCTGGGCGCCGCCGCGCGCATCGCCGGCATCAACCCGCCCGACCTCGCGCTGCTCGCCGTGCACGTCGCCCGCCACCGGCGCGCGACCGGTGGCGGAGCGATCCGAGCTCAGTAGACGGGCTGGAGCACTTCCTGATCCGGGAAGGTGGCAACCCATTCGTCCTCGGTGAACAGGTTCAACGTGGCCAACGGGTTCAGGCCTCCGGTGCGCGAGGTGTCGATCAGGATCAGCTCCTCCGGCAGTCCATTCACGTCGCGGTCCTGGGACAGCATGTAGAGGTAGCCGCGGCTCACGTCGTTCATGTCCCAGCGGTCATGGAAGGCGTGATGCAGGCGTGGCTCGACCGTGGCCGAGAGGGCCATCGTGAGCGTTCCGGTGGCGGCGTCCAGCCGGTAGAAGTCGCGGCTGTCCTCGAACTGCACCAGCAGGGAGTTCGGGGCGCCGTGGTTCTTGAACATCGTACGCACGAGGCGTTTCCCGGGGACGTCCGCGTCGTAGAGCGTGGTCGTGGATCCCACGGGGATGTAGGTCGGAGGGTAAACCAGCTCTCCGGTACCCGGGTCGATGTAGGGATCATCCAGCGGATCCGCCGTGCTGAATTCCCACACTCGGATGACCGTCTTACCCTTGGAGTTCTTGCCCGCAATGCAGACCTTGTTGGGTCCGAAGGCACAGATCTCCGTCGGCCAATACGTGAGACCCTCGTCCTGCGATGACCTGGAATGCGTGCCATCGGGGAAGTCTCGGTACCACCGGAGATGGATTCTCCTCTCCAGCATGTTGTAGGAGAGAGAGCCCTCGAGGCCACCGTATGTCGTCTTGAACGTGACGCCCCTCTTGTTGAGCCCGTCTAGGGAATCAGAGGGCGGCCCTACGCTCGTCTGAGAGTAGAGCGAGTAGGCGGCCAGCAGAATGGCAAGGGATAGTGCGAGGAACTTCATGTGGCGAGCCGTTTCAGTTGCAGGAGCAGGAACAGCAGGGAGGAGTTGTGATATTGGAGTCGAATGTCAGTCCGATATCGATTCCTGTGCACGTCGACCGCCTACACCTCGCATGGTTATCTCGTCCAGTCTTTATTGTCTCGCACCATCGATCGCAGAATTGTGTGCACGGGGGCCTGAGGTCGTCCTTGCAAGATAGCTCCGCCATCCGCTGCATGTCTTTGACACCCATGAGGACGTGGTTACAAGGCCCGCATGGATTGTCGTCTGCCGTCGTCGGATCCGTCACTTCTGGACCGGAACCGGGAGGAATATGCGTTATGTGCTCCCACTCGTGTGCAAGAGAGAGCGCGCAGATCCAAGGCTCGTACTCCCCCTTCACCTGCCCATTCGCCTCCTTGCGAAGGTTGACTCCGATAGTCGACCGGTCGTGTGCTGCGAGGACCTCCTTGTTTCCAGATGTGATCCTTCCAAACCCGAGGAGACCGTTTTCTTTCTGATGCCTGATCGCCTCGGCTGCCTCGGGGTCCACCTTCTTGAGGATGTCCAACATTGCGGTGATCTCGCCTGAGTCCAAAGGCTCGGTCTTGTGCTTCTTGAGCGTCGTGTTCCCGCCTACGGCGTGTACATGGGAAGCAACAGCGACAAGCGTGAGCACCACAAGCAAGGCTCTCGTTCGATCGTGAATCAGTTTCATTGTCCATGAGTTCCTGCGCTCACGAAGTGCGGAGAAGCACCGCGACTTTGAATCGAGCAGCTCCGACCTCGGTTGCGCGTGACAAGACGATTCGTGCGGGCGTGCGTGAAGCGACCCGCGTTCGGCACGCGTTGCGAACGCGAGCGTCGTCGATGTCCTGCATGGCAGGTCGACGCTTGCTGCGGAAGTTCCCTCCTCTCCTCTCCCCCTCGACACGTTCGAGATCTTGGTCCTGGCTTGACGATTCTGTCAAGCCTGGCGCTCAGAAGAGAATGAACGGTCCCCCAGAAGCGAGTCGGCCGGACCCTTCCCAGGACAGGGACGGCGCCAAGTCCGGATCAATAGACGGGTTGGAGCACTTCCTGATCGGGGAAGGCTGCAACCCATTCGTCCTCGGTGAATAGGTCCAGCGTGGCCGACGGGTTCAGGTTCCCGGTACGCGCAGTATCGATCAGGATCAGCGACTCTGGCATTCCGTTCTCGCCGCGGGTCTGGCACAGCATGTAGAGGTAGCCGCGGTTCACGTCGTTCATGTCCCAGCGGTCATGGAAGGCGTGATGCAGGCGGGGCTCGACCGTGGCCGAGAGGGCCATCGTGAGCGTTCCGGTGGCGGCGTCCAGCCGGTAGAAGTCGCGGCTGTCCTCGAACTGCACCAACAGGGAGTTCGGGGCGCCGTGGTTCTTGAACATCGTGCGCACGAGGCGTTTCCCGGGGACGTCGGCCTCGTAGAGCGTGGTCGTGGATCCCACGGGGATGTGGGTCGGAGGGTAGACCCGCTCTCCGGTACCCGGGTCGATGTGGGGATCCTCCAGCGCATCCGCCGTGCTGAACTCCCACACTCGGATGACCGTCTTGCCCTTCGAGTCCTTGCCCGCGATGCAGACCTTGTCGGGTCCGAAGGCGCAGATCTCCGTCGGCCAATACGTGAGACCCTCGTCCTGCGATGACCTGGAATGCGTGCCATCAGGGAAGTCTCGATACCAGCGGAGATGGATCCTCTTCTCCAGCATGTCGTAGGAGAGAGAGCCCTCGAGGCCAGCGTATGTGGTCTTGAACGTGACGCCTCTCTTGTTGAGTCCGTCCAGGGAATCAGAGGGTGGCCCGACGCTCGTCTGAGAGCAGAGCGAGTAGGCCGCCAGCAGAATGGCAAGGGATAGGGCGAGGACCTTCATGCGGGCAGACCCCTAGGAAGTGACTCGGATTCTCCCCAGGGGAATGCTCGTCGCAGCGGGATGTCTCGTCAAGCCGATGGCCGTGAAGCGCCGGACCGCGCGCCGCCCAGGACCGCCCGAGCGGGCAGGGGTTGCCGGGTCGGGAGCGAAGTCTTGCAGCTCTCTTCCACGTGAACCGGCACGTGCTCCCTGAAGTCCCGCGTTGCCCTTGGCATCCTGTGGCGATGATCCCCGGTTCGCGCGCGCTCGGTTCGTCCCTGCTCGTCCTCCTGGCCACGGCCTGCGCCTCGTCCGCGCCGCCGGGATCGTCGCCGGGCTCGTCGCGGACGGACGCGCTCACGCCCTGGCTCGAGCGCATCTACGCCAAGGGCGAGTTCAAGGCGCGCAGCTTCGGCCCGGTGCGCTGGCTCGCGGACGGGAAGGCGTACACGACGGTCGAGGGCGGGCAGGGCGGGGACAAGCTCGTGCGCTACGAGGCCGCGAGCGGCGCGCGCACGGTGCTGGTCTCGGGCGAGCAGCTGACGCCGCCGGGCGGGCACGCGCTCGCCATCGAGGACTACGCCTGGTCGGGCGACGAGACGCGCCTGCTCGTGTTCACGAACTCCGAGCGCGTGTGGCGCCAGAACACGCGCGGCGACTACTGGGTGCTCGAGCTCGCCTCGGGGAAGCTCGTGAAGCTCGGCGGCGACGCGCCCGAGTCGAGCCTGATGTTCGCCAAGTTCTCCCCGGATGGAACGCGCGTCGGCTACGTGCGCGAGCGCGACCTGTGGGTCGAGACGCTGGCCGACGGGGCGCGCACGCGCCTGACGAGCGACGGCTCGCCCACGATCGTCAGCGGTACCTCCGACTGGGTGTACGAGGAGGAGCTCGAGGTGCGCGACGCCTGGCGCTGGAGCCCGGACGGCGCGCGCATCGCCTTCTGGCGCTTCGACCAGAGCGGGATCGGCGAGTTTCCGCTCGTCAACGACACCGACACGCTCTACCCGGTCGTGCAGGTGCTCCCGTATCCGAAGGCGGGCACGACCAACTCGGCCGTGACGCTGGGCATCGTGCCCGCGGCCGGCGGCGCGCCCGTGTGGGCGGCGCTGCCGGGCGACGCGCGCGAGAACTACGTGGCGCGCGTGCTGTGGACGGGCCCCGACGAGCTCCTCGTGCAGCAGCTCGAGCGGCGCCAGAAGAAGCTCGAGGTGTTCGCGGTCGACGCCCGGACGGGCGGCGCGCGCTCCTTCTTCGTCGAGCGCGACGAGGGCTGGGTGGACGTGGTCGACGACTGGCAGATGCTGCCGGGCGAGAAGGAGCTCCTGTGGGTGAGCGACCGCGACGGCTGGCGCCGCGCCTGGGCCATCGGCCGCGACGGCACGGCGCGCGGCATCACGCCCGAGAAGATGGACCTGACGGCCGTCGTGGGCCTCGATGGGGCCGGGAAGGCGCTCTACTTCCAGGCCTCGCCCGAGGATCCCGCGCGGCGCTACCTCTACCGCGTGGCGCTCGCGGGCGGCGCGGCCGAGCGCGTGACGCCGGCCGGCGAGATCGGCACGCACACCTACGCCCTGGCGCCCGTGGGCGACCTGGCGCTGCACACGCACTCGGGCTTCGACCGGCCGCCGCGCGTCGAGCTCGTGCGCCTGCCCGGGCACGAGAGCGTGCGCGCGCTGGAGGAGAACGCCGAGCTCGCGGCGCGCCTCTCCGACCTCGCGCCCGCGCCGGCCGAGTTCTTCCAGCTCGAGATCGAGCCCGGCGTGAAGCTCGACGGCTGGCTGCTCTATCCGCCCGGCTTCCAGCGTTCGAAGTCGTACCCGCTCGTGCAGTTCACCTACGCCGAGCCCAGCGCCGTGCAGGCCACCGACGAGTGGAAATCGAGCCGCATCCTCTTCAACCGCGCCCTGGCGCAGGCGGGCTACGTCGTCGCCTGCGTCGACAGCCGCGGCTCACCCGCGCCGCGCGGGCGCGCCTGGCGCAAGCGCACGGCCGGCAACCCGGGCGTGATGAGCGCCGCCGACCAGGCCGCGGGCGCGCGCGCGCTGCTGGCCTCGCGCCCGTACCTCGACCCCGAGCGCGTGGCCGTGTGGGGCTGGAGCGGCGGCGGCACGATGACGCTGAACCTCCTGTTCCGCTCGCCCGAGCTGTACGGCACCGGCTGCGCCGTGGCGCCCGTGCCCGACATGACGCTCTACGACTCGGTCTACCAGGAGCGCTACCTCGGCCTGCCGCAGGAGAACGCCGAGGCCTACCGCGCCAACTCGCCGCTGTGGGCGGCCGAGGGCCTGCGCGGGAACCTGCTCGTCGTGCATGGCACGGGCGACGACAACGTGCACTTCCAGGGCACGGAGCGCCTGATCAACCGCCTGGTCGAGCTCGGGAAGCCCTTCGAGCTCATGGTCTACCCCAACCGCACGCACGCCATCGCCGAGGGCAAGGGCACGCAGCTGCACGTCTTCTCGCTGCTCGGGCGCTTCCTCGCCGAGCACTGC
>Ga0315910_10005189_pt1 | contig 10703 bp, 4 predicted proteins | sample EdamamesoilMG_FD_204470 | JGI IMG/M metagenome (GOLD analysis project Ga0315910, IMG submission 204470) | Garden soil microbial communities collected in Santa Monica, California, United States - Edamame soil | ecosystem: Environmental > Terrestrial > Soil > Garden | place: USA: California...
TCCCGGAGATTACGCTGCGGGCAAGTTCGATCAGCTTCAGCGAAGCGTCCCGTTCTCCGGCTTGGCTCGAGCGCTCCGGAGCCTCGTCCGGCAGTTGCTGACCGAGTCCGAAGCAGCCTTGGACGAATGGCGGGTGCGCCTCGAGGAGGCGGCGGCGCCGAACGGCCAGCTCCTGATAGCCCTCATGCCAGAGCTCGAGCGATTGCTCGGCCCGCAGCCACCGGTCCGGGAAGTGGGTCCAGTCGAATCGAAGAACCGATTCCACCTGGTCCTGACGCGGTTCTTGCGCGTCTTCGCCCAGCCCGAACACCCGCTTGTTCTCTTCTTGGACGATCTGCAATGGGTCGACGCAGCATCGCTGCAACTTCTCGAACAGTGGGTGAGCGACGCCGCCAGCCACCACCTCCTGGTGATTGGCGCCTACCGTGACAACGAGATCGGCCCTTCCCACCCGCTGGCGCTGTCCCTCTCCGGGCTGCGCGACGCAGGCTGCGACATCCACACGATTCACCTGAGACAGCTCGGCGCCAGCGCTGTCGCGCAGCTCGCTGCCGACACCCTTGGCGAAGACGTCGCGCGAACGCAGCTCTTGGCCGACCTCATCATGCGCAAGTCGGCGGGCAATCCGTTTTTTGTCCGCCGCCTTCTTCACCTGATGCACGCCCAGGGCCTCTTCCGCTTCGTTTCGGGTTCGCATCGCTGGACCTGGGATGAATCAGCGATCGAGCGGGCTCCGATCTCGGACAACGTGCTCGACCTGATGATGCAGGCCATCGATCGGCTGCCGCCGTCTGCTCGGCGACTTCTCGAGACTGGCGCCTGCATCGGGCATCAATTCGAGCTCAGCACGCTCGCCGAGCTGGCCCATCTCTCCCTGAAGGCCGTAACGGAGCAGCTCTGGCCCGCAATCGAAGATGGGCTGTTGGTTCCGCGGCACGATACGCACGAGCCGGCCCGCATCGCAGGTCGCCCTGACGACGGGACGAGTCCGTCTCACGCCACGCTGCGCTTCGCCCATGATCGCGTGCAACAGGCGGCGTACGGTTTGCTGAGCGAACAACGCCGGCAAGCGCTGCACCATGCCATTGGCCGTCGGCTGCTCGATCTGGCGGGCGACAGCCTCGCCGAGAACCTATTTGAGATCGTCGATCAGCTGGACCTTGGGGAGGCACACGTTGTCGACGACGCGGAACGGCGTTCCCTGGTTGATCTCAACCTCGCTGCCGGGCGGAAGGCGAAAGCGTCGGCAGCCTATCGGGCCGCATTCGAATATCTGACGGTGGCTCGGCGCCACCTCGGCGCTGACGCCTGGGAGGACCGGCGGGACGTTACCTTCGCCGTTCACCGCGAGCTCGCCGAAAGCGCCTATCTCGCGGGCGAGCACGCAACGGCCGAAGAGCTCGTCGAGACATCTCTCACACACGCGCCCTCCAAGGTCGCGAAGGCAGAGCTTTATGGCCTGCGCGTGCTGGCGGCCACGGTGGCGACCGATTGGTCGCGAGCCCTGCGCTGGGGACGGGAAGGGCTCTCCGTTTTTGGGCTGGAATGGCCGCTGGAGGGCCTCCCCGACGCGATCGAAGCCGAAGTTGCCGCGGTCATGAAGAACCTCGGCGAACGAAGAATCGAGGACCTCGTCGATGAGCCGGACGTCGAGGACGCCGATATTCGCGCGAGCATGCGCTTGTTGGCGCTGCTGGGCGCGCCAGCGTATTTCAGTGGCGCGGAGGTACTGACCTTTCTTTTTGCCCGGGCCGTGAACCTCTCGCTCATGCATGGCCCATCGCCTTATTCCGCTTTTGCGTATGTGCTCTACGGCGGCATCCACAACGCCCTGACCGGCCAATATGACATCGGTTATGCGTTCGGCACGCTGGCGTTGGCGCTGGCGCAACGGTTCGGCAATCGCGCCGAGGAGTGCAGGACACTCGAGGTCTATGGCGTGCTGGTCCACCATTGGAAGGCTCCGCTGCGTGACGGCCTGCCGCTGCTGAAGGAAGGGTTCCGAGCCGGCGCCGAGTCCGGAGAGACGGCCTTTGCTGCGTTCAGCCTGAACGCATTTCTCATCAACGCCCTGCCGTCGGGAGTGCCGTTGAACGAGCTGCTCGAGGAAGCGGCGGTCGCCCTGGATTTCGCGACGACGCAGAAGAACCGAACCAGCGTCGAGATGGCCCTGACGCATCGGCAGCTCGCACGCGCGCTGACGGGCGCCACCTACAGACCGGATAGCTTTGACGACGGGGAATTTGTCGAAGCACACTTCCTGGAGGAAGCCGGCAGCCACGAAACCGCGCTCGGGCACTACTGGGTAGCGAAACTGCAGACGGCCTACCTCATGGGTGAGCATGAGAGCGCCCTCAGATGCTCGCGTGAAGCCGAAAGACGCATTCTCAAGGGCATCCTGGGCATGATCACGTCGGCCGAGCACGTCTTCTACACGGCCCTGGCCACAGCCGCGACCGCGACGTCGTCTCCCAGCGAGCGCTCGTCGTCACGGGATCAGTTGCGCGCGCTGCACGGCAAGCTGGCCAACTGGGCGGGTCACTGTCCCCAGAACTTCGCGCACAAGGTGTCGCTCGTGAGCGCCGAGATTGCGAGGCTGGATCGAAAGCCAGGCGACGCCTCGATTCTCTACCGAGCCGCGATCGAAGAGGCCAATCGGCAGCGGTTCATCCAGGATGAGGCGCTCGCCCACGAGCTCCGCGCGCGATTTCTCCTCGGCGAGCATGAGCCTGCGTTTGCTGCAGTGCACGTGCGGTTGGCACGGGACCGTTACCGCCAATGGGGCGCGACCGCAAAGGTCTCGGCGCTCGAGCGGGAATTTTCGGAGTGCTTTCGCCCTGAACCTTTGGCGCAACGCCGAGGGATTTCTCTCGACGAGATGGCGCTGATCAAGGCCTCGCAGGCCATCTCGAGCGAGACGACGCCCGAGCGCCTTTTCGAGCAGATCTTGCGCGTTGTCGTCGAGGTCGCCGGAGCCCAGAGGGGCGCCCTGATACTTCCCGCCAAGGACGGGCTCTCGGTGCATGGGCGGATCGAGGCGGCCGCAGAGGTCTCTGTGTCCTTGGCGCCGATGCCGCTCGAGCGATGTCTCGATCTTCCCTCCGCGATCCTTCGTTATGTAGTGCGCACGAAAGAATTTGTCCTCCTCTCCGACGCCGCCGCCGCCAGCCTCTTCGCCGGCGACCCCGTCGTTCAGCGACGGAAGCTGCAGTCGGTGCTGTGCATACCGCTCGTCAAGCAGTCGACCGTGCTGGGGCTGATCTATCTCGAGCACAACGCACTGGCGGGCGCCTTTACCGACGATCTGGTCGAGATCGGGCGGGTGCTGGCCGCACAAGCGGTGATCTCCCTCGAGAACAGCATGCTCCTGGAGAAGCTTCAGCAGCTCACCGGCGAGCTGGAGGCGCGTGTCGTCGACCGGACGCGACAACTCACCGATCAGATCGCTGCGCGGGACAAGGCAGAGACGGCGCTGCGGATCACGGAGGCGCGCCAAGCGCTCCTGCTCGAGTTGAGCGATGTGCTGCGGACTCTGAGCGATCCGCAGGAGATGCGCCAGGCGGCAGCGCGCCTGCTCGGCGAACATCTCGGCCTGGCGCGGACCTTCTTTTTCGACGTCGAACGTGCTGCGGACGGCGGTTGGGTCCATGTCATCGAGCGCGGCCACCGGAACGATCCGGCTCTGCGTGAATTTGTCGGCGACCACGCGCTGAAGGATTTCGGCGAGGAGATGCTCGAGAGCTTCGCGCGTGGCGAGGTCGTCTCTGTTGCCGACATCGACGATCTCCGGGGCCTGACGGAACGACAGCGTGCCGCCTACCGCGCGCTGGGAGTGACGGCGTTCGCCAACGTGCCGCTGTTGCGGGAGGGCGCGTACACCGCTGGCATCGGCGGGCATGACACTCGGCCACGTCAGTGGACGCTGAACGAGTTTGAGCTGCTCCGCGAGGTCGCCGCACGCACCTGGACGGCATCTGAGCGGGCTCGCGCAGAGCTCAGGCTGCGCGAAGCAGACAAGCAGAAGGATGAGTTTCTCGCCATGCTCGCGCATGAGCTCCGCAATCCTTTGGCCTCGATCAGCAACGCGAGCGAGCTCCTGACACGTACTGTCACCGATGGCCGGCTCACAGACGGGCCGCTGCCGCTCCTCGAGCGCCAAACCAAGCAATTGATCCGCTTGGTCGATGACCTCCTGGATCTCTCCCGTATCGCACGTGGCCGAATCACGCTCGAAGAGACCGCTGTTGAAATCGGTGAAGTGATCGATCAGGCAGTGGAGACCGTGCAAGCCCTGATTCGAGAAAAGTCTCAGCGTTTTCTGTTGGCAAAGCCTGTACATGCCGTCTACGTGCGCGGCGACCGGACTCGGCTGGTACAAGCCTTCTCGAACGTCGTTCACAACGCCGTCAAGTACACCGACGCGGGCGGAGAGATACACCTGGAGGTTCTCGACTCCGACACTGAGGTGAGGATCAAAGTGCAGGACAACGGGACCGGCATTGCCCCGGGTCTCCTGCCGCATCTCTTTGATCTTTTCGTGCAGAGCGAGCGTACGCTCGATCGTTCACAGGGCGGCCTCGGAATTGGCTTGTCCGTGGTGAAGCGGCTGATCGAAATGCACCACGGCTCGGTTGTGGCGGCGAGTCCAGGCGTCGGCCAGGGAGCGACGTTTACGCTCCGTCTCCCTCGGATTGCACCGCCACCTGTCCAACCCGCGGTCAAGGCGCCAGCGCGCATGTCGCCGCGGCGCGTCCTCGTCGTGGACGACAATGTAGACGCGGCAGATTCCCTCGCGATGTGGCTGACGTTCAATGGCCACGATGTCCACACCGTCTATGGCGCGGCCGAAGCGCTCGAGGCCGTCGCGCGCCTGCAGCCGGAGGTGATGTTTCTCGACATTGGCCTTCCGGTCATGGACGGATACGAAGTCGCGCGACGGCTAAAAGCGCGACCCGGCCAGGCGCCGCTGCGCCTGGTTGCCCTCACGGGTTATGGCCAGAAGGAAGATCGGGAGCGGTCGATGGCAGCGGGTTTCGACGAGCACCTGGTCAAGCCCGTGACGCCCGAGGCGCTCGAGAAGATTTTCAGATCGTGACGGCGTGCGGCGCTCACGGCGCGCACGTCGCGAAGGACTCGCACACGCCGCTCTGGCAGTCCTCGTCGAGCGCGCAGCCCTGCCCGGCCGTGAACGGCCAGATCAGGCGCGAGCATTGCAGGCCCACGCCATCGAGCCATGAGCCCCAGCGCACGATGGCGCCCGTCGCCGCCGTGGTGCCGCCGTTGCAAGACACCTCGACGGGCAACATCCCCGGCGTTGCCGAGAAGCGCTCGGCCGCGACGCTCGCGACGGGGCCGCGGACGATGTCGACGCGCCCATCCTGAACGGCCAGCGGTGCGCATTCGATCTCCAGCTCGCGCACGGCGAAGAGCTGCGTCCCGACCTCGTCCACCGATCCGGTCAACCCGACCACGGCGTACCCCTCGGGGCACAGCAGCGGCCGCGCCGCGTCGGGCCGAACCAGGCTCCCGTCATCGCCACCGACGACGCTCCAGGCGAGCGCACCGGGCGCGCTCAGGTCCAGCCCCTCGTCGACCACGACTGGCGTCGCACAGACGGGGCGCACAAATGTCAGCCGGCTGGGAAACTGCGGGTGAGCGGCGTCGTTGAACGCATAGTTGAAGCCGACCAGCACCCCCTCCACGCAACGCGCGCGGTCGTCGGTGCCCGTCAAGCCGCCCACGAGCCCGCTCGAGACGGCGTCGCCGAGCGCGCGGATCGGCCGCGGCTCGCCCTGCTCGAGCGGAGGCTCGTCCTGCTCGACAGGCTCATCCGGCTTGCCCGAGCCCGGCGCGGACGCTTCGGTGTCGTCGCCGGGCGGCGTGGCATCGGCGGCGTCGGCCCCCGCGTCCCCCGCATCGGCTCGCGTCAACGTCAGCCTGCCGTTCTGGAGCGTGCGGTCGTCGATTTCGCACGCCAACACGAGTGAGAGGGCCAAGCCCCCGTGCAGAAGGTGCCCGCGTGCCCGGACCGAGGAAGCGAGGCGTCTAGCTCTCTGAGTGGCGATGGTTGGCGATGACATGACGTGCTCCTTCCCCCGTGGCGGCTCGCTCTCGAGCCGTCTCCGTCACGCGGGCAAGCAGCACGAGAGCACGCGCCGTGCCATCGGCGCCCAGGCCGCCTCGGAGCGAGGATCGATGGGAAAATCCCTGCGGACGCGCCGGCAGCGACGAGCGCGCCCCCAGCCCGAGGGGGGGTCGCTGGCGGCGCGCGCAACCGGGTCACGCAACTGCGCAACCCCGTTGCGCAGCTCAGGCTTCGCGCTCGAGCTCGCGCGTGAAGATGCGGTTCTCCGAGTAGTCGATGGGCACGTCGATGACGTGGACGCCGGGGGTGTCGAGCGACTTCTGCAGGGTGGGCAGGAAATCCTCGGTGCGCTCGATGCGCACGCCGTGTGCGCCGTAGGCCGCCGCCAGGGCGACGAAGTCGGGGTTCTCGAAGCCGAGCCCGAAGCTCTGAAAGCCCATGCTCTCCTGCTTCCAGCGGATCATGCCGTAGCCGTCGTCGCGCAGGATCAGCACCGTCAAGCTCACCCCGAGGCGCAGCGCGGTCTCCAGCTCCTGCGAGCTCATCATGAAGCCGCCATCGCCACAGACCGCGACGACCTTGCGGCGCGGGAACAGGCGCGCGGCCGCGATGGCCGAGGGCAAGCCGGCGCCCATGGTGGCGAGGGCGTTGTCGAGCAGCACCGTGTTCGGGCGATAGGCGGGGTAGTTGCGCGCGAACCAGATCTTGTACATGCCGTTATCGAGCGCGATGATGCCATCGTCCGGCACCGCGGCGCGCACGTCGCGCACCAGGCGCTGAGGCTTGATCGGGAAGCTCGACGACGTGACTTGCGCCGCCATGCGCTCGTCGATGATGCGTTTGACCTCGAGGAAACACTCCGTCTCCCAGTGTGGCTGCCGCTGTACCTGCTCGCCGAGCTGCCAGATCGCGTTGGCGACGTCTCCGATGACCTGCAGCCGCGGGAAGTACACGGGGTCGACCTCCGCCGGCGAATAGCTGACGTGGAGCACCTCCGCGCCCCCGGCGCGCATGAAAAACGGCGGCTTCTCGACCACGTCGTGACCGACGTTGATGATCAGATCGGAGCGGCTCACGGCGTCGTGCAGCATGTCGTTCTCGGACAGCGCGGCCGTTCCGAGGTACAGCGGGTGGCGCTCGTCCACCACGCCTTTGCCCATCTGCGTGGTGAAGAACGGCAGGCGCAGGCCATCGATCAGCCTCGACAGCATGCGGCTCGTCATGCTGCGGTTGGCGCCAGCGCCGATCAAGAGCAGCGGACGGCGCGCAGCCCGCAGCGCCTCGGCGGCGTGGCGCACGGCCTTCGCGTCCGCCGCTGGCCGCCGGATCTGCTCCACCGGGAACAGGAAGTCCTCGGCCTCCTCGCGCGCGATGTCTTCGGGCAGCTCCAGGTGAACGGCGCCTGGACGCTCCTGCTCGGCGAGGCGAAACGCTTCGCGCACCTTGGCCGAGACCGCGTTGCCGTGGACGATCTGCTGACAGTACTTCGTGACCGGCCGCATCATCTCCACGACGTTGATGATCTGAAAATGTGCTTGCTTGCTGCTCTTGACGGGCTTCTGCCCGGTGATCATCAGCATCGGCATCGCACCCAGCTGCGCGTAGGCGGCGGCCGTCACCAGGTTGGTCGCGCCCGGGCCGAGGGTCGCCAGGCACACGCCGGTGCGCCCGGTGAGGCGACCGTAGGTGGCCGCCATGAAGCCGGCGCCCTGCTCGTGACGGGTCACCACCAGTTGAATCGACGAGGTGCGCAGCGACTCGAGCAGATCGAGGTTCTCTTCACCCGGCAACCCGAACACGGTCTTCACCCCCTCGTGTTCCAGCGCACGGACGAGCAGATCGGAGGCCTTCATGACTGTTCCTTTCCTGGTTGGCTGGGTCATGCGGGGCGCGGCCCGGTGCGCCGCGTCCCCGGAGGTGGGAAATTCAGGCTCAGGGCGCCGCGCCGGGCGGCGTGCGCAGGATCATGAGACGCGGCTCGGTCATGTCTTCCATGGCCCAGCGCACGCCTTCGCGGCCGAGGCCGGAGTTCTTCACGCCGCCGTAGGGCATGTGATCCACGCGCCAGGACGGCACGTCGCCGATCACCACCCCGCCGACGTGGAGCTCGTCCCAGGCGCGCTGCGCGCGGTACACGTCGCGCGTGAAGACGCCCGCTTGCAGCCCGAACTGGCTGTCGTTCACCTCGCGCAAGGCGGCGTCGAAATCCTCGAACACGCTCAGGATCGCCACCGGTCCAAACGCTTCGTCCTCGCGCAGCCGCTGGCCTTTGGGCACGTGCTCGAGCAGCGTCGGCTCGAGCATCGCCCCCTGCCGGCCTCCGCCGCACAGCAGCGCGGCGCCGCCGCGGCGCGCTTCCTCGATCCACCCCTCGAGCCGCCTGGCTTCGCCCTCGGAGATCATCGGGCCGATGAACGTGTCGGCCTGCTTGGGATCGCCCATCTTCAACGCGCGCGTCGCCGCCACGAGCCGCGCCTTGAACGGCTCGTACAGGCTCTGATGCACCAGGATGCGCTGCACGCTGATGCAGCTCTGCCCGGACTGATAAAACGCGCCCGTGATGATGCGCTCGACGGCGTCGACGATGTCGGTGCCCGCGTCGACGATGCAAGCCGCGTTGCCGCCGAGCTCGAGCACGACCTTCTTCTGCCCGGCGCGCGCCTTCAGGTCCCAGCCCACGTCGGGTGAGCCCGTGAAGCTCAGCAGCGAGAGCCGCGGATCTTCGGTGAACAGCCGCGCTCCGTCGCGCTTGCAGGGCAAGATCGAGAAGGCGCCTTTCGGCAGATCGGTCTCGGCCAGGACCTCGCCGATGGTCAAGGCTCCGATGGGCGTGAGGCTCGCGGGCTTGAGCACGAACGGGCAGCCCACGGCCAGCGCCGGCGCCACCTTGTGGGCGGCCAGGTTGAGCGGGAAGTTGAACGGCGAAATGAAGGAACAGGGGCCGATCGGCACGCGCTTCCACATGCCGCTGTAGTCCCGGGCCCGCGCCGAGATGTCGAGCGGCAGGACCTCGCCCAGCATCCGCACGGACTCCTCGGCGGCGATACGAAACGTGTCGATCAAGCGCGAGACCTCGCCGCGGCTGTCCTTGATCGGCTTGCCCGCCTCGACACACAAGCTCTCCGCCAGCTCCTCCGCCCGCTCCGTGAAGCGCTTCACACAGTGCACGAGCACCGCCTGCCGCTCGTAGGCCTTCAGCTTGCGCATCGGCTCGGCAGCGGCCACGGCCCCCGCGATCGCCCGATCGATGGCGGCTTCATCCGCGAGCGCGACGGTGCTCGCCACCTTGCCCGTGTACTTGTCGACGACGGGCAGATCGCGATTGGCGTACACGGCTTCGTTGTTCAAGTAGTAGGGATAGCTCTCTCTCAACATCGGCAGCCCTCCGCGCTCGCCCGCGCCGCCAGAGCACGGGCTCAGCGTCGCCGGCCGCGAGTGTCTGGGGCTTTGCCGAAGAAAGGCAAGCGAGGGCGGGCGGACAGGCCGGGGGCGTGGGTGTGTCGTGTCGCGCGGCGAGCATGAGGAAGCGCTCTCCGGCCTACGGCCCCAAGTCGCCCGTGCGCGCTCGACGCATAGAAACCATCGAGAAAAGTTGCCATTGGGACGGAAGGTGGGCGCGTTCGGAACGGGTCTCATCGCTTGTCGACGGGCCGGATCGCGCCGACGGGGGTTTTCGGCGTTAGGCTGCCCAATCCAGCGGAGGGCGGACACTCACCCGCCGATTGGCACGAGCGTTGATGCAACCCTGGCACGATGACGGCGCGCTGCCGGCGGCGGAGGTGGCCGACGGCCCCCTCCCCTTCGAAGCGCTGTACGAGCGCTACTTCGGGTTTACCTGGCGCGCGCTGCGGCACCTCGGCGTGCCGGTGCCGTGGCTGGACGATGCGGCCCAGGAGGTCTGGATCATCGTGCACCGCCGCTTGCCGGGCTTCGAGGCGCGCTCGAGCGCGAGGACGTGGCTGTTTGGCATCGCCTTGAACGTCGCCCGGAACCGCCGCCGCGGTCTGCGCCGGGCGCCCGCGATGCACCCTCTGCCCGAGCAGCTCGTGTGCGCCCGTCCCGATCCCGAAGATCAACACGTGGGCAGCGAGATGTGGCGCACGCTCGAGAGCTTCCTCGACACGCTCGACGACCAGCGCCGGGCCGTGTTCGTGTCGAGCCTGATCGAGCAGCTGCCCGCTGCCGAGGCGGCCGCCGCCACCGGTGTGGAGGTGGCCCAAGTGTATCACCTGGTGCGGCGGTTGCGTCAGGCGTTCAAGGAGTACCTCGCGTCGCGACAGGAGGTGCGATGAAGCCGCTCGGCCCACACCTGTCGGTAGTGCCCGAGCCCGGCGACGAAGATCCGGAGCTCGAGCGCTACCTGGGCGCGGCGCGACAGCTGGCGGAGCCCGACGCCCAGAGCCGCGCGCGCGTCGCGCGAGCGCTGAACGCTGCGCTGCCGCCCAGCGCGCCGCTGCCCGCGTTCGGCGCGAACGCGGCGTCGTCCTCGTCCGCGGCCCTGTCCGCGGCCCGCGCCGCATCCGTGGCGCGCCTCTACGCGCCGTGGTTGGCCGCCGGCGCCGTGCTGATCGGCGGTCTCGGCTTCTGGCTCGGCGCGAGCATGGGGCGCCCCGAACCG
>Ga0315910_10005190_pt1 | contig 10701 bp, 8 predicted proteins | sample EdamamesoilMG_FD_204470 | JGI IMG/M metagenome (GOLD analysis project Ga0315910, IMG submission 204470) | Garden soil microbial communities collected in Santa Monica, California, United States - Edamame soil | ecosystem: Environmental > Terrestrial > Soil > Garden | place: USA: California...
AAGGTGTCGGGCACCACCGTGTCCAGTCTCGCCGACGAGCTGTGGCGAAGCCTGGGCCGGCACTTGTCCCGCGAACGTCTCACCGCGTTTCGAAACCTGCACGTTTGGGAGCGCGCTCGCGCGTTGCCCGGCGACGAGGGCTTCGATCCCGCGCTGCTCGCGCCGGCTCGCGCGGCCGGCGACGCGCTGCTGACCGCACAAACGGCTGCGGTCGCACCTGCTGCGTTGGCGCTCAACGAAACCGCACGAGCGGGCGAGATCGTGCTCGACTGCGTGCTCGTCGAGCCCTTGGAGTGGTGGTTCGGCTGGCATCGAGCCGACGCCGTCGCGACACGATGGCCCGGCGGCGTGCCGCCGCTCGTCGCACCGAAGCGCATGATCTCGCGCGCCTATCTCAAGATTCTCGAAGCGCTGCTATGGTCCGAGTTGCCGATCGGCGAAGGAGATCGCTGCGTCGAGATCGGTTGCGCGCCGGGCGGCTCGTGCCTCGCGTTGCTCGAGCGCGGCTGTATCGTGACCGGCATCGATCCTGCCGAGATGGATCCGCTCGTGCTCGCACAACCGAACTTCGAGCACGTGCGAGCGAAAGCCAAGGACGTGAAGCGCAGCGTATTCCGCGACTGCCGCTGGCTGATCATGGACGCGAATGTGGCGCCGAAGTACACGCTCGACGCCGTCGAAGCGATCGTGAAGGCACCGCGGGTTCGACCGGAAGGCTTGGTGTTGACGCTGAAGCTCACGGACCCGAAGCTCGCCGCGAACCTCTCAGGTTTCGAGCAGCGCATCCGCACGTGGGGCTATCGACACGTCCGCATGCGCCAGCTTACGTTCAACCGCCAGGAAATCTGCGCTGTCGTCACGGACGGAACGACTCATTAATATAGGGCTCATGACGGTCGAATCTCCGAATCGGCGGCGATTTCTCGTGACGGCGCTCGGCGCAACGGCCGCCGCCGCCATCGGTAACGAGTGGCTGCGACCTGCGAGCGCTCAGCCGGCCACACTCGACGCGATTCCGCTGCGCGCGGATTTGACGCAGATCGTCGGCGCCGGCAGCAACGTCGTGTTGCTGCGCGCACGCGATGCCGCGACCGTCGTCGACAGTGGTCCGCCCGAGCATGCAGCCGAGATCGCGAAGCTCGTTCGCGACACCGTCGGCGCGTTACCGCTGACGACGCTGCTGAACACGCATTGGCACCCCTCTCACACCGGCGGCAACGAAACACTCCGCGGCCCCGGCACACAAATCGTCGCGCACGAGCTCACGCGTCTGTGGATGAGCACCGAGTACTACGTCGACTGGGAAAACCGCACGTACACGCCGCGCGCCGCGGCCGCATTGCCGACGAAGACGTTCTACGCCACGGATCCGCAACCGATCGCGCTCGAGGTCGGCGACGAAGAGATCGAGTACGCGCATCTACCGGAGGCACACACCGACGGCGACATCTACGTCCTGTTCAAGAATCGCAACGTGCTCGTCACGGGCGGCGCCGCCACGTTCGGCTCATACCCCGTGCTCGATTATGCGACGGGCGGTTGGATCGGCGGGCTCGTCGAGGCCACAAAGAAGCTGATCTCGATCACGAACGCCGACACGTTGATCGTGCCCGCGGACGGACCCGCTCAGCCGCGCTCGCATCTCACGGCTCAGCTCGAAATGTTGACCGTCGTGCGCCAGCGCATCGAGAACCTGATGCGCAAGGGCCGCAGCATCGCCGAGATGCTCGATGCCGGCGTCACGAACGACTTCGACGCGGCCTGGGGTAACAATCGCGACAACCGCGAGCGCTTCGTCGCGAACATCTATCACGGGCTCTGGTGGGCAGGGAGGCTCGGTGATTCGCTTTGAGTCTCCGCTCCGGGTGGCGGGCGCGTTCTGCGCGGGAGCGGCACTCCTCGCGGGCTGCGCAGAGCCGCCGCCCGCCGAGGCAGTCGCGGATCACGTCGAAGTATTCGGCCGCTATTGCACGGAGTGCCACAACGACGCAGAGGCCGCGGGCGAGCTATCGCTCGAGAACGTGACGGCCGCGGACGTCGCGGCTCGGCCCGAGATCTTCGAACGCGTCGTACGCAAGCTGCGTGCCGGTCTCATGCCGCCGCCCGGCGAGCCGCGACCGGAGACCGCCGAGGCCCAAGAGTTGCTCGTGGCACTCGAGCGCCATCTCGACGCGACGGCGGCCGAGCATGGGCCGGAGCCCGGGCGCGTCGCGCTGCATCGCATGAACCGCACCGAGTACGCGGCCGCGATCGAGCAGCTGCTCGGCCTGCGCATCGACGCGAAGTCCATGCTGCCCGCGGACATGGCCAGCGAGGGATTCGACAACGTCGCCGAGGTGCTGCGCGTGACGCCGACGCACATCGAGCAGTACGTCGCAGCGGCGCGCGACATCAGCATCATGGCGGTCGGCGAGAAGGCGCCCGCGCCGACGCGTGCCGACTATCGCTCGGAACGAGGCCTGCGCACGGCGCACGTCGATGGCCTGCCGCTCGGCACGCGTGACGGGCTCGTCGTCCAGCACAACTTCCCAGCCGACGGCACGTACGAGATCAACCTGAACATCTCGTCGATTCCGGGCTCCGAGCTGCGCGGCTATCCGTACGGCTGGCTCGAGTTCCAGCACACGGTCGCCGTCACGATCGACGGCGCGAAGGTCTTCGCGGACAACATCGGCGGCGACGTCGATTCGCAAGCGCTCGATCAGGGCCAAATCAAGGAAGTCGAGGCGATCAAGAACCGCTTCCGCGGCATTCGCGTCGACGTGAAGGCGGGTCAACGCGCGGTGGGCGCCGCATTCGTCGCGCGCAGCTTCGCCGAAGGCGACTATCTGCTGCAGTCGCTCGTGCCCGGCGAAGGCGTGCCCGACGTTCCGCGCTTGTACGGCATGGAGATCATCGGGCCCTTCGACCCGAAGGGCATCGCCGAGCCGACCGAGAGCCGGGCGCGAATCTTCGGCTGCTACCCCGAAACGGAAAACCAGGAACAGGCCTGCGCCACGCAGATTCTCACGACCTTGGCGCGCGGCGCATTCCGCCGGCCCGTGACGGACGAGGATCTCGCGCCCGCGCTCGCGTTCTATGCCGAGGGGCATCGCGAGGGCGGCTTCGAGACCGGCATCCAGAAGGGTCTCATGGCGATACTCGCGAGCACGAAGTTCTTGTATCGCGCCGAGCCCGGTGCGCCGCCGCCGGATTTGCCGGAAGGCTCGGAGTACGCCGTGAGCGATCTCGAGCTCGCGTGGCGACTGTCGTTCTTCCTGTGGAGCCAAGGGCCCGACGAGACGCTGCTCGCGCTCGCGGATCAGGGCAAGCTGCACGAGCCAGCGGTCATCGAGCAGCAAGTGCGCCGGATGCTGGCCGACTCGCGCTCGAGATCGCTGGTCACGAACTTCGCGTTCCAATGGTTCGGCGTGCGACGTCTCGATGCGCGGGACCCGGACCCCCGCCTCTATCCGAACTTCGACGAAGATCTGCGGCGCGCGTTTCAGAAAGAGATGGAGCTCTATCTCGACAGCATCCTGCGCGAGCGCAGAAGCGTCGTGGATCTCTTGACCGCGAGTCACACGTTCGTGAACGAGCGATTGGCGCGGCACTACGGATTGCCCGATGTCCGCGGCGATCAGTTCCGCCGCGTCGAGCTCGAGGACTCGAACCGCTTCGGCTTGTTCGGCAAGGGTGCGGTGCTGATGGTCACCTCGTACCCGGATCGCACGTCACCCGTGCTGCGCGGCGCGTGGATCATGGATCAAGTCCTGGCGGCACCGCCGGATCCGCCGCCGCCCGGCGTCGAGACGGACCTCGCTGCGACGGAGGTGCCTCGGTCCGTCCGCGAACGGCTCGCAGCGCATCGCACGCAACCCTCGTGCAACCAATGCCACGGCGTGATCGATCCGTTGGGCCAGGCGCTCGAGAACTTCAACGCGATCGGCGAGTGGCGGACGCACGAGCGCGACAGCGGAGTGGCCGTCGATTCGACCGGGACGACGTCGTTGGGCCAACCCGTCAACAACCCCGACGAGCTGCGCGCGGCCCTGACCACGGATCCGACGCTGTTCGTGCGCGCGCTCACGGAAAAGCTGCTGACCTTCGCGCTCGGCCGCGGGCTCGAGTACTACGACATGCCGGTCGTCCGCAGCATCGTGGCGGACGCAGAACGCGACGGCTATAGTTTCGAGGCATTCGTGCTCGGCGTGGCCGAGAGCGTGCCATTCCGAATGCGCGGCGCTCCGGAGCCCGCGGGAGACTGACCATGTTCATCACCAAGAAGCACCTGTCGCGACGCACGCTGCTCAAAGGCGGCACGGCTGCAATCGGCTTGCCGCTGCTGTCGGCGATGGTGCCCGCGGCGACGGCGTTGTCGCAGACGGCCGCGAAGCCCGCTCCGCGCATGGGTTTCTTCTATCTGCCGCACGGCGCGATCATGAACAACACGCGCTTCGGGGCGGAGATGAATCGCTGGACACCCGACGTCGTGGGCCGCGATTTCGACTTCAAGCCGATCTTGGAGCCGCTCGCACCGCTGAAGAAATACGTCACGGTCGTCAGCGGTCTCGGCAACAAGCCGGCCGAAAGCTCGGCCGTGCACGCGATCGTGCCGGCCACGTGGCTGTCGTGCGAGCACCCGCGTCAGAGCCACGCGCCATTCGCGGGCGTCACGATCGACCAGCTCGCGGCACGGCACATCGGCCAAGATACGCCGCTGCCGTCGCTCGAGCTCGCGACCGAAGAAGAAGGCGGCGGCGCCGCGTGCGACGGCACGTACGGTTGCTCGTACGGCCGCACGATCTCGTTCCGCACGCCGACCACGCCGATGCCGATGGAGTTCGAGCCGCGCAAGGCGTTCGAGAAAATCTTCGGCCGCGGGAAAACCGACACCGAGCGGCGCGCCGTCTCGGCCGATTATCAAAGCTTGCTCGACATGGCGCTCGCGGAAGCCAACGCGCTCAAGCGCACGCTCGGCGGCGAGGATCGCGCACTCGTCGACGACTACCTCGACAGCGTGCGCGAGATCGAGCGCCGGATCGAGCTCATGGGTCAGCGCGACCTCACGAAGATCGATCTGCCGGACGTGCCCGTCGCGCGACCCGCCTTCGACGAGCTGCTGCGGCTGCAATTCGACCTGATCGTCGCGGCGTTCCAAGCCAACATGACGCGGATCACGAGCTTCATGATGGCGGCCGAGGTCAGCAATCAATCGTATGCGCACGTCGGCGTGCCCGACGCGTTCCATCCGGTTTCGCATCACGCGGACAACAAGGCGTCGATGGAGAAGCTCGTGCTGATCCAGCGCTATCACGTGCAAGTGTTCGCGGAGTTCATGACGAAGCTCAACGCGATTCCGGATGGCGACGCAGGATCAGTTCTCGACAACTCGATCTTCTTGTACGGCAGCAACATGAGCAACAGCAATCAGCACAATCAGTTTCCGCTGCCGACGCTGGTCGCGGGCGGCGGCGGCGCGATTCGCGGGAATCAGCATCTCGTGTATGCGGATCGCACTCCGCTCTCGAACCTGCTGTTCACGCTGTTGCTGCGCGCGGGCGTGCCCGTCGAGAAGATCGGCGACAGCACGGGCGAGTTAGCGGAGGTTTAGCGTTGGCTTCATCGCGGGCCCGAGCTGACGTGAGAGAGGGCTGTCCGGGGACGCCGCAAGTACGTCCCTGTAGGCTCGCTCGCGCGCGTCCCTGCGCGCGAGCGCCCCGGACAGCCCTCTCTCACATCAGCTCGGGCGGACAGTGCGTGGTTAAGTCGCAGCGCTCCTCGTCATTCTTTTCCTTCTCCTTTTCTCCTTTCTTCTCAGTCCAAAACCTCTTCGCCTTTCTTGCGTTCGTCTCAATCGTCAGCGCGGCGCTCGCCCCTCGCGGCGCGCTTGCGCAGGGGGAGCTGATTGCGGCGGCGCAGCGCGGGGACGCGACGGTAGCGTTCGCGGCGATCGAGGATGGCGTCGACGTGAATGCGAAGGCGCCCGACGGCACGACGGCGTTGCACTGGGCCGTGTATCACGACGACGTCGCGCTCGTGCAGCGCTTGATCGCGGCGGGCGCGGATGCAAGCGCGGCGAACGAGTTCGGGTCGACACCGCTCGCGGAGGCCGCGACGGTCGGCAACGCAACCGTGATCTCTGCCCTGCTCGATGCCGGCGCTGCGGTGGATGCGCCGGGGGCGGACGGGCAAACGGCGCTCATGGTCGTCGCGCGCAGCGGCAATACGGCCGCGGCCGCGGCGTTGCTCGAGCACGGCGCCGACGTGAACGCGCGCGAGCTGTGGCGCGAGCAGACCGCGTTGATGTGGGCCGCAGCGCAGAGTCAGCCCGCCATGACGAAACTCTTGATCGAGCACGGCGCGGATGTCGACGCGCGCTCGGTCGTGAACGAATGGTCGCGACAAGTCACAGGCGAGCCGCGCCGAATGTATCGGCCGTTCGGCGGACTCACGCCGCTGCTGTTCGCGGCGCGCGAAGGCTGTCTCGACTGCGTGCGTTCGCTGCTCGAGGCTGGCGCCAACGTCGATCTCCCCGATCCCAAGGGCGTCACGGCGCTGTTCCTCGCAATCGACAACTTCCACTTCGATACCGCGAAGGTGTTGATCGAGGCCGGCGCGAACCCGAACAAGTGGGACTGGTGGGGCCGCACGCCGCTCTACTCCGCCGTGGACGTGAACACGCTGCCGCACGGCGGCCGTGCGGACAGGCGTTCCGTCGACACGACGACGAGCACCGAGATCATCGGGATGTTGCTCGAAGCCGGCGCATGGCCGGACGTGCAGCTGAAGCTGCTGCCGCCGTATCGCCACATCGGCGACGACCGAGGTTGCGACACGATGCTCGTGACCGGCGTAACACCGCTGCTGCGCGCCGCAAAGACGTTCGACGTTGAAGCGATTCGACTGTTGATCGCACACGGCGCGAAGGTCGATCTGCCGAACGACGGCGGCATCACGCCGGTGATGGCCGCTGCGGGCGTTGGGTCGGTCGAATGCGATCCGCGCGGTTACGGTCCCGGCATACCGCACTATCTCGCGCCGGACACCGAGGAAAAATCCATCGCGGCGCTGAAGCTGCTGCTCGATGCCGGCGCGAACATTCACGCGCGCACCTTGTCGGGCCGTGCCGGCGCACGCAGCGCGGGCCGCACGGCGTTGTTCGGCGCCGCGTTTTGGGGTTGGAGCGACGTCGTCGACTATCTCGTCGAGCGCGGCGCGCAAATCGACGTCGCGGAACGTAGCGGCATGACACCGGTCGATGCCGCCATGGGCCGCGCGGGCGGTCACGGCCGCGGGTCGACGATCGAGGTATTCGAGGACACGGCCGAGCGCTTGCGCGAGTTGTGCGCGCAGCAAAGCGGCTGCGACCTATCGCAGCCCGAGGGCGCGTCCTAGCCAAGACGCCCGAAACTAGGCAAGAATGCCCGGACGACACGAATAAGCGTTCACGGGGGCAACGGCACGTGCAGCGAACGATCGTCCTCTGCGCCGGCATCCTCGCGCTCTGTACGGGCTGCTCGCAACGCGATGCAACGGTGGCGTCACATCCCGACCTCTCGGGCCTGTATCGGCCCGCCGGGCTCGAGGTGCAGCCGTGCGGCCGCAACGAGTGGATGCGTCGTTCGTTCGAGACGGACACGTTCTGCAACGGCGACGACAGTGCGTTCCCGTTCACCGACGCGGGACGCGAGCGGTGGAAGACCTACAACGTGATCGACGATCCGGTGCTGGGCTGCATCGAGGATTTTCCACGCAACGCGATGCGCGGCCGGCCGATGAAGATCACGATCGGCGACGAGGTCACGGAGATCGCGTACTGGTTCAACAACGAATGGTTCGTACGGACCGTGCACATGAACGGCGCTGCGCCGGCGGCCGACACGCCGAGCACGGTCACGGGCTACTCGGTCGGCCGATGGAGCGGCGACACGCTGATCGTGGAGACGACGCACACGCGCGGCGGTCCCATGTACAACGATCACAAGCCGAACAGCACGTCTGCAAAGTTCACGGAACGGTTCTGGCGCGCGCCGGACGGCGCGAACGTGTTGATGGAAATGGCGATCGACGATCCCGAGATCTACACGAAGCCGTTCGTGCTGAACCGTCAGGAGTGGCTTGCGGCGCCGCCCGACTTTCAGTTGACCGAAGACAAGTGCGAGCCGAGCTCGATCTGGGAGCGTCGGATGCGCGCAAAGGCCGGCCAGTAGTGCCGCGCAGGGGGGAGACATGAGAGCTACGAACCACGAGCTGATCGCCGCGTCCCTGATCGCAGCCGGAATGCTGACGACCGGTATCGCCGCGGCACATCACTCGGACTCGCTGTATTTCATCGACGACCGGTCCGCGGATGGCGGCGCCATCCGGATCGAAGGCACGATCTCCCGCGTGCGGTGGATCAACCCGCATTCCGAGTTCTTCGTCGACGTTGCGAGTGCCGCCGGCGACCCGGTCACGTGGGCTATCGAGACGGATTCGGTGAACCAGCTCCGCGGGCTCGGCTGGGATCAGAGCACTCTCGAAGTCGGCGACAAGGTCATCGTGGTCGTGTCGAAGTCGAAATTCGACGACACGGCCGGCCGCTTGCGCGACATGCTCGTGCTCGGCGCAAAGGCGGACGAACCGGCCGCGATCTATCTCGAGTTCAAAGGTAACGGCAAGCCCGAGTGGCAAGCGCCGTACGACCTGTATCGGAAATACACGCCCTGCCCCGGCACCGTGCCGTTCGACGCGGATCGTCAACCCGGCAAGGAGACGTTGCTCTGCGCGCATCTGAATGCCGCTGAGCTCGATGCGGCGACGAAGGAATTCGCGTCGAGCGTCTTATTGCTGCGCGCCACGAAGTAGGGTCACGCATGAACAAGAGCGAAACCTCCAAGGCCGCGTGGGCACTCAGCTCGATGCTCGCGCTCGCCGCAATCCCTGCAGCCGCGCATCACTCGACGGCGATCTACGACTCCGACAACCCGATCGAGCTCGCGGGCACCGTCGTCGAATGGCAGTTCGTGAATCCGCACTGCTTCATCCTGCTCGAGGTCACGGACGCCGCAGGCGAAAGGAAGGTGTGGAGCCTCGAGGGCGGCAACACGGCCGGCCTGTTTCGGCGCGGTTGGACGCCGAACACGCTCAAAGCCGGCGACGCGATCATGTTGACGGTGCGTCCGCTCCGCAGCGGCAGCCCCGGCGGCAATTACTCGAACCCGCGCTGGGCCGACGGCTCTTCGATCGACCCGAAGCCCAGCGGCAGCAACTGAGCATGCGAAGAATTTATTGGGCATCGCTGGTTCTCGGCGTCGCGGCGTGCTCGAACGAGCCCGCCGAGACGGTAGTCTCGTACCCGGATTGGAGCGGCCAATGGGCACGGATCGGCAGCCTCAATTGGGAGCCGGAGGGCTACGAAAAGGCCGGGCCGCCGCCGTTGACGCCGGAGTACCAAGCCATTCGCGAGGGTTATCTCGCGCAGCGCGCGAACGGAGTCCTCGCCGGCGATCCTCCCGCCACGTGCCTGCCGCCCGGAATGCCGCGCGTGATGACGATGTCGTTCCCGATGGAGATCATCGTCACGCCGAAGGTCACGTACATCTACGCGGACTGGGAAAGCCAAGTGCGGCGCGTCTATACGGATGGCCGCGATTGGCCCGACTACATCCTGCCCGAGTTCAATGGCTACTCGATCGGGCAATGGCACGACGAGAACGGCGACGGCGCTTACGACATGCTGTCGATCGAAACGCGCGGCATGAAGGGCCCGCGCTCGTTCGACTCGGCGGCCGTGGTGCTCCACGAGAACAATGAGACGGTCGTGCAAGAGGAGATCCGGCGCGTCGACGAGAGCACGCTCGAGGATCGCATCACGACGATCGATGACGCGCTCACGGGCCCATGGACCGTCAACCGCCGCTACAGCCTCGAGAAAGATCCGGTCTGGGTCGAGTACGTGTGCGCCGAGGGCAATCGCCACCTCAAGCTCGGCGACGAGTGGTACTTCATCAACGACGAAACGGGCACGCTCGAGCCGACGCGCCCTGGGCAACCGCGCCTCGTCCCGGAGGCGAGGTAGCGATTTGACGCACCCACGAACGGGAATTCTCGCGCGTTGGCCGCTGATCGTGCCCGTAGCATCGCTCGCCATGCTGGTCGCGTCGTTCGTGTGGCCTGTCGGGGGCGTCATCGCCGCCCTCTGCGGCATCGCACTGATCGGTGGCGTCGTAGCGGCCGTGCATCATGCCGAGGTGGTCGCGCACCGGATCGGCGAGCCGTTCGGCACGCTCGTGCTTGCGGTCTCGGTCACCGTAATCGAGGCGTCTCTGATCATCTCGTTGATTTTGGGTGGCGGCGAGCGCGTCGACGTGCTCGTTCGCGACACGGTGTTCGCGACAGTCATGATCATCGCGACGGGTGTGATCGGCGTGTGCAGCCTGCTCGGCTCGATTCGGCATCACGAGCAGCAATTTCGCATCGACGGCGCAGGGCCCGCGTTCGCCGCGCTCGCGGCCTTGGCCGTGCTCGTGCTCGTGATGCCCGCATTCACCGAGAGCGCGCCCGGCGCGCGCTACACGACGGCGCAGCTGGCATTCGTATCCGTCGGCTCGTTGTCGCTGTGGTGCGTGTTCGTGTTCTTCCAGACCGTCAGTCACCGCGATTACTTTCTGCCGATCGGCCCTCTCGCGGGCGAACACGCCCCGCCACCCACTGGCGCACGCGCGCTCGAGAGCCTCG
>Ga0315910_10005191_pt1 | contig 10701 bp, 9 predicted proteins | sample EdamamesoilMG_FD_204470 | JGI IMG/M metagenome (GOLD analysis project Ga0315910, IMG submission 204470) | Garden soil microbial communities collected in Santa Monica, California, United States - Edamame soil | ecosystem: Environmental > Terrestrial > Soil > Garden | place: USA: California...
GAACTACCTGGGCTTGGACGCCGAGGGATTTCCTATGGAGTCCGGACGCGGCCGTGGATCCCCAGGGTGATGTCGTGGTGGTGTAGGGAGACGGGTCGTCGTACCGTGTGATGGCCCGGAGCTACTCGGTCGCCGCGGGTTTTGGCTCCGAAGTAATGATCGGCCCGATAGACCCATTCGATGCGCCGCGAGTGGGCATGGACAGCAGCGGCAACGCCATCGTCGCCTGGCATCAGGGCGAGAGCGTCTGGGCGAGTCACTACAGCGTCGAGTCGGACCGAGGGGGATGATTTGCGACTCGCCATCGACCCAGCCGGCAACGCCACGCTGGTCTGGACGGATCTGTACGCCGATCTGCGCAGTGCACACTTCGTGGTGGGGCTGGGCTGGCAAGAACCGACGAGACCACTGGCGTCGGATGCGGAGACTCCCGACGTCGCCATGGACGCGAGCGGCACGGCGTTAGTCGTTTGGGGCGAATCCGACGGGCTCTGGTCGAGCCGCCATGCGCTGGTCGATGGCTGGGGATCACCTGCACAGCTAGCCCCCGGCGCCACCCATCCTCGCATAGCCATGAATCCGTCGGGGGACACGCTCGTGGTGTGGTCCCAGGTAGAAGAAGAGCAGGAGCGTCTCTGGTCGAGCTACGCCGACGCTGGTGGCACGTGGGCGCCGCCTGAGCCCCTCCAAGACACCCCCGCCAGCTCAGTGCGAGTCGCCGACGTGGCGATCGACGTCCTCGGAAACGCCGTGGCAGTGTGGGACGAGGACGACCACACGAGCGTTTGGGTGAACCGGTTCAGCGCCGGGATGGGCAGGGAGGGCGCCGAGCTCCTCGATGCGACGGCGGTCGAAGCCAGCTCACCCCAAGTTGCCATGGATGCCGACGGTAGCGCCATCGCCGTCTGGCTCCGAATGGACGGCGCGACTCAGCAGGTTTGGGCGAGTCGCTACACGCTCGACTCGGGTTGGGAAAACCCGGAGTTGATCTCCGCTGCCACCGCTTCGTGCGATGATCCCCGAATCGCCGTCGGCGCTTCCGGAGATGCGGTAGCCGTGCGCAATGAAGGCGCAGCGGACGGGTAGGCGCGGGCGTGACCGGCGGACCGGCGGTGCCGAGTTTTTGTCAGACGCACCGCCGACTTGGGAGCTGGTGAGCGCTTAGGGCCGCTGGATGCTGACGGGCGGGTCGCCGGTGATCGCGACCACTGAGTCGTAGATCAGCTGCTTGGTGTAGATGGGGTTGTGCACGCCGAGCGCCGCGCCGCGAGCGATGACCAAGTAGTTGTAGAGAGCACCTGCCTCATCGGCAGTCAGGTCGAGGCCATCCTCCGTGCCTGAGAGTACGTGGTCGAGCTCGAACTCGTCGTCTTCGATCTGATCTTCGGTGAGCGGCAGGTAAGGAGCTTCTTCGCTCTGGGTCAGCCAGAGCCTGTCGTTGAGCGCCACACGGAGTTCTCGCAACCCCGCTGTCACCGCAGATTGCCCACCCGCGATGTCGAAGTCCGTCTCATCCTCGTGGCATCCGTTACACACGCTCATCTGCGGATAGAAGGAGTGGTCTCCGATGCCACTGCTTTCGATCGTGGGCATATGGCACGTCACGCACCCCGTCTCGAGGTTCTGGTGCTGCGACGACCGGTATTCCGCGTCCGCGTACTCATAGCCACCCTTGCCCGAGAAGACGTCGGTCTGCGGCCCGTTGTGCGGCCCCCAGTTACCGCTCGTGAGATCGACGCCGTCGACGACGTAGTTCGTCACGTCTTTACGGGACTTGTGGCACCACATGCAGGCGTTGCCGACACCGTAGCCGTTGCCATCGTCAGTGCGAACCGCGGTACCATCGGAGACGCCCACTTCGGAGCTCCGTTCGATGTAGGGTACGTCGTCTTCGCCCGCAGGAACACGCAACGGGAAGCCACCCGCTTCGTAGTCCGCACCGGTGAGGTGCGGATCGTGCTCGGACGAGTCATCGTGGCAGGTGTAGCAGTGCACGGCGGCGACGTTGGCGTGACCACCGTACGAGGCTTCTTTCGGCCCCGCGGCGTAGTAGTTGAGCTGGCCTTCGTCGAGGTGCGCGGGGAGCGGATCGGCGATCACTTCGCCGGCGAGTCGGTTCTCGATCGCATCGATCGAGTGACAAGTGCCGCAGCTCTTCTGGCCGGTCCAGGTTTCTACTTCTTCGCCGCCGAGGTTCGCGATGAAGGTGGAGTAGTGGGTGCTGCTCTTCCACTGGTCGACGATGCCGCCGAAGCTATGGCAGGGCTGGAGGCAGCTGGCGTTCAGCGTGCCTTCGGGGATCTCGGTGCCGCCGGCACCTGCTGCGCCTGCGGCGCCGGGACCAGGCGGGCCCTGTTCGCCCTGCTCGCCCGGTTCGCCCTGCTCGCCCGGTTCGCCCTGCTCGCCGGGGTCGCCCTTTTCGCCTTGTTCGCCGGTTTCGCCACGCGCGCCGTCTTTACCGTCTTCGCCACTGCAGGCGAACACGAACAGCGCACTCAACGAAACGAACAGCCCAACCGCATGCATCGTTCTCATAGCAGCATCACCTCACGCTAAGGCCACAAAGCAGGTTACCCACAGGCCCTCTCCGACTCTGGCCTGATCGACGAGCGCAGTGTGCCCTCGAAGCTCGGATGCTGTCAATTCAGGAGCAGCGCTGACGCCCCGCAAAAAAGCGCGACGATTTCGGCGCGGGCTGCGCCCCTCGCGCAAAGAATTCGCCGGCTACCCTTTCGAGCCAGGTGCGTCGTCCGCTTCAGTGTCGGCCGAAGCCTCAGGCGCCTTCTCGTCGTGCGCCAGCGCTTCCCGATCGCCCGCGTCGTCGCTCGCCGCGCCACTCGTCGCGACGGCGGGTTCGATGCTGGCCGCGGGCCGGATGGTGTCGAGAACGATGGCGAGCACATAGAGAGCCCCCGCGAGCATGCCGATGACGTGACCGATACTCATCGAGAAGATGACCACCAGGGGTCGCGGATAGAAAATGGACGTGGCAAACACCGCCAGCGCAAGCAGCGCCACGATGCACGCGAGCCGCAGCAATTGGGGAACCGTCCGCTTCACGCGCCGGCGCGCGATCACCGAAAGCCTCATGGCCCGGGCCCCGCTGCGCTTGCATTCGGACGAGGGGCCGCCGGTGCTGGACCAGGCAGCGGAGCCGCCGCCGAGCCTAGGGTGTTCATGGCGCTCGAGGGTGGCGCGGGGCGTAAGATCGGTGCCTGGGGCCGGTGCTCCGCCTTGAAGAAGGGGTGGGCAAAGCCATGGCAGCCGGCGCTGGCGCAACTCACCTTGTTCGACTCGAGCTCTGCCTTGAGCGCTTCGTGGTCGGGCACGCGACGCCAGTCGTGGACGCTGGCCGTGTGGCACTGACGACAGTTGAGGTTATCGAAAGGCTTCAGCAGGTGAATCGCCTTTTTTGCCTCCTCCATCGTCATTTGCCCGTAGCCGCCCAAGTTGTACTCGTAGACGTGGCGCATGCCGCCCGCTTTGGTCAGGGCGTAACCGTACATGCCGTAGTCGGCGTGACACACGTAACAGCTGCGCCCGCCGAAGAACGGGTTCCTCGAATGGCGCGCCGCGAGCGACTGCGATTCGGGGTCGGAACTGTCCGCGAAATGCTCGCCCATCACGTGGCAAGACCCGCAAAACTCCCGCTCGGTCGTAGCCTCCATGCCGGCAACGGTCGAGGTGGCCGCGCCGAGGAACGGAAACACCGCGAGCCCGAGCAGTAGCCACAGCTTCATTTTCAGGTCGAGCGCGGGCTTCTTCACCAGGTAGACGATGAGAATCGTCGCCGATGCCACGATGGCGGCCAGCGCGATCAACGTCAGCCACGTGATGTTGGCGTCCATGGACGACCCGCATTGAACCACGCCTCGACCTCCAGGAATAAGACAAACCGCATGGCCCGGAGGCGCTAGCCGTGTCGCCGTTTCGGTCCCGAAACGCGATCGGACGACCGGGCAGCAGCGCGGCTCGTGCCAATTTGGCGGTTATCTGCGGGTTCGGCGCGGGGGGCAGGCGCGGCGGAGACTCGTCGCAACCCGAGAATGCACGCTCGAAGACGCTCGAAACTGCTTTTTTGCCTGGACCGACTATCATGGCCGCACCTTGCTCCACGAACGGACGCTTTCCCTCGTGCTGGCACTCGCGGTCGTGATGGCTGCGCTGGCGGCCTGCTCGTCGGAAACGACTCCGGGTTCGCAGCACGGTGAGGGCGTGTACATCCCCGAAGAGTGGCAGACGGCGCGCACCGTCGATGGCCACCACGAGCACGTGGTGCTGGAAAAGATCGCGTGCAACAAGTGCCACGAGCTCAGCGACACCGAAATCGGACCGGTCGTGCCCGAGCGCTGCGCGGTCTGTCACGAGAAGGAAGGCAAACTAGAACACGCTGTCGAGCAGGCGCGCGAGGCATTCGGCCCGGCGGCGACCGTCGACTGCAGAAACTGTCACGCGTTCACGGTCGACCTGCCGAAAGACGCCGCTCACCAGGGCCCCGTCACGCCGTTCAGCCCCAGCGACTGTGCGCGCTGCCACCTGCTCGCGCAAGGCGACACACCCGCGGTGCGCGTGCACCAGAGCCTGCCGTGCCTTTCCTGCCACAAGCCGCACGAACAACAGAAACCGGTCTCGGCGCCGTGCAGCGAGTGCCACGAGGAGAGCACCGAGCATGCCGCCGCTGGCAAAGACATCATCGCGACCTGCACCACCTGTCACACGCACCAGCACGCCCCCGCCAGCGAGGCGCGCGAAACCTGCGCGCCCTGCCACCAAACCCAGCAGCCGCGCATCCCGGCAACCGCGCTGTTCGAAGGACACACCGAGTGCGCCGGCTGTCACCGGCCGCATGAGTTCGACAAGAGCCAGGCTGTCACCTGCCGGAACTGTCACGAAGACATGCTCGTGCTCGGCGAAAGCCGCGTGAAGCCGCACAACGAGTGCACCAACTGCCACAATCCGCACGACGTGAAGGGTGCCTCCGCAACGGCGTGCGCGCGCTGTCACACGGACGTGACGCCCAACCACCCGAAACACGGCAACGTCGGTACTTGCACCGGCTGTCACGATCCACACCCGAGCTCGGCTCACGCGACCGATCGAGTGCGCAACTGCTCGTCGTGCCACCAACAGGCCGCGAACGACAAAGGCTTGCACCAGGGAGTCAATTGCCGCGACTGTCACCGGCCGCACGACTTCTTGCTCGGGCAGAAGGGCGTCACGCTCTGCGCCCAGTGTCACGCCGAAAACACCCAGCGCGCGACCTCACTCGACGGGCACTCCGACTGCGCCAATTGTCATCGCGGTCTGCCGCACCGACCCGAGACGCTGCAGGTGAAATGCCAGAGCTGTCACCAGCGCCAGCACGGCGAGGTCAACAAGGGACACGGCGATTGTCAGGGGTGTCACGAGCCGCACGCCGGCACCCTGCAAAAGCAGTGCAAGAGCTGTCACGCAGAGGTCCAGCAGAGCGCGCCCAAGGGACATCAAGAATGTCTCGGCTGTCACCAGCCCCACAGCGGCTCGCCGACAGCGAATCCGTGTTCCGCCTGTCATCAACCCATCGCAGGCTCGCCGCACGGCAAGCTCTCCGCCACCTGCAACGACTGCCATCGCCCTCACGGTCCCGACGGCACGGCCCGCCCTCCCCCCTGCGGCAGCTGCCACCAGCCGTCGAACATGAAGGGCCTGCACACGGTGGCCCAGCACGCCGATTGCAAGCGCTGCCACACCGAACACGGCCAGAAGCAATCCGAGCGCGAGCGCTGCTTGGGTTGCCACACCGATCGCGACGACCACTTCCCGGACGCACCAGCTTGCGTGAGCTGCCACCTGTTCGTGCAGACTCGCTGAACGGGTCCCCCCCACGAGTCTGCACGCGGGGGGTATTCTGGACGCTTGCCGAACTAGAAAGCCAGCGCCGCGTACCAGCGATGCTGCGAGTGGCCGCCCTCGCTCGCATCGAACTGATACGCGTAGTTGAACCTGAGTGGCCCGAGCTGGGCCGTGGCACCCAGCATCGGATCCACGTGCCAGGCGCTGTCACGGCGCACGCTCTTGTCGATCTCCGGTCCCTCGTCGATGACGCTGAGCCGGGTGTCGTAGGTGCGATCGTAGAATAGCGCGACGCCCCCCTGAACGCTCAGGCGAAACCAAGTGTCGAGCAGCAGGTAACCGATCTCGAACTCCGTGTCGAAGCGCTTGACCTCCCGCTCGGTCACACTTGCTTCCGGCGGCGCGAAATCGCCATCGAGGAACGCGATGCGCAGGCGCGGCAGCCAGGCCTTGTCGACCAGCAGACCCGCGCCCACGGTAAAGCCGGAAATCTCCCCGTCCTCGATGTAGTGCGTCGCCCAACCGAGCTCGACCGAATCGAAGCTCACCACGTCCAACGGCGGAGCGGGCATGCCGATACGCTTGACCAGGTCCTCGAGGCGATCGACGTGCGTCACGAGCCCGATGGCTTCGGCTTCACGCAGCCGAGCACTGATGACGCCGAGCAGTCGCCCATCCGGCGTCAGGAGCGGTCCCCCGGAATTGCCGGGGTTCACCGCGGCGTCGGTCTGAATCCAAGAATCCGAGACGGCGCCCACGATGCCCTGAGTGAGGCTCCAGTTGAGCAACCCGCGCAGCTGCGGCATCTGGCGCGACAAGTCGGCGAACGGATGCCCGAGCACTGCCACGGGCATCCCGACTTCGATCGTGCCCTCGAAAGGTTCGAGCACCGGGCGTCCGACGCTCGGTCCCTCGAGGCGCAGGATCGCGAGATCGTAGCGCTCGTCCCAAGCAACCACGTGGGCCCCGAGCCGGCGGTCGTCGTCGAGCGCGATCACGATAGCGCGCGCGTTGTGGACGACGTGGTACGCCGTGGCCACGTACCCTGGGGAGTGATAGAAAAAACCCGTTCCGAGCCCGAGGTCCGTTTCGATGCGCACCACGGAATGCCGCGTCTTCTCGTAAAGCGCTTGAAGCTCCGCGGTGCCAGCGGCGGGCGGCCCCGCTACTGCTGCCGGCTCTGCTGCCACTGGTTCGGCGCCAGCACCGGCAGCTGTTTCGGTCTGAGCCACGGCCGCCGTGGGCGCCACGAACATCGTGAGCAGGCACGCCCGGGCGAGCGCGCGTCGTAAGAGGTGCATGTACATGAGACCACTCCTTTTCGTGGCCTCAGCCTAGTTCAGTCCGCCTATCCCGGCGGAAAATTCGAGAGAATGTCGACCGTGGACTGCTCCACGACCCCGGGGAGCTCTGGGGCGTCACTGGGCAGGCTCTTGCGTGATTTCCACCCGTGCCAGACCAGCTCTTTTTTAGCGGCGTCGTAGATGTCGATGATGAGCGTTCCTTCTTGGTACTCACTCACCAGCGATTCTTCGCATGCAATGGCAGCGCTATCCCAGTTGGTGCCAGGCGGCAGCTCGCCGCGATCGCTCATGTAGCACTCCCGTGCTTTGACCGAGACCTCTTCCACCATGCGACGGACGACGTAGAAGTTGACGACGAGCTGGGCTGACGACGCCGGCGCCTTGGTATAGCCTTTCTGCGTCAACTCGCGTTCGATGGTCGAGTTCACCAGCGCCACCAGCGCTTTCTGGCGCTCGTCGAGGTTCTCGGGCAGCTGGGCCGCCTCGGTCACCGCGAAGGTCTTGCCCGGACTCAGATCTGCACCGCGCTCCCAATCCGAAAATGCAGCGGGCGCCGCGCAGCCGAGCAGCGTCGAACACGCTACCAACGCCGCGCAGAGCCCCGTGCGGAGGCCTCTCGATGTGCGTGCTTTCATGGTCAACATCCTCGGAGTCAGCTCGCTTTCGGCGGAAATTGCTGCATCACTTCGCGGACCGCGGCCCGCACCTTTTCGTCCAGATCGTCACCCGCCTTCATGACGGCTTCGGCCCACCCCTGCCACAGCACCTGCTTCGTCTTGGCATCGATGAAATGGATCACGAGCGCGCCGCGCGTGACGGCGGTCGCGCTACCCTCGATCACACCTGGCTCGGCTTTGCCGTCGTCGGCGCGCACGGTATCCACGTCCTGGCGCGACCCCGTCGAGAAGCTGATGATGAAGCTGGCATCGCTGCGCGCGGCTTGAGAAAACCCTTTTTTCGTCAGCTCTTGATACAGTTCGGCGCGAATGCGTCGCTGCATGATCGAATTGAACAAGTGACCTGAACTGAACCCCTCGGGGATGTCGCTCGCGGTCGTAGAGAACGAATAGGTCCGGTAGTTGGCGAAATCGACAGCCGGATCCGCTTGGGACTCGACGTGAAATTGACGACAGCCCGTGAGGAGCGCCAACAGAAAGACCAGGGCCCATCTCTTTGCAAACACCGCGGATCCTTTCGCGCCTTCGGATGACGGTCCGGTCGAGGCGCGGGCGGATGCTAACCAGCGCACGCCTGCTTGCCAACAGCAATCACGGCTGAAAGCCTAGACCTCGCGCCCCATCCGCCTCCCAGCCTACCGGCGGGAGCGCGCGCGGGGCACTCACTTGGAATCGATCTCAAGTCCGGCACGGCGCGGCGGAGGGCCGAGCCTCACGGCGTCCAAGAGCAGAACACGTCGATGTCGAAACTCCGCTCATCGGAGTTGATCGCGATGAGCAGATTGCGATTCATGTTGGCCGGTACGTTGACCTGCTGCTCATTGTCGTTGACGGTGTTGGTGACATCGCACTGAACGGCGAACCTGCAGGTGTTGTTGAAGAGCGCCAGCAGGTGGTACTGAGTCGAGGCCGAGGGTCGCACTTCCGTATCGATCTGAAAGCACATCGGCGGCTGGCCCTCGTAGCGGCCGTCGCCGGCGTAGCCGGTTTGCTGTACGGCGCTGTTCCCACACGCCGCTAGCAGGACCGAGAGGGTAAGCGCTGTCTGCTTGAAGTCGAAGTGCATCGGATGCGTGTAGCATCAAAGTCCGCCGCGAGTAAGGCGCCACGGGGTCGCGACTGGGTCGAAAAGTCCCCGCTATTCCAGCGGGTTGTGCCCCAGACGCGGAGCGCCGCTTGACGAGCGCCCGCGCACCCAGAAGATCGCTGTATGGACGAACGGGGGGATCCGTCGAAGCGCGGCGATTTGCCGACCCTGCGGGGCAGCCCCGCAGCCGACGAAGCGCTGCCCGAAAACGCGGAGCCCACGCTGGGCGGGCCGCCCTCGGCCTCTCGCCGCAGCAGCGTGAGCGGCGAGTTCCAATCCGTCCATGCGCTCGCAGCCGGCACGCGCGTCGGCCACTTCGTGCTCGAGCGCAAGCTTGGCGAAGGCGGCATGGGTTTGGTGTTCTTGGCACACGACGCCGAACTCGAACGCAAGGTAGCCGTCAAGGTGCTGCGCCTCGACCGCGGCGGTGCCGACGATGCGAGCGCACGCCAGCGCATGCTGCGCGAAGCGCGGGCCATGGCCATGCTCAGCCATCCCAATCTCGTCACCATTTACGAGGTGGGAACGCTCGCGGGTAACGTGTTTCTGGCGATGGAATACGTCACGGGGCAACCCCTGCACGAGTGGCTCGAGAAGCAGCGATCGGTCGAGGACATCCTTTCGGTCTTCGATCAAGCCGGACGCGGTCTAGGCGCGATGCACGATGCGGGTCTGGTTCACCGCGACTTCAAACCCGCCAATGTCGTCGTGACCGAGGAAGGCTTGGTGAAGGTGCTGGATCTCGGCATCGCGCGCCGACACACCAACACGGCGCTGCCTGACCCCGTCGCGTCGACCGAAGCCCCCTTCGCGCCCGCGCCCGGCCCGGACGAGCGGTTGTTTCCCCGAAACCCACTGGACGAACCGCTGACCCGGGACGGTGCGATCGTGGGCACCCCCTCGTACATGCCGCTCGAGCAGATTCTGGGCGAAGCCACCAGCCCTGCGTCGGATCAGTTCGCGTTCGCCGTCGCCCTGTTCGAGGCACTCGCGGGAGAGAAGCCGTTTCCCGGTCACGAGCAGTTGGAGCTCTTGAAGCAGGTGCTCTCCGAAGACCGCCGCGCTTGGCCCGCCGAGAGTCCGGCGCCACCGGAGCTGCGCGCCGCCATCGACCGCGCACTGTCGCTGTATCCCGAACAGCGCTTCGAGTCGATGGCCGCGTTCCTCGACGCGTGCTGGGCCGCGCTGGGTCAGAGCGCGCGCGGAGCGCCGAGCGTACGCCGTCGCCCCTCCGACCCACTCCTGCCCGCCGCGTTCGAGCCGCCCGAGCCCCTGCAGAGCAGCGCGCCCGAAGCCTACGCGCCGAGCTCGAAGCAGGACGGCCGTTGGGCGCGACGGCTGCTCGCCGCGGGACTCGCGCTCGCTAGCCTGGCCCTCGGCGTCAGCCTGCACGAGCTCAAAGAGCGAAACCAAGAGCTCCAGGCTGCCGAGCGGGCGCGCCTCGAGTCGCGCCTCGCCGCGTTGCGCGGAGGCGTCGAGAGCATCTTCGTCCGCGCCGAGCAGAACCTGCTGGTCGCCTACGACCTCAGGCGCGCCTGGCTACCGCTCTTCGAACACCTGGGCACGTCCGAGAGCGTCGAGCTTGCCGAAGCAGAACGCGAGGGTGCACCTAGCCTCGCCCAATTGAACGAGCTGTTCCGACCCTTCATCGAACGCGCGCCCGACCTCCGGTTGCTGGGCGTGGCGCGCGACGATGGTCTCACGTTTTTCGTCCTGGCCCCCAGGGGCGAAACTCCACGAGCCCACTGGTGGCGCGCGAGCGAGCTCACAGGTCGAGCTTCGAGCTCGGCGGGTCTCGACA